>Ga0265798_10004504_pt1 | contig 19142 bp, 21 predicted proteins | sample P3T30metagenome_FD_192430 | JGI IMG/M metagenome (GOLD analysis project Ga0265798, IMG submission 192430) | Plant litter microbial communities from East Loma Ridge, Irvine, California - P3 T30 | ecosystem: Environmental > Terrestrial > Plant litter > Unclassified | place: USA: California... | reverse complement strand
AAAAGATTGGGCATTTCAAGGCGTTGAGAGGCAGTGCATTCGAATCACATTGGGATACCACGTCCACAAAAGGACACCTCGGTCGATAGCAGAATTTCAGCAACTTACTCGGCATTCACACTCATCGCTTGTACTCGAACCAAGTCGCAACGCTAAGGCTCACCCAAAAGTACCTCTCACGCGCTGCTCCCTTGCCCTCACCCTCGATTGACTCGCTTCGCCCAAGTCCTCCGTGGCTTGCACCACACACCTCCCTCAACGCCCTCCATTAACCGACCTCAACCTTTTCTCACTTTCAGTAACCGCAAGCATGCCCGCCCAAGCCTTTCGCTTCCTGAACCTGCCGGCCGGGCTACGCCTGATGGTCTACGAGTTCATACCAAGTAAGTATACCTCACGCCCCCCTTAACATGCAAACAACACTATTCCAAATCAGCCGTGACTCGACACCACATCTTCCCAACACCGAGTAAGCGCTCAGCCCCCCGCGGCACTCTCACCCTCGTCACAAAGACACTCGAGTGTTCCATCCTCGCAACCTGCCATCTCATCCACAACGAAGCCACACCTATCCTCGCACCCAAGCTCGCACACCTCCGCGCCCAGCCCCTCCGCCTGATGCTCCACAGCTCCGCATCACCCCTGTGCTACAAACAAAGCAGCCTTTGCGACGACATGTGCCGCCTTGCCAAACGCCTCGGCCTCGTCCCCACGCCCTCATTCTGGAACCCACCGCCCAGCCGGCGCCGCACCTTCCGCGCGCAGCGCTCCTTTGCCGCAAAATGCGTGTCGTACCTGTCCTACGCCGGTGGTGCTCCGACTAAACATGATCAAACACGCGATGTCGTCTCCGCGGTGCTCACGGCTGCGGATGACACGCCGGTGCGCTGGATTTCGCGGAGGTGGCGCGTGTGCAAGCTAATGTCTGGCAGGGGCTTGGGCGCTTTGCGGCGTCGTATACGGTTGTGATTGATGATGGGGAGCTTGGGTTTAAGATTGGGAGTTTTGATGGTCAACAGTTTGTGGATCTGCCGATGGAGGGGTTTGATGCGGAGGTTTGGGAGCGGGAGTGGGCTGTGGGTGAGGAGGTATGAGGACGGGGGAGGAGGAGGAGGGAGATGATGGATGACTGGATTCGGGGTGGTGTTGCGGGATGATCGAGGAGGGTAATGGACTCGATATGCATTATTTCTTGGAAGCGTGCATAGAACTACACTTCTCGCAATGAGTAGGGGCTATGTTTTTATTTTGTAGTTTGCTGGAATTTGCGCTAGGGGTTTGGGTTAATCGAATTGGAATTTTTTGGAAAGAGTTTCGCATCTGTGCATGTGCGAGAGGTTGATGAGCTTGAAAAGGTACATCGTTGCTACACCTACGTTGGAAGAGCGGGACGTGGAGAAGGGAGTGCTTTCGTGGGCCCCACGTATCACATAATCCGACATTTGGGGATTAGCCTCTCTGGAAGATACAGGCGGCTGGAGGCTGATTTCTGGTCGTCCTGAACAAGAAAATGCTACACACGAAAAATCCAGCCGCACCACTGTACATTAAAATAGTCGCCACAACACGCTGTCCCTTCCTCATTTCCGTAGATTGGTGAAAGTCTCGTTGGGCGCGAAATGTCCAGAATTTGAAATTGTAGCGCCCTTGCATGCTGTGTTTGAGTTTTGCCTGTGCACCGCTACATGTGTACAAACTCGGGCAAAACCATTTTGCCCATTAGCCTACTTGGGTAACGATGGTAGCTAACTTCGTCCGCACTAAACTGATTTCGATCTAGGGCGCTGTAAGCTACTGAATAGTACTCTGTAGCGTATGATAGCCGCGGGAGGCCTTATGGGGGCGGAATCACGCCCTGACCCGCTGCTCAAGTACATGTATCTGCTTGCTCCCGATACAACACTTTAAAATGTCCGCTTCGAAGTTGACATTACACCCTGCAGCAACAGCTGTTTAGCCCACGCGTGTTGCTTCTCCAAATTCCTGCTCGCGCCGCCAAATTCGCGCTCGTTCAAACACAATGTCGAGCCACCCGGCAAGCACGAACGACCACAGCTACGCTCCTGTCAGCGTCAGCAGCCAAGAGCACGGCGAGAAGACATTGCACGCCACGGAAACTGCATTTCAGACGCCAGACTCATCAGCAAAGCCTCCGCTACATGTGCGGCTTCAGAAACAATGGGTGGACGGCTGGGCAGCAGAGATAGCGAGCTGCACATTGTCAGTCCTTGCTCTGGCATGCTTGGTCGCAACACTGCGCTATTTTGACGGATACGTGGTGACTGAGATGCCGCTCAAGATCTCTATCAACACGCTAGTAGCTATTCTTGCTGCGGTTGTTAAGTCGGCGCTTCTTCTGCCGGTCGCAGAAGGTATGTTACTTCGATTGGCGCAACTGAACACTGGAACAACCGTAGTTAGGTATCAGCCAGTCTAAGTGGCTTTGGTTCTCCAAGGCCAGAAGCTTGATCGATTTCGAGCATTTTGACTCCGCTAGTAGAGGCCCCTGGGGTTCGTTGCTACTCGTCTTTCGCTTGCAGAGCCGGTGGGTTACTAATTGATCATCATGTTTGAGGATGAGCTAATAAATGACCGTAGTCACGTTGCTGCTCTTGGTGCCTGGATTACTGTGCTTGCGATCGCCATCGACCCTTTTTCGCAGCAGATCATCCACCCAGTCGTCTGTCATGAAACACTCCAAGGTGTCGTGGCAAGCGTGCCTCGCGCAAACAACCTCACTGGCATTGGAACACTTACAGCCCGTTATGAGCCCATGACCCTGGATGGCGACACCACAACCGCCATCCTCCTCGGTCTGCTGAGAGACCCGGAACTAGTCCCTGTGCAATGCTCCACAGGCAACTGCACATTCTCCAGTGACGCGGCTTCTGGGGCGACGTATCAGACCCTTGGTTTTGGTTCGGCTTGTGTTGACATTTCAGCGGAGATCAAGAGAAACGACAACACTTCCAGCGCGACCCCAGAGTGGTACATTCCAGCGATGGATAAAGAAGCTGCTCAACTTGCAAACAACACACTTCGAGCTACAGGGCAGTTCCCAGCTCTCACAACGGATAATACATACTTCCCCGCCTACTGGTCAGGAAATCGTGGCAACACTTCGCTGTTCGCCTTCACTGCGCTCCTGCGCGAATCCGAATGTAAAAACAACCTTAATCAATCTTGTGTCGTGCCGCTGGCCGTGGAATGCAAGATGTGGCCAGTAATCCAGACCATCTCATCGCGCATCGAGATTTCGAAGCTGCAAGAGGAGGTCTTGTCGTCCGAGCCACTAAATCGATACACAGCAGATGGATGGACGCAGACGCCGTACGACTACAAGACGATCACGTCTCGGGTGTTGCGCAATGGCAACTGGGAATCGTGCGATACAACCCGGTCCTCCGACTGCGTGTGGAGCATCGACGCAGCATCTGTCTCTGCACTATCCATCGCCTTGGGAAGGATGTTCGATAAGCAGTATATCGCCCGAGGGGCGTACGGCGGAGGCAGAATACAAAACGGCGAGCTCTGGATCAGGAATCTATTCCATAACGGCACAGCTAGCCTATCTACCGCCGAAAAATATACTGATCAGCTAGCACGCGCGCTGACCACACACGTACGCCAGCGCGCCTCGTTGCAAAACCCCGAACTAGGCTTCGCCCACGGATCGACGGTGAAAACCGAGACATGCATCCAGATTCGGTGGGGCTGGATCAGTTTCCCTACCAGCTTGGTGCTTTTCACCATCGTGTTCCTTGCTGCAACTATTGTGAAGACGAAGAAAAGCGATCATGTTACGAGGCAGCATGGGCATTGGAAGTCTTCGAGCTTGGCGCTATTGTTTGGTGGGCTGGAGGACGATTTGAGGCATGGGACGAGGGCGTTGGAGAAGAGGAGCGATATGGAGGAGAGTGCGAGGCTTTTGAAGGTCTCGCTTAGTCCGGGGGATGATGGGTGGAGGTTGAGGTGAGGCGGGAATGTTTTGGAGGGAGATTCTAGGGGTGGTGGAATAACACTGTCGTGTGTGTTTACGAATACTTGTGAGTACGAAGATTCTCGTATATATTGAGTCAAAGACTTTGGCATTTAGTGTGTCCTGAAGGCTGACACAATAAATACGAGCACCTTGGTATTTGCACGCAATTCGCTCGATCGTGAAACGTTTCCCACCTTTCAACAAAACTCATCAGTGACTCTCTCAAGTCCCTCATTCCATTCCCTCCGTCAGCCAAACTGCCTCGACGCTAACACACACACTCTCAAAATCTCAGCGCAGCGTCACATGCGCATCCTCACTAGCCACCGCCTTTATCTCACTCTTAACAATAAACGTATCCTCCTCTGCATCTATCTCCGCCTTCCTAGGACTCCCCTCATACGCATCCTTGAATCTAACAAAGTGCTCCACATCCTCAAAGACCATCACTACAACAGCGTCGAAGTTGAAATCCTCCGCGGTGCCGTAGAAGACGAGTGGCGTAGTTTCTCCCGCACGCTTGAAGTAGTACCGCTGGTGCGAGACTGGAAATGCGTCGCCGACTATATCGCGGAGAAGGGGGATGTGGATGGTGTCGTAGTGGTGCGCGAATTGGGTGGGTGTGAGGGTGGGGTGGCGGGTTTCGTGTACGATGACCGTGTAGGGCATTTTGGGAGTCGGGCGGTTGATGTCTGGTTGTGTGAGGGATGAGGGATTTAGAGGTAATGTAGTTGTGGCGTTCCTCGCTGTCTCATATACCGAGATGCTTCAAGGCGCTAGGAGAGGAGATGTCGCTGACGTGAGATATGATGGCCTCGAGACCTGTGGAAACCTTGTCAACGTGAGGTAGTCGTTCGTGATGCATTCCCGACAGTATGAATTCGCACCGCGCCGCAATCAAAACACGACAATTGGATGCAGCCGATGCATGTCAGGCACATGCGTTGTGACATTAGAACATTCACACGAAATTGGCAGCTGGAATGAGAAGGGAAACTTCCAAACCGCACTAGGATGGTCTTGCCATAGATTGTGCACACAACGTGAGGAAAATCCATGGATGCTGAGTCCATTCCACTGCTGCACCATACCTCGAGAAGCTGGTTCTCGCATTGATTGCGCTATACTTCAGCTTCGCGGACTGGGCCCATGGTCAAATGCCGATGGTGGTACTGAAGTATATGCTGACAGAATCGTTCCGAGGGAGAGAGAATACCATATGTCTAAGTTACCGTGCAATACAACAATTTGGTACGAGCATCCTGCAACTGCCTCGCTTTGGCTGGAAGCAGGTGCGTCAAAAGCTCATGCATCTTCTTGAAAATTCCTTGAAACTCCAGCTTGTTGTATAATGATCCTATTCCGAGCACAGCACCTGAGCTCAAGAGGTTGTTGTGCTGTTACACTGATTTTAAGTTTGCCTGCTGGAAGTGCAAGATAATAAAGGATCCGCACATCCTGCTGAAATCAGCTAGCGCTCAATTTATAACTGTGTGTCAGTGTGGCTGTACAGCCCTTGCGCCAAGCGCTTCTGGACACCCGTGGCCAGCTTTGATTGGGAGCCGGGCTAGGCACAGAGGTCCTGCCAATCAAGTCGCGGCTATAGTATAGTCAGTCCGCACCGCCATGAATATGGCGCTCCTTCCGTTATGATCGACCAGAGACGGCGGTAGGTACATTCTGTGGAACTGCACTGTATTGCACGCTCTTACACTCAAGCAGGCACCTACAAGTCGCTTCACACCTTCATCGCCGGCGTCAGCCCCTGCGCCCTCGCCGCCAGCACAAGCACCTGGTGCAGTTCTGCAAGGCTTGCAGGGAGTGCCGGAAGTGATTCATCTGATCATCGCGCGCTCCCACATTTACAACACGACCTCTGCCTCCTACCCGGTTCGGTTCGACCACCCTGAAGACGAGAAGCGCACACGAGCTCGCGACGCCTGCCCACCGCACAAATCAATCACTCCCGACACTTCCCATCAGAGCCGGACTCCTCCGTATCCGAACACCGCTTCTTTGTAGCACACGAAGCGCACCCCTTATCGTTGAAGCATGGAACTAGGATGTGGTTAGCAGCTAGCACAGACGGAGAAAAAAGGTTCAAACGTACGCGCGGAACATACTATGTCCTTTGCGGCGAGGCCCACAGGGCCCTGCGTAACTTGAGTAGGATCTCAGATGCCAACTACGGGGCCCAGGACATCTCCTACGAGACCTCGCGCAGGCGTGGTAGGTGCAGATATGGCTAGGCTGGCGAGGACGATAGGCAGGAGCGTGGGGTATTTCCTGTCGATGGTTTGTGCTGCCTCGTGCTCTGTTGTGAATCAGAGAAGGATGAGTGATTGAGAAATTGGGGAATGGAGATGAATGAAGCGGCGGATAGATGCGTTATACACACGTCTTCGTCGGCGCTTGTAGGCTACATTGCAAGTTTGCGAGGTACATGATAGCTTCGCCGGATCAACGACATGGCGCTTCTCGTCACACGGTGGACTTGCTCGGCTACGGGCTCATCGTTTCGCGTGGGTCGTGAGACTGTCGGCGATGTCGCTCTTCTCGATCAGCGACCACGAGATCTTTCCAAGGCACTGGACGCGCGAATCCTCCTTCCAGATTTGTCACTCACGTGTCGCGAACCCAAAGTCCTCAGGAACTACACTGCTTCTGTCCTAGCCTAGAAGATGGTCGATTGCTCAAGGACTATGATCTACATCCTTAGGTTACGCAGTACGGCGACGTCGAGTCGAAGCTACCATGGCTCTACGAGACTATATCTGGGCGCTATGATCACAGGTCCTTTGCTCTTTGTGAGGCTGCCCCGAAGAACATGTGGCTTTGCCGATCAAATCTGTCTTGTGCAACGGCGTGGCGTTTTGTTTCGTGGCTAACGCATCCGGGATTATTTCAATCCAAAGATTTTCGTGTTGCACGTCGTTTCTTGACCAAACGAAACCCGTGGTAAGGAAGATCATGTAATGATGTGGACTTGTGGAGGCCTCGAATGCTCGCTCACAGATCAGTTTAACGACGCAGCGATCGACCATGCCGTACCTTCGACTTGGCCTGAGCAAAGCCATGCTTAATCCGGCGACATCTCAACCCAACGTCGATGCGCAATAAACGAGGAGGTAATTCCAAGCAGACTACATTGCCGAAGCCTCACAAAGAAAGTAGACCACACCCACGTCACAGAACAGGCAGTCGCTTGCATGGGCATTCGCCGACATTGTGAGAAACGCAAGGCCAAAAAGAATGTATCAACGCATACGCACACGATCAAAGGAGTGTAATACCACCCGCCAGCCAAAGCGCCACTGACTACCTGCAAGCCCCCACATCCCAAGCCCCACACTCTCCTGGAACCAGACTCACTCCCTCCTCAACAACGCACATGCTTAGCCTGCACAACCATCTATTCACGCAACGCACAACCCTGGAAATCCGTCAAAAGCCCCGCCGCACGTCTTACGCGATGCGCACATCGCGCACTCCGAGGTGAAATAGCATGTCTTTCCTAGAGATATGTTAGCGACGAGAGGTGGATAGGTGAAGGCACGTACCAGAACACGTGTCTGCTGCGGGTAGAGAACTAGGGCTAAGAGTTGGAGAGGGAGTTGGGGTTGGAGTTGGAGTAGAATTGGGGAACATTGTGTCGAAGATTGGTCGAAGTATGTCGAGATCGAGGCCGTGTGCGGGCATGACGGGACAGGCCACGGTCAGCGTAGCGGCAGAAAGGGACAAGAGTACGAGGAGCTTCATGTTGTTGAAGGCGTAAATGCGTTCTTTGATTGGAGTGGTGGTGATGTCTGGAGTATCCTACACGAGGTGCTGCATGCCTTCCTCACAAAGTACGGATGCAGGCAATGTCAAACCCGAACCCCAAAACAAGGCCAGGATAATCATGCCCGAGCATTCATGCTCATCGCTAAGGCAATCGAGGAACAGAGCATCAGGCTTCTTGGGGTGAACGTGGATATAAATCGACTGACATCTTGGAGTCTGAGGGGTGGCCAGGATGGTACGTCAATTCACGATCTGGAACGCTACGGGTTCATCGATCCCTTGGTTGGTGATGAAGAGGCCGGAGATACTGAAGATTGAGAATTTGAGCCTGGGGAAATCAGGTACGATGATGTCATTGTAGTCTGCCGAGGCGCGGTCTTGAGGTGGGTAGGTCACAGGAATGAAGAACACTATGTGGAGCAATCTGCGAGCGTGCCAACGTGTGCTCAGAGCAGCTTTCTCACGCGCCTCCTCGCAGACAACCCCTATCGCTCTCTCAAGCCACTCAAGATGCTACGTCTTCGGCATACCCTTGAACGGCTCAATCCCCATCGGCTTGAAGTCCTTTCCCTTTTGTGACTCCCAGCTCTTCCATAATGCCTCGCACCTTTCCCAGCTCCACTCTGCCAGACGTTCATGATCCGCAACCTTGCGCTCGACCCATTCTTCCCTCTCATCTGCGACCATGATGACTTCTTGCTTGCCATCCGTGTATTTGTATTCGCTCCACGGCGCATTACCATTGGTGAAACTATTCCACAGCTGCGCATGACGTGTCGATATGTTCTTGAGCCGCTGCGTTGGGTACCTGAATTGTAGCGTCTTGAAGAGAAAGTACATGTCGACCCAGTGATGTGCGGTCTGGTAGTATACGGAGTTTGGGAAAGGATTGCGGACGTCGAAGACGTAGCGATATATCTTCTTGTTGGTGTGCCTCGTGAGATACTTCAGCAACTCGTGGGAAGGTGCTGTGAGATTTAGCCGAGCTCAACGATCAAGTAGCCAGGATGTGTCACCTTCAAAGCCCAAGTCACCCATCCATTGCATGGCCCTCGTTTGAAACAGGTTCTGATCCATGTCAGAAGTAATGCCGTACGTACGACCAGTAAGCGCAGCGGCTTCACTCCCTAACTGGTGTGCGATGCCGTCAAGGAAAGCTTTTGGCTGTATAGAGGCGATGCGGGACATAACCATTGCGCCCTGGTTGTCAGTCAGTAAAAGACGATCCAATTTGGTTTACAGCGAAGTAACTGACCTCAAATCCAGTAGTTCCCAGCATGATCTCACCGACCCAGTCGCAATTACTGAGAAGCTCTGGCACTCTGTCCCACGTAAGGGATCGCGAGTTACTGCCAAAAAAATGATCGTCTTTCACCGTCAGCCACGTCCCTCCACTGCTGTTCCAGTCTTCGGCGGCTTCGATGAGTTTCTGTAGGGGAACATGTCTCAGCTTCTCTAGCCCGACCTCCCCTTGCTCCGTGATTCCTAGCGCATTCAAGAGAGACTCGTAGGTTTTCTCCGCTTCGCCTATCGAAATTGGCATCGTCATTGGGTTGAGTGTTCCTGACATGAGTACTGCTCGCTGAAAAAGCGGACCCTCAGTCGGCGGAGGAGAGAGCATGTGCGAGCAGATTGATATCGCACCAGCAGACTCTCCCATAGCTGTCACCTTCTGGGGGTCACCACCGAAGCCACCAATGAACTTCTGAATCCAGCGAAGCGCTGTTCGTTGATCGTTCAGTGCCAAGTTCGTGTGTCCAGCCTCTGGGGTATGGAGATAGCCAAGTGCTCCCAGCCGATACTGTATGGCTGCCATGATGACTGGCCGAGAGTCAACGAGTGACTGCTCGACCATGAAAGCTGTGTTATGCTGCTCGTCGATGTGGCCGAGCACAAAGCCGCCGCCGTGTATGTAAACCATGACTGGCAGGCGCTGGGAGGTAGCCACAGTCTCCAAACAGGTGATTGGGATACTGAGCTGTATTATTAAGCATTTCAGTTCGTCAGTTGGCGGTGGCCATGTCTCTCCGGGAACGAGGCCGCCACTAGAAGTTCTTTCATAGCGGAAGGCCTGAGGGCATGCATATCTGCGATCTTCGATTAGCACATCTTCTCAAGTTGCATACGTACAAGCTTGATCGTGGCTTTAATATACATACCCAATGCGGGTGAAATCTCCCTTGGCCTCGGAGACGTCACTTTGAAGGACGGACTGCTTGAATCGTGCCGGAATAGTAGCGAAAGGTATGGCTCGGAATTGAACGACACCATCAGGCGCAATGACACCAGTCATTTTGCCAAGCTCCGCATGGTGGAAGGTGTAGGTCCGAACGTTCTTCGTGTGTTCTGGCATGTTTAACAGTATTGTAGCAGTGGACGCCGAGTAATCCAACGGCGTTCGAGTTTAAGTAAAGAAGCATGTTGAAGGGCGCAAGTGTACCGAAAAGTACCGAAGGGCGTTCTTCAACATAAAGAGAAATTGTAAGAGCGCTTCCTAACTGCCGAAAACGGACTTGTGTTGCGACCCGCGTCGCTGACGAAGGATGCGCTATGCCAATGGCAGAGATGCCAACAAGCAAGTTTTTTGATTGACTTGATTATTTCTTGATCCAAAAGCTCAAACAAATCAAGATCAGTTCACCTCTGGCGTTTTCTCAATCAAGAACAAATTAAGGCCCTATTTTTGATTGAATTGATTAATTAGCTTGATCATGTGCTAACTATAGTTGGCTTTCTTACTCTACTCGAGTACTATTGAAGATAGACAGACTACTAAGTTATTTAAAGTTACATCTGTAGTGACAGACTTTGCCCTTTATTGGTGGATTTTGCTGTTCTCATCTATCACGGATGCTTGCGGCACCTGGCGGCGATCTATGCCCCGACCCTAGCCACGTGTACGCTTAGGTCTCGCTTAGCACGCGACCGCCGACCCCACACTTGAAATCCTTGACGTTGCCACGTGACTAATGGCCTAATCTCAAATTGACAACGATATAGATTAACAAAACCAACTCTTCCTCATCAAGACAATCACGGGCTCGTGGTTTAGTGGTATAATACTCCCTTAGCATGGGAGTGGTCCGGGGGTGAGTGATATCCCCTTCAGACTCGCAGTTAAGAATTTAACTAACATCGATCAATAGTTCGATTCCCCGCGAGTCCATCGTTACTTTTTGCCTTCTCTTAGCTAGTCCTATGGCTTGGGCGGAAGCTAACCTCCCTTTCCTGCACACCGTTGCACGTGTGTACGTGAAGCTTGGCCAGCTGAGCGTTCAATTTTTGCTTCTTCCTGTGGGCTAAGCCTCTATACCTACACTCCTCGAAGAATAGATGCGATGAGCTTGCAAAGACGTTGCTGTGTGCTACTTTGCGCAATGTGGATTCTCACAGCCGGCTGAATCTCCAGCGTGAAGCTCTGCCGCAATACTGCAGCCTGGAGCATACGAGCGAAAGTGCTGGGGTATATGTCAGGTCAATGTAGCTAATGATGGCTACCACTAGAGTTCATCACGCAGATTCACGCGAGATACTTTGACAGCGCATTCCTCAGACACGTTATTGTCAGCTGTTCTGATGTCGCTCCTTGTTGAAGTCTGTTCCGTCAAGTCTAACCACGCATCTCCTGTGACATCTCAAGCAGGCCACGTTATTCGAGTCAATCAACTCCCCCAACACCTATACCCGCTTACCAACAACATTCCTATGGTGCCATCTCTCCCCCATCCTTCTCGGATCTCAAGTGACCATCGGTGGACTAATGCCCTTGACCCATGGGCAAGCAGTATCGCTGCTTTAGTTCCTATTGCCTTTCACCCGAACAGTGCGGTATCTGGAGCAGTATAGCCTGTAATGAGTATTGCCTGCACCGGAGAAGCAGCGCTTAGCATAGCTCTATGGGGCATATATGTTGTAATGACGCTTGGAGGCCATGGACATCCATAGAGCTTCGATGGCATGGGTAGGACCTGTTGACACTATTGTTTGTGTACAGAAAGGAGCAGCCGGGTCCACGTTAATTCGTGTGGGTGGACGGGTGTTATTCCGGTGTGGAGCGTACTGGGTATGGTAATTGAGGAGTATGTTCGTGGTGGGGGGAAAGGCGATCTATAGTATGCAGAGTGATTCACAGTAGAAAGAGGAATTTATGCAGAAATTGTGCTGATTGGCTAGCTCGAACGGTTAGGTCCTAATGACGTAGTTAGATATTAATAGGTCGGGCTTACGGACTAAGAAAGCATCGAACTACTGCTCTGATGCATCTCCAAATGTGCTGCGTGCGAAACCGCCACTGAGCTCGCTCTTCGGTCCACAAAGCTGCCTTTCCCACCTTTGTTACAGCGGGAGAGATCTTCTTCTTCATCTATTATCCAAGGACCCAGTCAAGACCCAGCCGACTTTCCTCCTGCAACCATGTTCGAAGACTTCACCTACCGGCACATCCCACCCCTATTCCTCGGTATACACATCGCCATCGGCGGCCTCATGCCCTGGACACACGGCCCACGCGCTGCACTCCTGAAGTTTGGCTTCCCGCCCTCAGTCGCGGCGTCTCCGGCAGCGTGGCCGCTTATCAAAGTGGGCTCGGCGCGGATCACAGCGTTTGGCTTGGCGCTATGTGGCATGTACGCTGGCGGGCACTATGAAGCGATGGATATTCTGATTGCGAGTATGGGCTGGATTGGGCTGGTGGATGGCTGGGTGTGCTATGAAGATGGTGCTGAGGGTAGCGTGGTGTTTCGTTCGGTTGCTACAGCGTTGGTGGCGGCGTGGGGTGCCCTGGGCATGACGACTGGGAAGTACTTGTGACGATGCGATCGACGATGAGAGTGGGCTGTGAAGCCGTCCGTGATAGAGGGAGCTGCTTGTCGTTTTGCTCCAACATGGGATAGACGCCGATACTTCCTGAAGCGATCATAAGACCCGGCATCGCATTAAGGATGCTGTCGTCTGCTCCTTACCAAATGCGACGCATGCATTCTCACGCAGTGTGATGTGAAGTTCAACAAGAGTACGCGCTAGCTGGCACCTAGCGTGTCGTTCGGCTTCATCCACGACAAGACACGACACGACAGCGCAACCATCATACATACACCAAGCCTCTGGGACGACGATATTGACTGCTAAAGAGACATGTCCCACTAGCTATTCAAGAAGCCGTCGAACGCCTTGCAGCTCTCGACCTAGTGCGTAGACGCGCAGACCCTGATTCATCGAAGCATTCAGTCGCCATGAACTCGCTCCATCAGATGTACCATTGGTCCCTTCCGATCCGACACAAAGACATCGTAAGTCTGATACTGATCCTCATGCTGCCGGCCATACCCTGCGCTCGGATGCCCACCACCAAGGTTGCTGTTCGCATCCCTCTGAACCTCAAACCTCCAGATCACCTTCGCCATGATGATGCGCATCTCCAGCCAGGCCAAGTTCTTACCTACACATCCTCGCGAGCCCGTTGAGAAAGCGCAAAAGGCGCTCTCAGCTCGTGCCACACTCTCTTCGGTCGATCCTGCTTCGCCTGCAACCCACCGCTCAGGTCGAAACTCCAACGGCTCAGGGTAGAAGTCCTTGTTGTAGTGCATTGCCCAGAACGCGGTGGCCACCATCGAGCCTTTTGGATAGTATCGGTCGTCGATCGTGGTACCGCCCTCGAGGACCTCGCGGCTTGGATCTGCTCCGATAGGAGGCGCCATGCGCAGACCTTCGTGTATGAAGGCTGTAAGACTAAAAGCATTCGAACTGTATCAGCAGGCGTCTGGCTAGGGTAATGGGCTTACATACTATTTGCACGACTGCAATTCGTTTCCAGCCCTGATACTATCGTAACTCGCAAACGTCGTAGAGATCTCTTGCGCGAGCCGATCTTGGACGTGTTCGTTGCGACTGAGGTAGAAGAACAACGCAGAGACAACGGTGGCAGTAGTGTCAGACCCAGCAATAGTCAAGACCTCACATTCGGCGTTGAGCTCTGGCAGAGAATATCCTTTACCTGTTTCGGGATCCTTTGCTTCCCAAAGCCAGTGGAAGAAGTCTTTTCGCGTTTGGGAGTCTGGCTTGCCTTCCAAGGCGTATTGTATCTTTGCTCGAGTCTCCTGACAGTCGGCGACAAAGGCATCCCACGACTTGATTGTCGCTGGCAACGTGAGGGCCAGGACACGATCAAGACCTCGAGGCTTCAGCCAACCCCACGTCGAGCTCCACGGCGCCCAACTGACCTACGATAGTCAGCCACAGTCACGGACATGTACGGCTGTGAGTCACACCGGGTGCATCGTTTCTATAAATCCGAGCATCATGTCGATGACGTATCTCAACTTGCTGCCCGGCTCTTTCATGTCGAAACACTTCCCAAAACAAAGATCACCTAGAATATCGAAGACGAGATACGTCACCTGATCAGCCATATTGATCGACTTCTTCCGATTCTGGGATTGTGCCTTTTGCTGGCTCAGCAAATCAATCCAGCGATCCACGTTCTTGTGGATGAAGGGCTCTGCGCTGCGTAAGGCCATGTCAGAGAAAGCATAGTTGAGTACCCGTCGCTTGTGCGCCTGGCTTTCGATCGATGTGTCGTTCCAAGTATTGAGGTAATCAGCCGTTCGCGGCCACACCTTATATATGTTGCTTTTCTTGACGTTACCGCGTGGACCATAGATGCTGCGATATGCAGTCGGTGTGTTGATGCAAACACTGTCTGGCCGGTGTCGGAAGTGTGTACCTGGTGAGTCAGTTCTGCGGTGTCGGTAGTTGTCAAGAGGTGATACTGACCATACTTTTTCTGCAAGCTGAGCAACCAGAGATGCCGATTTTGCTTCCTTGTGTGCCACCATGATGGTATAGTCGAACATCCTGCCCAAAACGGTCCAGGAACATCCGCTAGCGGATGAAAGTACAGATTGTACACCGCTGTGGTGAAGAGGTAAAGCAGAAGGCACACCAAAGCTAGCGCAATGAAGTCGAGCTGCACCAGCTTCTGGGCTACCTTTGGAACAGCCATGATGGACATCCAGTACTCAAATCTTAAATTCGAGGTATTGAGAGAGTTGCGCGGTGCTACGCTATATAGCCGTTAGATGTCCTTCTTACGATTGGTCGCAATTTGAATAGACGGTAAGGCATCGGCTGTGCCACATAGGTAAACATCCCTGGATCAGGTAAGTCCTTACGTACTGCATGAGCGAATAGTAAGAGAGCAGAACCCTATGGCTTGGATGTTAGTGGTCTTGGGTAAGACCCAAGCCTCCCGAGTGTAATGAGTAAGCTCAGCCGCCAATCAATCGAAACCCGGGCCTCACACCGACATGACGCAACGCTGCCCGCTTTCAAGCCAAGTATATCTTTGCATATGTTCGATCCACGTCTTCGAATTCGAGATACGATATAGCTCATCAGGTCTTCTTCGTATGGCTCGAAGTCGCGACATCGCACCTTCCCCGCCAACGGCCATAATGCAAGCTTGGAAGACGGGTCGTCGCCGCTCATGACCTATCGAGCAAAATGACGAAGCTCATCAACGACGTGTAGGACATCTTACACTGATACAGAAACGAGCTGAGAGGCCGCGAAAGTCCCAACCTCGAACCGACGTTGAGGACATGTAGGAGCAGGCAGGTATCACTTCAATGCGGCGAAATGATATGCGTCTGGGACGATGTGAGTGTCGTTGTTCCTTCCGTTCTGTTCAAGTCTACCTTCCATATCGCCGTAGCTGCTTCCTTTCTCTACGCGTGTTTGGTAGGACCCGCCGGCAGGAGCATCTCACGATGGCGTGGCCTTCACCTCAGGTCCCCTCGACAGGATCTTCACGACACCAACATCCATAGCCGACACAACATCGTTCCCCCGTCCGAAACCATCGCATACAGAAAGACATCCCTTCGCTCAATCGTTTTCTTCTCAGCCATGCATCTGCACTGGAAGCTCACTGCCCTCGCCGTTTCGACGCACATCCTTCCCACAATAAGCGCTTCGACTTCCTCACCTCCAAAACCCACGGGTTGTCACTCGCCCTATGACAGTACATTCATATTCTTTCGCGCTGGTGCCGACCCCGGGTTTGATTTTGGCATCAAGACTCGGCATGAGTTATACTATCCCCGTGCGCTCAGAGAGGCCCTGCAGCTGTATACCAACAGCGGCTTCAGCCTCGGCTCCAGCGACGGCCGACTCGACCGCGCCGACGAATGCGGCTGGCAGAAGGTGAAGACTGTAAAGGTTGACTCCTGGGACGTCGGCGGAAAACGGGGCACCATCTACTGGAAGTACAGCGACCTCCACACAATACGAGACACCAAAGGCTTGAATCCACACTGGGCCCCAACATCAGCGAACCATATTCCGCCCCAGAAACCAGCAATGCCTAGCAACTACACTTTGGGCAACATTGAGCAGATACTGAAGTTGACCGCCCCGACCGCAGACGTCTACTACAACGAAATACTTGTCCTCGAGCCGGCAGTCGTTGTCCTGGGCTCCCTCGTCAGCACATTATTCCTCCTGGGTGTGATGGTCCGCCTACTAGACAGAAAAAGGGCAGTCGCAGCGGCTGCAGCCCCGCAGGATATGGAACTCGCGCCCATCGTCCACGACAGTACTACGAAGCTTACCGAGACACCCGAGATACCAGTCAAAGTCGAGATCCCGCGTAGCATCCGCTTTGGTACGCAAGAGCACAGTGGAAGCGCACAAACCGAACCTCCACCACGATATTCATTCGGCTCTCCCATCCTTGTAGCACTTCCATCGTAGCGAATCGACATCGTGCACTCGTCTTCCCCCTGCTCCGTCGAGCACCAGTCTACCATGAATATGGCCCTCCCGTTTCGCGTTGATTGTTACTGTTTTCTCCAAAATCAAGCGTTGTGCGCGTGGCTTGTTTGGTTTTGTATTGATCGGGTGCGAATCGTTGTTGGTCATTGCTACGCTGCTGTCTTGTTATCCTACCCAACATTATCACTCTGTGCCCTTTTTCCTTGTTACCTTAGCAATTGAATTGTCTTCGATGCCGTCGCAGTCCTATTTTTCATGATCAAAAGTTGCGATCACACAGAGTACAGCAGAGCCGAAGGATCCGTTGCGTCGTCCGCATCCTCATCAAATTGCGATTTCGAACGGAGCTAATCGTGCATTCAACATTCCTGCCGGTGACCCATCTTTCGACGGACAAAAGCCGGAAAGACATCGTAAGGTCTTTGCCATAGGATGAGACGCAACGCAGCTGATATGGGCAGTTTTCCTGGACTAGGAGACGGGTTTAACGTGTTGTGGGATTTCGAGTCAATTCTTTGACCACAGCGTTGACCTAATCCGTGTTTGATGCCCGCTGTTGAAGCTGTTGAACATTAACGATATTGCTTTGTCTGCTTGTCTTATTCATTGGTGCGTATGCCAGCTGCGAGAACTGCCCGACCAATACGTGCGTACGCGGCTGATTACTCACTGCATCGGCTGAGCTGTGAACCCGATGGCGTCGAAAGCATTAGCGCCATGCGAGGGAATACGCCCCCTGTTTCACTGGTACTTCATTGACCAACCACTTATATGTACAAATCTGACTTTAAGTTGGATCTCAATGGAATTCAGCTTTTCGAGACGATGCGGGAAACCATGCTACTTGGCACTGAGAGTGACACGGGTACGGAAGAGTTGTTGGTTACATTTGCAGTTTAGTCGCACGAGTGAAGGATGCGGCGCGGGCACGGAGTTAGCGGAGTGTACGGTAAAGCAGCCGAGTACCTGAGGTCGTAGAATCGTGTATGGAACAGGGCGAAAGTCGAGTATATTATGTGTGATGGATTCTATTCTTCGCTCAGTCTCTTGTGAAGCACAAGAAACAGCAAGTATGGTCCATAAAAAGCTCTTCATCAATAACGAGGTACGATCGAGCACTGGTATTGCTAGACCTCTCTGACGCCTTGTAGTATGTCGACGCCACATCAGGCAAGACGCTTTCTATCTACTCGCCGCACGATGATTCCTTGGTCGCGGATGGTATTCAGGTCGCATCCGAATCTGATGTCGACAAGGCCGTTGCGGCAGCACGTGCAGCTTTTCAAGGAGAGTGGAGCAAATGGACTCCGCAGCAACGCAGCGACATCATGAACAAGTTCGCCGACATCATTGACAAGAACGCGGAGATGCTGGCGACTTGGGAGTCAAAGAGTATGGGACAGCCAATAAGTGTTGCGAAAGGGTGCTACTCGTTGGTCAGCTCCACGTTCAGGTGAGTACGAAGTGATGAACGTAGGTCATTGTGCTGATTACCTCTCATAGATACTACGCTGGCTGGACCAACAAGCTACCCGGCGAGTCATGGCCTGAAGAAGACGGCATGTACAAGATCGTTCAGTATGACCCTGTCGGCGTGTGCGCTGGCATCGGTGCCTGGAATGGCACCGGCATATTCTTTGGCTTCAAGGTTGCTGCAGCGCTGGCAACGGGATGCACCTTCATCTACAAAGGCTCCGAGAAGAGCCCAGTTGGACTGCTGCAGATCGGCGCCCTGATCAAAGAGGCCGGGTTTCCTCCTGGTGTTATCAACATCGTCACCGGCGACGGTAAAGTTGGCGCGGCGCTCGCGAGCCACATGGACATCAATAAAATTAGCTTTACCGGCAGCCTCTTCGCGGGGAAAAAAGTGCAGGAGTTGGCTGCGAAGAGGTATCGTATATTTCTCACTACCACTGAGCCATCACTAATTTGTACATCAGCAACCTCAAGCGCGTAACCCTTGAACTCGGCGGCAAATCTCCTTCTCTGATCTTTCCGGATGCCGAGATCGAAAACGCGCTTACCCATCACTCCCAGAACTTTCTCTTCAACACGGGACAAGCCTGTATTGCCGCCTCCCGTACCTTTGTCCACGAAGACATAGCCGATGATTTCATCAAGCAGCTCAAGGTCCGCTTCGAGCAGCTGTCTCACGCTGTCGGCGCGCCTGAAGGCGACAAGACATCCATTGGCCCACTGGCGGATGGCAAGCAATTCGAGCGCGTCATGCAATTCTTCGAAATCGGCAAGACTGAGGCGGAGCTTGTGACAGGCGGTGTGCGTAAAGGCGATAGTGGTTACTACGTCGAGCCTACCATTTTCCTGAACCCGAAGGACGATGCAAGAATCTACCGCGAAGAGATCTTTGGGCCTGTGATCACTATTCGCACGTTCAAGACTGAGGAAGAGGCTATCAAGCTTGCCAACGACACTGCGTTTGGTCTCAGTGCATGTATCTTCACGGCGAGTATCCCGAGAGCGCTGAGGCTGGCGCGCCAGATTGAGTCTGGTAATGTGAATATCAACACGAGCCAGGTGTTTGGGCCAAATGTACCGTTTGGTGGGTACAAGCAGAGTGGGCTTGGACGTGAGGGTGGCAAGGCCG
>Ga0265798_10004503_pt1 | contig 19144 bp, 15 predicted proteins | sample P3T30metagenome_FD_192430 | JGI IMG/M metagenome (GOLD analysis project Ga0265798, IMG submission 192430) | Plant litter microbial communities from East Loma Ridge, Irvine, California - P3 T30 | ecosystem: Environmental > Terrestrial > Plant litter > Unclassified | place: USA: California... | reverse complement strand
ACATCACCCAGTGCACGAATGGCAGGGCGGGTTTGGCGTCCGGGTCTTCCGCGATGATCACGTACGACTTCGCACCGGCCACCGCTTTCCACGCCAGCGCCGGTGAGACGCCATCGGCGTACTCGGTGTAGCGCTCGTTCATCATGCCGTTGGCCGCAAAGCTCGGCGACGAGACCGTCATCTGCCCCTTGGCCTCGGTCTCGGGACGCTTGAGGGCCAGCGGTACATTGGTGCCCTTGCTGGTTTGCTGTTCGAGCGGGCCTGCCGGGGCTTTTGCCGGCATGCCAGCCTTGCCACCCGTGTAGGCAACCCGGTAGATCACGCCGTTGGCATCGTCCGCCATCAAGAGCGAACCGTCCTTCGCCATCGCCAGTCCGACCGGGCGCGCGATGTGGGTCTTGCCGCCGTCAGTCAGGAAACCCGTGACAAACGGCTCAACCTTCGTCGGCTGGCCGTTCTGGTAGCGCACGCGTACGATTTCGTAGCCCGATGCCGGCACCCGGTTCCACGAACCGCGCATCGTCACGAAGGCGTCGCCCTGGTACTCGGCCGGGAACGCGCTGCCGGCGCCGAACACCCACTGCATCGGCGCTGCGTGGGCCGTGTAGCCAAGCACCATCGGCGTGCTTCGCGCTTTCCACTGCTCTTTGGTGATCTCGCCCACGGGCGTGCTTTGCGGGTAGATCTCATTGGCGCCATACACGTGCGGCCAGCCATACTGTTTACCCAGTTCGATCTTGTTGATCTCCTCGGCCTGCACGTCGTCGCCCAGGAAGTCGATGCCATGGTCAAAGCCCCACAGCTCGCCCGTCGTCGGATGCCAGGCGTAGCCGATCAGGTTGCGCAGGCCGCTGGCAAAGATGGTGCGCTGCTTGCCGTCCGGCGAAATGCGCAGCAGCGTGGCGTTTTCGGGATTGCTCTCGTTGCAGGTATTGCAGGTGCTGCCCACGCTCAGGTACAGCATGCCGTCCGGGCCGAAGGCCATCGTGCGGTTCGGGTGCTGGCCCGAATCGGGCAGGTCGCCGATCAGCATCTTGAGTTCGCCCAGGCGGCCATCCTTCTGGATGTCGGCCACGAACAGTTCCTTGACCGTCACCAGATACAGCTTGTTGTCGCGGATCGCCAGGCCATGCGCGCCGGTGCGGTTGGCCACCGTGATCGGTTCGCCGTCGGCGCGGCCGTCGTTGTTGGTATCGCGCAGCAGCAGCACGTCGCCCTGGTCACGGCGGCTTACATAGATGTCGCCGCTGGGCGCGACGGCGATGATGCGGGCGTTTTTCAGGCCGGTTGCAAACGCGCTGACCGTGAAGCCGGGCGGCGCCTTGAGTGCACGGATCCGCTCGGGCGTCGCTTCGACCTTGTTGGGCTTCCAGACGTTGATCTTGGTGGAGAACTGGGTGCCGTCGCCCTGCTGGGCGGTGGCGGAGCCGAACACGAGGCATAGTGCGGCGGCGAGCGAAGCGCGTTTCATGAGGGCCTGCCTTTCCTGGACATTGTTATAGAGATGGTCAAGAAGGCATCGTGCCAGTGTTTACTGCCTCGGTATGTTGGGAAACGAACATTGACTGTAGTAGCGCTCAGTATGCAAAAAAGATAATTTCGCTACTGGAACGTTTTCCTTCTTGCAAGTTCGCCATGCCGTCTGCACATGCACCTTGCAACCGGCGCCGCCGGCTCTTTTCAGGACTGACCTTGTCGTCGTTCGACCACCTGCAGCATCTCTGGCGTTCCGCCATCGCCACACTGGCGCCAGCGACCGCGCCGCCTCCCAACCACTTCTTCACGCCCCAGGATATCTGTCGCCTGCACGATCAGGATGGCCTCAACCGCGCCAGCATCGATGCCCAGACCTGGGACGATCTGCTGCTGCCGTCGTTCGAGGACAAGCTGGCGCCCGATGCCAGCATCTTCGGCCGCCAGGTACTGCACCGGCGCCTGCGCGCGGGCGTGGACAATGCCGCCTGCAGCGCCCAACGCACGCGCCTGCAAGGGTTGATTGCGGCCCCCGCGCACCTGGCCGCGCTGCACGCGCAACTGCGGATACTGCGCCATGCGGATGTCGACGTAAGCGCGCTGCTGTTTGGCGAGACGCCGCCCGTGACGCCGTGGTGGTCACGCTGGTTGTGGCTGTTGCCGCTGCTGCTGCTGGTGTCGGTCGCGGCGCTGGTGACGTTGCCGCTCGGCTGGATGCTGACGCTGGCTGCGCTTGCGCCGTTGATGGCGCTGCAGATCCGCTATCACCAAGAGATCGAGGGCTGGACCGCCACGATCCGCTCGCTGGGCGCGCTGCTCGCCACCGTTGGCCTGCTCGGCAAGGGCGGCGGGCCGTTGACCGAACCGTTCGTCGCAGCGCGCGCGGCCGCTGCACGTCTGCATGTGCGCCTCGACCGGCCCTTCGCGCTGCGCATGATCCCTGGCGGCAGGCAGTATGCCGACTGGTTCGCTGCCGGGAATATCGCGCATTACTTCCGGACGGCGCGCATCGTGTTCGGGCAGCGCGCGTTTCTGCGTGAGTGCTATCTGGCGTGCGCCAACCTGGAAGCCGACGTGGCACTGGCGCGGCACCTGCACGCGATGCCACGCTGGTGCTGGGCCGAACGGGGCGAGGCGCGCGAGCTGCTGCTGGAGGATGGCGTGCATCCGCTGATGGCGCAGCCGGCGCCGCTGTCATTGTCGCTGCATGAGCGCGGCGCGTTCGTCTCGGGCCAGAACGCGTCGGGCAAGAGCACCTTCCTGCGCATGGTGGGCCTGAACCTGCTCGCGGCGCGCGCGTTCGGCTTTTGCTACGCCACGCGGGCGCGCCTGCCGGCGGTGCCGGTGCGCGCCAGCATGCAGAACGAGGATTCACTGCTCGGCGGCGAGAGCCTGTACATGGCGGAATTGCGGCGTGCCCGCGAACTGCTCCAGGCAGCGGGACGGCCGGCGGGCGTGTGCCTGATCGATGAGGTGTTTCGCGGCACGAACCATCTCGAGTCGGTGTCTGCTGCCGCTGCGGTGCTCGAACAGTTATCCGAGCACGACCTGGTGCTGGTGTCGTCGCACAATCTGGTGCTCGCGCCGCTGCTGCAGGCGGGATTCGACGCCATCTGCATCGATACGACCAGCGGCCGGCCGGTGCTGCAGAAGGGCGTGCTGCGCAATCCGAACGGCATTGCGCTGCTGGCCAGGGAGGGTTTTGGTCCGCAGATCGAGGGCAGGGCAGCGGAAGTGGCGCGCTGGCTGAGCGGCCACTTGCTGGAGCCGGCCACCGGCGCGCCGACGGCGCAGCAGGCGTGACCGGCTTGGAGCGCCTAGCGAAACCAGTTACTTGGTGTGGCGGCAACATGCTTGTACACTGAGCCATGCCCTACTGGCCGTTTTCGGCCAGAAGCGGACATAGCTAAAGCTCGAATCTCGTGACACGTAATGCCCACTAGAACAGAACTTATGCCAGATATAGAAAAATTGAACTTAAAACGCCACGCGACAGGTTAGACCAAATTGGTCTTAGGCCTTAAAGATAACTGTTGTTGCATAGTGAACCATTGCCCACCATCCACATAAATCACATAAAATGATCCGCATCGAAGAATCGTCAAGACTTATTCCCAAGCCGGCAGAGCCAAGATTATCTGATCTTTTTTCAGAAACCGTTTCGGATGCCTCGAAAGGTAACGCGGCTAGGTTCTATGCGGAAATGATGATCGATCTTTTCCTATCGGAACGCTTGAAGAAAGAGCTTGATGCGAGCTCGCTCGAAAAGCTCACTTTAGGCGAGCATATTCAAAAAATTTCTCCTTACACGGATTCTGTGATCATTTCGACACTTTGGCGTATCAAGGACTTCGGTGACAAGGCATCACACTACAGTCCTGGCAGTGTACTCACAACGACTGATGCAGACAAGGCTGTTGAGGATGCTGTAGGACTTATCGTTCAAATTCTTACTGACGAACTGATAAAGAATCCGTTGAACTCTTATCCTGGTCGAGCTACACTTTTTAGCACAATACTTCCCAGAGCTAGAGCGCAAGTCCTATCTCATCTTTTAAAAAAATGCCCTGAATCTGAATATGATTATTATCGTTTCTTGGTTAATAAATATGGATTAGCCCTGACCAAAAGCGAGCGGTACCCAGCTGCTCGTAGAAATCTAGATAGTCTTCTGAAAAAGAAACTTATTGATATAAAATATTATCAGCAAGAGGTCGAAACAATTTTTCTTTTGGATAAAAGCATCAAGTATCCAGGTCAGCCGATCGCCCAGCGGATGGAAGATGTGGCCAGGAACTTTAATGCCGTTTTGGCAAGCTTTAACACCGAAGACAGGAATGAAAATTTGAGGTTGATCGAAATTCTGCGCACGTTAGTCAATGACATCATCCCTAGCGGCTTCAATCATCGCAAAACGCAAAAACTATTATTTTAATTGCACTTAACCAAACCCTGCACTTAACTCAGAAAGAACAGCTGCATACACTGAACGGTTCCAACAGTCCGCTATCGGCCCAGGCTGTGTAAAAATTTAGAAGCAGGTCCTGGCAGCGAAACTGTACGCGCTGATGTATGGTGTATGGCTTTTCAAGGGGTTCAGGGAGCAGTGCCACGTTTTCTCGGATACCGACTGGATCATTAAGGAACTCGCTCCAAACACACGCTGTAGGGCCAGTAAAAAGGCATACGCCCTGATCGCTTCCATCATGCCAACGACCCCAAGCAGCGTCATCAACAGTTTGACGTTATAAGCGAGCACGTGCAGGCTCATTTCGGTCTGGATGCGCTCCAGTCCTCTTGTCAGGAAGTGCGTGGCCCCCATCCAGGACTTGATGGTCCCGAACGGATGCTCGACCGAGCCACGCTGGATCCGCATGGCATCTGGGATCTGTTCAAGCTGAACCTGCATCTCGTCAAGCACGTCCTGGTGCTCCCAGCCCGTCACACGGCGTGCTTGACTCAGTGTGCACTTGTCCTTCAACACACGTGCCGGTGTCAGGTCTGATATTCAGACATAAGCTCTGCGATGATCCGGCTCCTTGATTTTCGAGCGCATCTTGAACAGCCAGCGGTTTCTTTGAACCTCACTCAAGTTAACAGAGGGATGTGTCCAGATATCAGACTAACCGCCAATGGATGTCAGACCTGATATCGCCAATGGATGGAAAACGCCAATGTATGCCGGTGCCTAGGCCCTGTGGATGAATACTAATTGCTACGGCCAGAAATCAAGTTTGCATTGATCCACCGTTCCACGTCTGTAACCGGAAGAGCGCGATGGGTATTAAAACTATTACTTTTATCCCAAGCAACACCTCTTCCCTGAGCAAACGCGGCACGATACTTGCGCATCATGTTATCTGGGTCGCGGGCCAACTCGCCTAGCAAGTACTCCTCGCTCCATTCCGAACGGCTAAAGGGTTTGCCTAGCGCCGCTTGTAGCTTGTCGGCCACTTCCCCATATGTCACAGTATCGCCAGCTAAATGGACGATTTCGTTCCGGATACGGGGTTGCGTGAAAACGACCTCAGCAGTCAGGGCCCCAATGTCGTCTGGCGTAGTAAGCGTGACAGAAGTGTCGAGGCTGCCAAGAGCGTGAACCGCATTTTCTTTAAGATCGACGACGCCGAATTCTGGCTCAAACAGATAGCTCATGAACATACCGGTCGAGATGATTACCCACTCAGTCTGGTGCTGACCCCGCAGCAATTCGCGCACGTCCAACTGGGCATCGAAAATGTCCTGCGGACTGCCGCGACCGATTACGTCAAAATCGACGCCGAACTGCCATGGGAAATATCTGGGAATTCGCGCTTGCAAGGCAGCACGCGCCAATTTCATTGGCGTGTCGATACCCGCTGCATAGCCAGCACACCCTATGACTGTGTCATATTGGCCGAACACGACAGTCAGTTCGTCGATAGAGCTTTTCACAAGATCGCCGACGATGATTTCGATCCCAAGATTTCGGATTTCGGCGACATCACGCTGCTTGTCTGGCAAATTGGACGCGACGGCACTTGCGCGCAGCAACACGCTGATGGTCACACCGTTGACGCCCTTCGCGCGTTGCGCAAGACTGCGCAGTACCGGCATCCCGAGTTCTCCGGCACCGAGTACAAGAATCTTTCTAGACATCGCGTCAGGATCTGCTCGGTTCGTCATTAGCGATACCGATGATTGTCGGACTTGGTTGGACATGTTGATTCTCCTCTAGCGTTGATACCTGCACTATAGGGGGCGCAACGATGCGGAAAAAGTGGTCCTGGCGGTTTTCAACGTGCAGAAAATGCGAACAATGGTGGGTTATAGTGCCGTTTTCTGTATAGCTGTCAGGACTACAAATGGATCGCGTACAAGCAATGCAAGTGTTTGTTCGAGTCGTCGAAGGTAAGAGCTTCGTACGCGCAGCGGAGACGCTCGGCTTACCGCCATCATCGGTCACAGGTATCATTAAAAGGCTCGAAAAACATTTGCACATTCGGTTGCTGAACCGTTCAACCAGAAACCTCAGCTTGACACCGGAAGGTGAGCAGTACTTCTACCGTTGCCGCGAGATACTCGACCTGATTGACGACACGGAAGCTAGCCTGAACGGCTCCGCCGAGCGCCCGCAAGGAAGGCTGTGGGTGGATATGCCGGGGGGCATTGCGCATGCCTTGATCCTGCCACGTCTGGAGCAATTCGAGCAGCACTACCCTGATATCTATCTCATGATCGGTATAAATGATCGTCAGGTCGACCTGATCCAGGATGGCGTCGATTGCGTGATCCGTACCGGCAACCTCAATGACTCGACGCTGGTCTCACGTCGTTTGGGGGCGCTGCGCTGGGTCACATGCGCGGCGCCATCCTATTTGGAAGAAAAGGGGACTCCCAAGAGGCTGCTGGATCTGCAGGCACACCAGGCTGTCCACTACTTTTCCAGTACGACGCGGCGCGAAAGTGAGCTGCATTTTGTCGAAGACGGGAATTGCGTCGCCGTTCCGGTGTTCGGCAAGGTAGCAGTCAACAAGACTGGGCTTTACATCAAGCTTGGAATCGACGGACGCGGCCTGATTCAGTTGGCAGAGATACTAGTGGCGGAAGAATTGCGGAGCGGAGAGTTAGTCGAAGTTCTGGCCGACTGGCGGCCGACACCCGTTCCGGTATCACTACTTTACCCCCACCACCGCTTTTTCTCTCCGGCGACGCGCGCGTTTGCCGATTGGACAGCCGAACTGTTTACCAACGTCTGCTAAGAGTCGGGTGCTGCCCTTCGTGACAGTCTGCGATTTTTCCGACTTGGCAACCTGCTATGCTGAACCGAACGGCCGAGATCGGCCAAGGGCGTACTGTCGAGCTCTTCAATTCTCCATTGGCCGATACGAATGAAAATCAGGAAACTTCTGATGTGGTCATTCGTGCTGGCGCTACTTCTGGCTGTTAGCCTGTGGTTACGGAACGAAGTACGAATAGACAGCCGCTTGGACCGGGCGGTAGGTGGGATCAAGAGCAGGAGAGGTGCGAGGGAGCGACGGCGTAGTGCCATAGATCGATCCGCCGCTTCAGGTCCGCACAGGTGCTTTGTAACGGTAGACAAATTTTTCACCTTGGCAACATGTTGCGGCGAGCTCAATAGCTGGTCTTCGCTAGAGACAGACATTATTTACAAACGATTGGCGATGTGGAATGAGCTATCGAACGGCAGCAGCAGCGGCTTACCTATTTGCATGCGACGAAGAAGTCGGCGTAGCGAAGTTGGGGGTGCAGCTACTGTCCGACTTGGCCGAGAAACGATGTTATTTGGCCATGCTTAACATGGTGCATTTGCACACCATCGGTGTACCCGCCGAGCAGAACCTTGCATTAGCGAGAACGTGGGCTATACGAGCGCAATCATTACACCCAACGCTTACTGACGCCGATGACCTTTGCGATGCCGGAAGCTTCTGTGACCAGTACGCGTATTGGTTGAATACCACTGAATGTGACGCTCTATCTTTTTGGGAGAGGGCAGCATCGTTAGGTAGTGGTCACGCGCTTTGGCAAATCTGTGAAAAGACTCGCGCTGACAAGGGCACGCAGGCTTGGTTAGATCGAGTTGAGATCGCAGCAGCCTTAGGAAGCTCTGATGCGATGATTGAACTTGCAGAATGCGACGGAGTGCGAGACACGGAACAAGAACTCATCTGGCTCCGCGCAGCGGCTGCCCTGGGCTCCCTGCGTGCAGAAGAGATGCTCAAATACTAATGCACTTCGATTAGGTAAAAAGCGTCTTGACAGCTACCTGTCGAGACGTTCGGTGACTCTTCCAGCCCGGCAACTTGCTAAGCTGACGCGGACGGTCGAGCTCGGCCAATAGCGATCATTGCAAAGTTCTGATTAGTCCGGCCAATTGTATGCGTAACGCTAGGATTATTATGCGACGATGGAACGGGGTCTTCTCGGCAGATGTGGGATCGAGCTTGCGTTGACGCTCCAAGCGTACCGGCTCCTGGCGGAGGCGAGCACACGGCCGAAACCCAACCGATCGCGGCAAACTCGGAAGCAAACATCATCTGCTGGTGGATGTGCGTGGGCTTGCGCTAGTAGCTCAGATCTCAGGCGCGCAATTACACGACCCGCGTTTCCTCATCCTGCTGGCAGAGTCCCTCCCGGCAGTGCAAGGATCAGCAGGCCGTGCCCGAAAACGCCCAAGTAAGCTGCATGCCGATCGAGCGCAAGCTTCCAGAGCCCATCCCGCCTCGTTGCGCCATCAGGGCATTGCATCTCGAATCGCGCGCCATGACGTAGCGTTGCGCGAACGGCCCGGCCAATGGAGGCAGGTCGTCGAGCGCACCGAGGTTTGACTACACCGCTTTCGCAGACTGCGCATACGAGATGAGCGACGAGCAGGCATTCACCAGGCATTCATTTCATTTGCCTGCTCGCTCATCTGTTGGCGGTATGTCGAACGGTTTTGTCAGGCGCTCTTAGTCGAGCTGCAAGGCCCTGGCGATATCGTCCCACGCCACGGCCTTGTAGTTCTGCGCCCCGTCCGGCATGCGCTTGTAGCCGTCGTGCACCACCAGCATGCCACGCGCGAACGGGCCGCCGAGATTGGCCGATGTTACGTCCAGTCCATCGGTCTCGGACGCGCCATCGATGCCGTTGACCGCGTCGAGCCCCACCCGGAACGCGCCGCGCACGGCAAACGGCGCCGCTGCATCGAACACGACATAGCTGTTGTTGCCCTGGCTCGATACGACCAGATAGCTGCGTTTTGCGCCGTGGTAGATGCCCATGCCTTCGACATCGTCGTGCAGCCATTCGCCGACCGGCATGATCATCTTTAGCGTCGCCGGCTGGTCAGCGCGCGCCGACGTCACCCACAGGCCACGGTCTTCTTCGCCCACGAACAGCAGACCGCTACGGTCATCCGCCACGCAACCTTCCGGCTGCGACGCGAGTTTGAACGTGCGCGCGAGCCGTGCGCCGAACTGGCCGCCACTGCGCGTGATCTGGTAATGCTCGTAGCGGCCGTCCTTGTCGTTGACGAACGCGTCGAGGCCACCTTCGGGCGTGCGCAGCAGGCAGGTGCCGTAGATGTCACCCAGGCCGGTGGGCAGGCGCGCCGCTTCGCGCAGTTCGCCGTTCGCATCGATCGCAAACAGCACCATTGCCTGCTCGTCGCGCTGGGTGGCAACGGCCAGGTCGAAGCGTTCTGCGCCGAAGCGCACGTCCTGGCGCAGGTCGACATTGTTCAGGCGGCCGGCTGCGAGCAGTTGCGTCTGGCGGCCCTGCAGGTCATACACCAGCATGCCCTGTTTCTTGTTGGTGCCCAGGATGCGTGATTTGGCAGGATCGGTCGGATGGACCCAGATCGCCGGATCGTCGGCCGCGTCGCCCAGCTGCGCGACGGGTTCGGTCTGCATGCGCGGCAGTACGATCGGCAGGCGTTTGGGCGGCGCACTGCCGGCCTTCCAGGCCAGCGCCGGGGTTTGCCAGCCTTGCTTCGTGCGCACGGCCAGCTTGTCGGACGCCGGTGCCAGCGCCACCAGTTGCTGCGCGCCGAGGGGGCGGGGCGGCAGCGCGCGCCAGCGCTTGCCGTCGCGCTTCCAGGTCAGCAGGGCGCCCTTGTCATCGATCGCGGCCACGCCGCCCGGCAGCACCGCCAGCGCCGTCAGTTCACCCGTCAAGCGACCGTGCGGCGCCTGCAGCGCTACCGGCGTGCGGGCTGGCGGGCCTTCGGCATCGGCGCCATACGCCCACAGGCCCATGCCTTCCTCGGCCGCGAACAGCGTGCCATGCGCATCGTCGACGCGGCACACCTCGACACCGGACGGCAGCGCCAGACGGCGCACCAGGCGGTGCTCGTTACTGGTGCCACTACCCCCGCTACCGCCGCTACCCAGCAGCCATTGCTGCGCCTGGCCATCTTTCGCGACCAGGAACACGTAGTCGAGCTGCTGCGCATCGCGGTACAGGCAGGCCGCTTCGATGCCAAAGCCCGTGTCCGGCAGCACGGGCAGCGCGCGCAGCGTGCCGGCCTTGACGTCGATCTGCACCGGCAGCGCGCGTTCGGCGTTGGCGTCGATGACGATGGCCAGCGCGCCGCCATCCAGCGGGCGCAGGTCGAGTCGTTCGCCACGCAGTGGCAGGCTGGCGCGTTCGCGGCCATCGGCGCCGATCAGGCGCAGCGCGCGCTTGTCCAGGGCCAGCCAGCCGCCGCCGGGCAGCGCGGCCAGTTCTTCGGCGTCGTTCAGCGTGGCCGGCACCGTTGGTGCGGCGCCCCATGCCGGCGCGGCCAGGGAGCAGGCCAGCAGGACGGCCAGCAGGATCGGAGAAACGGTCTTGTTCATCAGAAGATGCTCGCTTTCAGGCCGATCTTGTAGGTGCGGCCGTATTGTTCGTGCTGCGCATTGCGCGACTTGTCGCCCAGGTACACATAGTAATGTTCGTTATTCAGGTTGCTGGCGTCGAACGTGACCTGCCAGCGCTTGTCCAGTTTCCACGACATCGACAGGTCCAGCTGCTTCTGGGTGTCGACGAAGCGGTCCTGCGTCGCGTCCAGCGTATCCTCGCCCAGCTCCAGCAGATACGGCGACTTGTAGTTCATCGCCAGGCGCGCGCTGAACGGGCCGGCTTCGTAGCCAAGCATCACGTTGCCGACGCGGTTTGACTGGCCCGGCATGCGGATCGTGCGCGCGGCGCGGCCACCGTCGCCATCGGCGCTGTCGATCGTGGCGCGCGAATTGGTGATGCTGCCGTTGATGCCGACCAGCAGACCGTTGAACGGCGCCGGCAGCATGCGCAGCGGCTGCTGCCAGGCCAGCTCGATGCCGCGCACGCGCGCCTTGTCGCCATTCTTGTACGAGATCGCGCTGCTGTAGTCGGCCCAGGCGCCACTGCCGGCGAGGTCCGTGGTGTAGGTAAAGTCGCGGATGGCCTTGGTGAAGACATAGGCCGAAACCACGCCATCGCCGCCGATCACGCGCTCGATGCCCAGGTCCAGGTTGTGCGAGCGCAGCGGCGCCAGGTCAGGGTTGCCGATGGTCGCTTCGTCGTCGCCGTCCAGGCTCACGCCCGGCGCCAGCTGGGCGAAGTTGGCGCGCACGACCGAGTTGCTCCATGCTGCGCGCACGCTGGTGGCCTGGTCCACATCGAAACGCAAGTGCACGCCGGGCAGCCAGTTGGTGTACGAGCGGCTGGCGGAGCGTGGTGTGATGTCGTCGTCGGCCACTTGCGAGCCGTCGGCCGTAAAGCGCGTGTGCTCGGCCCGTACGCCGGCCAGCAGCGACCAGGCGCCGCGGCGCAGACTCGTTTGCAGGTACGCAGCGTCGATGTCTTCCTGCAGCTTGAAGTCGTCCAGCGCCGAATCGACGGCCACGCGGGCTGGGTCGCGCGTCAGATTGGCCAGGCGCGCACGCACCAGCGCCGGATCAATGGCGTAACCGAGATTGGCAAACGGGTAGTTCAGGCGCGTGCCGTTCACGAATGCGCTCATCGAGGTCGGGCCGGCGCCGAAGTAATCGCCGTCGGTCGGGTCGTCGCTGCCGTATTCCCAGGCCTCGGTGTCGGTCTTCTTGTCGCGGCGCGTGGTCTTGGCGCCGAACTTGACGGCGCCGTTCCAGTCGCCGGCGTCAAAGTCGCGCTGAAGTTCCAGGCGCAGCTGGCGGGTGCTGTCTTTGGCGGAGGCGCGTTCGAGCGCGAACGAATCGAGTTCGTAGTTGGCAGCATCGGCCACGCTGGCGGGCGCGATCAGGTGCGGCGTGCGGGGATTGGTAAAGCCGATGCCATCGAAGCTCTCGAGATTGGTGAAGCGCGCATCGGCAATTGCGTCCGGCGTCTTGTCGGTGGCGCTGCTGGCCGCCGCTTCGGCATGCAGCTTCCAGTACTGGCCCATGCGGCGATCGAGCGATCCCGTGAGCGAGCGGATCTCTTGCGTGTACTTGCGCTGGCGCAGGCGGCGCTCGACGGTGGCGGTGTCCGTTTCACCTTCGAGCACACCGTCTTCATTGCCTTCGAAGTCGCCGATCGTCATGCGGTCGCGCGATTCTTCGTCCGAGAAGCGGCTGATGAAACCGCACAGCGCGTAGCTCGTGGCGGCGTCAGGGCGGTAATCGAGATTGATGGCGCCGGCGCGGCGTTCGCGCGTGGGCAGGTAGTCGCGCAGCTCGAAGCCGGCCAGGCGTTTGCCGTTCCAGTCGCCGCCCGTTTCCACGTTATCCGAACCGAACTTGCGCTTTTCGCCCGAGATGCCGGCGGCCACGCCCAGTTTGCCGTCCATGAAGCGCTGGGCCCACAGCAGGTTGGCGCTCGGGCTGTTCTGGCTCGTGTTGGTGTCATGGCCGACCGCCGCGCCGACGTTCAGCAATTTGCCCGGCAGATCGAACGCGGACAAGGTCTTGACCTCGACACTGCCGCCGAGCGAATTGGCATCCTGGTCCGGCGTGGCCGATTTGGTCACTTCGAGCGAGCGGATCATCCCGGCCGGCAGCACGTCCAGGGCCACCGCGCGGCGCGTCGCTTCCGGCGACGGCACCAGCGCGCCGTTGATGGTCACGCTGTTGTAGTCGGCATCCAGGCCGCGCACCACGACGTAGCGGCCTTCGCCCTGGTCGCGCTGGACCGACACGCCCGGCATGCGCGCCAGTGCTTCGGCCGCGTTCTTGTCCGGCAGGTGGCCGATGTCGTCGCTGCTGACGACACTGACGATATTGTCAGCCTGCTCCTGGGCGGCGATGGCGCGCGCCAGGCTGGCGCGCTGACCGGTGACGATCACGCTGGCCGGTTCGGCGGCGTGCACGCCAGCGGCGGCCAGCAGGCCGGCGGTAAGAGCGGGGAGGGCAAAGTGGCGCATGGGGGAGAATCCAATAGGTTGGGATGCGGCGGATTCTGGTGCCTGAATGTGACCTATCGGTGACCACGATCGGTCGCTATCCCGTATCCGGCGCGGTGCAGGGTGTGCCTGAGCCGAATTGACCCTGCCGGTTCTGGCGATACCATGGGACGGGCGCCGCGCCGGGATGCGCAGTACGGATCAAGGTGAGCTGTTTTGACCCTGTGCCGCGGCGCCACAGCTTTGCCATCCTGTCATCCTGCGGTCATCTGGTTGCGCTATGTTCCGGCGATCTTTCCTGACCGCGCCGCCCATGTCTCCCCTGATTCGCCAAGCTCTGTTGATCGCCGGCCTGCTCGGCGCCGTCGTGTTCCTGTTTACCGGCGCCGGTCCGGCCATCCCGTTCGCAGCATGGGACCTGGTGGACATCGCCAGCGAGGGCGGTACGGCCCTGCTGGCGGCGCTGTGGTGTGGACTGGTGCTGGCCAGCCGGCCCGACGGCGTGGTCACGCGCCTGCTGGCCGGTGGCCTGGCCTGCATCATGCTGGGGTCATGGGCCGACTGCCTGGATGAAGTGTTCGATGTCGAGAAGTCGGCGCTGTGGGACAACGTGCTGGAGGCGCTGCTGCCGCTGGGGATGCTGGTTCTGACCGCTGGCATGGTGTATTGGCGGCGCGAGCAGGCCACGCTGTCGGACCACATGCGCAAGCGGGAACGGCTGTTTCGCAACCACCGGCCGTTCGACCGCATCACCCAGCTGGCCGACGCGGCTTACCTGCGCGCGCAATTGCACATCGAGAGCAAACGGGCGGACGGCGTCGGCTCGCTGGTGCTGTTCGATATCGACGCCTTCCACCGCATCAACCGCGAGCATGGCCAGCCCGAGGGCGACCGCGCGCTGCAGGCCGTCGCCCACATGCTGCTGCTGAACCTGCGCAATGACGATCTGCTGTGCCGCTATGCGGGCGACCGTTTTGCCGTGCTGATGCCGGGCCTGGCCGAGCCCGAGGCGCGCGCCGCTGCCGACCACCTGTGCCGCATGGTGTCGTCGATGCGCCACCACGCACCGGGCGGCCGGGTGCACATCACGCTGCGCCATGGCTGCGCGCCGGCGCGCGGTGCGCCCGATGCGCTCCTTAGCGCGCTGTGCCGGCAGATGGACCGCCAGATGGATCACCAGATGGACCGCGCGTGATCGCCTGGCAGGCTGCCACGGCAGCTTCGCCCGCGGCGCGCCGCCACAGCGCGCTGGCGCTGGAATACGGCCGCTCGCGCGACGCGCTTGACGCCGACCTGCTGCGTGGATGCGATCCTGGCGCGGACAGCGCAACGACCCCTGGCCAGTACCTGCAGCAGCTGGCAAACACCCTGCGCCTGCTGGACAGCCCGGACACGAGCTTCATGCTGGGCCAGCAACTGCTGCCGGGGCACGACGGCGCAGCCAGCCACGCGCTGGCGCAGGCGCCCAACCTGCGCACGCTGCTGCAGACGCTGTGCCGCTTCCACGCCGGCCTGACGCCGCTGCTGCGCCCGCGCTTCGAGACCTGGGACGACGTGGCGCTGCTGTACTGGGTCGATGCGTATGGCGCGCCGAGCCTGCGGCCGGCGCTGGTCGAGATGCACATGACGGCCGTGGTGGCGCTGTGCCGCTGGCTGGGCGGCGAGCGGCTGCCGTGGCGCTTCTGCTTCAATCGCGGCGCGCCGCGCCACATCGAGCAGCATCATGTGCATCTTGGCGCCGAGCTGCGCTTCGGCTGCCAGCTCGACGCGATGCTGCTGCCATCCGGCTGGCTCAACCGGCCATGGCCGCGCGCCAGCGAGATGGCGGCGCGCCTGGCGCACCAGGCGGCCGAACTGGAACCCCGCGAGGCGCCCGGCCTGCTGGCGGCGCTCTACGATTACCTGCTGGCGCGCGTGCGCGACGCGCCCACGCTCGAGCGCACGGCGGGCGACTTCGGCGTCAGCCCGGCCACCTTCAAGCGTCAGCTGCTGCGGCACCATACCCATTTCCAGGGTGAGCTCGACGGGGTGCGCACGCACGTGGCGCTGTGGCTGTTCCAGGCCGAGGGGGCCGACAATGACGCGGTGGCGCGCCACCTGGGCTTTCATGATGTGGCCAACTTCCGGCGCTCGTTCAAGCGCTGGACGGGCCTCACCCCGGGGCCGATCCGCGCTGCCCTGGCCGGAGAGCTGGGCTGGTTCGCGGGGCGCCTGCAGCACGCCTGATTTCGCTGCACTGCCGCGAAAATGGTATCGTGCGCGGTCATTGTCGCCGCCGAAGAAGAGGAATGCGTCCCAGTCCCACCCTGCATATCGTTTGTCCCACCCAGAAACGGGGCTTCCCGGCATTCATGTCGGTGATCTTCGTCTGGGTCGTGGCGTCCGGCCTGGGCAATGGCTGGCAACACGATCCGTCGTTCGGCTTCATGCTGCTAACGGTGTGCGCGCTGGTCATCATGGTCCTGGCGGCGTGGGCGCTGTATCGCAATTTCGTGTTCCGGGATGCGCTGTACATTGCGCGCGAAGGCAGCCTGCCGTCGTCGGTGCCGCTGGCGCTCATGGTCCACGAGATACGCGCCGTGCGCCTGTTACCCAAACATGAGGCATGGACACCGGAGGGCAAATGGGATGCGCTGGGGTTTGGCCAGGGCCGCATCGAGATCGATACTGCTACCCATCGCTATCACTTCGGCATCGGCCTGGAAGAGCACGAGGCCGAAGCCGCGCTGCAGCGCATCATCGAATTTTGCCGTGAGCAGGGCATTGTTGCCGCCGCGGCCTGAAAGCGCAGTCCAATCACGCATGAGGGATACCATGTCCGCCAACTTTGCCGTTCGTCTTTGCAGCCTGTTGCTGCTCATCGGTGGTATCGCGTCACAGGCCCATGCGGCCGAGACGCAGATCACGCTCGACACGCCCACCGGGCAGCTGGCCGGCACGCTCGAACTGCCGGCGGGGGCCGACAAGCCGCGCGTGGCCTTGCTGATCGCCGGTTCGGGCCCGACCGACCGTGACGGCAACAGCTCGATGATCCCGGGCCGCAACGACAGTCTCAAGCTGCTGGCGGCCGGGCTGGCCGACGCCGGCATCGCGACGGTCCGCTATGACAAGCGCGGCATCGGTGGCAGCCATGCGGCCGGTCCTGCCGAATCGGCGCTGCGCTTCGAGATGTTCGTCGACGATGCGGCGGCCTGGATTGCCCGACTCAAGGCCGATCCGCGCTTCGCATCGGTGGCCGTGATCGGGCACAGCGAAGGCTCGCTGATCGGCATGCTGGCGGCGCGGCAGGCCGATGCGGCGGCATTCGTGTCGATTGCCGGCATTGCCGATGGCGCCTCGACCCTGCTGCGCAAACAGCTCGAAGGCAAACTGCCACCCGAGCTGGAGAAGGAAAGCGAGCGTATTCTGGTGTCACTGGAAAGCGGCGCGGTCGTCGATCCGGTGCCGCCGGCGCTGGCGACGCTGTTCCGGCCGAGCGTGCAGCCGTATCTGATTTCGTGGTTCAAGTATGTGCCGGCGCAGCGCATCGCGGAGCTGACGATGCCGGTGCTGGTCGTGCAGGGCAATACCGATATCCAGGTGGACGTGGTGCAGGCCAACCGGCTGCACGGCGCCCGCCCGGGGGCGAAGCTGGCGATCATTCCGGGCATGAACCACGTGTTCAAGCACGTGCGCGCGGTGCCCGAACTGCAGGTGGCCAGCTATGGCGATCCAAGCTTGCCGGTGTCACCCTTGCTGGTGAAGTCGATCGCCGACTTCTTGCAGCAGGGCGGCGCGCCCGCACCTTGATGGCTGGCCCGGCCACATCGATACGCCCATCCATCCATTCTGCGCCTGCCCCATGATCGAACGCATTCACCTGTCCATCATCCGCGAGGTCGATCGCCGCGGTTCGCTGACCGCTGCCGCCGACGTGCTGTGCCTGACTCAGTCGGCACTGAGCCACGCGGTCAAGAAGCTCGAAGTGGGGCTGGGCACGCCGGTGTGGACGCGCGAAGGCCGCTCGCTGCGCCTGACCCAGGCCGGCCACGCGCTGCTGGCACTGGCCGAGCGGGTGCTGCCGCAGCTTGAACATGCCGAAGGCCAGATGCTGGCCTACGCGCGTGGCGAGCGCGGGTCGCTGCGCATCGGGATGGAGTGCCATCCCTGCTACCAGTGGCTGCTGAAAGTGGTCGAGCCCTATCTGGCGGCGTGGCCCGAGGTCGATGTCGACGTCAAGCAGCGCTTCCAGTTCGGCGGCCTGAAGGCGCTGCTGGGCTATGAGATCGACTTGCTCGTCACGCCCGATCCGCTGTTCAAGCCAGGGCTGCGCTTTGTGCCGGTGTTCGACTTCGAGCAGGTGCTGGTGGTGCACAGCGGTCATCCGCTGGCGGGGCGCGCGCATGCGGCGCCGCGCGACCTGTCCGATGAGGTCCTGATCACGTACCCGGTCGATATCGAGCGGCTCGACATCTATAACCAGTTCTTCGTGCCGGCCGGCTGCGCGCCGCGCGAGCGCAAGGCGATCGAGACCACCGACATCATGCTGCAAATGGTGGCCAGCGGCCGCGGCGTGGCAGCGCTGCCGCGCTGGCTGGTCGAGGAGTACGCGGGCCGCATGCCGGTGGCGCCCGTGCGGCTGGGGGAGGCGGGCGTGTTCAAGCAGATTTTCCTGGGCACGCGCGAAGTCGATGCCGGCACCACCTACCTGGATGCGTTTGTCGAGATCGCCCGCCACGCCGAGTTGTAGCAGTGATGCCACATCGACCACGGTCTGCGTCAAGATGGCGAACGACTGCCTGCAAAATCAGCAAACTGGTTGACCCATCATCACAATGCGTCTATACTCGCAGGTTCTCGATTTATTCTGCACATCGTATACGCATTCGCAGCCGCTCCATTTTACTGAGTGGCTTTCGTCGCCTGTCTTTGTCATTGTCATCGGGACTAGGTTTCAGTCCCCGGATCAGCACCTTGCAGGTTCGGGTCATTAATGAGTAGTACTTTGTTGGATTAGGAACGATGCCAACCATCAATCAACTGATTCGCAAACCGCGTGAAGCTGCGGTTGTGAAGAGCAAGTCGCCGGCACTGGAAAACTGCCCGCAAAAGCGCGGCGTGTGCACCCGTGTGTACACCACCACGCCTAAGAAGCCAAACTCGGCGCTGCGTAAAGTCGCCAAAGTGCGTCTGACCAACGGTTTCGAAGTCATTTCGTACATCGGCGGTGAAGGCCACAACCTGCAAGAACACAGTGTCGTGCTGCTGCGCGGCGGCCGTGTGAAAGACTTGCCGGGTGTGCGTTACCACATGGTTCGCGGTGCACTGGATACCCAGGGCGTCAAAGACCGTAAGCAAGCTCGCTCGAAGTACGGCGCGAAGCGTGCCAAGGCTGCGAAGAAGTAATATCTTCGGCATCGCCTAGGCGGCGTGTCATCGACACGTCACATTAATTAGATAAGTTGAGCCGGCCGCAAGGCCGAGTAAGTGAAGGGTCATGAGGGCCTTTCGCGAGTGTGGACTCCACACTCAACTGAAGACAGGAAGGAATTGAAATGCCACGTCGTCGTGAAGTACCCAAGCGCGAAATCCTGCCGGATCCAAAATTCGGCAACACCGATGTCGCCAAATTCGTCAACGTTCTGATGCTGTCCGGCAAAAAGTCGGTTGCAGAAAACATCATCTACGGTGCATTCGAACACATTCAATCCAAGTCGGGCAAAGACCCGCTGGAAGTGTTCACGACCGCGATCAACAACGCTAAGCCGCTGGTGGAAGTCAAGTCCCGCCGTGTCGGTGGCGCCAACTACCAGGTGCCAGTGGAAGTTCGTCCGGTTCGTCGTATGGCGCTGTCCATGCGTTGGTTGCGCGAAGCCGCAAACAAGCGCA
>Ga0265798_10004501_pt1 | contig 19146 bp, 15 predicted proteins | sample P3T30metagenome_FD_192430 | JGI IMG/M metagenome (GOLD analysis project Ga0265798, IMG submission 192430) | Plant litter microbial communities from East Loma Ridge, Irvine, California - P3 T30 | ecosystem: Environmental > Terrestrial > Plant litter > Unclassified | place: USA: California... | reverse complement strand
CCGAAGGATGCTGGCACTTCATCAAACGCCCACACTTATCGACTGTTGATTGTTAAAGATCGTATTCGGTACTGCCTTGCTGCATTCTGCGAATCGTTTTGTTCGTCAGCAGCAGAGAAATGAGATTATGCAGTGTTTCGCGTTACTCGTCAACCCCTCCGTTTTCTTCAGCGCACTCGACTTGGTCGTTTTAACAAGTTTAATTCGTTGATTCTATTAAACTTTTTGTGCACTGCAGAAGCAGGACGCGAACTATAGCAAAACTGATGGCCAGTGCACAAGCCCTGTTGCGTTAGCGTGTCTTCGAGGGTAAACATGACCACATTGCCTGCAAGGAGTTCCCACTGATTCAGCGAACGCTGATTTCTGTCTGGATTCGAGAAAGTCAGGCATCCCCAGCGAGACGGGCGGGAGAAAATACCTGGAACCGCTTGAACTATTCGCTGCCGAGAGTAGTATCTAGTGCTGTGGTTGCAACTCGATAACAGTCCATAAAATAACAGACCGTGGTCGACGCTGGACGTAGGCCATGAGTCGGGACGCAGGAGACAGCATGCCGAACTTTGCCGTGGAACACGTCAATCGTGTCCGCTCGGTCGTTCAGAGCCGAAACGGACCCGAGCGGACAGCAAGTGCAAACCGCATCACCCAGTCCTGGATACGATGTCTCGATGAATATCGGCTCGACCCGGGCACCTGTGCGGAGCCCGAAGTGGTCTCGCCTGCCGAATTATGCGAGCGCCAGGAATGCCTGGCCGACGTACAGGCGGTCGCCAAAGTCGAAATGGCCAACCTGTACCAGCAGCTTGCGGGTTCCGGCTACGCCATCATGCTGACCGACCGCGAAGGCGTGCTGCTCAACTATTTCGGCGATCCCGCCTTTACCCACGCCGCATCCAAGACTGGCCTGATGCCGGGCGCGGTCTGGAGCGAGCGTGCCCAGGGCACCAACGGCATGGGAACCTGCCTGTTCGAACGGCGTCCCGTGACCGTCCACCAGGATGAACACTACCTGTCGCGAAACACCGGCCTGTCCTGCGCCGCGGCGCCGATCTTCGACTTCGAAGGCGATCTCGTCGGCGTACTCGACGCCTCCGGCGAGTCGCGCCTGGCCCAGCAGCACACACTGGCCCTGGTCAGCATGTCGGTGCAGATGATCGAAAACCGGGTGTTCCTGCACCAGTTCCGTCATGACTTCATCCTGCGTTTCCATAACCGTCCCGAATTCGTCGGTACGCTGAGCGAAGGAGCGATCGCCCTGAGCGTCACTGGCAAGGTGCTGGCCGCTACGCGCTCCGCCCTGTTCCAGCTTGGCCTGACCGACCGCAGCGAGATCGTCGGCCGCGACATCACCGAACTGTTCAACATTACTTTTTCGGGCCTGATCGACAGCACGGTCAGGAAAGCCTTCCATCCGGTACCGATCTTCGAGATTCGCAACGGCGCGCGTTTTTTCGCCCTGGTCTACCAGCCTGTGGCAACGGCAGGCGGACGCCATGCGGCACATATCGGCCTGCTGCCCGGCGTCGCTGAGAAAGAAGCCCCACCGCCCCAGCCCGACAGCCCGCTCGACCGGCTGCAATTCGGCGACCCCATCATGGCCGCCAACGTCGAGAAAGCGAAACGGGTCCTTGAGCGGAATGTGGCGATCATGCTGCTGGGCGAAACCGGTACGGGCAAGGAGATGTTCGCCCGTGCGATCCACGCCTCTGGCAGCCGCGCCAACCGCCCTTTCATTGCAATCAATTGCGCGTCAATACCGGAATCGTTGATCGAAAGTGAACTGTTCGGCTACCGTTCCGGCGCCTTTACCGGTGCCAGTAAAGATGGACAGCGTGGCAAGCTCCTGCAAGCCAATTCCGGTACCCTCTTTCTCGACGAGATAGGGGACATGCCGGTTGCCCTGCAGGCGAGGCTGCTACGGGTGCTCGAGGAACGTGAAGTGATACCGCTCGGCAGCGAAACCCCGGTCAAGCTCGACATCCGCCTGATCAGCGCCACGCACTGCGACCTGCCGAAAAAGATTGGCATAGGTGAATTCCGCGAAGATTTGTATTACCGGCTGCAGGGCATTACGCTGACGCTGCCGCCGCTGCGCGAACGTGCCGACCGCGGCGCGCTGATACGTCATCTGGCGGCTGAAGAAAGCGACGAGGATGGCCCGGTCGAGCTCGACGCGCGTCTGCTGGCCGTTCTCGAGCAGCAGCGCTGGCCCGGCAACGTACGCCAGTTGCGCCACCTGCTGCGCAGCATGATCGCGCTGCGTGAGACGGATCGCCTGACGGTGCACGATTTGCCGCCCGAATACCAGACCAGCACGGCCGGCCTGGCACCAGTGGCCGGCGAAGACGCCGCAGCGGACTCGCCGGGCGAAGGCAGCCTGAACACGCTCGAGAGTGCCGAGCGCCGAGCACTGCTGCAAGTCCTCCAGCGCCACGAATGGAACCTGAGCGGCGTTGCGCGCGAGTTGGATATCAGCCGCAATACGCTGTACCGCAAGCTGCAGCGGCTGAACATCAAACCGCCCGAGAAGTCCCTCATCCATTAGCCGGCTCCCATGCACAAGTCCATGCGCGACCACTACACGAGGACTGCCATCACCCTGCATTGGCTGATCGCGCTGCTGCTGCTCGGCCAGTTCGCCTTCGGGCTGATGCTGGAGGACATTCCGCGCGGGACGCCGGAGCGCGCCATCTACGTCAACCTGCATAAAAGCAGCGGCATCGTCATTGGCCTGCTGATCGTGCTGCGCATCGCCTGGCGTCTACGCCACAGGCCGCCTCCGTTACCCGCTTCGATGCCGCCCTGGCAGCGGCATGCGGCAAGGCTCAGCCATGTCGCCCTGTACCTCTGCATGCTGGCACTGCCGCTGTCCGGCTATCTGGCCTCGAATTTCAGCAAATACGGCGTCAAGTTCTTCACCTTGGTCCACCTGCCCCCGTGGGGCCCCGAGGACAAGACGCTATACGCGTTCTTCAACGGCACCCACCACGTGGCCGCCCTGCTGCTCGCCCTGTTCGTCGGCCTGCATGTGCTCGCGGTTGCCAAGCACATGCTGATCGACCGCGATGGCCTGTTGTGGCGCATGTGGCCGCGGCGCGCCAAGCGCGGCATCCACCCCCATCCCGACCTGCCCCTGGAACCCCGATGACCTTCAAGCCAAACCGCATTCTCCCGATCGCTCTCGTATTTCTGGCCACCCTGCCGCCTTTCCTGCATGCCGAGCCCTTCGCCTATGTGCCCAACGAGGCCGCCGGCACGGTGTCCGTGATCGACACCGCCACCGACAAGGTCGTGACTGAAATACCGGCCGGCAGCAAGCCGCGCGGTCTTGCCGTCGGCGCCGACAGCCGCTGGCTGTACGTCAGCGACCAGCCCAACAACCGCCTGCAATTGGTCGACCTCGTGTCCCGCAAGCCGGGCGCCGCGGTCACCCTGGGCGAGTCGCCCGAGGGCGTGTCGATCTCGCCGGATGGCCGCTGGGTGGTGGCTGCGGTCGAAGGCAAGAACGACATCGCGGTGGTCGACACGCGCAGCAATACGTTGGCGTTTTCCATCAAGGTGCATGGCAAGAACCCCGAGCACGCGGTGTTCAGTCCCAACGGGCGGCTGCTGTTCGTCAGTGCGGAGGAAGGCGATGCGGTCGACATCATCGACTTCGCCGCACGCAAGCAGGTCGCCCAGGTGCCTGTCGGTGCCCGTCCGCGCGGCATCGGTTTCCTGCCCGACAGCAGCCGGGCTTACGTAGCGACAGAAAACGCCAACGAAGTGTTCGTCATCGACACCGAGCGCTTCACCATCGTCGCCCGCATCAAGGCCGGTCTGCGTGCGAACGGTATCGCCGTACACCCGAACGGCAAGCAGGTGTATGTGTCGAATGGTGGCGACGGCAGCGTTTCGGTCATCGACACCGCCACCAACCAGGTCGTGGCCACGATTCCCGTCGGCCAGCGCCCCTGGAACATGGCACTGACACCCGACGGCAAGAAGTTGTACGTGGCGAATGGCCGTTCGAACAGCGTGTCGGTGATCGATACGGCAAACCGCGTCAAGCTGCGCGACATCCCGGTCGGCAAGCTGCCATGGGGCGTGGTAATCCGCTGAGCCTTCAGCCCCCCTCCTCGCCGAGGTCGACGCTGACTGCGCGCCGGGCGCTCAAGGGTCCGGGCATGGCGGTCGGCCCCTTCAACAATTCGATGACCATGCCGGCCGGATTGTGGCCGATCGAGGCGTGCAGGCCGGCATAGGCGGCGGTCAGCCGCGGATTGACGTCGAGGACCACGGCGCCATGGTCGGTCAGGACGAAATCGACGCCGACATAACCCCACAGGCTGGGAATCGCCGCCGCAACCTGTTGGGCCAGGCGATCGAGTGAGCCATCATGATCGCCCAGGCCATTGACGGTGCTGCCGAGGAAGTGAAAGCGATTATTGCGCATGGCGACCCGCTCCAGGTTACAGCTCAGCACCCGCGCGACCCCATCGCAGCACAGCAGCGACAGACTGCCCAGTTTACCGGCGATGAATGGTTGCAACACATAATCCTCGACCGCCGCCGCCCGGATCCAGGCCAGCGCTGCGGCGCGGTCGCTGAACAGGCGGATATTGAAGCAGCCGGCACCATCGTCGGGTTTGACCACCCATGCGCCCCGCTCGTCCGGCAGGACCGCATGGGGGCTGTAGGCGGCCGCGACCGGTACGCCGCCGTCGGCCAGCGCACGCGCAACCTCGCGCTTGCTGGCCGCCACCCGCACGGCGCCAGGCGCACTGCCCAGCAGGATGCGGTTGGCGCGCAAGATCTCGCGCGACAGACGTTCCAGCAGCCCTTCCGATTCGCTCGCCAATGGCCACACGGCATCGGCGGCTTCCACGCTGGCTTCGAAGCGTTCGCTGAAGGCCTGGTGTGGCTGGGGCGCGTCGTGCGCGGGCGCCATCGTCGCGAGCTCGACACCGGGCAAGGCCCGCAAGTCGGCCTGCAAGGCTTGCAGCAGCATGTCGCTCTGGCGCCTGAGCGACTGCGGCAGCCGTCGCGGCATCGGGCCGCCGGCGGTCGCGTAATCGAATGCGAGTACTTTCAACGGCGCCATCGCATATCTCCTGCTGCTGTCTTCGGCTGCTCAAGGCTGCTTGGGAGTGACGCTGATCAGGGTCAGGGTTTCATCGATCACGGGTGCGTCGGCCGGCTTGGTACCTGTTCGCACCGTTTCGGGCTTCCCAAGCGAGCTGTGCAGTTGATACAGGCCGCCCGGCACCTGCTCGCTGAGCACGAAGGTATAGGTCTTGCGCAGGTATTTTTCGAAACGTGCATGCATCGGATCGTTCAGGTAAGGCTGGATGCGCACTGCCTGTGCCTGCACGGTCTTGCCCTGGTAGGTGATCGGCTGCAGGGTTACCTGCGCACCCTCGGCCAGCGCCATCCGAATACGCTTGCGGAAATAACTGGTCGAGCCACCGGTCAGGCGTTTCATCTCGGCGATGTCGTGCTCGAGAAAGCCGAGCAGCACCGGGTTGCCATGCGCATCCTCCAGGGCCGGGATGTCCTGTTTGTGCGCACCGGTGAGGAAATGCAGGGTCGCGCTGAGTTTGCCGTTGACCTTCGCAAGCTCGAGCCGCACTTCGTCCTTGAATCCGGGTTCGACATTGCTCTCCTTGCGAAAGGCGTACACCAGCGTCGCCGGCGCCTTCAGCCGGGCCAGGTGATCGGTCTCGAACAGCAGGGTTTCGGCGGGCGACACCGGCTGGGCGGCCGCCGTGCCCGTGCCAAACGTAGCGAGCATCACCAGGGCTGCGCAGGCGTATCGCATGCGACGGAATGGGTGCCCGGTCATCATGGTCGTCCCGGACGTTGGGGTGCCAGCGCCCGGCCCTGTTGATCGACCAGCGGCACACCGTAGTCGGTGAGGATGGCGTCGATCCTGGACTGATTGGCGGCGATGAGCCGGTCGATGCGTTGCCGGAATTCCTTGTCGCCATGGCGTACTGCCATCGCGATCTCGAAGTCGAGCTTCATACCGGGGCGGGAGGCAATCGGGATCGCCACGATCGATGCGCCACGCGTATTGCGCGCAAAGTAGCCGGCGATCGGTCCCCAGGCGAAGGCCACGTCAATCTTGCCACTGGCAAGATCGCGTTCGATAATCTCACCAGGGTATTGCTCGGCATCCCCGGTCTGGTGCTGATACCAGCTGACCTGGTCCATCAGCTTGTTCTGCATCAGCCATTCGGTCACCGGCGTCGCCATGAAGGCGCCGATCCGCAATTTGCGGCGTTGCTCCGGATTCAGCGCCATCAGGTCGTCCAGGCTGTGCACCCCGTCCAGGCCTTTGCCCTTCACATAGGCCAGCGCAAAGGTCGAGTGGTAATAAGGGCGGGTAGTGGCCGCCATTTCGTAGCCGACAGGCACCCCGGTCACCAGGTCGCACTTGTAGCGGTTCGAGTCCTCCACCTTGGCGCGCAGCGTGTTGCGGATGAAACCGATCCGCTGCGGGAACCAGGTGTGCTCCAGCTTCCATCCCAGCTCCTGGGCAAACAGGGCCGCGATCCTGTTTTCGAAGCCGGCTTCGGCCCGGTTCGAGAACGGCAGATTGTTGGGGTCCTGGCAGACACGCAGCACCTTGTCCCGTCCGGGAGCATCGTCGTTTGCTGCCTGCTGGGCAGCGCCGGTACCTGCCAGACAGGACAGCGCCACGGCCCCGGCCAGCCGGCCCCACTTCATGCGCCACCTCATTTGCCGATCTCCTGCAGGCGGCCGGGCTGGATCGCGCCATCCGAACGCCCCTTCAGGTAGGCATAGAGGTTGTCGATGTTCTCGACCACCATCTTGCTGCCGTCGAAATTCGGCATGCCCTTCTCGATCCGCCCGTGCAGGACGGTTTCCTTGAACTGGTCCTTGGTCAGCACCTTCAGGCTGTTCACCAGCGACGGGCCGACCATGCCCTCCTGGGCCGCGCCGTGGCAGCGCTCGCAGGCCAGCGCACGCCAGGTACGCCAGCCGCTCAGGGTCTGCGCGTCCACCTTGTTACCGTCGGCAACCTTGTAAGGCGCGGCACCGGCAGGTGCGGCATCGTCGGCAAGAGCGGACACGGCCGCCATGGCGGTCATACAAACGGCCGCGCTCAACATCAGTTTTACAGATTTGTTCATATCGATTCCCGATAAGGTCGAGAGCCGGCCACCGGCGTCCTGCATGCCGGCGGCCGCTTGCTGCGGAGGCTGCGATCGTGCGGATCAGCGGTCAGGCAGGGCGAATACGGTCAGCACGCCACCAAGTTCGGTGTACTTGACCAGGTCCTTGTAACCGCCCACTGCGCCCAGACCCTCCGTCCCCTTGGTGAGACCGGCCGCAAGACCGATACCGGCCCAGCCGCCGATCCCCGACAGCACGCCGATGTACTGTTTGCCCTTGTACTCCCAGGTCGTGACGTTGCCGATGATGCCGGACGGGGTCTTGAACTTCCAAAGCTCCTTGCCGTTGTTGTCGACCGCCTTGATATAGCCTTCGAGGGTGCCGTAGAACACCACGTCGCCGGCCGTCGACAAGGCGCCGCTCCACACCGAGAATTTCTCCGGCTTGGACCAGACGATCTTGCCCGCGCTGGCGTCCCAGGCGATGAAATTACCCATGCCGCCATGGCTGTTCGGCGCCGGATACATCGACAGGGTCGAGCCGACGTACGGCTGGCCGGCCGTGTACTCGATCTGGAAAGGCTCGTAATCCATGCACACGTGGTTGGTCGGCACGTAGAACAGGCCGGTCTTGGGCGAATAGCTGGCCGGCTGCTGGTCCTTGGTGCCCAGGGCCGACGGGCAGATGCCCTTCGAGTTGAAGTCGGGTCCGTTCTTGTCGGTGCTGTACTTCGCCACCACGACCGGCCGGCCGCTCTTCATGTCGATGTGGCTGGCCCAGTTGACCACCGGATCGTATTTTTCGGCGACCAGCAATTCGCCGCTCTGGCGGTCCATGGTGTAGGCGAAGCCGTTGCGGTCGAAGTGCACTAGCGCCTTGCGCGGCTGGCCCTTGACCTTCATGTCGACCAGGATCATTTCGTTGACGCCGTCATAGTCCCACTCGTCGTGCGGCGTCATCTGGTAGACCCATTTCGCGACACCGGTGTCGAGGTCGCGTGCGAAGATCGTCATCGACCACTTGTTGTCGCCCGGACGCTGGCGCGGGTTCCAGGTGCTCGGGTTGCCGCTGCCGTAGTACACCAGGTTCAGCTGCGGGTCGTAGCTGTACCAGCCCCAGGTGGTACCGCCGCCGAGCTTCCACTGGTCGCCCTGCCAGCTCTTCAGCGAGGAGTCGGGACCGACCGGCGCCATTTTGCCGTCGGTCCAGGTCATGGTCCTGGACGGGTCGATCAGCATGTCCTTGTCCGGCCCGGTGCTGAACGCCTTCCACAGCAGCTTGCCGGTGTTCGGATCGTAGGCGGCAATGCGGCCGCGCACGCCGAATTCGCCCCCGCTGATACCGGTCAGCAGCTTGTCCTTGAAAATGTGGGGGGCGTTGGTGGTGGTTTCACCGATCTTGGGATCGCCCACCTTGGTCTTCCACAGTTCGGCGCCGGTCTTGGCGTCCAGCGCCACCAGCGTGGTGTCGGCCTGCTGCAGGAAGATCTTGCCGTTCGAGTAGGCCAGGCCGCGGTTGACGGTGTCGCAGCACATGACCGGGATCACGGTCGGATCCTGCTTCGGCTCGTACTTCCAGCGGATGCTCTGGTCCTCCAGCGATAGTGCGAACACCTTGTTCGGGAAGGGGCTGTGCAGGTACATCGTGTCGCCGATGACCAGCGGACCGCCTTCGTGGCCGCGCAGCACGCCGGTCGAGAACATCCAGGCCACCTGCAGGTTTTTGGCGTTCTTGCTGTTGATCTGCTTGAGTTCGCTGTAACGCTGGTTGTTCATGGAACCGGCCTGCATCGCCCAGTTCTTCGGGTCCTTGCTCAGCTGTGCCACATCGGAGTCGGCGGCAAATACCGGCGAAGCAGCCAGTGCCAGGCACGGCCACCAGCGGATGAGTCTTGTATGAAATGACATGGTAGTCTCCTATCGATTTTTATATCAGCGCTGCTGCACATGGCAGGCCTGGTTCGCATTGGCCTGAATGGTCTTGTACCTGTCGGCCATATCCCTGACCGATGGGGGATCGCGGAACGCGCCGCCACGCTCGCCTGCCAGCGACTGGTCGCGCAAGGCAGTCGACATCGCCACATAGTCCTCGTACGGCATTGCCTCGGCGATACGGTCGATCACGCATGAGCACTTGTAGAGAAACTCGGGCTTGCCGTCGTGCTTTTGCATACACTCCAACACGTACTCCACCCGGCCACTGGTCGGGTAGTCATGGGCCCGGGCCACGACAGGCGTCGCCAGGAGTGCCGGCAGAAGCAGGAGCAAGCGCTTCATAGGATGCCCTTGACTTTGGCGACGTGGGTCGAGATCGCGTCCATCAGCGGCGGCGACAGGCAGTCGTAGGGCGGCAGGCCGATCTCGTTGAGGCGTGCCCGTACGGCGCCCATGTTTTCGGGACGTGCGCCGGATTCGATGATGGACGAGACGAAGGCCGCAAATGTGGGCGCCGCCCAGCCGCGCTGGCTGGAGCGCTCGGGATGCACGAAGTCGAGCCCGAAGAAGGGGTGCGCCGTGTTTTCGATGCGCCCATACATGTGCACGCCGCACTCGCGGCAGGCATGGCGCACGATGGCGGCGGTGGTGTCGACCGGCTGCAGCTTGTCGCCGTTGGCAACGACCCGCACGTTGTCGCGCGACACCACGGCAACCTGAGAGAACAGCGAGCCAGCCGGTTTCCAGCATTTGGTACAGCCGCAGATGTGGTTGTGCGCCACCTGTCCCCTGATCTCGACCTGCACCGGGTCGGTCGCGCACAGGCAGGTCAGGGTACCGCCCGCAAAATCCGGCGCCTCGGGCGCGATGCCGTTATCGACGGCCGGATGAATACGCACTGCAGTGTCTGGACTATCCATGGTAGGTCTCCTCTTGTCGTTGGACTGCCGTTCAATACACGACGACGGAACGGATCGACTCGCCCCGCTTCATCAGCTCGAAGCCTTCGTTGATCTGGTCCAGGCTCAGGTGGTGCGTGATCAGATCGTCGATGTTGATCTTGTTTTCCATGTACCAGTCGACGATGCGCGGCACGTCGGTGCGGCCGCGCGCGCCGCCGAAGGCCGAGCCTTTCCACTCGCGGCCGGTGACCAGCTGGAACGGACGGGTCGAAATTTCCGCGCCCGCTTCGGCCACGCCGATGATGATCGACTGGCCCCAGCCCTTGTGGCAGCACTCGAGCGCCTGGCGCATCGTGGTCGTGTTGCCGATGCACTCGAAGGAGTAATCCGCGCCGCCGTCGGTGAGCTGGACGATGGCATCGACCACGTTCTCGACGTTCTTCGGATTGACGAAGTGGGTCATGCCGAACTTGCGCGCCATCTCTTCGCGGCCCGGGTTGATGTCCACGCCGATGATCTTGTCGGCGCCGACCATCTTCGCCGCCTGGATCACGTTCAGGCCGATGCCGCCCAGGCCGAACACGACCACGTTGGCGCCCGCCTCCACCTTGGCCGTGAAGATCACGGCGCCGATGCCGGTGGTGACGCCGCAGCCGATGTAGCAGACCTTGTCGAAGGGCGCGTCGGAACGGATCTTCGCCAGCGCGATTTCCGGCACCACGATGTAGTTCGAGAAGGTCGAGGTACCCATGTAGTGGAAGATCGGCTTGCCGTCGAGCGAGAAGCGCGAAGTCGCATCCGGCATCAGGCCGCGGCCCTGCGTGCTGCGGATCGCCTGGCACAGGTTGGTTTTCTGCGACAGGCAGAATTTGCACTGGCGGCATTCCGGGGTGTACAGCGGGATGACGTGGTCGTCCTTCTTCAGCGAACTCACGCCGGGGCCGGTTTCGAGAACGACGCCCGCGCCTTCATGGCCGAGGATGGCGGGGAACAGGCCTTCGGGGTCGGCGCCCGACAGCGTGTACCAGTCGGTGTGGCAGATGCCGGTGGCCTTGACCTCGACCAGCACCTCGCCGGCACGCGGGCCCTCGAGGTCGACTTCGGCGATCGACAGGGGCTCCCCGGCCTTCCATGCGATGGCGGCTCTCGTTTTCATGGTGTCTCCGTTGTGAATGGTCTTGTGATATGTCCGGCATTCGCAAGGGTCGTGCCAGCCTTGCGGCAGCTTGAAATCTGTACATGCCCTGTGTACGGCCGTGCCGGAATCGAGACACCTGCACGCCAACTGTGCAAATCCTGAACAGGTGCCCAGCCACCAAGACCAGTCGCCGGTACAGCGCTCACAAGCAAACCGGGATGGCAGGCATATTGCTTGAACTGCAAACGAGAGCATCCAAAACAAAAGTATCCAGACAGGAGATGGAATGAAGCATGGTGCATGCAGGCTGAAGGCGATTGCCGCGCTGTGTGCGGCAGCCGGCGCCTCCCCGGCGGGCGCGGCCGGGCCCGGGGGCGACGCATCCGGCGAGGCGGCAGGCATACCGGTCGTCATCGTCACCGGCAGCCGCGTCGAACACGACATCGCCGACTTCCCGGCCGCGATCGACGTCGTCGACGCACGGCAGATCCGCGATACGCAGATGCGCGTCAACGCATCCGAATCCCTGGTCGGCGTACCGGGGCTGGTGGTCCACAACCGCGAAAACTACGCCCAGGATCTGCAGATTTCCTCGCGCGGCTTCGGCGCCCGCTCCACGTTCGGCGTGCGCGGCGTGCGCCTGATCGCCGACGGTATCCCGGCGACCATGCCGGACGGCCAGGGACAAGCAGCAACTTTCAACCTCGACATGGCGGAGCGCATCGAAGTGCTGCGCGGGCCCTTTTCCGTCGTCTACGGCAACCATTCGGGCGGCGTGATCCAGCTGTTCACCCGCGAACCGCGCGGCCGGCCGACCGTCGAGACCAATCTCTCCGGCGGCAGCGACGGTATGTGGAAGGCGGATGTGAACGCGCAGGGCGAAGCCAACGGCATCGGCTATGTCGTGGACGTCTCCCGCTTCGGCACCGAAGGCTACCGTGCCCACAGTGCGGCGCGGCGCGACCAGGGCTTCGCCAAGCTGAGCATGAAGCCCAGCGCCACCAGCAAACTGACCGTGACCGCCAGTAGCCTGACCCAGGACGATACCCAGGACCCGCTGGGCGTGACCTGGGCCACCTTCGAGCGCGATCCGCGTGCGGGCGAGATCGACGCGACCGATACCCAGACGCCGAGGCGCACGCTGGCCGACCGCTACAACACCCGCAAGAGCATCGACCACCAGCAGGCCGGCGCCATCTTCGAGCAGCGCTTCGGCGACGACCGCCTGCGCGCCATGGTCTACGGCGGCAACCGGCGCGTCATCCAGTACCAGGCCTTCTCGCGCGCCTTCCAGTCCGCAGCGACGCATTCGGGGGGCGTGGTCGATTTCGACCGCCGCTTCTATGGTGCCGATCTCAGCTGGATGTTCGTGCGCCCGCTGGCGAACGGCAAGCTCAGCACCACGGTCGGTCTCGCCATCGACCGCTCGGTCGACGACCGCCAGGGCTTCGAGAACTTTATCGCCGACCAGTCCGGCGTACGCTTCGGCGTCAAAGGGAACCTACGGCGCGACGAGGACGATGTGCTGACCAACGTCGATCCGTATGTCCAGACCGAATGGCAGGGCGGGCCCTGGGTCGTCACGGCCGGCCTGCGCCACAGCCGCCTGAAAGTGGAAGTGGATGACCGTTTCATCAGCAACGGCGACGACAGCGGCAGGATCGATTACCGGCGGACCACGCCAGTGCTGGGCGTGCTGTACAAGGTCCAACGCGGCCTGAACCTGTACGCCAGCGCCGCGCGCGGCTTCGAGACCCCGACCTTGAACGAACTGTTCTATTCGAGCGGCGGCACCGGCTTCAACTTCAGGCTGGCACCGGCAAAAAGCCGTCACCTGGAAATCGGCGCCAAGACCGTGCTGGGTACCGATACGCGCCTCGACGCGGCGCTGTTCCAGGTGCGCACCGACGACGAACTGGTGGTCGACAGCTCGGTTGCGGGACGTACCAGCTACAGGAACGCGGCCCAGACCCTGCGCCGCGGCGCCGAGGTCTCGCTCGATACGCCCATCGCGGCGGGCTGGAATGCCAGGCTGGCTTTGAGCACCGTCCGCGCGACGTATGAGACAGGCTTCGGGGCGGTGCAGCCGGGCCGGCGCCTGCCGGGCGTGCCGCGCGCGAGCCTGTACGGCGAGCTCGCCTGGAAAGACGATGCCGGCCGCTTCGGCGCGGCAGTCGAGACGATTGCGAACAGCAAGGTATTTGCCGAGGACACGAACACCGAACGGCCGGCGCCCGGTTATACGGTGATGAACCTGCGCTTCCAGGCCCGCCAGGAAGTCGAGCGTTGGCGCTTCAAGCAGTTCATCCGCCTGAATAACCTGTTCGACCGCAATTACATCGGTTCGGTCATCGTCGCGGATGCCAATAAACGCTACTACGAGGCGGCGCCGGGGCGGCAGTGGATGGCGGGCTTCAGCGCGGAGTATCAATTCGATCAGAAGCGATAGCGCAGGCCGGCAACAATGCTGCGCGGCGCACCGGGCGCCACGAAACGCGCCTGTTCTGCGCCGCCCTCCTCCTCGTGCGGCGCGAGCAGGCGGCCATGCGGGAACAGGTCGGGCGCGACCGCACCGAAGGTTTCGTAGCGGCGATTGAACACGTTGCTGACGCGTGCGAAGAGTTCCCATTGGTCGGCGGGCCGGTAACTGGCGCGCAAGCCGAGCAGCAAATAGCCGTGCACGCGCCAGTCGGCGCGCTGCCCCACACGGCCGGCATCGCCGTCATCGTCGTCCGCGTCTTCGCTCAGGCCATCCTCGTTGCCCTGCGTGACCAGGCTCGATACTGCATGCAGGTCGTCACCGATGCTGAGTTCCGGACGCAGCTTCCAGTCGAAGGACAGCTTGCCGCTGTGGCGCGGCAGCCCTGCCATCGCGGTACCGCGCCGGATCCGGACATGGCGCGCGCCTGTGAACAGTTCGCCATCGGCGTCGTACACCGCCTGCAGATAGCTGTAGGCGAGCCGTATCCCGAGACGGCCGGATTGGCCGCTCAGCATGGCGTCGAGTCCCTGATGACGGGTGCGCGCGAAATTCGAGAAATAGCCCTGCCGCGAAGGTGCGCTGAGGAACAGGATGTCGTCGCGGTTGACGGTGCGGTGCAGAGACAGTGAATAGCTGCCCGAGGCCGCATCGTCTTGGAAGCGGCCGCGTGCCCCCGCCTCCGTCGTACGTGCGATCACCTGCTTCAGGTAGGGATCCGACTGCAAGCCCACCGGCAGGCGGCAGGGCTTGTCGGGATCTGCGCAGCCGAGTTCGATCACGGTCGGCACGCGGTTGCCCTGCGCGACGTTGGCGAACAGCGTGATGCGCGGGCCGAGGACGTGGGTCACGCCAAGCGAAGGATTCAGGCGGCGGTAAGTGAACCGTTCTTCAGGCTGCGGCTGGCCCTCGTTGCTCAGGGTATTCTCGACCCGCGTGTGGCCGTAGCGCGCACTGGCGGTCAGCTGCGTGCCCGGCACCAGCTGCATGCTGGCGGACAGGTAGATGCCGGCAGTGCGCGACTTGCCGGTCACGGATGAAGTCGGCTCACGCTCCTCGATCGGGTCGCCCAGTACTTCGCGTGGCCCACTGACGAAGCTGGCCTGTTCGAACTGTTCGTACCCGACGCTGCTGACGTCGATACTGGCGCCGGCGTCCAGCTGCAACGTGCCGCGCCGGGTGCTGAACGCCATGCTCGCGCCGCGGCCGTTCTGGCGCGTGCTGGTCGTATTCAGCACACCGGTGTGCAAGGCGGCGCCCTGCTCCCGCGTGAATCCGCAGGAAGCCGGCGCGAGCGGCGCACCGTCGGCGGCAAAGCCGGCGCTGCAATCCTCCACGTAATCGCCGTAGTCTTCGCTGACATCGCCGTTGACGGTATCGCGGCGGCTGTTGCGGATATAAGCGACGGCACGCAGTTCGCTGTCGGCGGCAAGCCGATGTGTGATGTTGAGCGTGCCCTGCAGCAGGCGGTTGCGGGTAGTGTCCGGGTAAGTGTAGACGGCGCGGCGGTCTTCCCGGTACAGCGGGTCCGGCAGCAAGCCATTGCCGAGCACCCGGCTGCGGCCGCCGAGCAGCGAAACGCTCCAGTCGGTGGCGCCCGCCGAGCGACCGAGCTTGAGCAGGACATTGCCGAGGCGTCCGGCGGAATGCCGGCGCCAGCCTTCGTCGTCGAACAGGGTCGCGCTCACGAAGCTGTGCCAACCGCCAGACCACTGCCGTCCCCAGGCGATGTCGGCGCGGCGCCTGCCCTGGCTGGTGAGGGAGAATTCGGCCTCGCCGCCCGGATCGGTAAGGCCGGATTTGGTCCGAAAGGCCAGCGCACCACCAAGGGTATTCAGGCCGTACAGGGGATTGGCGCCGGTGACCAGGGTCAGGTCGGCGATGGCCGCCTCGGGCACCATGTCCCAGTTGACCACGTCGCCGAAAGGCTCGTTGACCCGCACGCCGTCGAGGTAGACGGAAATGCCCTGCGAACTGCCCAGTACGGGTGAAGCGCGAAAGCCGCGGAAGGTGATATCGCTCTGGAAGGGACTGCCCGATATCTCGTTGACGTTCACGCCGCCGAGGTTGTTTGCCATGAACTCGGCCAGGTTTTCGCCGCCGGCCTTGCGGATGGTCTTGTCGCTGGCCACCTGCACGGGGTAAGGCAGCAGGTCGCGGTCGATGCCGAGACCGTAGACCGGTGCGACGCCGACCACCTCGACTCTGGGAATGAAGGGTGCGCGGACTTGTTCGGCGAAGGCGGCGCTGGGCAAGGACAGGAACGAAAGGACCAGCAGGAAAGGAATACGGCGTGGTGCCACGGCTGCGGCGTCCGCCGCAGAGCCGGTTGAATACGCCATGTTGTCCCCTGGTGTTGTCATGTTTGACTGTCATACAGCAAATGACATGCCACGTACACGGCTGGGTGACAACCAGGATGACTGTTCCAAAACGGTACAGCTCCTGCGCCGGGTGTGGCGAAACCGAAGCAACTGAAACAATTGAAGCAGCCATGCCGCCGGGGTCGACGCCGGCGGCATGGCCTTTGCAACATTTAGAACTTGTAGTTGCCCGTCACATAGACCTGGCGGCCCAGCGGATCGGTATAACGCGGATCATAGCCGACCTGGTGGCCGGACGAGGCGCGCAGCGACAGCGGCGGCTGCCTGTCGAGCAGGTTCTTCACACCCAGGCGCAGGGTGATCGCCTGACCCAGGCGGTAGCGGGTCTGCCAATCCATGGTGATGTACGAGGGCACGTCGAGGCGGATGGTCTCGTTGGCATTGGTCGTGGTATTGCGCGCCGTCGCCGAGGCATCGGTGTAACCGTTCCGGTAGTTCAGCATGATCGTGTTCGACAGATTGCCGGTTTCCAGGGTGCCGCTGAAGCGGGCCAGGTTGCGGAAGGTCACGGCATTGTTCACGCCAAAGAAGTCCAGGCTGTTGGTCCACTGGTTATCGGTACCCGGCAGGGTGTAGTCCGACTTCAGCATGTGGGTGCCGTTGACGGTGGCGGTAAACGTGCCCCAGCCGAACCTGTAGCGCGAGGTCGCGTCCCAGTCAATGCCGCGGTTGTGCTGGCGGCCGATGTTCACCGACAGCGACTTGAAGGCCCAGTAGGTATTCCCGGTCGAAGGCTCGGTGTAGGTCGTGAACAGGCTGTTGAACTTGACCGGATCGCCGAAAGCTTGCTGCTCCGAGATGCCGGAGACGGCGTCGCGGATCGTGACGTCCCACAGGTCCAGGCCCATCGACAGCGTCGTCGACGGCTCCAGGCGGATGCCGACGCTGAACTGCTTCGAGGTTTCCGGCTTCAGGTTTTCGTTACCGCCGGACAGGACGTTGTACTGGGTCTTGCCCGGGCGGCAGTACTCGGCATGCTGGATCGGGCAGGTATAGGAACCTGCCGTGAAGCCGGCGTTCACCAGCGGCTGGCCGATGTCGAGCATGCTCGGCGCCTTGAAGCCGGTGCCGAAGGAGCCGCGCAGCAGCACCGCCTGGGTCGGCTGGTAGCGGGCCGAGATCTTGTAGGTGCTCTTCGAGGCCTTCTGGCCCATGGTCTTGTTGACGATGCCGTTATCGATCGCGTCGATGCTGTCATAGCGCAGTGCCGCGGTCACCTCGAGCTCCTTGAACAGCGGGGCCAGCAGCTCGGCGAACACACCATAGCTGTCGCGCTTCATGTCGTAGGCTGCGGAGGCATTGAAGTTGTAGATATCGCTGTCCTTGGCCAGCGGCGTCTGCTCGTAGTGGTACTGACGATAGTCGGCGCCCACGCCCAGCTGGGCCGCGCCGCCGCCCAAGGCGAACAGCTCGTGCGATGCGCGGACATCGGCGCCCTTCAGGGTCGTCGATGCTTCACGAATCGAACCGTGGTACAGCGAGTTGGCGATCAGGGTCTTGGTGGCGTCGCTCTGGCCGCCGATCGGGGCGAACGGATCGAAGGAACGGTTCGCCAGCATGTCGCGGAACTCCTTGTCCTTCGCGTAGCCGCCGACGTATTGCTCGTCGATCTTGTTGCGCGACCAGGTCAGGGCGCTGTTCAGGTTCCAGCCTACGACATTGGCGTCGGCGCCGACGACGAAATGGGTCGAATCGGTGAGCGTGCGGCTGTCGCGCGTGCCCCAGTCATAGGTACGGTAGTTGCCCGACACCGCTTTGACGTTGGCCAGCTGCTGCGCAGTCAGGTAAGGCGCCACATTCTGGGTGAACATCGCCGAATTGGCGGCAATGGTAAAAGGCGCGGTATTCGGTGCAATACGGGCGGTAATGTCGAAACGCGAGAACGCGAAATCGCTGAACAGCTGCAGGTTGTCGCCGACGTTCACGGTGCCCTTCAGGAACAGGCTGTCGCGCTTGTTTTCCGGGACCACTTCAACGGTCTGGACGAAGTCGAAGGCGCAGTTCTGGGTCGTCGCCGTATTGTTCAGGCTGACGAAGTTCATATCCGGGCACTGGCCGTTCTTTTTCAGATACGGCGAGAAGCCGATCGTCGGAAGATTATTGTTGAAGGTGGCGGTGACGTTGGCCGGGATGGTCGCGGTGCTGGTGCGGTCGTAGATGTAATTGTTGCCGCGGAAGCTGAACGGGATATAAGCCGTCTTGGCGAAGTCCCGCTCGGTCGACTTGATCTGGCTTTGGTCGTCGTGGCGGTAGGCGGCCAGGACATTGAAACCTCTGGATTCCAGATCGCCGAAGCCGTAGCTGGCGCTCACGTATTTCGAATCGCCGGAACGGCTGGTAGTCGGCGTGTTGTAAGCGTGTTGTAATTCGCCTCGATATCGCCGCCCTGCTGGTTGCGCTTGAGGATGAAGTTGACGACGCCGGCGATGGCATCCGAACCGTACAGCGCGGAGGCGCCGTCGGTCAGGATTTCGACGCGCTCGATGGCGCTCATCGGAATCGCCTGCAGGTTGACGGTGCTGCCCGAACCCTGCGGCGCCAGGCGGCGGCCGTTGAGCAGGACCAGCGTATAGCTTTCGCCGATATCGTGAATCGACGCGGTGACGCGGCCACCGGAATTGGTGCCGGCCGAGATCGCGGAGATCGTGAAGCCCTGCATCGCGGGCAGGGCCTGGATCAATTCCGCGACGTTGGTCGCGCCGGTTTTCGCGATGGTCTCCTGCGACAGGACCTGGATCGGCAGGGCACCTTCAGCGGCGATACGTTTGATTGCCGAACCGGTAACTTCGACGCGTTGCATCGCCTGCTCCTGGCTGAATGCCTGGCCTGCGGTCAGTGCTGCCAATACGCCGAGCGCGAGACGTACGGAACGGACAGTCGCTTTCTCTTTCAAGTTCATCTTCTTGTTCTCACTTTTGTATTTAGTAATGGAACACAACAACCCCTAGTTGCGAGCCCATTATGTATTTACAAAAGGAAAAATGCATACGTAAATACACTGGATGTGTATTTACAACGTTTTGAAGATGTTCTGGAAGATAGGAGCCTTGTGTTTGGCTTCAGAAAGCAAAAAGCCCCACCAAGATCACTTGGTGGGGCTTAAGCTTAATAATTAGCCTGACGATAACCTACTTTCACACTGGTTGCAGCACTATCATCGGCGCAAAGTCGTTTCACGGTCCTG
>Ga0265798_10004498_pt1 | contig 19151 bp, 16 predicted proteins | sample P3T30metagenome_FD_192430 | JGI IMG/M metagenome (GOLD analysis project Ga0265798, IMG submission 192430) | Plant litter microbial communities from East Loma Ridge, Irvine, California - P3 T30 | ecosystem: Environmental > Terrestrial > Plant litter > Unclassified | place: USA: California... | reverse complement strand
TGAGCAGCGCAAAAATATCGATGCTCACGCCTAGGTGGCCCACGCTCAGCAGGGTGTCGCGCTGCTGGTCGGCTAGGTACACATCGTCGAAGTTGATGGCGTGCCGAAAATCAGTCCGAAACTTACCAAGTCGTACTTCCGTCTTTAGTTTATCGCGCAAATAGCCTTCAGCTCGGCGTGCTACAAAATCTTGGCCACTAGGAAATTGCAAAAAAGCAACCACTCCCACTACTAGTAGTAGCACCAGGCCAATTAGCCCAAACACAACGTATAAAAAGCGGCGTAGGTAGAGGGACACAGGCAGAAAAAAGGCTAGGCGCTGCCAGGGCAAACGCCGGTTTGAACAGAATTATGTTCTTCCCAAACGCAATATTCAGCGTTGGGGTTAGAATATTTTTAGATAGAATGGTAAGCTCAACAATGGAGCCGGCTCCTTAACTGCCACTAAACACGACACTTAAGCTAGCCTCAATAGCCCTTCTTAGCCTAGGTCAATGTTGGTGCTCAACGCTAGCGGCGAGAACCAGCGAAGCTGAATGCGCTAATTATGCCCGGCTACCCTGGCTTAGCACCCAAAACCCACCCGTTCGCCGTTATTTTGCCCCATGCAGCCTACTTCCGCCCCCGATTACCGCCCCCTCATTCGCCAAGCTTTTGCCGAGATGGAAAAAGTGGTGGTGGGCCAGCGAGCGCTGGTGAGCCGCCTGCTCATTGGCGTGTTCACGGGCGGCCACATCTTGCTGGAAGGCGTGCCCGGCCTGGCCAAAACGCTTACTGTGTCTACCCTGGCGCAGGTGCTGCACTTGCATTTTCAGCGCGTGCAGTTTACACCCGACTTGCTGCCTTCCGACTTGGTGGGTACCATGATTTACAACCAAAATCAGTCGGTGTTTGAGGTCAAGAAAGGTCCCATCTTCGCCAACCTCGTGCTGGCTGACGAGATAAACCGCTCGCCGGCCAAGGTACAGAGCGCCTTGCTTGAGGCCATGCAGGAGGGCCAGGTTACGATAGGTGAGACAACGTACATCCTTGACCGGCCCTTCTTGGTGCTGGCTACCCAAAACCCTGTGGAGCAAGAAGGTACCTACCCGCTGCCCGAGGCCCAGGTCGACCGCTTCATGCTGAAGGTGCACGTCGATTACCTCAAAAAAGCCGACGAACTGGAGGTGATGCGCCGCATGGCCAACCTAGGGTTTAAAGGCGATGTGCAGGCGGTGCTTACCAAGGAGGATATTTTTGGCATTCGCGACCAGATAAACCAGGTGCAGATTTCGGATACGCTGGAGAAGTACCTCATCGAGCTGGTATTTGCCACCCGCCGCCCAGCCGACTACGACTTGCCCGAGTTTGCGCAGGCCGTGCAGTTTGGGGCCAGCCCTAGGGCAAGCATCGCGCTGCACCGCGCTGCCCGCGCCGTGGCCTACCTCGACGGCCGCGACTATGTGCTGCCCGAAGACATCAAGGACGTGGCGCAAGACGTGCTCAATCACCGCATCCTGATGACCTATGAGGCTGAGGCTGACGGCGTAAAAACGCAGGACCTGATTGAGGGAATTCTTCGCAAGGTGCCTATTTCCTAGGTTGCTACGCTGGCTAGTGAAGAGTAGAAGCGAGGGTCGGTTTTAACCTTTGCCGTTGAGCTACCGTTTAAGCCCCCGCGACAAGTCGCCGGGGCCAGCTGGTAGCTGGCACTGTTTATTCTTAACCAAAGACCTTCCTTCTGATGAAAACGCTGTTCATTCTGGCCGCTATGCTCACCGCCGGTGCTTACTCGGCCAATGCTCAAACTGGTACCACTACTACCACGACGCGCCAAACTACCTCGGCCCCGGCCACGATGACCCCGGACCAAACGGTGACGCCTTCGACTACGACCACCACGGAGTCGACGACCACGACCAACGACACTAATACGATGCAGGCTAATACCAAAGGCAAGGACAAGACGGTGATTCAGCCCGCCCCCGGCGCTAAGGTGAAAAGCAATGGCAAGCGTATTAAAATTAAGTAATTTTTAGTTGATTTTAGATAGGGCAAACCCCCAGCTGCACATGTTGCGGCTGGGGGTTTGTTTTTTCGGTGCCCGGCGCTACTGCCGGTAGCTGAGGCCTGCGGGCAGCCACTTTAAGTAGTTATAGAGGGCTAAATCCGTACTTCACGCACCCCTAGGCTCCGTATAGCAGGAGTAGCTTGAGCCGCCCCCATAGGCTGGCTTAGTTATTTCCTCTCTATGCGTGCCACGATTTTTCTGATTTGTAGCTTACTAGCCAGCAGCGCCGGGGCCTGGGCTCAAACCATAACGGGCCCGCAGGGCGAAGTATTTGGGCGGCGCGTGCTGGCGCGGCAGCTCAGCGACCCTTGGGAACTCACCTACGGCCCTGACAACCATCTCTGGATAACCGAAGCCAAGGGCTACCGCGTCAGCCGGCTCGACCCCGCCACCGGCACCAAAACCGTGTTGCTCGACCTGAGCCGCGAGCGCCAGTTTCCGCGCTACGACAAGCTGTCTGACTCGCTGGATGGTGGCAAGCCCTGGCCCCAGGGCGGCCTGATGGGCATGGCCTTGCACCCGCAGCTGCTACAAGGCCAGCCCTACGTGTACCTGGCCTACCTCTACCGCTTTGCCGGGGCGGGCCAGCCGGGCAAGGGCGGCGCGCCCAACTACGGCGGCTACTACTTCACCACGCGTATCGTGCGCTACGAGTACCAGCCGGCCGCCCAAACCCTGACGCGCCCTGTGGTGCTCTGCGACACGCTGCCCGGCAGCAGCGACCACAACGGCGGCCGGCTGCTCATTGCGCCGGTGGGGGGTAAGGACTATTTGTTTTACAGCATCGGCGACTTAGGGGCCGGGCAGTTTGACAATGGCGGCCGGCCCAACCACGCGCAGCAAGCCACCCACTACGAAGGCAAAATCCTGCGCTTCAACCTCGTGCCCGATACCGATGCTGCCCCCGCCGACCAGTGGCTGCCCAACGACAACCCCTACGGCGCGGCCAGCCACCAAAGCGCCGTGTGGAGCCTAGGTCACCGCAACCCGCAGGGCCTGGCCTACGCTGTGGTAGGCGGCGCCGGGCACCTCTACGAAAGCGAGCACGGCCCTTATTCCGACGACGAAATCAACATAGTGGAGCCGGGCAAAAACTACGGTCACCCCCTCGTTATCGGCTACAACGATGGCAACTACGACGGGCTGGCGGCTAGCGTATCTGACCGGACCACGCTGCCCGGCCCGTGGCACACCACCTACCCACTTATCGGCAGCGAAGGCGCCAATGCCAAGGCCCTAGGTGCCGCCTACCGCGACCCCATCAAGACGCTGTATCCTAACTCTAACGCGTTTCTGAAAGACTTTTTTGCTAAGACCAAGCGCCACGCCGAGGCGCCCGAGTGGCCCTCGGAGGCACCTAGCAGCCTAGCTGTGTACACGGCGGCGGCTATTCCGGGCTGGCAAAACTCGCTGCTGGTGCCCACCCTCAAGCATGGCAAGCTGCTGCGCCTGCGCCTCGATGCAGCCGGCACCCGCGTAGTGGGCGATACGCTCACCTACTTCAAAGCGCCCGTGCGCTACCGCGATGTGGCCCTGTCGCCCGATGGTCGCCGCCTCTACCTAGCCACCGACAGCGCTTCCGTCACGTCAGGCCCATCGAAGGAAGACCCCAAGGGCACTAGCTGCAAGGGCTGCATTCTGGAATTCACCTATCAGCGGGGCGGCCAGCCAGCGCCGGGCCGTTCGGCGCCCGCGGCACCTAGGGCAGTGGGCAATGCCGATACTCGCCGGCCGGCTCGGGCCGCCCGCCAGGCAGGCAAGTGAGCCTGGGGTAGTAGGGGCTAAAATCGGTTGCCTTTACACCTAACTTACAGAAATAGGTAGCGCGCAAATAATCAGGTTATTAATTAGGAAAAGGGAGTGGTGGTTGCGTGAAAATACGGATGCCACTGCGTGACTTACGCAGTCAAAATTCAGGGTTTATTAACTAGCTCTTGCTTAGGAACGGGCCGTTTAAAAGGAGTAGAACTCACCCTTTTCCCACCTACTCCATGAGCCCTGTTTTCTTGCCCAAGGTGGTTGGCGTGCCGCCTTCTTCTCTAGTTTCCTTCGAGGTGTCACGTTCCCAAACCAGCCCGCACTACTACCAATTGTCGCTCGGTGATGCCCAGGGGTACTTGGCCCACTGGATTATACCGCTGCCCCTTAAGCAGCTGGCCAAGCGCTCGGTGTTGCTATGGCAACTGCCAACCGCTACGCCTAGCGACCCGCTCACGCGCCTCGATACGGGAGTACTGCAGCTGGCCCCGGCCCACCCAGGCCTCCTGCCCAACTTGCGCGCCGACTTGGTAGAGGGGGTGCTGCGCCTCTGCTTTGATGGCCACTTGCTGCGCGGCTACTTCCGCTTACAGTGCTTGCCCCAGGGCGGGGGGCAGTTGTGGCAGCTTATTCCTATTGGTACTATATGAGTCTGTATGCCATTGTAGTGCACGGCGGCGCCGTGACCATGAAGCCCGGCGAACTGTCGAAAGAAGAGGAAGCCTTTCAGCGCGTGGGCCTTGGCGAAGCCCTGCAAGCGGGCTGGCTTATCTTAAATCAAGGTGGCTCGGCCCTCGATGCCGTGGAAGCGGCCGTGCGCTGCCTCGAAGACAACCCACACTTTAATGCTGGGCGCGGGGCCAGCCTCACCCGCCAGGGCGAAGCGGAGCTCGATGCCGCCATCATGGACGGCCGCACCCTGCAAGCGGGCGCCGTGAGCGGCGTCAAGTACGTGAAGCACCCTGTCAGCCTGGCCCGGGCGGTGCTCGACCACAGCCCCCACGTGTTCCTGGCTGGCGAGGGCGCCCTAGAGTTTGCCCTGCAGCGGGGCCTACCAGTGGCAGGCCCCGACTACTTCCAAACTGCCAAAACCCGTGCGCAGTGGCTCGAGCTGGCGCAGCAGGAGCCTGCCCGCTCGGGGCACGATACAGTGGGCGCCGTGGCCCTCGACCTGGCCGGCAACTTAGCCGTGGCTACCAGCACTGGCGGCATCGAGGGCCAGGCCAAGGGCCGGGTGGGCGATAGCCCCGTGCTGGGCGGCGGCACCTACGCCACCAACGACGCCTGCGCCGTGTCGTGTACCGGCGATGGCGAAATCATCATGCGCGGGGTACTGGCCCACGAGGTCTGTGCCCTGGTCAAGTACAAAGGCTTGCCCCTGGTCGAAGCGTGCCGGGAGGCCCTAGGGCTACACGACGGGGCTCTGCGCGGCGACAAGGGCATGATAGCGCTCGACCCCGAGGGGCGCGTCGCTATCGAGTTTAACACCAATGTGATGCGCCGCGCCTATCGCGTGGGCGAGGCTGACCCTTACGTGGCCATCTTTCGTGAGGAGTAGCCTCCTCAATGGACCTAGGGTCCGAATACGAGTTATCCGAAGAAGAAAATCCGTATTTATAGCGTCGCCGGGGGGCATTAGTAGCCGTTTAGAACGGAGAGCCCTCGTTACGGCTGCCTCTGGAAGTAGCACGAGCTGAGAACCGGCTGGTAGGCTGCGGCAGCTGTTTGCTGCCTAGGGCCCTTCCGCCCGGCGCTGACCTTTGACTGGATTACGCGGGCCGGTCCCCATTTTTTGTTTCTATGCCTACCAAACCATCTATTCCCAAAGGCAGCCTCCTGGCCATTGGTGGCCACGAGCAGCGCGAAGCCGCTAACGAGGCTAGCCCCACCCACGAAAAATCAGCTGATTTTATTCTCCAGCGATTCGTCGATGAACTGGGTGGCAAGCGCACCTTTGTCATCATCCCCACCGCTTCGGAAGAGGCCGACGAAGCTGCCCAAGACTACATCGAAGCATTTACGGCTCTTGGCGTCGAGCATCTTGAAGTGCTCAACATCCAGAGCCGGGCGCAGGCCAATGGCGCCGAGGCAATCGATACTATCAACCGCGCCGATGGGGTACTCTTCACGGGCGGCGACCAGTTGCGCCTCACGGCGTTGCTCGGCGGCACCGCGGTGCTGGCGCGCCTAGGCGAGCGCTACCTGCACGAGCCCATCATCATCGCGGGCACCAGCGCCGGGGCTGCGGCCATGAGCACGCCCATGATATACCAAGGGCGCAACGACGCGGGCTTTCTCAAAGATGAAATTCATATCACTACCGGCTTGCAGCTGCTGCGCGATGTGGCCATCGACACGCACTTTGTCAAGCGCGGGCGCATCGTGCGTATGGCCCAGATTATTGCCACCAATCCTGGCTGCATCGGCCTGGGTCTCGAAGAAGACACCGCTGTGCTCATCACAAAAGGCCGCGAAGTAGAGGTGCTGGGCAATGGCATTGTGGTGCTGCTTGATGGCCACGACTGCACTGGCAATACCATCTACGACATCGCCCCCGGCGAGGTCTTCTCCATCCGCGACCTGCGCCTACACCTGCTGGCCAAGGGGCAGCGCTTTACGCTGCCCAGGTGGGGATTTTAGGCAATCAGCAATGAGCAAGTACAGCTTTTGCCCACTCATTGCTCCTTGTTAACTGCTCATTGATACTTAATAAACTTATGTCTAGGACAATTATTGTTTCTAACCGCCTGCCTACTAAGGTGCAGCGGGCCGACGATGGCTTGCATTTTCAGCCCAGCGAAGGGGGGCTGGCCACCGGCCTAGGGTCTATTTACCGCGCCGATGGCAACGTGTGGGTGGGCTGGCCGGGCCTGGAGGTGACTAGCCCCGATGAGCAGGCCCAGGTAACCGAGCGCCTGGCCGACGACAGCATGGCCCCGGTGTTTTTGACGGAAGGCGAAATCCACGATTATTACGAGGGCTTCAGCAACGGTACGCTCTGGCCTACCTTCCACTACTTTAGCGAGCTGGCTACCTACGAGCCTGCGCACTGGGCAGCCTACCGGGCCGTGAATGAGAAATTTTGCCAGGCCGTGCTGGACCTGGCTGGGCCCGACGATACCATCTGGGTGCACGACTACCAGCTGCTGCTGCTGCCCGAAATGTTGCGCGCGGCGCGGCCAGAGGCTACCATTGGTTTCTTCCTACACATCCCTTTCCCATCTTACGAGCTGGTGCGAGTGCTGCCCTGGCGCGCCGAGCTGCTGCGTGGCATGCTCGGGGCCGACCTCATCGGGTTTCACACCTTCGACTACATGCACCACTTCCTGAGTGCGGTGGGCCACGTCCTAGGTCTGCCCACCCAAAATGGTCAGGTCGAAATGTCCACCCGCCCGGTACTGGTCGATGCGTTTCCGATGGGCATCGACTACGAGCGCTACGTCCAGGCCGCGGCCTCTGACGCGGCCTTGGGCTACGAGCGCACCTACCGCCAGGTGCTGCGCGCTACGCGGGTCGTGCTCTCCGTCGACCGACTCGACTACACTAAGGGCATTGCGCAGCGGCTGCGCGCCTTCGAAGGGCTGCTACTAACGCACCCCGAGTGGGTGGGCCGCGTAAGCCTGCTGATGATAGTAGTGCCCTCGCGCGACCAAGTGCCGCAGTATGCGACTCTGAAAGAGGAAATCGATGAGCTGGTAGGCCGCATCAACGCGCAGTACGGCACCATCAGCTGGGACCCCATTCTGTATTTCTACCGCTCGTTTCCGTTTGAAGAACTGGCGGCCTTCTACCGAATGGCCGACGTGGCCCTGGTAACGCCCGTGCGCGATGGGATGAACCTAGTAGCAAAGGAGTTCATCGCTAGCAAGGTCGGGAGCGACCGCGGCGTGCTTATTCTGAGCGAGCGGGCCGGCGCTGCCCAGGAGCTTTCCGACGCCCTACTCATCAACCCTACTGATACCAACCAGCTGGTGGCTGCCCTGCACGAAGCCTTGCAAATGCCCGACGACGAGCAGCGCACGCGCCTAGGTCACCTGCAAGAGCTGGTGCGCCAGTACGATGTATTTGCCTGGACCAAGCTTTTCCTGGACCGCCTCGCCTACAGCAAAATCAAGCAATTGACCCTAAGCACCGACCTGCTGGACGAGGCCGCCACCGCGCAGTTGCTGACCGACTACGAGGCCGCCGAGCGCCGGCTGCTGCTGCTCGACTACGATGGCACGCTCCAGCGCTTCAACACGCGCCCCCAGCGCGCCCAACCCGATAAAGAGCTGCTGGCGCTGCTGGCCGACTTAGGGGCCGACCCGCACAACCGCGTGGTCATCATCAGCGGACGCAGCCGGGCTGAGCTCGACCAGTGGCTGGGTCACCTGCCCCTCGACTTTGTGGCCGAGCATGGCGTGTGGCTGCGCCAGGCTGGCAAAGAGTGGCACCTGTTTCAGGAAATGCAAACCGCCTGGAAGCGCGAGTTTCGGCCCCTGCTGGAGCAGTACGTGCGCCGCACGGCCGGCTCGTTTATCGAGGAGAAGGAATACTCTCTGGCCTGGCACTACCGCCGCGCCGATGCCGGCCTAGGTGCCCTGCGCGCCCGCGAGCTGCTGAGCCACCTCGCCTTCATGACCTCTAACACTGGCTTGCAAGTGCTGGAAGTAGATAAGGTGCTGGAAATAAAGCCCGCCGACTTGCACAAAGGCACCGCCGTGGCGCGCTGGCTGAGCACCGAGCACCCCGATTTCATCCTGGCCCTGGGTGACGACCGCACCGACGAAGACACGTTTGCCGCGCTGCCTGACACGGCCTACACTGTGCGGGTAGGCCATGCCCCTCGCTCACTGGCCCGCTACTCAGTACCGAGCCCCTCCGAGGTGCGCCGGTTGCTGAGCCGCTTTTCAACTGTTAGTGTTTAGTGGATAGTTGTTAGTAGCTAATTGTCATCAAATGCTGACAATTAGCTACTAACAGCTAATCGCTGATACCTACCTACCATCTAATCTTGCCCTGGTTGTCCCAGTGGCTGGATTTTACTTCCAGGCTGCCCGGCTGCCGCTTGATGGTGCGCGTGAAGCGCTCGCCAGCAATGAGGCCATCGGGCCGACGCTTGCCAAAAAAGAGCAGGGTGGGCTCGCCATGCTCATTGGTCACGAAAGTGATATCGTAGCCCTTAAACACATCGTTGATAGTGGTGCGGGGCTCGTAAGTTTTACTTAGCTTCTTGTCTAGTTCAGGGTGCAGAGGCATCGGAGAAAGAAATTAAGTGGTAGAATAGTGGTCGGTGGCGGGGTGGGGGTAGGCGCCTACTCATCTTTAGCGCCCTTGGCAAGTTCTTTCAGCTCCTTCATGGTGCCGCTGCTGTTAAAATGCATCGTCACATCGCGGGCACTGGCCTCGCCCGCGGCGATAGTGGCCGTACCCGTGAGCTTATAATCTGTTTTTTTAGGTTTGAAAATCGTCTTAAACAGCACCTTAGGCATCTTCTTGGGCTGAAATTTTACGTGAATGGGCATCAATTCGATGCCCTTTTTCTTGAAGGTTACATCCTTGGTTTCCTGGCCTTTCACATCGAGGTCGTCTTCCACCTGAAAGCGGTAGCTCACCTGCTTCACGGTGAAGGGAATAGACTCGTAGTTGGTGATGCGGAGGTTCACTATGGCCTCGCCTTTTTTCAGCCCTAGCTTGGTAATGTCCACGTCGGCCACCTCTATCTTGGGCAGCTTCGGAATGTAGACGCGCTTGCGCACATCCACCGGAATCTCCTTGGGCCCCACGCCCGGTAGGTCGGCGTAGAGCACGGTGTGCAGCTGCACCGTCACGCAGTCGCGCTGCGCGGTTTTGGCTGCCTCCTTCACTTCGGGCAGGTTGAGGGTAAGAGGCAATTCGAGGTTGCTGAGCGCATTGCCCTTGGCCACGAGTGGGCGGGCTTTGTGGCCCTGTGCTAAGCGCTTGCCATCTACCTGGGCCTCGTAGCGCAAGCTGTCAATTTGGAGGTCTAGGGGTGCATTGTTGCGCAGCTTCACCATAAACTGACCCTTGAGGCGCTCGCGGGTAATCTGGCTGATGTTGAGCGTAGGCTGCTCGAGAGTAGGCAGCAGGGCCTTGCCGTGGTCGGTGGCGAAGTAGGTAATGCCCGCACCCTAGTAGTAGCCCTACCAATACAAGCAGCGTGGTGCGAATTGGGTGTCGCTCGTTTGAGGAAGCAGCCATAAGATGTAATGCGTAGTGAGCAGTGAGAGATTATTTAGTGTATTGAAATGTTTAGTATAGTATACTGACTAATAATGTATTGAGTAATATATGATTGCTCATTTTGCATTGATAAACACCTTTTGTTTTTATCCTTCGGCCCAGCTGTAGCGGCGGGCTTTCCACTCTATAGCGCCGGGCCACACGGTGTAGGCCAGCACGGCCAGCGACATCAACAGCAAGTAGCCGTCGTAGAGCAGCAGCACACTTAGGCGCTCGCGGTGGCCAGCCTGCCGCAGCGTAATGGCCAGAAACAGGCTCTGACACAGTGCCTTGCCGGCATATAGCAGCCCGATGCTACCTAGGGGGAGCAGGCCCGGCCAACCCAGCACGGTGTAAAAAATGCCGTAGGAGTTGAAGAGCGCCCCTAGCTGCCACGGCAAGCGGCCGGCGCCCTTCATCCAGCGCTTGCGCTGGTGCAGCAGCTGCCCTAGGGTAGGCTGCGGCGCCGAAATGCCCAGCACCCGCGGGTCGATGAGATTGCGGTAGTGCCAGCCCTGGGCCACTACTTGCTGGAAAAGCTGCAAGTCCTCGGTGATACTGAATGCCAATGCTTCGTAGCCGCCAATGGACTCGTAGGCCGCCCGGGTCACAAGCATATTGTTGCCCACCGCCGTGATGGGCAGCCCGCAGTCGGTAAGCAGCCGGATAAGATTAAGGCCAAATAGCCAGTCGAGCCCCTGCCAGCGCCCAAAGAGCGAGCCATCGGCAGTAGTAATGCCTGTGACAATACCTACTTTGGCGGGTGCGGCGGCCAGCATCGTGCCCACCCAGTCGGGGTGAAGTACCATGTCAGCATCGGTCAGCAAAAAATAGTCGGTAGTGGCCGCGCGGCACAGGTGGGCCAGCACATTGCCCTTGCCGCGCGCCGTGCCTAGCTGGTGCCGGATAGACAAGAGCCGAAACTGCGGCCGGTCCCGAATGAAGCGCTGCACCACGGCGGCCGTACCGTCGGTCGAGGCATCGTCGCCAATCAAAATCTCCAGCTTGTCAGCCGGGTAGTTTAGCCGTGCCAGGGCAGCTAGGCACCGCTCGATAGTAGCGGCCTCGTTGCGGGCCGCCACCAGAATGCTTACTCGTGGGTAAACGGTGAGCGCCGGTAGCGCTGGCCGCGGCCACATCGCTCGCAGCAGTATCAGGGCGTATAGCCCAAAGAACGTCCCAAAGAATAGTGATAACCAATCCATAGATGCAGCCTCTACTAAGGCAGGTGGCTACCCAGAGCGCCCGTATGGCTAGTCCCTAAGTCGCTACTTTTCTACGGCGGCATATAGCACGCTAGTTATTGAGCACAATACTGATTTTTAATTAATTATATGGGATAAATACTGACAGTATTTATCCCTCGCCAGGCTCCGGCGCATGCTTACCCAACTACTTGTTCATCGGCCCAGTGGCTGGCCAGCTGCTTGAGCGTTTCCGCGGTGTGCTTTTCTGCCGCCAGGCTGTTGCCGAGTAGCAAGGCCGCAGGCGCGTAGCTCAGGCGCTGGGCAAAGCGGGCTATCGTATCGTACTGGGCTATGTTGTAGTGTGTGATTTGCTGTACCACACTGATAACCGCGGCGTCCATTACTTCGTCGCTGGCATTGAGCGATAGCAGTTGGTCACCCTCTTCAATGAGACCTTCCATAGCCTTGCAGCCAGGGCCGCTAAGAGAAAGGTCAAGAGTGGTAGCAAGTTGTTCTAGCTGGGCTGCTTGGCTTTCAGTTTCGTGCAGGTACTTTTCGAGGCCTAGGCGCAACTGAGGGTCAGTGGCCGCGTTTGTTAGCGCTGGTAGTGCTTTTGCCAGCTGTGTTTCCGCGTCGTACAGCCCCTGCAGCTTGAGCTCAAATAAATTAGCAAGGGTCTTTACCGTATCAAACATAACAGTAGCAAAGGAGGGAGTCGAGAAAGTAGTTAGCTGCATAAAATAGAATTCACTCCCCACCTTAACGCATATACTTCAGGAAAAGCTAGCCAATAGGCCGCTCACTACCTGCTATTTAGTCATAATTACCGATTTGTGCGTAGGCGTTTCTACGCGTTTCGCATGCTAGCCGCTCCCTCAGCTACGTAGTATGCGCAGTTCCTTTTGCGCTAGGTTCAGCAGGCGCCGCCAGGCCCAACCTAGGGCTAGTGATAGGTGGCCCCACCAGCGGCCGTCTGCAAAATAGCCTGCATGCGGGCGGCCAGTTGCTGGCGGTCAAAGTCCCGTAGGGCCAGCTGCCGGCCCCGTGCGCCGGCCTCGGCTAGCGCGGCAGGCGTAGCGAGCACTGCCTGCAGCTGCGCGGCCAACGCCGGGGCATCGCCAGCTGGGGCATACCAGCCACAGCCGTGCTCCTCGACCAGCGTTTTGGTCCAGCCCTGGTTCGTAACAACCACGGGCGTACCCACGGCCAGCGCGTCGTAGAGCTTGGCTGGCGAGTTGGTGTCAAGTACCGGCAGGTTTAGAAAAGACACCACTGCCATATCGGCCAGCGCAAACCAGCTGAATACCGCGTGCCGCGGCTGCCCGCCTACTAGCCGGATGCGCCCCGGCCAGCGGGCCGCCGCGGCTGCTACCAGTGGCGCGTAGTAGCCGTGCCCCAAGAATAGCCACGTTACACCCGGGTCGGCGGCTACCATGGCCTCGGCCGCCGCTACTACGGTAGGCATATCGTTGGCCCGGCCAAACGTGCCCGCGTAGAGCACTACCCGTTGGCCACCTAGGCCCTGGGCCTGGCGCAGCGCTGCCACGGCCTCGGGCGTGGCTCGGGCAGCCAGGTCGAGGTCGGTGCCATTGAGCAGGGTCGTTATTTTGGAAGCGGGCACGCCTAGGTTAGCTACATAGGCACTCATGTCGGGCGAGAGCGGCACAATGTGCGCCGCGCTGTCATAGAGCCGTTTTTCCAGCGCAAACAGCTGCCGCCGGGCTAGTGCAGTGGGCACGGCACCCATCGCCACCGGAAACGAGGGCCACAAATCCTGCACTTCAAACACCCACGGCACGCGCCAGTGCCGCGCCACCCGCGCCGCCGCCCACGCCGCCGTCAGGGGCGTGCTAATGCCCCATACCACGTCGGGGCGACCTAGGCGGCGGCCCGCCCGCACTGCCCACGCCGCATACTGCGCAAAAGCCAGCGCCCGGCGCGCCGGCCCCATTTTATTGTCGTAGGGTATAGTAGCCTCGTGCAGCTCTACGCCGGGCGGCACCCAGGCAAACTCCTGGGTCAGCTGCTGGCTGCGCCAGGCCGGAGTGGTCAGCAGCGTCACGCGGTGGTGCTTCACTAGCTCCGTCAGCAGCGTGTAGTGCCGGCTGGTAGCCGGGCAGTCGGGGCTGGTGTGGTACTGGCTGAAAACGGCGACGTGCAAGCGGGATAAGGGTTAGGAATTATAGATTAGATTGCTGTGCAGCCAGCTCTTAACTCCTAACTCTTCTTTGGGCGATAATGCGAGTCGGTTAGAATGCGCTGGGCGTCGGTCTGAGCCATAAGCTGCGGCAGCGTTACGTCGGGGTGCTCGGCCATGTACTTCCGAATAATTTGCAGACCTACCCATTGGCCTACCCGGCCGGGGCAGGTGGCATCGATTTCGGGCACGTTGGGCCGCTCAGCCACATACTTCTGAATCAGAAACGGCGTGTTCGAATACAGAAGATTATTCTCCAGAAAATGCCCCCACACCTTGGCTTCGTTAAACTGCAAGCCGCTCAGTTCCTTGCGGGTGTAGCCTACTAGGAGCGAATCGGGTGTGCAGGGCAGCACTCGCTCTGCAAAGTACAAGCGCTTGCCTTGGCTTATCATCTCATCGAGTACCGACGGGGCTGCGAGCTTGCGCGGCACATACTTGCCTGCTACTGCCGAAGCCAGTGTGGGCAGCAGGTTGGCCGGGCGGTAGCGCCGTAGCATGTACCCCGGCAGGTCGGGCCGATAGCTGGCCTTGGGCCCGATGTACCAGTCGAGGCTAAGCACCAGCAGGCTATCATTCACGAAAATATCCTTGCCCAGTAGCCCGCTCACGTAGGTAGCCGCTACGGGTGGCGTCTTAAAGTCAGGAAAGTAGTAGTGCACTTTCCCAAACATCGTCCCTAGGTCGCGCTGCAGGCCAGCTGAGTCTGGAAAGGCTGCCGCTGCCTCGCGCCCTAGCTTCTCCAAATCCGGATTGGTGGCGAGCTGAGCCAAGCTGGTAGCCAGTGCGTTGGGCGAGGGCGCTTGCCCCACCTGCAAATAATAGCGTGCAAAAGCTGGGTTGGCTCGCATAAACTGCAACCCTTGGGCCGGATTTTTAATCTGAAAAAAAGCGCGCTCTAAGTGCTTTAAAGGCAGCGAAGCCACGGGCGCGCTGGCGGCCGGGTCGGGGCGGCAGCCAGCTTCTTCGCCTTGCTTGCAGCCGGCCAGCAGTGCCACGCCTGCCAAAAGGACGGCTTTCGGATAGAGAGATATTTTCAAGGCTAGGTTAATTTCGCGTAAAATTACACTTTTCCAACGTCGTGCTATACTGTCAAGTGCCTGATAGCCGTTCCATTTTGACTTTATGAAAAAAATATTCCTCACTGTAGCCGCCTTGGCTTTAGCGCCTGCCGCTTTTGCGCAGGTTGAAATTGGCCTGAAGGTATCGCCCTCCATCGTGTACCTGCGTCCCGATTCGCCCTCCGGCACCTCATTTAGCTCCGAAAACTCTAAGGTCAGTTTTGGCGGTGGCGTTTTTATGGATTACTTTTTTGGCGAAAACTATGCCTTCAACACCGGTTTGTTCTTAACTGGTAAAGGTGGTACTATTTCTTACCTTGACCGCAACCCGCTCTCTTCCGGTCCTCAGGTGCGCGTCGAGCAAAAGATAGCCATGCAGTATCTGGAGTTGCCATTGACTATCAAGCTATTTACCAATGAGGTAGCGCCCGACACCCGCGTTTACTTCCAGGTAGGTGGCTCGGTGGCCGTGCCGGTGCAGGTACGTATCAATGGCGATAAGTACTACACCGACCCCTACGACAATAACAACCAAACCAAAGCTGGCAAACACGTCTTCGACATCGATGCCAATATTATTGGCGGTGCTGGTGTAGAATACCAGCTTGGCCAAAGCACCAAGCTACTCGCTGGCCTCAGCTACCACCACGGGCTGGTTGATTTCGACCGCTACTTCGAGCGTACCCGCGGCTTCAGCGACGTGAATATTAAGAACAGCGTCTTCGCGCTCGACCTAGGCCTTAAATTCTAACCGCAGGTTGTAGCGAATTTAACAGGTTTCGTAGATACGCCTACCTCCGTCAGGCTACCTAGCTTAATAGAGAAGCATGACGCTTTGGAAGCGTTGCTTAGGAAATCTAAACACGCTTTAAGGGTTTAGGAAGTTATACAAAGAAAAAGCCGCCTTCTCAGGCGGCTTTTTCTTTGTCAATTATTCAACTAGTCAACTCGGCGCAGCCAAGCGTATCTGCGAAAGCCGTTTTACTCTACGGTTTCAATATGTGGCATTTCGCGGTCTTGGGCGCGAGCCATAGCGGCGGCCGCTGAGTGCAACTCTATCTGCTCGCCGTGCTCGTCCTCGATGCGGAAGTCAGTGAGACCTAGGGACGTGTCTTTCATGACTTTCACCCACTTGTAATACTTCAGGTACCACTTCATTTGCCGCGATACCAAGCCTTTGGTGTAGAAAGCGTGCAGGAAGGGGTGTACGTAAAGCGTGATACCCGTCTGGTTTTGGTTGAGCAGCAGGTCGTCGATGCTGTTGTCAATCTCGTCCGTAACCTGGATAGAAGCCGAAATCTTGCCGGTGCCGCCGCAAGTAGGGCATACCTCGCCGGTCACAATGGTTTCGGCCGGGCGCACCCGCTGGCGGGTTATCTGCATCAACCCAAACTTGGTGATGGGCAGGATGGTAAACTTGGCCTTATCCTGCTTCATGATGTGGTACACAGCATCCTCCACCTTCTTGCGGCTCTCGGCGGCGCGCATATCGATAAAGTCAACCACGATAATGCCACCCATGTCGCGCAGGCGCAGCTGCCGAGCTACTTCTTTAGCAGCCAGTAGGTTAATCATGAGGGCCGTGGCCTCCTGGTCGTTCTCCTGGTTGCTCTTCGAGCCCGAGTTCACGTCTACCACGTGCAGGGCTTCAGTGTGCTCTATCACGAGGTAGCCGCCACCCGGCACGCTCACGGTCTTGCCAAACAGCGTTTTGAGCTGCTTTTCAATCCCTAGGTGCTCAAATACCTTGGCTTTGTTGTTGTGCAGCTTCACCAAGCCCGCACGGTCGGGCGCGATTTTCTGCACGTAGTCGCGCATTTCCTCAAACCGCGCCGGCGTATCTACCACAATCGAGTCAAACGACTCGTTGAGCATATCGCGCAGCATCGATGAGGTGCGGCCAAGCTCGCCCAATACCTTGTCGCGGGGCTGGCCCTTGCGCAGGTTGGCATACAGCCTTTCCCAGTTCTCGACCATGCTCTGCATATCTTTGTCGAGCTCAGCTACTTCGCGGCCCTCAGCTACAGTACGAATAATAACGCCGAAACCTTCGGGCTTAATGCTGGCAATGAGCCGCTTGAGCCGGTCTCGCTCCGCCTTGCTAACTATCTTTTTGGAAACGCTGATGGTATTGGTAAAAGGCATCAATACCAGGTAGCGGCCCGCCATCGAAATATCGGTACTTACCCGCGGCCCCTTAGTCGAAATGGGCTCCTTAATAACCTGCACCAAGATGGCCTGGCCCTTCTTGAACACGCTATCGGCCTTGCCTACTTTTTCGAGAGGCTGCTCTAAAGTAAATTTTTCTAGGCCAGCGGTTTGAGCCTGGTGCTTCATCACGCTGGTTACCCACTTGTTGAGAGAAGGGTACTGCTCGCCTAGGTCGCCATAGTGCAGAAAGGCATCCTTCTCGGAGCCAATATCTACAAAGGCCGCGTTGAGGCCCGGCATGACCTTGCGCACGGTGCCCAGGAAGATGTCACCCACCGCATAGTTGGTGTCATTGCGGTCAAAGTGATACTCAATCAGCCGCTTATCCTGGAGCAAGGCAATCCGCTCACCCTCGGGGGTCGAATTGATTATTAATTCATTGCTCAACGTATTAGGTTGGTTAAAATAGCCCTAGGCCGGCTTCGCCGACATGGGTTGCCCCGAAACTGGCAAAAGGGAAGCCAGGACCAAGACTGTCCCAGCTTCCCCTCGCGAGCCACGGCCCCAACTTCGCTTGGCGAAGCCGGCTGGCACACCACGTTAGTCGTCCGCGTGGCGGAGGCTACGTGAGAGATAGGCGGGCGGCTGACATTGCTGCCAATCGCCCCGCCCCCTACACCGCACGAAGTCAGAAGATTACTTCTTCTTGTGACGGTTCTTGCGCAGGCGCTTCTTGCGCTTGTGGGTGGCGATTTTATGGCGTTTACGTTTTTTACCGCAGGGCATCTTCGGATGAGTTAAAAGTTAGAAATGAGGTATCTAGAAGTAGGGTAAGCCAAATTAGCCCGGCAAGTTACGCATAATAACCGGCTGGCTGATAGGCGGCCCTACTGAAGCTTGGCGAGTTCTTCCTCTACCGAGGCGGCGAGGGCCGGGTCTTGGCTGAGGCTTTTCGCCTTGAGGAAGGCCGCCTTAGCACCCGCGGCTCGGTTGGTCCGAGCCAGCGTTACGCCTAGGTAGAATTGGCCTTCTACGTTGTTAGGGTTAACTTGAACAAGCTGTGCAAAGCGCTCAGCAGCTTTATCGTACTGGTTGCTTTGAATTGCCAAAACGCCTAGGTTATACAATACCTTTTCGTTTTTGGGGTCTTGCTCCAGTACCTCACGCAACAGCGAAATACCCTTCACGGGGTTATCGCTGCTCATGTAAGCCATGCCCAGGTTAGTCTTAGCGTCTAGGTTGTTGGGGTTGGCAGTTAGTACGTTGTCGTACAACTCCCGTGCCCGTTCTCCTAGCATTTTTTTCCGAGCTTCCGATGAGGCGAAGCTATAAGCTTGAAAGTAAGCATCGGCTGCCTTCTGCCACGCTTTTTCGGCGGGCTGGGCCAATGCTACTTCCGCATAGTAGTACCCCGCGCTGTCGAAGCGCTGCACGGCTTCGTAGTGGCTGCCTAGGTCCAGGGATACTTGGCGGCGAGTAGCCGCGTCAGTACCAGCTTTGTACTTAGCCAGCAGTTCGCTGAGCTCGCGACGCTGCGCAGGCGAGGCCTGCGTGTGCGGCGCTGCTGCACCTGTTGCCTCATCTGGTCCCTCGGTAGCCGTTGCGGCTGGGCGCGGGCCCGATGAAGCCTCAGTTTTTGAGCCGTTGGTAGCCATGCCTCCGCCATCGCGGTTGGCAGTGCGGGCGGCATCCTGGGTTAGTTCGGCCTTGCTTTCCTTGGGCTTCACGATGCCTTTAGGCAGCGCGTAGAGCCCCCCAGCCAGCGCTAAAGCGCCAACTAGCAGCAAAGCTTGATGCGTACCAGTGCGGGAAAGAGACATAAGGAAAGGGAAAGCAGTAAGAAAGCGATGGGGTGAGAAGGCTAGAGACGATAGCTAAAACCCAATGGGCTGGCTATCACCACGCTAACCTTCTCACCCCATCACTTTTCACTTCAACTCAAACTAGGATTTAGCCTTCTTAGCCTTGGGGGCTTTGGCTTTGGGAGCTGCGTCTTCGCCTACTACTTTTTTGCTGCCTTTGATTTTGGCTACGAACGTCTTGCTGGGCTTGAAGCTCGGGATGTAGTGCTCGTCGATGATGAGCGAGGTGTTTTTAGAGATGTTGCGGGCTACTTTGCGGGCGCGCTTCTTGTTCACGAACGAGCCGAAGCCACGTACGTAAATATTATGGCCCTCAGTCATAGAGTCCTTCACTACTTTGAAGAAGGCTTCTACGGTCGTCAGCACATCGGCTTTCTCGATGCCGGTTTTCTGCGAAATTTCGGAAATTACCTCAGCTTTGGTCACGTTGGTAAGGGGGTACTGGAAGTGAAAAAAATGATTTTGTCGGACGCTTAATCCTCCGACTTCCAGCGTAAGGCCTTGCCCGGTAAGGGGTTGCCATTGGAAATCGGACCACAAAGGTACTCCTTTTTTTTTGTTTAGCCAATGGTTGACCTCAAAATTGACCTTTGTCAAAATATTCTGCCTCATTCTCTTGCTTGTTCCTACCGCTCCGGCAGCCGCTTTGCCGGCCCCGTCCTT
>Ga0265798_10004496_pt1 | contig 19156 bp, 14 predicted proteins | sample P3T30metagenome_FD_192430 | JGI IMG/M metagenome (GOLD analysis project Ga0265798, IMG submission 192430) | Plant litter microbial communities from East Loma Ridge, Irvine, California - P3 T30 | ecosystem: Environmental > Terrestrial > Plant litter > Unclassified | place: USA: California... | reverse complement strand
GCGTCCAGGAAGCGTTGTCCGAGGACCGGGTAGGTGTGGTTGGCCAGGGCGTGGCTGCGGCCGCGCCGGCCGAGGTCGGCGCGGCCGCCGGGGCCAAGCGCCAGCAGGGCCAGGACGCCGTCGGCGATCGCCTGCGGATCTTCCGGTGCGACCGACAGGCCGCAGCCCGACTCGCGTACCGGATCGTTGCCGGCCTCGACGGCATGCAGCACCGGGCGGCCCGCCATCATGTAGTCGATCAGCTTGTTGGGCGAGATGCCGAAGCGGTACAGCGGCTGGCGCCGCCAGCCGATATAGGCGAGGTCGAAGCGCTGCAGCAGCGCCGGCACCTGGGCTTTCGGCACCGGGTCGAAGAAATGCACCCTGGACAGCCTCAATTCTGCGGCGCGGCGCAGCAGCGCCGGCTTGTCGGGGCCGGCGCCGACCAGCACGAAGTCGACCGGCCGCTCGCGCAGCCGGTGCGCGGCCTCCAGCAAGGTGTCGAGGGCGTTCGCGATGCCGTGGGTGCCGGCGTAGCCGACCACCATGCGGCCGGCGCGCCGCATGGCGTCGAGGCTGGACGAGAGCGCTTCCGGCAATGCAGCGGACGCGCCTTCCCATTCGGCCGGATCGACCCCGTTGGGCACCAGGTGCAGCTTGTGCGGCGCCATGCCGCGCGCCTCCAGGTGGGCGCGCACCTTGGGCAGGATCGACACCACGGCGTCGGCGCGGCGGCAGGCGAAATTTTCCGCCGCCTGCAGCAGCATGATGAAAGGGTGCCAGCGCGAATGCCCGCCCAGCTCCATCGGCGTCAATGGCCACAGGTCGTGTACTTCGAACAGCAGGCGCGCGCGTGCCAGGCGGGCGATGTGGCAGGCCGGCCAGATGTCGAGCGGATAGGTGCTGGAGGCGATGACGGCGTCCGGACGCAGCGCCGCCGCCAGGTGCGCAGCCTCGCGCTGCAGGCGCAGCACGAAGGCGAACATATTGCGCACCCGCGCGGCGCCGTTGCCGCGATAGGGCGGGGTGGCCAGCCACGCGTAGTCGATGCCGTCGATGGTTTCGGCCAGCAGGGTACGGCCGTCCAGCCGCGGCGCCTGGGTGCGCAGGTGCGACTCGGACGAGGCGACGATGGTCACGTGGTGCCCGCGCCGTACCCATTCGCGCGCCAGATAGTAGGGCCGGTATTCCATTCCATGGCGTACCGAGCCGGCATAGTGGTTGATCAGCAGGATGTTCATGTATGCCACGCGACTTCCTCGGCCAGGCGCACCATGTTGCAGCGGGTGTTCTCGAGCCAGTTGGTTTCCCATTGCACGGGATGGGTCAGGAAACAGATCCGCTCGTGCCGCCGCAGCGCCTCGAAGGGCGACAGCGGGACGTAGTACACCGGATACGGCTGGTCGCTGATGTACAGGTCGAAGTGGCGCAGCAGTTCGGTGTCGTAGGATTCGCATTCGATGCCGCAGCGCCGCCGCAGCGCGTCGTCGCACAGCAGTTCGTGGTTGATCACGTTCAGGCGGCGGTTGGCGAAGTCGCCGTGGCTGGCCACGGTCGTCATCGCCAGGCCCAGCTTGTCGCGAATGCCGCTGAAGTTGCGCAGGAATTCCTCGCGGATCTCGGGAAAGCGCGCGCGCACGTCGTCGGCGCGGCGCAGTCGATGGCGCTTGGCGAAGGTCGCAACTTCCTCGTAGTGGTAGCTGGCCTCGCCGCCGGCGGCTTCGATGTCGCGCATGAAGCCGAAGTCGAGGGTGCTCAGGCGGAAGTAATAGCTGGCGCTGACCCCGTGCTTGGCCTCGACCGCGAACATCTTGCGCGCCGTGCGCACGTCGCTGTCGATGTCGTGGCGGTGCACCAGCACCTTGCCCGCCTGTCCGTCACGGGCTTGTGTCGCCCGGTAGAACGAGCGCACCGACAACTGGCGATAGCCGGCCTGCTGCGCTTCCAGCAGCAGTGTCTCGTACTCGCCCAGGCGCGAGGGCATGAAATAGTCCGAATACAAGCGGTTGATCAGCGTCTTCATTGCATGCTGTATTTTGCGTGATAGGGTTCGAATCCGAGGACGCGCTTGAACTGTTGCAGGCCCGGTTTGGCGCCGAAGAACGTGTCGTACATCACGTAGCGGACTTCGCGACTTTCCAGCAGGCGCGTGACGATGTCCACCACCAGCAGGTGCATGATGCCGTCGTTGTTGCGCATGCCCATCAGCTGCGAAAAGGCGCTGAAGTTGCCATAGCGTGCGATGTTGCCGTAGGCGACCAGGCGGCCCACCTCGTTCAGGACGCCGTAGTAATCGTAGTGCGGCAGGCGTTCGTAGGTACTGACCTTTTGCAGGTAGGCGTCATCCATCGAGCGGCCCTGGCGCAGGTCAAGCGAGGTGTTGATGGCGTGGATATCGTCGATGTGCTCGTTGCGTTCGATGGTCCTGCAGACATAGCCGCGCGCGCGCGCGCGCTTCGCATGCCAGCCGCCGTGGTTCTTGGACTGGATGGCGTCGAGATAGGAGGGCGCGCCCTCGAAGCGCTCGAGGTCGATCAGCGCGACGCCCACGGTCTTGTTGCCGATGACGCGGTAGCGTGGATGCGGCCGGGTGAAGTCGCGGTAGGCGACCGGGATGTCGGCCGGATCGAGGCGTGCATCGAAACACAACCGTGCCTGCGGCAGGCGCAGGATCTCGCGGACGGTGCCGACGTGGCGCAGGATGGCGTTCATGGCTGTTCTCCTGGAAGCGCGCACACGATGCCGCCGGGACCGCGGCGCGGACCGCGAAGGTGAGCGGGAATGCAGGCCGGATCGGAGAGGCGGTCCGGGGGCGGCATCGGCAGTGGCATCGTCGGTGCAGGAATGAGGGAATGCATGATTCTGTGATCGCTATCGGTGAATGGGTGTCGTTGGGATGCCGATCGGTGCTGCAGGCTCATGGGCCGGCGTGCCCGGGCGGACCGGCGCCCGCGCCGAAGGCGTGGACCTGGGACGCCGGCGCGCCGCGGGCCAGCACGGCGTCGTAGAAGGCGGCCAGCTTGTCGGCCTCGCTGCGCCAGTTGTAGCGCGCCTTCACCGCGCGCCGGCCGTTCTCGCCCATGCGCCGGGCCTCGTCGGGATGGCGGCAGAAGCGGTCGATCGCGGCGGCGATCGCGGCCGGATCGCGCGGGTCGACGCAGACGCCGCAGCCGTTGCCTTCGACGATGTCGCGCCACAGCGGGAAATCCGAGGCGATCACCGGCAGGCCGGCGGCCATGTATTCGAACATCTTGACCGGCAGCGCATCGAGGTAGTTGACCACCGGGTGCAGGGTCACCAGGCCGGCCAGGGCGCGCCGCATCACCTGGCGCACGCCGGCGCGGTCGAGGTGGCCATGCGCGCTGATGCGCGCCCACCCGGGCTGGCGCATCAGTTCCTGCTCGAAGGCCGGTTCGGCGAAGCGGCCGGCCAGCGCCAGCCGGACCGGCGTTGCCAGCAGCTCGCAGGCGCGCACCAGCTCGCGTGTGCCGCGGATCTCGGACAGGCCGCCGACGTAGCACACTTCGAGCGCCTTGGCGCTCCAGTCGGCTTCCTCGTCGAACTCCTGCAGCAGCGGATAATTGTTGATGTCGACCGTGTGCGGCTGGAGCTGCGCCAGGCGCAGGCGGATGAAGGGCGTGGCGGCGAGCAGGCCGTCGAAGCGGCGGCAGGCATGGCGCTCGTAGGCGCCATAGACACCGGACGCGAAGCGCCGCGCCAGCCAGCCCAGGTAGGGCTTGGCCAGCAGCTGGGCCGGCACGTCCTCGTGCGAATCGAACACCACGCGCCGGCCCTGTCGCTTGAGTTCGAGGCCCGCGGGCAGCAGTTCGGGATCGTGCAGCTGGTAGACGTCGGCATCGAGCGCCACGGCCGCGTGCAGGACCTTGCGCGTGGTACGCACGATGCGCCTGAGCCGGCCGGGCAGCTGGCCGGCGTCGACGATGCGCACGCCGTCGACCTGTTCGTCGCCCAGGCCGTCTGCCACGACCAGGCTTACCTCATGCCCGCGTTCCCGCAGGCTGCGGCATTGCTTGACGAAGATCCTGGTGTCGTAGCGCGGATGGGCCGAGGTCAGGTGAACGATATTTGCCATATTTCCTCTCGTACCGGTATTGGGAGTAAGCGCCGAGCGTGGCGCCGATCAGCATGTCGGTAAAATAATGGGATGTAATCAGCAGCAGGACCGTGACGCAGGCCAGCATGAAGCCGAGGATGAATTCGGGACGACGCCGTCCGGCCAGGAATTCCTTGAAGAACATCGGGATCGCCGGCACCGCCGTGATCGCCATCAGGTAGACGAAGCCGAACAGGCCGAGGTCGACCCACGCCGACAGCACGTTGTGCGAGTAATAGCCGGGCGCGTAGCTGGCGTAGGCGCCCATCAGCGGATGGGCGGCGATGGTCTGTTGCGCGTACAGCGTGAGGTGGTGGCGCTTGTTGGCCGAGGTCGAGTGCGACAGGTCGAGCAGTTCGAGGATGCGGTTGTCGGGCAGCGAAGCGACGATGTCGCCCATGTGCGCGGTCAGCATCATGGCGCCGATGACGGCCAGGCCCACGAACAGCAGCTTGTGCCGCGAATAATACAATTCGACGATGGGAATCGCGAACAGCAGCGCGGCGAATTCACTGCGCGCCGTATTCACGAACAGGGTCGCGGAGCCGATGCCGTATAGCAGCAGGCGTAGCGGCAGCGCGCGCGTGTAGGCGATGACCGGCAGGAAGGTCATCAGGTAGGAACGCGAGAAACCCTGGTAGGTGGCGAGGGCGTCGGCGTCCTTGGCGATGCCCAGCGCACCGAGGTAGAACACGCCGTCGACCGAGAAGCTGAACACGATCGCGCTCATGCTCATCAGGCTGGCCAGGGCCATCAGGCGGAATTGCCGGTGCTCGAGGTCGATCAGCGCGAACATCAGGAAGGTGTTCACCATGAACAGGATGCCCAGCACGTGGCTGGTGACGATGGCGCGGTTGGCCCCGGCGGCGGCATTCACGACGATGACGGCAAGGAAGTAGACATTGAACAGGCCGTAGTGCATGTCGATCGCGGACAGGCGGCGCGGCGTGCGGCGCATGCGCCGGTAGTAGACGGCTGCCAGCGGCAGCATATACAGCAAGGAGATCGGAGAGAAATAGCCACCGAGGAAGGCGCTGGCGCTGCCGGTGCCCAGCAGGGTGTGGTAATAGAAAAAGCCGGGAAACAGCATGAAGAACGCCGAGTTCAGCAGTAGCTGCTCGCGCGTCGAAGTGCCGGCTTCATGGGTCGTCTTCATGCTCGTCGCTGTCATTCGTTCATGCGGTCGCCAGGCGGTTCTGGGATACCTGGTAGGACACGTGCAGGTAGACCAGGTAGAGCAGCGAATAGCCGATCGCATACCACAGCACGTTCATGCGCAGCGAGCCCGGCGCCAGGAAGGCGCACAGCGTCACGAAGAATAGGGCGACTTGCCAGATCAGGTCGAACTTCTGCTTGCCGGCGACGAAGAAGACGTAGCTGAGCGGGCTGGCGAGGAAGTTCAGGAAACACAGTGGCGCCAGGATCTGCGCCAGCTCGCCGGCAGGGCGCCAGGATTCGCCGAACACCAGCGCGAACAGCTCGGGCGAGAACAGCAGCAGGATCAGGGCCGGACCGAGGCCCAGCAGCAGCAGGGCCTTGAAGGTATGGCGGTAGGCGCGGCTGCAGTGGCCCAGGGTTTCGAATTCATGCACCGATTCGCGCTTGAAGACTTCGAGCACCGAGGCCGCCAGCAGCGATACCGGGGCGGACAGCACGCGCTGGGTCAGCGCATACAGGCCGGCGGCCAGCACGCCATGGCGCATGCCGATCAGGAACAGCGGCAGCTGGCCGACCAGGGCGTTGAGCAGGTTCGAGGGCAGGGCGTAGCGCCAGAACTTCTGGTGCCGCGACAGATACGCCCGCCCGGACAGGTCGAGGCGCAGGCCGAGGCGCGGGAGCGGCGGACGCAGCAGCACGACGGCGGCGAGCAGGCCGGCGGCCAAGCCGATCAGCTGGCCCGCCAGTAGGCCGGCCTCGCCGGCGCCGAGCCATAGCAGCAGCAACTGGGTGAGGGCGATGGTGGCGGCGCCGAGGATCTTGGCATGTGCGGCCTTGCCGAAGGCCTTGTGCGAGGTGGCATAGGCCAGCACGGTCTGGGTGTAGGCGGTGAGCCAGGTGGCGATCCCGACGATCGCCAGCGCGCCCCAGGACTGGTCGTGCAGGGCCGGCAGGCCGAAGGCGTGCGCGGCCAGCGCACACAGCGACACCAGGAAGGCGGTAATGGTGGCGGTCTGGAACACCACGCCGAAGCACACCCGCTGCTGCTCGGCCTCGTGGTCGAGGATCATGGCCGTTTCGAGGCGCAGGGTGGCGGCGATGGCGGAGACCGCGACCACGCCGAGCCAGACCGAGAACGTGCCGAGTTCGCTGGGCGTGCACATGCGGGTGATCAGCGGGGCCGCCAGCAAAGGCATGGCCTGGGCGCCGATCGCGCCGCCCAGCACCGTCGCCACATGTTTCCAGTAACCGGGCTGACTCATACGGGAGCAACCTGCTGCGCGACGGGAAGGCGGGCCGGCGTTCGCGCGGCCGCTTCCACACCCCCTTCCATGCAAGGCCCGACGGCGTCGAGCAGGGCCGCGCACACGGTGTGGATGTCGGCATCGCTCAGGTAGGGGCCCATCGGCAGGCTCAGCACCTTGCCGGCCAGCGCGAGCGCCACCGGGCAGTCGGCATGCGCGTCGAAGTGGGCATAGGCCGGCTGCAGGTGCACCGGCAGCGGGTAATGCACGACGGTCGGGATGGCGGCCGCCTGCAGTGCCTGCTGGACGGCGTCGCGTTCGTCCAGCAGCACCGTGTACTGGGCGTGGACGCTGCTGCGGTCCTGCAGCCGCGCCACCAGGCGCACGCGTCCGGCGAGCAGCGCGTCGTAGGTGGCGGCGGCGCGGCGGCGCTGCTGCAGTTCCCAGTCGAACAGGCCGAGCTTGGCCAGCACGACGGCGCATTGCAGGGTGTCCATGCGCCCGCCGACGCCGACCCGGGTATGCACATAGCGCCGGGCCTGGCCGTGTACGCGGATCTCGCGCATGGCGCGCGCCAGCGCGTCGTCGCTGGTGAACAGGGCGCCGCCATCGCCGTAGCAGCCGAGCGGCTTGCTGGGGAAAAAGCTGGTGCAACCGACGGTGGAGAGGTTGCAGCTGCGCCGGCCACGGTACTCGGCCCCGAAGCTCTGGGCGGCGTCCTCGATGACCGCCAGCCCGTGGCGCGCGGCGATGGCGTTGATCTCGTCCATGTCGGCCGGCTGGCCGTACAGCGCGACGGGCAGGATGGCGCGCGTGCGCGCCGTGATGCGCGCCTCGATCAGGACCGGGTCGATATTGCCGGTATGCGGATCGACGTCGACGAACACCGGCACCGCGCCCAGCAGCACGGCTGCCTCGACGGTGGCGATGAAGGTGTAGGGCGTGGTGATGACTTCGTCGCCGGCCTTGATGCCGAGCGCCATCAGGGCGATCAGCAGCGCCTCGGTGCCGGAAGCCACCGTGATGCAGTGGCGCGCGCCGGTGTAGTCGGCCAGCCGTTGCTCGAGCTCGGCAACTTCCGGCCCCATGATGTATTGCCCGTGGTCGAGCACGGCCTGGATGCGTGCGTTGATCAGCTCACGCGATGCCTGGTACTGGGACTTGAGATCGATGAATTCCATGGTGGTCGGTGCGCTTGGCGCTGTTCAAGGTTGGTCGGTGCCGGACGCCAGGGTGCAGACGCCGTCGACGAGCAGGTAGCGCTCTCCGGTGTGCGGACAGCGCGCTTCGCCTTGGCCGGACCGCGGTAGCGCCAGCCGTTCGCCGAAGCGGCTGATCCAGCCGAGCTGGCGCGCCGGCACGCCGGCCATCAGCGCGAAATCGGGCACGTCGTGCTTGACCACGGCACCGGCGCCGATGAAGGCATAGCGGCCGACGGTGACGCCGCAGACGATGGTGGCGTTGGCGCCGATGCTGGCGCCGTGCCGCACCAGGGTGCGCCGGTAGGCGTCTTTCCGGACGATGCCGGCGCGTGGGTTGTAGACGTTGGTGAATACCATGCTGGGTCCGCAGAACACTTCGTCCTCGAGTGTGACGGCGTCGTAGACCGAGACATTGTTCTGGATCTTGACCCCGTCGCCGATCAGCACGTCGTTGGCGACAAACACGTTCTGGCCGAGCGAGCAGCCGGCGCCGATGCGCGCGCCGCCGCAGACGTGGCTGAAGTGCCAGACGCGGGTGCCGGGGCCGAGCACGGCGCCCTCGTCGACGATGGCGCTGGCATGGATGGTGGCGACCATGGGCGGCCGGGCGCTGTCGTTCATCTCAGTACTCCAGCGGCAGGGCCACGCGGCGGCCGTCGCGCGCCGACTGGTAGGCGGCGACCAGCACCTCGAGCGACTTCAGGCCCTCGCGCCCGTCGGTCTCTGGTTCGGCCTCGCCGCGCAACACCTTGATCACGTTGTCGTAGTAGAGCGGATGGCCGAAGCCGTAGACCGAGGTGGTCTGGTAGCTGGCGTCGGCAACCAGGTCGTCGTCGGGGTCGGGCTGGGCGAATTCCCATTGCTGGACCTCGTTGACGGCGACCCCGCCGATGCGCACCGTGCCGTGCTCGCCCAGCAGCGTGATCGATCCTTCCATATTGCGCGGATAGGTCAGCATGGTGACGTTCATGGAGCCGAGCGCGCCGTTGCGCCAGCGCAGGCTGATCACGCCGGTATCCTCGACCTCGATGTCGCGCGCCAGCGTGGCGGTATAGGCTTGCAGGCTCTCGACCGGGCCGACGATCCAGTCGATCAGGTCGACGTAGTGGCTGGCCTGGTTCATGAAGGCACCGCCGTCGAATTCCCAGGTGCCGCGCCAGGCGGCGCTATCGTAGTATTCGGGCGGGCGGGTCCAGAACACGTTCAGGTTCGCCATATAGATGCGGCCGAAGCGCTTTTTCTCGACCGCGCGCTTGAGCAGCTGCAGGGTGGCGTTGCGGCGGTTCTGCTTGACCACGAACAGCCTGACGCCGGCGGCGTCGGCCGCCGCCACCATGCGCTTGCCGTCTTCCCAGCGCGTGGCCATCGGTTTTTCGGTGATCACGTGGCGTCCGGTGGCGGCGATGCGGATGGCCTGCTCGGAATGCAGGCCCGACGGCGTGGTGACGACGAAGGCGTCGGCCTCGCAGGAGCGCAGCATCTGGTCCAGGCTGGTGTAGCCGGCGGCGCCGGTGGCGCTGACGGCGCGGTCGAGGGCGCGCAGGTCGATATCGCACACGCCGGCCAGTTCTGCGCGCTCGTGATGCTGGCGCAGGGCATCGAAATGGTTGGCGGCGATGCGGCCGCAGCCGACCAGGGCGAAACGGACCTTGCGGTCGACGATGGGAGCGGGATAGTGGCGCATGGGAATTCCTCAGGCCTTGATGACGTTCGGAAGCGCCGGATAGACGCCGCGGGTATCGACGATGAGCGTGGCGTATTCGCGGATCAGCTCGTAGTCGAAGGCGCTGTGGGCGGTCGCCAGCAGCAGCACGTCGTAGGAAGCGATCGACTGCGGCGTCAGGGTCACGCTGTCCAGGTCGAAGCGGTGCTCGCGCATGCGCGGGAACACCGGCACGTGCGGGTCGGTGTAATCGACCCGGGCGCCCTTGTCGCGCAGGATCTCCATCAATTCCACCGAGGGCGATTCGCGCATGTCCTCGATGTCCTTTTTATAGGCGATGCCCAGCACCAGCACGCGGCTGCCCATGACCGACTTGCCGCGCAGGTTGAGGGCGTCGGTGACCTTGCCGACCACCCAGTGCGGCATGTCGCTGTTGATCTCGCCGGCCAGTTCGATGAAGCGGGTGTGCAAGCCGTATTCGCGCGCCTTCCAGGTGAGGTAGAAGGGGTCGATCGGGATGCAGTGCCCGCCGAGGCCGGGGCCGGGGTAGTAGGCCGTGAAACCGAAGGGCTTGGTGGCGGCCGCGCGGATGACTTCGTGGATATCGATCTGCATGCGGTCGGCGATGATCTTCATTTCGTTGACCAGGCCGATGTTGACGGCGCGATGGATGTTTTCCAGCAGCTTGGTGAGTTCGGCGGCGCGCGTCGAGCTGACGGGCACGACGCGGTCGATGGCGGCTTCGTAGAGGGCGACGCCGGCCTGCAGGCAGGCCGCGGTGACGCCGCCGCAGACCTTGGGAATGGTGCGGGTGTGGAAATCGGGATTGCCCGGGTCTTCGCGCTCGGGCGAGAACACCAGGAAGACCTCGCGGCCGAGCGCGAAGCCGCGCGATTCCAGGCGCGGCTTGAGTTCCTCGTCGGTGGTGCCGGGATAGGTGGTGCTTTCCAGCGACAGCACCTGGCCCGGACGCATGAAGGGCAGCAGGGCGTCGGCGGTATCGAGCACGAAGGACAGGTCCGGCTCGCGGTAGGCGTTGAGCGGGGTCGGCACGCAGATGATCAGGGCGTCAGGTTCGCCGGCGCGGGTGAAGTCGGTGGTGGCTTCGAAGCCGTGTTCACGGGCGCGCGCGATGTCGGCTCCGGCGATGTGGCGGATATAGCTGTCGCCGCGGTTCAGGCGTTCGACCTTGGCGCTGTCGATGTCGATCCCGAGTACGCGGAAGCCGGCCTCGGCATAGCGCAGCGTCAGCGGCAGGCCGACGTAACCGAGGCCGATGATGCCGATGAGCGCGGTACGGTCGCGCAGCCTGCTGGTGAGCTGGTCGAGATATGCCGGTTTGCTGTCGTCACGCATGAATGTCCTCGTCAAACGTTGGTGGAGTGGGTCGGGTGCCGTGGCGGAGCTGGATCAGATCCGGAACGGGACGAATTTCCGGATCAGGCTCAGGCGCTGCGTCTCGGGCAGCTCGGCAGGTTCCGGTGCCGGCACGGCGGGCGCCGGCGTGGGGTTGTATTCGGTGACGATGGCCTTGACCATCGATTCGATCATGGGCCGCTCGTTGGTCTCGCAGGCCATCATGAGACAGGTGATGAAGGTGTCCAGCACGCTCGGGTGCAGCGCGCTTTCCTTCATGCGCATGATGCGTGCGTGCTCGCTCGGGAAGACTTCGCCGTCGGTCAGCAGCTCCTCGTGCAGCTTCTCGCCCGGGAACAGGCCGACGTAGCGGATCTCGATGTCGCCGGCCGCGTTCTGCAGGGTCTTCTCGGTGAGCCCGGACAGGGCGATCAGGGTGCGTGCCAGTTCGACGATGCGCACCGGCTCGCCCATGTCGAGCACGAAGACGTCGCCGCCTTCGGCCATGGCGCCTGCCTGGATCACGAGCTGGACCGCCTCGGGAATCAGCATGAAGTAGCGCGTGACTTCGGGGTGGGTGATGGTCAGCGGCCCGCCGCGCGCGATCTGGCGCTGGAACAGCGGGATGACGGAGCCGGACGAGCCGAGCACGTTGCCGAAGCGGACCATGCAGAAGGTGGTGCGTTCGTTCGAGCGCGCCGCCGCGGCCTGGAAGATCAGCTCGGCGATGCGCTTGCTGGCGCCCATCACGTTGGTCGGCCGCACCGCCTTGTCGCTGGAGATCAGCACGCAGGTCTCGACGCCATGGCGGGCGGACTGGCTCGCCACGACCTGGGCGCCGACGACGTTGTTGCGCAGGCCCTCGACGATGTTGGCCTCGACCAGCGGCACGTGCTTGTAGGCGGCGGCATGGTAGACGGTGTTGACGGCGCCGTCGCGCAGGACGCGTTCGACCAGGCCGGCGTTGCAGACCGAACCGAGGTGCGCCTCGAGCGCCACGTTGGGGAAGCGCATCGCCAGCTCCTGGCGGATGGTGTAGAGCGCGAATTCGGAATGGTCGAGCAGGTGCAAACGTGCCGGCCCGAGTGCGACGATCTGGCGGCACAGTTCGCTGCCGATGGAGCCGCCCGCGCCGGTGACCAGCACCGTCTTGCCGCGCACGCAGCGGGCGAACAGGTCGAGCCGCGGCGGCACCGGCGGACGCCCGAGCAGGTCTTCGAACTTGAGTTCGCGGATGCGTTCGCGCGGCGCCGCCTTGTCGTCGGTCGAATCGACCAGGCGCCCGACGATCTTGGTGCCGACGCCGGATTGGGCCAGGCGCTGCATGATGTCGCGGAGGCGTTCCGGCGACGCCGAGGGCAGCGCGATGACGATCGAGCGGATGCCCAAGGCGGAGATTGTATCGGCCAGGCGCGTGCTGTTGAACACGCGCAGGCCGGCGATATTGCGCTCGGCCAGGGCGCGCTTGTCGTCGAAAAAGCAAACCGGACGGTATTCCTCGCTGCCGCGCATGGCCTGGGCCAGGCGCGCACCGGCCGCGCCGGCGCCGTAGATGGCCACCGTTTCCGCCGGATTACGGGTGCCGGCATGGTGGCGCAGGAAATTCCGGATGCCGATGCGCGATGCGATGACATAGGAAAAAACGATAAACCAGTAAATCGCCAATGCACTTCGTGGGAAACTTTCCTCCTTGATGGCGAACATGGCGACATAAGCGCATAAAATGGCGACTGCAAGCGCTATGCCGGTAACGCTCAATAAACGCTGGTCGATGAAACGGATCACCGCGCGATAAAGATCGGACACGGAAAAGGCGGCGATGGTGACCACGGCGACCAATACATAAGAGGCGGGGCCGAAATGGGATGCGAGTTTCAGGTCGCCGCCGCGCAATAGCATGGCGACGAGAAAACAGAACGGCAAGGCGACGAGGTCCAGTGTGACCATCAGCGCGATTTTCGTCCTGCGATGCAGCGAAACCATCCTGGAACAGACTTGACCGATAAGCGCTTGTTTTGACGTGAGCATGATTCGGAAACGCTGCGTGGGTTGGTGAATGAAATCGTGGGGACGACGTTCATTCAACGATGCATGATCGGATTTAATTATTTTTGATTGAGAAATTTTTTAATTCGGGATGTAATGTGCCGCTATTTAGATTGAATATTGCTGAGTAAGTTTATTATCTGGGTGGGTAGAGTTTATGGGCTTGACCATGCTCAACCGCCAGAACGGAATTAATCTCGAAATCGCGTTAAATTAAATTAGGAAATTGGATTGCAGAATTAATTACGGTAAATAAATTGCCGCAGAATATAAAAATGGTTATTTGAAATGATTGCGCTGCAAACGACAGACGCATGCAGCGAGCGGGAGGGAGAGGGAAGAAGGGAAGGCGGGAAGGAAGCGCGACCCGCGTCCGCAGGCGGGCCGGCGCGGACGCGATCGAAAGGCGGATTGCAGGCTTTTAGGCGGCGCAGCCGCGCTTACGCGCCCGCCGGGCGCCCCGGGCGGGGCTGCGGCGCCATCGGCGGCACCACGATGTCCTCGTTCAGGCGCAGGAACTTGAAGCCGGCCAGCACCTGTCCGTTCTTGCCCTCGCGCCGATTGCGCTCCTCGCGCGCCGCCGCGCGCGCGATGTAGGACTCGAAACTCTCTTCGCGCACCTGGGGTTCGGACGAATGCAGGAAGTGGCGCTGGCCGTCCGCGCCGAGCACCACCAGGCCGACATGCGATGCCCAGTACTGGCCGTCGCGGGTCGAGATGACGTTGACGAAGTCGCCCTCGCGCAGCTGGCCGGCGATGGCCGCCACCCGCTCCTTCGGCACATAGGCCTGGCGGCTCGATTCGACTGCGATGTCGGCTTCGGTGTGGTGGCGCGTTTTCAGGAAGCGGGCGCGGTCGATGGTCATGTCGTAGCCGGCAGCCTGGGCGCCGGCCAGGTCGGCGCTGATGTCGCTGACCAGCCAGCGGTTGGCCGTGTTCCAGTCCATCTCGGTGTAATGGTTGCGCGTGGCCACGCCGATCACGCCGTCGCGGTAGCGGATGCGCTGCAGCATCCAGAAAAATTCCTCCCACGAACTGGACAGGGCCATCGCATAAGTGTGTTCCGCAAAAACCACGCAGTCGCCGTGATCGAGGCTGAATAGCGGCAGGTCGTCGTGGACCTGGAAGGGAAATTCGCCCAGCAGGTTCAGGCGGTAGGGCTGGCCGATGTTCTTGCGGCCGATCGCCGCGATGCGCTTGCGCAGGTCCGGTTCGGCCTGGTGCACCCAGGCCACGTAGCGGCCCGCTTCTACCGGACTCATCCGATACAGCGGTTTCTGCAGGATGGTCTCGATCGGTGCCTCGGCCGCGGCCTGGAAAGCGGGTGCGGCGGGCTGGACGGCCGTTCCGGCGCAGCCCGCCAGCAGCGCGGCGCACAGGACAGAGGACAGGACGGTGGACGACAGGCGGGCAGGGTGCATCGTGGGTCTCCGTGAAAGGGATGTGCTTACGCTAGCGTGCTTTCGGATTGTTTTCAAAATGAAAATCCTTTGTGCGGCCATAACCCCATGTTCTTTGTTCATAAAAAGCATTCCTCTGGGTTATGGATTATTCAATAGTACTCATTGTTCATAAGCTTGACTGTCGTCAATACTTGCACGAAAGGGCAGTGAGACACCTGTCGTGACAAAAATCAGTTCAGGAGATGAGGAATGTTGAAACAGAAGCCGCTCGCACTGGCCGTATCGATGAGCTTGATGGGCCTTGCCGCCATGCCCGCGCTGGCCCAGGACGCCGCCGGCGCGGTGCAGACCGTGGAAGTCACCGGTATCCGCGCCTCGATGGCCAAGTCCTTGAACGTCAAGAAGAATTCGGCGGAAAACGTCGAGGTGATCACGGCGGAAGATGTCGGCAAGATGCCGGACAAGAACCTGGCCGATTCGCTGCAGCGCCTGGCCGGCGTCGCCGTGCGCACCGACTACGACGAAGCGGAGAAGGTGGCGCTGCGCGGCACCAATCCCGACATGACCATGATCCTGTTCAACGGCCACGCCATCGCCGGCGCCGACTGGTATGTCGGCGACCAGGCCTCGGCCAGCCGCTCGACCAGCCTGTCGCTGCTGCCGTCCTCGGTCCTGAACCAGGCCCAGGTCTACAAGACCTCGAAGGCCAGCCTGGTCGACGGCGGCCTGGCCGGCACCATCAACGTCAGCACCCGCAAGCCCTTGTCGGCCAAGGAAAAGATTTCGGGGCTGGCCAGCGTCGGCGCTTCCTACGTCACCCTGCCGGGCAAGACCGCGCCCGATTTCGACGCCCTGGTCAACTGGAAGAACGACGCCAACACCTTCGGCTTCTTCGTGCAGGGCTTCGCCAACAAGCGCTACATCCGCCGCGATTCGGTGTCGCGCCTGGCCTACGGCGCCAGCAGCGGCTGGGACGTGATCAACACTTCCACCATGAAGGGCATCACCGACGCTTCGCTGGCCGGCAGCGGCTACAAGGCGTCCGACCTGAACGGCGTGCGCATGCCGGGTTCGATGAGCACCGAATTCGTCGAAGGCATCCGCGACCGCAAGGGCGGCATGGTCTCGCTGCAGTTCAAGCCGAACCAGGACATCGACGTCAGCCTGACCGGCTTCCATTCATCGATGGACACGAATAACTACGGCCGCCTGAAGGCCGGCGCACTCTACAGCATGTTGCTGGGCAAGGCATCGGTGGCCGACGGCGCCACCGGCGCCGGCGTGCCGAACACGAGTTCGAACGGCAGCCAGGTGTTCGCCTCGATCCGCAATCCGGTGATCGTCAACGAGACCACGATGTACGGCGACACCCTGCGTGTGCTGAAAAGCGCCGATATCGTGTTCGCCGACGGCACCACGCCGCAGTACATCGGCAACTCGGAAGGCTTCTACCGCGACGGCGCCAATGCCACCGCTTCCTTCCTCGACCTGGACGGCAAGTGGCGCGTCAGCCAGGACCTGACGCTCAAGACCCTGCTGTCGACCACGCGCGGCGTCGGCAAGACCGATGCCGACCAGGGCCTGACCTATGCGCGCTTCGGCACCGGCGTCTCGTACGCGCTGGGCGACGTCGACGCGGCGCCGGCGCTGGCCTACCTCGGTACCGGCCAGCGTCCGGACCAGTTGGTGGCCCGCACCATCTCGGCACTGAAAAGCGTCGACAAGGAGCACAGCGCCCAGGTCGACGCCGAGTATCGCCTGCAGGAAGGGGCGGGCTGGGGCTGGATCCAGTCGATCGAGAGCGGCCTGCGCGTCGCCGACCACCGCCGCGACAGCGAACGCCGTTACCCGGCCTACCGTAGCCTGGCGCTGGACAAGGGCGCGCCGACCAGCAGCACCCCGTGGCCGGCGGACTTCGGCGCCGACCTGGGCGGCCCGGCCGGCTGGGACAACAGCGGCTACAGCTTCACCCCGGAAGCGCTCAAGGCCTATTTTGCCGCCAATACCAAGGCGACCAGCGACGACTTCGAGCGCCGCATCGGCTCCGAGCTGCACGTGCGCGAGCGCCAGCTCGCGGCCTACGCGCAGGCCAACTTCGAGCGCGGTCCCTGGTCCGGCAACCTCGGCCTGCGCTTCGCCCAGACCCGCGTCAAGGCCGACATCCCGACCCCGATCCCGGCCGGCGCCTGCGTGCGCGCGGCGCCGAACCAGCCGGCGATCCCGTGTCCGGCCTATCCCGGCGCGATCAGCACCGCTGGCGACCAGCAGCCCTATTACGACGACCAGGCCGCCACGCCATTCGATCCGAAGGCGGGCAATATGTACTACTTCACGCGCAGCGAACGCCGCTTCGACAACTGGCTGCCCAGCCTGAACCTGCGCTATGAAATCGACAAGGACATGCTGGTGCGCTTCGGCGCCAGCCGCACCATCGGCCGCCAGAACTACAACATCGTCGGCGCCGGCTTCGGCACCCCCTCGTGCGATGCCCAGGGCTGCAAGGTGACGGGTCCGAACCCCGACCTGAAACCACTCACCGCGGACAACCTCGACCTGTCCTGGTCCTGGTACTTCGCCACCCGCGCGCTGGTAGCGGTGAACGGCTTCTATTCGCGCATCGACGGCTATGCCAAGACCGGTTCCAGCGGCGGCACCACGATCGACCTGTGGGACGCGGCCTCGCAATCGCTCAAGACCTATGCGGTCAACACCTCGTCGCAGCAGGGCGCGCGCATCGCCGGCCTCGAACTGTCGTACGAACAGCCCTTCGGCAGCAGCGGCTTCGGCTTCACCAGCAACGTCAGCCGCGCCCACACCAAGGTCGACGACGGCCGTCCGATGGTCGGCGCTTCCGAGTGGGCCGCCAACCTGGGCGGCTACTACGAGAACGAATGGGTGTCGCTGCGCCTGGTGGCGAACTACCGCAGCGAATACGTAAACAGCACCACCGCGCCGGCACCGACCGCGAACAGCCAGGGCCTGTCGACCATCAACGGCGTACTGATGCCGAGCGCACCGACCATGGCGGCCCCGGTGACCACGCTGGCCTTCAACGCCAGCTACAACCTGGCGCAGAACCTGACCCTGACCTTCGACGCCACCAACCTGACCAATGTGCGACGCGCCTACTACCGCTACAGCGAACAGGAGCAGCAAAAGCTGGACGTCAGCGGCCGCCAGTTCTACCTGAGCCTGAAATACCGCTTCTGAAGCGGCGCCGCGGCCTGCATGGGGAGCTTCGGCTCCCTTTTTTCATGCATCCGGCCAGGTATTGTAGGACTACGCCGCGAGGCCCTGCGCAGTGTGCGGCAGCTAACGGTCGGAACGCGTGCGCGCCATTACGATAGGGGCGTCGAGTGAGGCCGCAGCGAGTTTCTCCAGCCGCCAACTACCTCGACAGGTCAGCCGGTCGCCTCGAGGATCGGCACCAGATTCCAATGCCGGCGCCATTTTCGGAGATGGCGCCGGCCTGAAAGGAAGCGGAGCTTGCCCATGTCAACGACAACGACGAGTCATCCCCCAAAGCACCTCGTGCGCGAGTATCTCGAACGGCGCACGCGGGAAAGCAGCCCGCCGCCAACGCCGGAAGAAATCCGGCGCCAGCTCGGATGGAGCATACTGATGCAGTCGGGTGATGACAAGTTGGGCGCTTCGCCTTCCTGAAACGCGCACCCGGCCCGCATGGATTTCCATGCGTGCGGCGCCGGGACATCGACATTGCATCAACCAGAACAGGAGAACACCATGACCGACAAAATCGGCAGCAAGAACGAAGCCCAGCATCGCGGCAAGAAAGAACGCGCCGAGATTCGCAAGACCAATATCGCACGCGAAGCCATCAAGCAGGCCGAAGCCCGCGCCAAGTATCGCAACCAGCCAAAAGGGCAGGCCCGCCGCGAGCAGGCCGCTGCTGCCGGCGCCGCCTGACGCGGTCCCGCGGGCGGCCTGCGCGCCGCCGATCCTTGCTCCTTGAAAGCCCGGCGCGGCAACGCACCGGGCTTTTTTTCGTCCTGCCGCCGCGCCGCCAGGCCTGCTCACGCCGTTCGCCGGACGCGCCGCCGTTCGCCGGTGGCGGCGCGCCATTCACCGAAAAGCGCTTTCGCGGCGCCCCATGGTCCCGTATCTTGTCGACATCGACAACGCCTGCGGAGAAACCATGAAAAGCGAAGCTTCCTACCATCTGAGGCGCCAGGTATTGTGGGGCTTGCTGCTGGTCGGCCTGGGCGTGGCCTTCCTGCTCGACCAGATGGACTACCTGGAGATCCGCGAGCTCTGGCACTATGCGCCGCTGCTGCTGGTGGTTATCGGCATCAACCAGACCATCGGCTACCCGAACGCGCGCGAGTTCTCCAGTGGACTGTGGACCGTCTTCATCGGCCTGTGGCTGTTCGCCGTGTTCGAGGGCCTGTGGGGCCTCACCTTCGGCAATAGCTGGCCGCTGTTCATCATCATCACCGGCATCACGATGGCCGTGCGGCCGATCGCCGAACGCCGCTTCCGGGGAGGCAACCGCCATGGCGAATGACAGCGGTTGCGGCAACCGCGCCTCCAGCCAGGTCGTGCTGGGCGTGCTGGTGATCGGGGTGGGCGTGCTGTTCTTGCTCGATAACCTCGACATCTTCGAGTTCCGCCATGCGCTCGGCTTCTGGCCGCTGGCCTTCATCATCGCCGGCCTGATCGCCCTGTCCGGCAAGGGACCACGCAGCGGCAACTACGTCGGCGTCGTGCTGATCGCGATCGGCGCGCTGATGATGCTGGGCCGGCTCGGCTTCCTGTACGTCAGCTGGGGCACCCTGTGGCCGCTGGTCCTGATCGCGCTCGGCGGCCTGGTGCTGTTTCGTTCCCTCGGACCGGGACGCGCGCGCGTCTCGCTCGACAAGGGCGGCGCGGTGGACGGCGTGGTCGACATCGTCGCGGTGCTGGGCGGCTTCGAGCGGCGCCTGGTGACGCCGGACTTCCGCGGCGGCGAGATCACGGCGATCATGGGCGGC
>Ga0265798_10004495_pt1 | contig 19160 bp, 14 predicted proteins | sample P3T30metagenome_FD_192430 | JGI IMG/M metagenome (GOLD analysis project Ga0265798, IMG submission 192430) | Plant litter microbial communities from East Loma Ridge, Irvine, California - P3 T30 | ecosystem: Environmental > Terrestrial > Plant litter > Unclassified | place: USA: California... | reverse complement strand
GTGCAGCCGGGTGGCCCGACGCTCGTCGAGTTCCCACAGCGACGCCTCCGTGGCGCCGAACGCCCACGTGACCCGCTGCCCGAGGGCGACCTCGGGACGGGCGTCCTCGACCGCGGCGCGGAGCTCGGCCGTCGGCGCGGCGGGCACCAGCCACACCGTCGGGTCGATGCGGCGGATCGCGAGCGCGAGCGCGTCGTCCTCACGCCGCCGTCGGACCCACCTGGCGCGCACCACGCCGACGGCGATGACGGCGACGCCGAGCGCGACGGCGACCGCCTCGACGAGCCCGAAGAACGCGAGGTCCGCGTCCGGCGACGTCCCGACCACGACCATCCTGGTGACGACGAGGGCACCCCACAGCCCGACGACGACCCACCGGAGGACGACGAGCCGACGAGCGGCGGTCATCGGCCGACGGTGCGGACGTCGAGCGGGGCCGCGCCGCGGGACACGGTCGGGACGCCTCAGCACACGCCGATCCTCCCACGTCCCGGACCAGGGCCGCTGGCCGCTGCCACGACCGGTCGGCACCGGTGGGACCGCGCCGGGGCCGAGGTCTGTCAGCCCATGTCCGGCGCGGTCGTCCTACGCTCTGCCCGTGACCAGCGACCGCGCGACCGACGTCCCCGACGGGGCCTCGTCCCCGTCCCGCCACCCCGCGGTCCTCGCCGGCGCGTGCGGCCTGGTCGCCGCAGCGGTCTTCCTCGGCACCGCGGAACTCGGCGCCCTCGCCCTCCGCGGCGCCGGCAGCCCGCTCGTCGCGGTGGGGTCCGCCGTCATCGACCTGGCTCCGCGCGGCGCGAAGGACCTCATGGTCGCCCTGTTCGGCACCGGCGACAAGGCGGCGCTGTTCGTGCTCATGGCCGTCGTCGTCGCGGCGGTCAGTGCCGGGGCCGGGGTGCTGGAGCGCGTCCGGCCGCCGTTCGGCGCGCTGGTCTTCGCCGTCGGCGGTGTCCTCTCCCTGCTCGCGGTCACGACCCGGGCCGGGAGCGGCTCCTTCGACGGCGCCCCGTCGGTGCTCGGGGTGGCCGCCGCGATCGTCGTGCTCCGGGTCCTCGAACGGCGACTGCGCCGGTGGGAGGCCGCCGCCGCGGTCCCGTCCGCCGCACCGCGACCTGCCTCGGCCGAGCGTCGGGCGTTCCTGGTCTGGGGCGTCACGGCCGCAGCCGCCGCGGTCGTCGTCGGGGGCGCCTCCCGGATCGGGAGCTCGGCGATGCAGGCCGCCGTCGCCGCGCGTCGCGCGATCCGCCTGCCCCGTGCCGCGACGGCCGCTCCCGCCGTGCCCGCCGGCGCGTCGCTCGACGTGTCCGGGATCACCCCGTACCTGACGCCCAACGCCGACTTCTACCGGATCGACACCGCGCTCACCGTGCCGTCCGTCGACCCGTCCACCTGGCGCCTGCGCATCTCCGGCGCCGTCGAGCAGGAGCTGGAGCTGACCTGGGACGAGCTGCTCGCGCTGCCGATGGAGGAGCACCACGCGACCCTGAGCTGCGTGTCGAACGAGGTCGGCGGCGACCTCATCGGCACCGCCCTGTGGCTCGGCCACCCGATCCGCGAGCTCCTCGCCCGTGCCCGCCCGCTCGAGGGGGCGGACATGGTGCTCTCCCGCAGCGTCGACGGGTTCTCCGCGGGCACCCCGCTCGACGTCCTGCAGGACACGGGCACCGCGGCGCTCCTCGCCGTCGGGATGAACGGTGAACCGCTGCCGCCCGAACACGGCTTCCCGGTCCGGATGGTGGTCCCGGGTCTGTTCGGGTACGTGTCCGCCACGAAGTGGGTCACCGAGCTCGAGGTGACCCGGTTCGCCGACGCGCAGGGCTACTGGACGCCGCGGGGCTGGTCCGAGCGGGGGCCGGTGAAGCTCGAGTCCCGCATCGACACACCCCGGGACGGCGCCACCGTCGCGGCCGGTTCCCGGGTCGCCGTCGCCGGGGTCGCCTGGCAGCCGCACACCGGTGTCAAGGGCGTGCAGGTCCGGATCGACGACGGGCCCTGGCAGGACGCCGAGCTGGCGGACTCGGTCTCCGCGGACACCTGGCGGCAGTGGGTGCTCCGCTGGACGCCCGCCGCCGGCGAGCACCGCATCTCGGTGCGCGCCACCAGCGCGGACGGCGAGGTGCAGACCAGCGTCGAACGGCCGCCCGCCCCGAACGGCGCCACCGGGTGGCACACGGTCACGGTGCGCGCGGACTGACGGCGGGTCGGACGGGAGGCGCGGCACGGCCCACAGCGTCGGTCCGGCTGGTCGGGTGGGACGGCCCGGCCAGACGGGACGGCCCGGTCAGGCGGGCAGCGTCGCGACCACGCAGGTGCCGTCCACCGCGTCGTCGGTCACGACCTCGGTGCGGAAGCCCGCCGCGTCGAACGCCGACGCCGACGCCGCGGCCTGTGCGACCGATGCCTCGATCACGACGGAGCCGCCAGGTCGGAGCCACTCCCCCGCCCCCGCGACGATCCGCCGGTGCAGGTCGAGCCCGTCGGCCCCGCCGTCCAGCGCGACGCGGTGCTCGTGCTCGCGGGCCTCCGCCGGCATGGTGTCGATCGCGGCGGTCGGGACGTAGGGGGCATTCACCGCGATGACGTCGACCGCACCGCGGAACCGGTCCGGCAGGGGTCCGAACAGGTCGCCGAGGACGACGATGCCCCGGTCGCCGATGTTCTCCGCCGCCACGTCCACCGCGTCCGGGTCGATGTCGGTCGCGACGAGGTCGAGCGCGCCGACGCGTTCCAGCAGGGCGACCGAGATCGCGCCCACACCACAGCACAGGTCGACCACGCGGTCGTACCGCCGGAGGCGCCGAGCCGCCTCGTGCACCACGACGGTCGTGCGGGCGCGGGGCACGAAGACGCCCGGCGTCACGCGCACCCGGTGCCCGTCGAACGCCGCCCAGCCGAGGACGACCTCGAGCGGCTCACCGGCGAGGCGACGCTGCACGAGAGCCCGGAGCCGGGCCGGCTCACCGGATCCCGCCTCGAGCAGGAGGTCGGCCTCGTCCTCGGCGAAGACGCTCCCCGCGGCCCGGAGCCGAGCCGCGAGGGCGGTGCGGGCCGCAGAGGTCACCACCGGCGGGAGCTCCGGTGCACCTGCGCGTGCGCTGGCGCGTCACGTCCCCGAGACGGGAGCGCGCCGCCGGCTCTGCCCATGGTCGACGGCTCCGCTACGCTGCGCCGTCGAACATCGACGTGACGGAGCCGTCGTCGAACACCTCGTGGATCGCGCGGGCGATGAGCGGGGCGATCGGCAGGACCTCGAGACGGTCCCAGCGCTTCTCCTCGGGCAGCGGCAGCGTGTCCGTGACGACCACCCGGTCGATGAACTCGCTCTGCAGCAGTTCGGTCGCGGGGTCGGAGAACACGGCGTGCGTCGCGGCGACGACGACACCGGTGGCGCCGTTGGCCTTCAGCGCCTCGGCAGCCTTCGCGATCGTGCGGCCGGTGTCGATCAGGTCGTCGACGAGCAGGCAGACGCGGCCCTCGACGTCACCGACGATCTCGTGCACCGAGACCTGGTTCGGGACGAGCGGGTCGCGGCGCTTGTGGATGATGGCGAGCGGCGCGCCGAGCTTCTCCGACCAGATGTCGGCGACGCGCACGCGGCCCATGTCCGGGGAGACGACGGTGAGCGTCGACGGGTCGAGGATCTCCTGGAAGCGCTCGAGGAGCACCGGCATCGCGAAGAGGTGGTCGACGGGGCCGTCGAAGAAGCCCTGGATCTGCGCGGCGTGCAGGTCGACGCTCATGATGCGGTGCGCGCCCGCAGCCTTGAAGAGGTCGGCGACGAGCCGGGCCGAGATCGGCTCACGGCCACGGCCCTTCTTGTCCTGCCGGGCGTACGGGTAGAACGGCGCCACGACGGTGATCCGCTTCGCCGATGCGCGCTTCAGCGCGTCGACCATGATGAGCTGCTCCATGAGCCACTCGTTGATCGGCGCGGTGTGCGACTGGATCACGAAGGCGTCGCAGCCGCGGACCGACTCGTCGAACCGCGCGTACAGCTCACCGTTCGCGAAGGTCCTGGCGTCGGTCGGGACGAGGTCGACCCCGAGTTCCTCCGCGATCTCTGCCGAGAGCGCCGGATGTGCTCGTCCTGACACGAGGACGAGTCGCTTCTGGCCGGTCGTCTTGATTCCGGACACGTACCGTGCTCACTCCCTGACCCGCGCGGGGTCGCTGCCGACGACCTACGAGGTCGCCGTGTTCTGTTCGCCGTTCGCGCGCCGAGCCGCCTCGGCCGCCGGAGTACCGGGTCGGTGCTCCTCGACCCATCCGTCGGTGTTGCGCTGCGGGGCGTAGCTGATCGCGAGCGACCCGGCCGGTACGTCCTTGCGGACGGTCGTACCCGCGCCGGTGTACGCCCCGTCACCAATCCTAACCGGGGCGACGAACACGTTGTGCGAGCCGGTGCGGACGCCCGACCCGACGACGGTGCGGTGCTTGTGCACGCCGTCGTAGTTCGCGGTGATCGTGCTCGCGCCGATGTTCGAGTCCTCGCCCACCTCGGTGTCGCCGATGTAGGACAGGTGCGGGACCTTGCTGCCCCGGCCGATCGTCGCGTTCTTCGTCTCGACGAAGGTGCCGATCTTGCCCCGCTCGCCGAGGACCGTCCCGGGGCGCAGGTAGGCGAACGGCCCCACCGTAGCACCGTCGCCGATCACGGCCAGGGTGGCGTCGACGCGGTTCACCGTCGCCCCCGCACCGACCTCGGTGTCCCGGAGCGTCGTGTCCGGTCCGACGACGGCGCCGGCGGCGATCGCGGTCGCACCGACGAGCTGGGTACCGGGGAGGATCTCGGCGTCGGGTTCGATCGTCACGTCGAGGTCGATCCAGGTGGTGGCGGGGTCCTGCACCGTGACACCCGCGACCTGGTGCCGCCGGACGATCCGGGCGTTCAGCTCGCGCGCGGCGTCGGACAGCTGCGCACGGTCGTTGATGCCGGCGACGAGCCACGGGTCCGTCAGGGTCACGACGTCGACCACGCCGCCGCGGTCCGCGATCAGGGACGGTGCGTCGGTGATGTACTTCTCGCCCTGGGCGTTGGCGGTGGTGAGCGACGGCAGGACGGCGCGGAGGTGGGTGACGTCGAACGCGTAGATGCCGGCGTTCGTCTCGGTGATGGCCCGCTGCTCGTCCGTGGCGTCCTTGTGCTCGACGACGCCGACGAACGCGCCCGAGTCGTCGCGGACGACGCGTCCGAGGCCCGTGGGGTCGGGGGCGATCGCGCTGACGAGGGTGACGGCGTTGCCCGCGTGCGCGTTCACGAGCATGCGGAGCGACGCGGTGTCGAGCAGCGGAACGTCGCCGGACAGCACCACGACGGCGCCGTCGAAGTCCGCGGGGAGGGCCTGCACGGCGACCTCGACCGCGCGCCCGGTGCCCGGGACGTCGTCCTGGTCGACGACGATGGCGTCCGGTGCGCGCTCGACGACCTCCGCCGCGACCCGCTCGCGTTCGTGGCGCACCACGACGGCGACGTGCTCGGGCTCCAGCGAGGACGCGGTCCGCAGCACGTGCGCGATGAGCGGCAGGCCGGCGAGCCGGTGCAGCACCTTCGGGGTGGACGACTTCATGCGCGTGCCCTGCCCGGCGGCGAGGACGACGACGGCGATCCGCTGGTCGGTCATGCTCCCATCCTGGCGCACGCGGGCCGACGCGGCCGAACCGCCCGCGGCTCCGCGACGGAACGGTGCGGAGGCCGCGCATCGAGCGCGTCCGCTCACCGTGTCGGTCCCGTCAGGTCGTCCTCTCGCCCGTCGCCGCCCCGGCACGCTGCCGCCCCACGAACGCCATGAGCACCAGACCCACGACGAGCACGAGGACGATCCCGACGATGCCGTACCGCGTCGAGCCGCCGATCGTCACCGCCACCCCGAACAGCGCCGGCGCGAGGAACGACGCCGCGCGCCCGGTGGTGGCGTAGAGGCCGAACAGCTCCCCCTCGCGCCCGGGGGTCGCGAGCCGCGACAGGTACGCCCGCGAGGACGCCTGCACGGGACCGACGAACAGCGCGAGGGTCAGCCCGAGCACCCAGAACCCGGTCGTCGCCTCGCCGATGAGGAACACCCCGATCCCGGTGACGACCAGGCCGACGAGCGAGACGGTGATGATCACGCGGGACCCGAACCGGTCGTCGAGCCACCCGGAGGCGAAGGTGGCGACGCCGGCGACGACGTTCGCGGCGATCGCGAACAGGATGACCTTCGAGGGGCTGAACCCGAACACCTGCGCCGCGATGATGCCGCCGAAGGTGAACACGGCCCCGACGCCGTCGCGGAACACCGCGCTCGCGACGAGGAACCCGAGCACGTCCCGCCGCTCCCGCCAGAGCCGCGCGACGTCCCGCCCGAGGTCGGCGTACGCCGCGAGGACGCCGCCGGTCCGGCCCGGGTCCGGTGCGGCCTCGGGCACGGTGACGAACAGCGGGACCGAGCTCACGGCGAGCCAGACCGCTGCGATGCCGACGGCCACCCGGACGTCCCACTGCCCGGAGGCGACGGTCGCGGGGAGCTGCAGGAGCCCGCCGACCCCGGGCTGCCCGAAGTCCTGGATGCACAGCACGAGGAGCACGACGAGCAGCACGATCCCGCCGAAGTACCCGGACGCCCAGCCGATCGCCGAGGCGCGCCCCTTCTGCTCCCCCGTCGCGACCTGTCCGAGCATGGCGTTGTAGCCGACGCTCGCGATCTCGAACGCGACGGTGCCGATGCCGAGCAGGGCGGCGCCGAGCACGAGGAACGGCTGGCTCGGGGCGACGAACACCATGGCGCCGATGGACAGCGCGATGCCGGCGGTCGCGACGAGCACCGATCGTCGCCGGTGCCCGGACGAGTCCGCGAGCCGTCCGACCGCGGGGGCGACGAGCGCCACGACGATGCCGGCGACGGTGAGCGCCGTCGACACGGTCGCCGCGTTGTGCGCGAGCTCGCGTTCGACGGCGCGTGCCGCGGCGTCGGAGCCGTTCTCGGCCCCGACGAGCGCCGGGTCGACGAACGCCCGGCTCGCCAGGTAGGTGCTGAAGACGAAGGTGGTGACCACGGCGTTGAACGCCGCCGACCCCCAGTCCCACAGGGCCCAGGAGACGAGCGCACGCCGGTCGGTGCGCTGCGGCACCGCAGCGGCGGGTGTTGCGGTCATGCGCGAACCGTAGCGCGTCCGGGTGTCGCGCCGGTGGCCGCAGCGCGGGTGGCGGCGGGACGGGCTGGAGGCGCGGTGCCAGCTGGCACCGCGCCTCCAGCCCGTCACCTGGGCTCGCCCAGGTCCGTGGTCAGGCCGTCGGGACGCCGCCCGGGTAGACGACCGACTTGAGCGACTCGGGGTCGGTGTCGCTCTCGAGGGCCTCGCGGACGTCGTCGAGGCCGAAGCGGCCGGTGACGAGCGCGTCGAGGTCCACCTGCCCGGACGCGACGAGCTCGATGGCGACGGGCCAGGTGTTCGTGTAGCGGAAGATGCCGGTGACGGTGACCTCGAGGTTCTGGATGTGCTCGACGGGCAGGGTCATCTCGGAGTTGCCGAGGCCGACGAGCACCGCGGCGCCGGCCGGGCCGACGGCTCGGATGCCGTCCGAGACCGCCCGCGGGGCGCCGCTCGCGTCGATGAACGCGTCGAATGGCGGCAGGTCGGCGGCGACGTCGACGGCGGTCGGGTCGACGACGTCGGTCGCGCCGAAGGACAGCGCGCGCTCGCGACGCTCGGCGACGAGGTCGCTGACGACGATGCGCGACGCCCCGAACGCGCGGGCCGCCTGCGCGCAGATGATGCCGATCGGCCCGGCGCCGGCGATGAGCACGGAGGACCCGGGCACGATGCCGGCCTTGCGCACCGCGGCGATCCCGACGGACAGCGGCTCGAGGAGCGCCCCGGCCTCGAACGACACCGATTCGGGCAGGGTGTGCGCGAACTGCGCCTCGATCGTCACGAACTCCGCGAAGGCGCCGTCGACCGGCGGCGTCGCGTAGAAGCGCATGTGCGGGCAGAGGTTGTACCGGCCGGCGAGGCACTGCGCGCACCGGTGGCAGGGGCGCTGCGGTTCGACGGCGACGCGCTCCCCGATGCGGGAGGGGTCGACGCCGTCGCCGACGGCCTCGATGGTGCCGGAGAGCTCATGGCCGAGGACGAGCGGCTCCTCGACGACGAAGTCCCCGATCCTGCCGTGCCGGTAGTAGTGCACGTCGGAGCCGCACACGCCGACGGCGGCGACCCGGACGAGCACGTCGCCGGGGGCGACGTCGGGGCGGGGACGGTCCTCGACGGTGAGGTCCTGCGTGCCGAGCAGCACGCTGACGCGCTGGTGGTCTGCGGTGGTCATGTGGTTCTCGCTTCCTCGACCGCGGGGCGGTCGTGTTCGGTCTCGGTCTCGGTCTCGGCGGCCGTGGTCCCGGTGTCGGTCTCGGCGGCCGTGGTCTCGGTCCCGGCGGCCGTGGTCTGGCCGGGCAGCGTCGCGGCGGGCAGCGTCACGGCGACCGCGTGCGTGATCCGGGCCGGGTCGCGGAGCAGGTCCCGGAAGGCGACCTCGGCGGCGCCGTGCACGAGGACGTCCGCTCCGAGCGCCGCGGGCACGACGCGGAGCCGGTCGGTCATCCCCTGCATGGACTGCGCCCGGACGGCGTCGACGATGCGGTCGCCGACGTGGTCGAGCAGGACGCCGAGGAAGCCGCCGAGGACGACGACCTCCGGGTTGACGGTGTGGATCGCGTTGCGGAGGGCGGTGGCGAGTGCGGCGACCTGGCGCTCCACGACCCGCTCGACCTCGGGGCGCCCCTCGGCGAGCGCTGCTGCCAGCGCGTCGAGGTCGTCGGGCCGGGTGCCCGCCGCGGCGGCGAGGACGTCACGGGACGCTTCGGTCTCCAGGCACCCGACGGCACCGCAGTGGCAGCGGATGCCGTTCGCGGCGACGAAGGTGTGCCCGAGCTCCCCGGCGTACCCGTCGGCCCCGCTGAGCGGACGCCCGCCCGTGATGACGCCGCCGCCGATGCCGCTCGCACCGCCGTTGAGGTAGACGAGGTCGTCGACGCCCCGCCCGCTCCCGCCGAGTCGTTCCGCCCACGCGCCGAGGTTCGCGTCGTTCGCGGCCCGGACGGGCAGTCCTGTGCGGTCGGCGAGCGGCGCCGCGAGGGGCTCGTCGTGCCAGCCGAGGTGCGGTGCGTACTGCACGGTGCCGTCCTCGACCCGCACGGTCCCCGGCACGGCGACCCCGATGCCGACGAGGCGCAGCGAGCGGGACGACGCGGCACCGTCGGCCTCGCCGTCCTGCGGCCGTCGGACCCGGTCGAGCAGGGCCGCCACCGTGGCGACGGCCTCCGTGGCGGTCGGCGGACGGTCCTGCGGTTCGACGAGGCGGGCCCGGACCGTGCCGTCGAGGGCGACGAGCGCCACCGAGACGGCGTCGATCTCGACGGTGACGGCCGCGGCGACCACGTCCGTCGCCGCCCGCACGAGCGGACTCGGCCGGCCCACCCCCGTGCTGGGCGAGCCGGCGGCGGGGCGCTCCTCGCGGAGGAGCCCGAGGTCGACGAGCTCGCCGACGAGTGCGAGCGTGGTCGAGCGGTTGAGCCCGGTGCGGCGGGTCACCTCGGCGCGGGTGATCGGGCCGGCCTCGTGCACGAGTCGGAGCACGCGGGCGGCGTTCCCCGGTGCCGCGACCGCGGTCGGTGCTGGCGTGCTCGTCATCGGTCCCTCGTCGTGGTGTGGTCGGTGTGCGGGGCGGCCGCTCAGCGGGAGCGGGAGAACGCCGCGTCGAAGGCGGCGTCCGGCGGGGCGATGGTGCCGAGTCGCCGGACGAACGCGAGCGCCTCGGGGCCGCCGACGAGCCGGTCCATGCCGGCGTCCTCCCACTCGACGCTCGTCGGCCCGTCGTACCCGATGTGGTTCAGCACGCGGAACACCCGCTCCCAGGGCACGTCCCCGTGCCCGGCGGTGACGAAGTCCCACCCGCGGCGGGGGTCGCCCCACGGCAGGTGCGAGGAGAGCCGTCCGTTGCGGCCGTCGAGCTGCTTCACCGACTCCTTGCAGTGCACGTGGTACACCCGGTCGGCGAACTCGAGCAGGAACGCGGCGGGATCGAGGTCCTGCCAGACGAAGTGCGACGGGTCGAAGTTGAAGCCGAACGACGGCCGGTCCGCGAACACCTCCAGCGCCCGCTTCGCCGTCCAGTAGTCGTAGGCGATCTCGGACGGGTGCACCTCGAGCGCGAAGCGGACGCCGACCTCCTCGAACACGTCGAGGATCGGCGACCACCGGTCGTGGAAGTCCTGGTACCCGGCGTCGATCATGCCGGGCGGGACGGGCGGGAAGCCCGCGACGGTCTTCCAGATCGACGACCCGGAGAACCCGGTGACCGTGTCGACGCCGAGCGCTGCTGCCGCCCGGGCGGTCCACTGCAGCTCCTCGGCGGCCCGCTGCCGGACGCCCTCGGGGTCGCCGTCGCCCCACACGTGCGGCGCGAGGATGTCCTCGTGCCGCTGGTCGATCGGGTCGTCGCACACGGCCTGCCCGGTCAGGTGGTTCGCGATCGTCCAGACCTGCAGCCCGTTCCGCTCCAGTACCGCCTTCCGGTCGGCCACGTACGCCGGGTCCGTCGCGGCGCGCCGGACGTCGAGGTGGTCGCCCCAACAGGCGATCTCCAGCCCGTCGTAGCCCCACTCGCCGGCCAGTCGTGCGACCTCCTCGAAGGGCAGGTCGGCCCACTGGCCGGTGAACAGCGTCACCGGCCGGGAGGCGCTGGTCGCCTCGGTCTCGTCGGTTCCGTCCGTCGTCGTCATCGTCGTCGTCCTTCCTCGCGCGTCTGCTCGGGTCACCAGGATCCGGGGGTCGCCCCGGCGGGCACGGTCTCGGGCCGGTCGACGCGTGACCGGACGTCGACCACGGTGTGCTCGCGGGCCGCGGTGGAGACCGCCTCCATGATCTCGAGCACGTGGAACGCGAGGTCGCCGGACGCCCGGTGCGGGCGGTCCGTCGCGATCGCGTGCGCCATGTCGGCGAGGCCGTAGCCGCGTCCGGCGTCGGCGTACCCGGCGGTCGTCGGCAGGTCGGCCCACTCGCGGGTCGCGGCGGTCGCGATCGACACGGTGTCGGAGAACCGGTTCGGGTCGGGGACGCCGAGGGCGCCCGCGGTGCCGTACACCTCGAACAGCGGCGCCCGGGTCGCCCACACCTCGAACGACACGGTGACCGTCGAGACGACCCCGTTCGCGTGCTCGAGGACCGCGACGACGTGCGTGTCGATGTCGACCCGGAGCGGGGTCCCCGCGGCCGGCCCGGTGGCGATGGTGCGCTCGCGGTCGGAGCGGGTCGAGGCCCCGCTCACCCGGACGACGGGGCCGAAGAACGACACGAGACTCGTCAGGTAGTACGGCCCCATGTCCAGCAGTGGACCGCCGCCGGGCTGGTAGTAGAACGCCGGTGCCGGGTGCCAGAGCTCGTGCCCGGGCGCCGACCACGAGACCGCCGCGCCGACGGGAGTGCCGATCGCGCCGCTGTCGAGCGCCTGGCGGGCGGTCTGGATCCCGGTGCCGAGCACGGTGTCCGGCGCGCTGCCGACCCGCAGACCGGACCGCCGGGCGAGGTCGAGCACGGGCTGCGCCTCGGCCGTCGACATCGCGAGCGGCTTCTCGCCGTAGACGTGCTTGCCGGCCTCGAGCGCCCGGGTGGCGATCTCGGCGTGCGCGGCCGGGATCGTCAGGTTGAGCACGACGTCGACGTCGTCCGCGGCGATGAGCTCGTCGACGCTCGTGCCCCGCACGCCCTGCGCGGCGCCCACCGTCTGCGCCCGCGCCACGTCGATGTCCGCGACGGCGGTCAGCTCGAGCCCGGGCAGGGCCGGGAAGTGCTCGAAGTACTGCTGGCTGATGTTCCCGACGCCGACGACCCCCACGCGGAGCGGATCGGCGGCGGAGCCCCTCAGCGGGCCGCCCACAGGAGTCCCCTCTCGATGATCGTGCGGAGCGGCTGCGACTCGACGACCTCGAGCCGGTGCCCGGGCGCCGAGACGAACACGCGCCCCTCGCCCCACTGCCGCGTCCAGATCGCCGGCGCGGTGACCGGACGGTTCCAGGCGTCGAAGTCCCGGGCCTCCTGGGTCGTGGTGGCCAGCACGTCGTTGTACTCGTCGGAGAGCACCCAGTACTGCTCGGTCACGAGGTCGAAGTCGTCGATGCCCCGCGTGATCGGGTGCTCGTGCCCGGCGTCGGTGATGTGCACCGTGTACGGGATGTAGTTGTCGGACTGCTCGCCGGTGCGCTCCGACGGGTGCTTGCCCGCGTGGTGCGCGAACTGCCCGCCGATCATGTGCAGGTAGTCCGCGGTGTTCCGGAACGCGTCCGCGATCCCGCCGTGCCACCCGGCGAGCCCGGCGCCGCCGAGCACCGCCCGCTGGAGTCCGGCGAACTCGTCGTCCGCGATGGTCGACATCGTGACGACCTGCACGATGAGGTCGACGTCGGCCATCACGGACTCGTCCGCGTACACGGCGGTCGAGTCCGACACGTGCACGTCGAAGCCGTGGTCGCGCAGGAAGGGCACGAACAGGTCGGTGGTCTCGACGGGCATGTGCCCGTCCCACCCGCCGCGGACGACGAGGGCCCGCTTCGTCGTGTCGTTCGTCGTGGGCGCCACTCAGATCACCGTCCAGGCGCTGCCGTCGGCCGCGCTGCGCTCGACCGCGTCGAGGACGCGCTGCACGTGCAGTCCGTCCGCGAACGACGGCTGCGGGTCGGTGCCGGCGACGATCGTCTGCACGAAGTCGGCAACCTGGTGGCTGAAGGTGTGCTCGTAGCCGATGAGGTGCCCGGTCGGCCACCACGCGGCCATCCACGGGTGCTCCGGCTCGGTGACGAGGATGCGTCGGAAGCCCTGCTCGCCGGCGGGTGCCGACGACTCGTACAGCCGCAGCTCGTTCATCGACTCGAAGTCGAACTGGATCGCGCCCTCGGACCCGGAGACCTCGAGCGTCAGGCCGTTCTTCCGGCCGGTCGCGTAGCGCGTCGCCTCGAAGGAACCGATCGCGCCCTCGGCGGCGCCGCCCGTCAGCCGACCGAGGAAGAACGCGGCGTCGTCGACGGTCACCTGCCCGCGCTCGCTCGACGCGGTGCCGGAGAGGCCGACGCCCTCGGCCATCAGCGGGCGCTCGTGCACGAAGGTCTCGAGCGTGCCGGACACGGTGGACAGCTGTGCGCCCGTGACGTGCTCGACGAGGTCGATCGCGTGCGCGCCGATGTCGCCGAGCGAGCCGGAACCGGCGAGCGCCTTGTCCAGGCGCCACGTCATCGGCCCGTCCTCGTCGGCCAACCAGTCCTGCAGGTAGAGCGCGCGGACCTGGCGGACGGTGCCGAGCCTCCCGTCCTGCACCAGCTGGCGGGCCAGCGCGATGGCGGGGACCCGTCGGTAGCTGAACCCGACCATGGTGCGCACGCCGCGCTCGGCGGCGGCCTCGGCGGCGGCGGTCATCGCCTCCGCTTCCTCCACCGTGTTGGCGAGGGGCTTCTCGCAGAGGACGTGCTTGCCGGCCTCGAGCGCCGCGATCGCGACCTCGACGTGCGACGACCCGGGCGACACCACGTCGACGACGTCGATGTCGGGGTCGGCGACGACCTGCCGCCAGTCGGTCGACGCGGCCTGCCAGCCGTACTTCGCCCGTGCCGCCTCGGTGCGCTCGGCGTCGCGGCCGACGACGACCGCCATCTCCGGCTCGACGCCGAGGTCGAAGAACCGCGGGGCGGTCCGCCACGCCTGGGAGTGCGCCGCCCCCATGAATCCGTGCCCGACCATGGCGACCCGCAGTCGACCCGGTCCGTGTCCGTCGTGTGCCATCCACTCGCTCCCTTGCGATCGGTGCTTGCAAGGATCCACCCTACCGCTTATGTTGGGCGCGGCAACATTTTGTTTCGACGACGAACGGTGATCCCCATGGCAACGACGCCCACCCGCGACGACAAGTTCTCCTTCGGTCTCTGGACCATCGGCTACAACGGCTCCGACCCGTTCGGCGGCCCGACCCGCCCCGCGCTGGACGTGGTCGAGGCGGTCGAGAAGCTCGACGAGCTCGGCGCCTACGGCCTGACCTTCCACGACGACGACCTGTTCGCGTTCGGCTCCTCCGACGCGGAGCGCCAGACGCAGATCGACCGCCTCAAGGGCGCGCTCGAGTCCACCGGCATCGTCGTGCCGATGGTCACGACGAACCTGTTCTCCGCCCCGGTCTTCAAGGACGGCGGCTTCACCTCGAACGACCGCCAGGTCCGCCGGTTCGCGCTCCGCAAGGTGCTGCGGAACATCGACCTGGCCGCCGAGCTCGGCGCGAAGACGTTCGTCATGTGGGGCGGCCGCGAGGGCTCCGAGTACGACTCCGCCAAGGACGTGCAGGCCGCGCTCGAGCGCTACCGCGAGGCCGTCAACCTGCTCGCCGACTACGTCACCGACAAGGGCTACGGCATCCGCTTCGCCATCGAGCCGAAGCCGAACGAGCCGCGCGGCGACATCCTGCTGCCGACCCTCGGCCACGCGATCGCCTTCACGGAGACGCTCGAGCGTCCGGAGCTGTTCGGCATCAACCCCGAGGTCGGCCACGAGCAGATGGCGGGCCTGAACTTCACGGCCGGCATCGCCCAGGCGCTCTACCAGGGCAAGCTCTTCCACATCGACCTCAACGGCCAGCGCGGCATCAAGTACGACCAGGACCTGGTGTTCGGTCACGGCGACCTGCAGAACGCGTTCTCGCTCGTCGACCTGCTCGAGCACGGCGCCCCGCAGGGCGGCCCGGCGTACGACGGCCCGCGCCACTTCGACTACAAGCCGAGCCGCACCGAGGACATCACCGGTGTCTGGGACTCGGCGAAGGCGAACATGCGCATGTACCTGCTCCTCAAGGAGCGCGCGCAGGCGTTCCGCGCCGACCCCGAGGTGCAGGAGGCCCTGTCCGCCGCGAAGGTCGACGAGCTGAGCACCCCGACGCTGAACAGCGGCGAGTCCTACGACGACTTCCTCGCCGACCGCTCGGCGTACGAGGACTTCGACGCCGACGCGTACTTCGGCGGCAAGGGCTTCGGCTTCGTGCGCCTGCAGCAGCTCGCCATCGAGCACCTCATGGGCGCTCGGTGACCCTGGTCGCAGGCGTCGACTCGTCGACGCAGTCCTGCAAGGTCACCATCCGCGACGCGGCGACCGGCGCGGTCGTCCGGGAGGGGCGCGCGTCCCACCCGGACGGCACGTCCGTCGACCCCCGCCACTGGTGGGACGCGCTCGGCACCGCGATCGCGGACGCCGGCGGGTTCGACGACGTCGCCGCCGTCGCGATCGCCGGGCAGCAGCACGGCATGGTCGCGCTCGACGCGGAGGGTCGCGTGGTCCGCGACGCGCTGCTCTGGAACGACGTGCGCAGCGCGGACGCGGCCGCGCAGATGGTCGAGGAGCTCGGCCGGGAGGCGTGGGTCGCCCGGACCGGTCTGGTCCCGGTGGCCTCGTTCACCGGCACGAAGCTGCGCTGGCTCCGCGACGCGGAAGCCGACAACGCGGCGCGCGTCGCCGCCGTCGCGCTCCCCCACGACTGGCTGTCGTGGCGGCTGCGCGGCTACGGCCCGGCGGACGAGAGCCCGCTCGGCCCGGACCTCGACGCCCTCGCCACCGACGGCTCGGACGCCAGCGGTACGGCGTACTGGGACCCGGTGCGCCGGGAGTACGACCCGGAGCTGTTCGAGGCGGCGCTGGGCAAGCCGATGCGTCCCGCGCGCAGTGCCGATGACACGACCCGAGGTGACGACGACACCGTCGTGGTCCCGCGGGTCGTCGCGCCCGACGAGGCGATGGGCACGCTCACCGTCGACGTCCCGCTGCCGAACGGCGCGGTGGCACGGTCGGGCCTCGTGGTCGGCGCAGGCCTCGGCGACAACGCCGGGGCAGCGCTCGGCCTCGGACTCGGCCCCGGTGACGTCGCGGTGTCCCTCGGCACGAGCGGCACCGTCTTCGGTGTGACCGACGCCGAGGTGACGGACCCGAGCGGGACCGTGGCGGGCTTCGCCGACGGGACCGGGTCGCGCCTCCCGATCGTGACGACGCTCAACGCGGCCCGCGTGCTCGAGGTGGTCGGCGGCCTGCTCGGCGTGGACCACGGCGAGCTCGGCGAGCTGGCGCTGCAGGCGCCGGCGGGCTCGGACGGGCTCGTGCTCGTGCCGTACTTCGTCGGCGAGCGCACCCCGAACCGCCCGGACGCGACCGCGTCCCTGCTCGGGATGACCCCGCTGACGACGGACCGTGCGCACCTCGCCCGGGCCGCCGTCGAGGGGATGCTGTGCGCGCTGGCCGACGGCCTCGCCGCGGTCGAGGCGACCGGCGTCACCGTGGAGCGGCTCCTGCTGATCGGCGGGGCCGCGCGCAACGAGGCCGTCCGTGCCGTCGCCGCGCAGGTGTTCGGGCGGGACGTCCTCGTGCCGGCGCCGGGCGAGTACGTCGCAGCCGGGGCCGCGCGGCAGGCGGCATGGGCGCTCGGCGAACGGCTGCCGGCGTGGGACGTCGAGACCACCGTCGTCCCGGCCGACCCGCGCCCCGAGGTGCTCGAGCAGTACCGCGCCGCCGCGCGCTGAGTGCCGTCCGCTCACCCCCGTCGGGTCCCGAACGGGGGTGAGCGGATACTGACGGGCGCTCAGTACGCTCGCAGCGGCGCGGACCGCGCTGTCGGCCCGAAAGGACCCACGTGCGCGCATCCCGTCGCCTCCCCGCCCCAGCCGTCCCCGCTCCTCGTACGGCACGATCACTCCGCTTCACCGCCGTCGCGGTCGCCGGTGCCGTCGCGATCGGCGGGCTCTTCGCGGTCCCGACCGCGGCCGTCGCCGCACCGGTCCTCCACCTCGACCAGGTCAGCGACGACACGAGTGCACCGGCCGGGACGGCAGCGACCTCCGTCGACATCACGCAGACCTTCACCGCGGGGTCCTCCGGATCGCTCGCACGTGTCGAGGTCTACGAGTCGTGGTGGGGCAACGACAGCCAGACGCTCGCGATCTACCCCGCGAACCGCTGGGGTGGCGCCGACAAGTCGCAGGCGGCACTCGCCATCACTCCCGTGTACGACCCAGGTCAGTCGGGTTGGGTGACCGCGGACTTCGCCGAGCCCGCGCAGCTCGTCGCCGGTCGGCAGTACGCCCTCGTGCGGAACGGGCCCGGTCAGCTCGTGACGGACGGCGACCGCTACCCGAGGGGCAACGCGAACACCGGCGGCGAGGACTTCGACTGGATCTTCCGGACCTACATGGACTGGAGCGCGAGGATCAGCGGCGGCCCCGGCGCCGTGACCATCCCGGTCAGCTCCGCGTACTCGTCCGCCTTCACCCTCTCCGGTACGCCGGACCCGACGCTCACCGTCGTCGCGGGCGCACTGCCGCCCGGGCTCGCGCTGACCGCGGACGGTGTCGCCGGCACGCCCACCACCACCGGGACCTACGACTTCACCGTGCAGGCCTCGACCGCCGACGGTTCCGCCACGACGACCGGCAGCATCACCGTCCGTTCGCGTACCGGCCCGACGGCGGCCACCGACGTCACCGCGTGGGCGGAGCACGACTGGGCCTCGCTCTCCTGGACGCCGGGAGCGACCGGCGACGACCCCGTGACCTTCACCGTCACCGCGTCCCCCGGCGGTGCGACGTGCACGACGACCGAATCCTGGTGCACGATCGAGGGCCTCGCCCCCGGCACGGCCTACGCGTTCAGCGTGACGGCTGCGTCGGCCACGGGTACCGCCACGGCCGACCCGGTCACCGCCACGACCACCGACGTGCCGCTCGCCCCGACCGACCTCGTCGCGACGCCGGGGGACGGCACCGTGCACCTCGCTTGGACGGCCGCCGTCGAACGCGGCGCCCCAGTCTTGAGCTACCGCGCCGAGCGGAACGACGGCTCAGGCTGGAAGTGGGTCGGGGAGTCCACCGGAACGTCGATCGTGGCCGCCGGTCTCGTGAACGGCACCGCCTACGACTTCCGCGTCGTCGCGGACTCGTCGGACGGGAGCAGCGAGCCCGCCGTGACGCGGGCCGTCCCGGCCGGCCCGGCAACCGCCCCGACCGCGCTGACCGCGGCGAGCGGGCCCGGTTCGGCCGTGCTGACCTGGGCGAGCCCCGCGGACGACGGCGGGTCGGTCGTCAGCGGCTACGACGTCGAGTACCGGACCGTCGACGGCGCCTGGAAGCCCGCCCTCAGCGGCGTCACCTCGCCCGCCACCGTGACCGGACTCGTCGACGGCACCGCCTACCAGTTCCGGATCCGCGCGGTCACCGCGGCCGGTGACGGCGCCTGGACGACGGACCCCGGGGCGGCCGACAGCGTGCAGCCCTTCACGTTCGACGGCGACTTCTCCGGCGACTTCTCCGGCGAGGACCGCGCGACCCGCGTCGGCGCACCGGTCGGCTTCGACGCCACCGGGCTGCCGGTCGGCGCGACCGTCGCGCTCGAGCTGCACTCGACACCGATCGCGCTCGCCACGGGCACGGTCGGGGTCGACGGCGAGGTGCACCTCCGCACGACCCTGCCCAGCAACGCGGAGATCGGCGAGCACCGCCTCGTCGCGACGATCTCGGGCGAGGGACTGGCGACCCAGTCGGTCTCGTCGGACCCGTTCGCGATCGCGCTCGTGGTGGTCGACCCGCCGGCCGGGTCGGAACCGGTCGGGTCGGAACCGGTCGGCTCCGCGCCAGTCGGATCCGCGCCCGACGGGACCGGCACGACCGGCACGACCGGCACGACGACCGTCGTCACCACGCGGGCGACGGGCGCCGGCCCGGAGTCCCGCCTGGCCTACACCGGCTCCGCCGGCACCCAGGAGGCTCTGGCGCTCGCCCTGGTGCTGCTCGCCGCCGGCGGCGTGCTCACCGCGGTGCGCCGTCGACGGGCGTCCCGCGGCTGAGCCGACCAGAGCAGGACGGGAGGCGCGGTGTCGGCTGACACCGCGCCTCCCGTCGTCCGCGGTGCGCGTTCGTCGGTCCGCCGCCCGCTGCCGGCGGAACGACGGGCAGGTCACCCCGACACACCTCCGCCCCGGCGGGTTCCCCGGGTGCCGACCAGCGATGATCATCGCGGAGGACACCACATGCCGCTCACCGACCTGCCGCTCGACCAGCTCCACGCCTACCGTCCGGCCGTCCGACGGCCGGACGACTTCGACGCCTTCTGGGCGGACACCG
>Ga0265798_10004494_pt1 | contig 19161 bp, 16 predicted proteins | sample P3T30metagenome_FD_192430 | JGI IMG/M metagenome (GOLD analysis project Ga0265798, IMG submission 192430) | Plant litter microbial communities from East Loma Ridge, Irvine, California - P3 T30 | ecosystem: Environmental > Terrestrial > Plant litter > Unclassified | place: USA: California... | reverse complement strand
TTGGTGACTTAAACTTGGCTTCATTGAATGTTGGGCGATTGTTTAGCAGCTCCAACTCCAGTGTTAAAGATTCTGCATCTGGAGATAGGTTAATGAATTTTACAAGCGCACGGTTTGGATTTCTGATACTCAGATCATCTTTCAAAGTGAAGAACTCAAGTGAATCAGGGTTTTGAAGTACAAAGATTGATTGATGCTCATTCCCAATCAGGTTTATATTAGCGTTTACCGTTACAGGCGTATCTGTGTTAAGGGTAGCTTCATAATCCCATTGTCCCTCATAGACGCCGATATAACCGGTGCCCCTTCCAATCGCAACTGCGCTGCTATTTTCGTCTTTACCTCCAATTTTGAAATTCAGCGGGCTAGCTGTCGCATTATGGATCGCAACGAAAGAGATGGGGCGGGAAAAATTAGCATCTTTTTTGCATGAACCTAGAAGAAAACTAAAAAATGCAATAACGAGTATAAGTACGGAAGATAATGTCTTTTTCATGTTAATAATTAATCCATAAAGGTAGTAATAAATGGATTTTTCTTTTAGTTATAAAACTTACAGTCGGGTGGAACCTATTTTTGACAAAAAAATTATTAATTATACGTCGAAATGGTAGTAGAATGCCTTACTTTTGTACCTCATAATTTAACAAAATTTTAATATATTTAGTCTAAGCTTTCAAGCAGGACGTGGTTTAATCTTGATTAACGGGCCTACTAAATATATTTTTCCAACTGCAGTATTATACGGTTCAAGCATGCGTAAAAAATTACAAGATAGAATCGCGTCCTTCAAAGATGCGACAGCGATTAAAGAAAGGGGCTTATATCCTTACTTTAGGTCAATAGAATCAGCTCAGGATACCGAGGTGATTATTGATGGCAAAAAAGTTTTAATGTTTGGCTCTAATTCATATTTAGGATTAACGAATCACCCAAAAATCAAAGAAGCGGCTAAGCAGGCTATCGATAAATATGGTACAGGTTGCGCTGGTTCAAGATTTCTTAATGGCACGCTTGACATTCACCTGGAGCTGGAAAGAAGATTGGCAAATTATGTTGGAAAAGAAGCAGCTGTGCTTTTCAGTACGGGGTTTCAGGTAAACCTGGGTGTGATATCTTGTCTTCTAGATCGAAATGATTATTTAATTTTGGACGAGTATGATCATGCTTCTATTATAGACGGCAGCAGGTTATCGTTCTCACGTTCGATCAAATATGCTCATAACGACATGGATGATCTTCGTAAAAAGCTGAGTAGGCTACCTGAAGAATCGGCGAAATTGATCGTAGCCGATGGTATCTTCAGTATGGAAGGTGATCTTGTTAATCTTCCGGAGATTGTAAAAATTGCGGAGGAGTTTGGTGCAAACATCATGATGGATGATGCACATTCACTAGGAGTAATCGGCTTTAATGGTTCGGGAACCGCGTCGCACTTTAATCTTGTAGATAAGGTAGATCTAATCATGGGTACCTTTAGTAAGTCGTTAGCTTCTTTAGGTGGATTCATTGCTGGTTCTGAAGAAACAGTTGAATATATCAAACACCGTGCACGCTCATTAATGTTTAGTGCTAGTATGCCTCCATCCGCTGTTGCAAGTGTAATCGCCGCATTAGATATTATCGAATCTGAGCCCGAACGTATCGACAAGCTATGGGATAACACCAACTATGCTAAAAAATTGCTGTTAGATGCCGGTTTTGATATTGGTGCGACAGATAGCCCTATTATTCCGGTGTATATCCGCGATAATGATAAGACTTTTCAAATTACTAATGTTTTGCACCAGAATGGCATATTCGTGAATCCTGTGGTCTCTCCAGCAGTCCCGTCTGACTCTTCGTTAATCCGTTTTTCATTAATGGCTACCCATACTTTTGAGCAGATCGATGAAGCCGTAGCGAAGCTTTATGATGCATTTAAACAGGTTGAAGTGCCTGTGGCAAAAGTTAGCATCTAATGCTAATATGTAATTAATACCACTATTTAGAATCTATGCAAAAAAAGGTATTAATTACCGGTGCAAGCGGGTTTGTCGGTTATCACTTAATTGAGCAGGCCCTAGCTTGTGGCTTTCAGGTTTATGCGGCAGTAAGACAATCCAGCTCCGTAGATCATTTAGAAGGGTTTAAGGTCAGCTACACACACCTCAACTATGCAGATGTTGATGGGCTCCGCAAAGAAATTGTAGAAAATGGCTATGATTATATCATTCATGCTTCTGGCACTACAAAAGCAAAAAGCTTAAAGGATTATAATCTGGTTAATGCTGAATACAGCAGGAACCTAGCTTTAGCTGCCGTTGGTACACAGGTAAAAAAGTTTGTTTTTGTAAGCAGTCTTGCAGCTATTGGTCCACTTGAGGATGTAAATGGTCGCATTTCTGCGACTCAGCAGCCAAAGCCGGTTACGAGTTATGGCGTGAGTAAACTTCAGGCAGAGACATATCTCAAGGCGATTGAAGACTTGCCGCTTTTAACCATTCGCCCCACCGCAGTTTATGGTCCTCGTGAAAAGGATATCTTTATACTTTTTAGCAGCATAAACAAAGGGCTTGAACCCTACATCGGCCGATTTGATCAGCGTCTTAGCTTTGTTTATGTTAAAGATCTGGCGGCTGTAATTCTTAAAGCTCTTGATTCAACACTCACTCATCAAAGTTATAATATATCAGATGGGCGCAGTTATGACCGTTTCGCACTGGCGAATTATGCTAAGAATTTACTTTCTAAAAAGACCTTAAAGTTTTATATACCACTTGTTGCAGTTCGGTTTCTGGCTTCCTTACTAGATATGCTTTATGCCAAAAGTTCTGCCACTCCGGCACTTAACAAGGAAAAGCTGGCAGAGCTGGCAGCGGTTAACTGGATCTGTGATATCGAGAAAGCGCGCATGGAACTTGGTTTCACACCTGACTATAATTTAGAGCAAGGACTTTCACAAACCATGCAGTGGTATAAGGCCAATAGATGGTTATAAACAAAGCAGATGTTATTTCATAAGTTATCGGCAACGAGTCTAGGTATCGGCTATATCGGCAAAGGCGCTGGAACTGCAGCTGCAGTTGTAACCTCGATTGTATGGTATGGGCTATCTACATTGGGCTATGAGAGCTTTTTGCCAGCTTTCTTTGCCACTGTTATTATCATTGCGCTTGGTATTTGGTCTGGTAATGCGGTAGAACCCTTATGGGGCAAAGATAACAATCGGGTTGTTATTGATGAGGTTGCAGGCATGTGTATAACTTTGCTCTGGATTCCGGCAACACCCCTAAACATTCTCATAGGATTGATTCTATTTCGGTTCTTCGATATCCTTAAGCCGCTATTTATTAGAAGAATGGAAGCTTTACCAGGTGGTTGGGGCGTGATGTTTGATGATGTGTTGGCTGGCATTTATGCCAATATAGTATTACAAATATTCATCACGTTAAAATAAATCATCGTGGCTACATTCGTAAAAGCACAGGTATCTTCTTTATCAGCTTCAATTCTTGACTTTCTTACCACAATAGTCTGTAAACATGTGCTTAACTTTGGCGTCATACTGGGGAGTGGTACGGGTACAACTGTAGGGGGGATTGCGAATTTTTTAATTGGAAGGAATTGGGTTTTTGATTCCAAACAGGGTAAAATTCAGAATCAGGCGATCAAATACTTCATTGTATGGTTTGGTAATCTGATTTTAACAACATCAGGGGTTTATCTGGTCACGCATTACTTTCATCTCAGTAATTATGTTCTTCCAAAGATCCTTGTATCAGGCGTTATAGGTGTTCCCTACAATTACCTGATGCAGAAAAAATTTGTATTCATATAAAATGAAAAGCATTAAATTAGTTTTAGTCTGTACGTTCTTACTATCCTTTTTTGGGATAGGTGTTTCTGCCCAAACAACAGTAATCAAGGGTCTGGTTACTGATGCAAAAGATAAGGACCCTTTGCCATATGTAACCGTTCTATTTAAGGGAACCTCGATCATGACCAGGACCGATGCTGACGGGCGTTTCACCATTAGTACCGCGGCAGCACACAACACACTTCAGTTTAGCTATGTTGGTTACAAGTCCGAATTTGTAACCATCACACCTGCACAAAGCCAGGAGATTTCAGTTAAACTTATGCCTGAAGCAACCAATTTGAATGAGGTGGTGGTAACTGCAGGAAAACGTCCGCGATATCGTAACAAAGAAAATCCTGCTGTAGAATTGATCCGAAAGGTTATCGACAATAAAGCCGTTAATCGTGGAGAGCGATATCGGGCGGTTGAATTTGAACAATACGAACGTATGATGTTTTCTCTTAGTAATCTTTCTGAGAAATTCAAAAATAAGCGACTTTTCAAAAATTACCAGTTTTTATTTGAGGCGCAGGACTCTACCAAAATTGGTGGTAAGAATATTCTCCCGGTTTATATGGAGGAGAAGCTTTCGCAACATTACCTGCAACGTGATCCGGACAAGAAAAAAGCCATTGTACTTGCAAATAAGCAGGTAAATTTCGATAACGCGTTGATTGACAATAAAGGTCTTAGTCAATACTTTGAGCGTATGTATGCAGATATTGACATCTATGCGAACAATATATCTTTGCTGAGTAATCAGTTTTTAAGCCCAATTGCAGATGCTTCTCCAACATTTTACAAGTTTTTCATAACGGATACCATCAAAACGCAACAGCCAAATTTGGTCGAGTTATCTTTTATTCCAAGGAACAACACTGACTTTTTATTTGAAGGTAAGATGTATGTAACACTTGATGGGACCTACGCCGTTAGGAATGCTTACTTAACGGTAAACAAGAACATCAACCTTAATTTTGTTCGTGCCTTAGAAGCGACTTTGAATTTCGAGAAGAACTCAGATAATCGCTACCACCTCAGTAAAAGTAAACTTGTTGTTGACTTCGGAATAAACCAGAATAAAGGTGGTGGTTTTACTGGGGAACGTACTGTTGCGTATACAAAATATAAGATCAATAATCCACAACCTGAGCAGGTATTTCAAGGGGATGCTATAGTTGTTGCGCCTGAAGCGACCAAGAAGTCTGATGATTTCTGGGCTTCTAACCGTGTGGACACATTATCTGAGGCTAACCTCAAGGTTTACCGGAATATCGATACGTTGAACAACATGAAGTCTTTTCAAAAGACGATGGATCTGGTAACGCTGCTTTTTGCAGGATACAAAGATTTTGGGCCGTTTGAAGTTGGACCGGTTAATACCTTTTACAGTTTTAATGATGTGGAGGGGTTAAGATTGCGTATAGGTGGCCGTACCACAACGGCTTTAAGCAAGAGATATTACTTTGAGACTTATGCTGCATATGGTTTAAGGGATGAAAAGTGGAAGTATTTTCTTAGTGGAACCTATTCACTAAACAACAAGTCGGTTTATACATTCCCACAACATTATCTGCGTGCTAGTTTTCAGCGGGACACCAAGATTCCAGGACAGGAGTTACAGTTTGTTCAGGAGAACAATTTCTTACTATCGTTCAAACGTGGAGAAAATAATGTTTTGCTTTACAATGATTTTTACCGCTTAGAATACATGAAGGAGTATGAAAATCACTTTTCGTACAATGTTACGCTCAAGAAATGGACGCAACGCCCAGGTGGTGTTTTAGCTTTCACAAATTTCTTGGACGGGCAACCAAACTTGATCAACAACATCACGACTTCTGAAATCGGTATTTCACTTCGTTATGCACCGAATGAGAAGTTTTATCAAGGTAAGTTATACCGGACGCCAATTATCGACAAGTATCCGGTGTACAATTTAAGATACGCAGCTGGCCTAGAAGGGGTACTGGGTGGTGATTACAACTACCACAATATTAATGCGAGTATCGAAAAACGCTTTTATCTTTCTCAACTTGGTTTTTCTGACGTTATTGTTGAAGGCGGTTACATTTTCGGTAAACTTCCATATCCACTATTGACCATCCACCGCGCCAACCAAACATATGCTTTCCAACTAAGATCATACAACTTGATGAACTTTATGGAATTTGTTAGTGACCGTTACGCGAGTCTTAATATTGATCATAATTTCAATGGTTTCTTTTTTAATAAAGTACCTTTGCTAAAAAAATTAAAGCTACGGGAAATCGCTTCTTTCAAAATCATCTATGGTGGTTTAAGAGATGAAAACAATCCAAACCGCGATGCATCCTTGCTACAGTTTCCAGTCAATAGCGACGGCGTGAAAACGACATATTCGTTAAACAGGGAACCCTACATGGAAGGTAGTCTTGGAATTGGAAACATTTTCAAACTTTTCCGTGTCGACGTTGTAAAACGTTTCAGTTATCTGGATCATCCGGTTGTATCGGAATATGGTATCCGCGCAATGGTTAAATTTGACTTTTAAAAAGAAATACAATAATGCAAACAGTATCAACCAGAGATCGCTTACAACAGGGAATTTACCTGGTGATAAATCCATTTGTTAAAGGCTTAATTAAGATGGGTTTGACACCAAATGCGGTAACGACCATCGGTTTGTTTCTAAATATTGGTGTGGCGGTCATCTTTGTATCAGGAGCAGAGCGTACCAATCGTGGAGATCTCGATTTTGTAGGCTGGGCGGGCGCGCTTGTCTTATTCGCTGGATTGTTCGATATGCTCGACGGGCAGGTTGCGCGTCTGGGTAATATGAGTTCAAGGTTTGGTGCCCTATATGATTCGGTTCTTGACCGCTATAGTGAACTGATTCTTTTTCTTGGTATCTGTTACTATCTGGTTTCACACCATTATTTTTTGAGTTCATTGTTTGCATTCATCGCAATGATAGGCTCGATGATGGTTAGCTATACCAGGGCCCGTGCAGAAGGACTTGGCATCGAATGTAAAGGAGGGTTGATGCAACGACCTGAGCGTGTTGTTACGATTGGTATTTGTGCTATTCTTTGTGGCGTTTTGGGCTCAATTATTGGGGGAGATTATAAGGTGTACATTCCAGGTCTTCCGGTTCAGATCTTTGAAACAATGTCAATCTTTACCATACCAATTACCATCATGGCGTTCATGACAAATATCACTGCGATCAACAGACTCAGGGATGCGAAGAAGGCCTTAGATCTTCAGGACAAGGAGCAAGCAAAGGCACCACTTACCAAGGTTGTTACCATCCTGTTGATTACATTTGCCGGACTTTTTGCAGGTTCCGCGTTTGCGCAAAAGGCCGATAACAGCAACCCGTCTCCAATAAAGTTTCCGACGCCAAAAGGGATACAGCATGAGCTTTTCTACCTCCAACGCGATCCCAATACGAATACGATTATTTATGAATTGAATTTGAAAGAAGATGGTAAAGTTGATCCTGAGAAACCGGTGAATATATACTGGATGCGTTATGCTGATAAAGGGCAAAAGGAAGATTTAAGTTATGTACAGCGTAAATTTGCTTATGGTCTTCAGACAAAAGCATTAGGAAACGATGAGTATGAGTTAAGATTTGTGTCTCACAAGAAGCTTCCTTTATACCTGAAGCGTTCTCCTGCGGACAAGAAGTACCATGTTTACATTGATGCCAACGACAAGAAGATCATGCTGGATCGTGTATTTGTCCGCATTGAAGGTGGATCATATTGGCTCCCCAACGTAAAGTATGTTGAACTAAAAGGACTGAATGCTAAAACGCAAGCGCCTGTTGTTGAAAGAATGAAAATTTAGCGTAAAATGAAAAGGAATTTTATTTCAAATTCTTCAGAATCTGTAAGAATGTTTAAAAATGGATTTTTGGAAAGTTTATCGAAAGTTCACTTTTGGGTACCCTTAGTTGTATTTATCCCGGTTATGGTGCTGTTAACCTGGGAGGCACTTTTTGTTCAACACATGGGGATCCTTCCTTTTAGTGGATATACGCTGTTGGGTCTTTTTGTCTGGACAATTACGGAGTATGTCTTACATCGGTATGTGTTTCATTTTTATCCAAGTTCAAAACTTGGAAAGCGTATTCATTTTATCTTTCATGGTGTACACCATGACTATCCAAATGATGCCAAGCGCCTTGTCATGCCCCCATCAGCGAGTATTCCGCTTGCGGCGCTATTCTTTGCTTTGTTCTATTATTTGTTGCCAGAACACATTGTATTTGCATGCTTCCTAGGTTTCATCACTGGATACCTGATATATGATATGACTCATTATGCTCTGCACCATGCAAGCTTTAAAAGTCCATTCTGGGCTAAGCTTAAGAAGCACCACATGCTACATCATTATTCTGATTCTACGAAAGGCTACGGCGTAAGCTCTGACTTCTGGGATAAAATTCTCGGTTCAAATTTTATTAAAAAATAGAATGCCCCTAACTTATTCCAGCAGGAACACACTTTATTCAATTCAGGATTTTTTAGTTACCACCGGCATTTCACTGGCCTACCTACTGCTTTCCTATTATTTAATTGGCTTTAAGTCTGACCAGGTTGTCCTGATCTTGATTTTTAATGTTTGCTACTATGCTTCGGCATTTTCCAGGAAGTTCATTCTCGGATTTTCTATTTTTATCGTTTACTGGATCATATTCGATTATATGAAAGCGGTGCCGAATTACCGCTTCCATGAGGTGAGCACGGCTGAATTGTACAATTTTGAAAAACTACTGTTTGGTATTTATGATAACGGCAGGGTACTTACACCTAATGAATACTTCAAGATACATCATTTTGTTCTTGTTGACGTGGTAAGTGGATTCTTCTACCTGATGTGGATACCCGTTCCATTGGCATTTGCAGCATTTTTGTTCTTCAAGAATCGTAAGCAGTTTCTATACTTTTCTTTGACCTTTGTGCTGGTTAATCTAATAGGGTTTGTAATCTATTACTTGTACCCTGCGGCTCCGCCGTGGTATATTCAGCAGCATGGTTATGAGTTTATCGCCAACACACCCGGCAATACGGGCGGCCTTGCTCGTTTTGATGCTTACTTTGATGCGCCGATATTTGCGTCTATTTATAGCAAAAGCTCGAATGTCTTTGCAGCGATGCCCTCATTACATTCTTCGTACCCCGTAATTGTAGTTTACTATGGCATCAAGAACCGTTTAGGGTGGTTCAATGCATTTTTCGCTGTGGTGATGCTGGGAATTTGGTTTACTGCAATTTATACCAGTCACCATTACCTTTTAGATGTGATTGCAGGTATTAGCTGTGCAATTGTGTCAATTTGGCTATTCAATTACCTTATTGCAAGTACCGGTTTGAAACGACTTCTAGACCGTTATGCAAAGGCTATTGCTTAAGCATTCAATAGCTAGCTGCCTTTTACGTAATGCTATTATTCTTAGTAATTTATGTGGCTTTTCAATCTATTATCTTTAGATTTGGATGCGGCAGTAAATAGAGCCAAGTATTGGAAAAACACATTAAACTTTCTGAACTTACAGCAAGAATTCAAAGGCATATCGAAGATTCCTTTGGCAGTAATGCGTTCTGGGTTGTCGCAGATGTAACCAATTATACCTTTAAAGCCTCCAATAACTACCACTACTTTGAGCTTGTTGAGAAGGAAGCCATTTCCTCCAGAATTGTTGCAAAAATTTCAGGTAGGGCATGGGGTGCGGGTGCAGTCAGGATTGCCAACTTTGAGCAAAGTACTGGTCAACGTTTTGGCAACAATGTTCACGTGCTGGTACTTGTGGTGGTACAATATACACCCGCATTCGGACTTCAGTTGAATTTATTGGATATTGACACGAGTTTCACGCTTGGGCAGTTTGAAAAAATGCGCTTGGCGACACTGGAGCTGCTTCTCAGCCGCAATCCCGAGTTTATTCAACGGATTGGCGATCAGTATCACACTCGGAACAAGGGCCTTGTACTTAGGCCTGTCATTCAGCATCTTGCGGTTTTGAGTTCTGATACTTCAGCTGGATATCAGGATTTCCGTCACACCCTTGAACACAATCCCTGGAACTACAAGTTTAGGATTGATGATTATTTTACTCAAGTTCAGGGGGAGGCGAATGCAAAGAACCTGGTAAACCGATTAATAGATATTTACGAATCTGGGAAGACTTATGATGCCATAATTCTAATTCGTGGAGGAGGCTCGCAGACTGACTTTTTGATATTTGATAATTATGATCTTAGTAGAGCTATTGCCAGGTTTCCCATGCCAATTATAACAGGAATTGGACACCAGAAGAACGAGACAATTTGCGACCTGATGGCGAATACAGCGTTGAAAACTCCAACTAAGGTGGCAGAGTTTATTCTTGCAAATAACCGGCTGTTTGAGGAACGCCTAATTCTGGCTCAGAAAAGAGTGATTATTAAGACGCAGCAAACGTTTCAGCTGCAGCAGCGTAAGTTAGCGGCGGCAAAGTCATACTTCGTTAGTGATGTACTAGGTTTGCTGCAGCATTTGCAAAATGCACTATCCAGAGTATCAGGTGCAGTCTTTGCTGTTCCAGGTATGTTGTTGCAAAATAAGGAACGAAGCTTGAAACAATTGCAGAAGGAACTTGCGGCGCATACCGGAGATCTGGTTCAGAACCAAAGATCAAAGCTCATGCTTTATAAAACAATGGTCAGGTTAATGGATCCTGCTCAGATCCTCAATAAAGGCTTCGCCATCATTAAAATTGACGGGCGTATAGTCACGAACAAGGAAGAATTACAAGCTGGCTCTGTGGTCACCATTACCAGGGCTAGCGAAGAAGTGAATGCAGTTGTATCATCAACCACAAAACGATAATGGAAAACATGACTTATGAGTCGGCTTTTAAAGAGCTGGAAGAAATTACAAGAGCGATAGAAAATGAAGCAGTTTCTGTAGATGTTTTATCGGAGAAAGTTAAACGCGCTTCATTCCTAATCGAATATTGCCAGGCGAAACTTCGGCAAACAGAAGATGAGGTTGGAAATATTATTAGGCAAATGGAAGGCGACTCGAAGTAAAGCTGATTTTAGATGTATTCCTAAATAAAGAAAAGGGGAGATATCGCAGATATCACCCCCTTTAAGTTGTTTATAATAATATCTATTGCTTAACGAACTCAGTGTTAGCGTTAAGAACTACCTCATCGCTCAACATTGCATTTGGATATTTTGCGCCGAAGTTAAAATCAGATCTTTTAATTGTTCCACTTACTTTAAAGCCTGCAATGGTCTTTTTAGATTGTGGGTTAGTAACCACACCTCTTAAAATCGCATCTAAAGTAACTGGTTTAGTTACACCATGGAAAGTTAAGTTACCAGCTACCTTGTATTTGTTACCGCTTACTTTCTTTACCGAAGTACTTTTGAAAGTTAGTTTTGGAAATTTTGCGGCATCAAAAAAGTCCTCACTTGTAAGATGTTGATCTCTTTTTTCATTGTCAGTGTTTACTGAAGCAGCATCTGCACTTAGTTCAACAACAGCATCTGTGAAATCCTCTTTGGAAGCAGTGATTTTTGCGTCGAAGTTTTTGAACGAGCCTTCTACATCTGAAACCATTAAGTGGGTAATCTCAAAACCTACTTTTGAATGTGCTTTGTCTACCAACCAAGTAGTTGATTGAATACCTTTGAAACCGAAAAGTGTAGTTGCAACAAGTACGAATAATAATGATAGTTTTTTCATCTGAATTTAATTTGTGACAAATATGGAATAAAATTTTTCATCTTGTATTGATGTATGTTAAGAAACAATATTTATGAATTTTTGTATTGCTATTATATAGCTTGATGAATCTCGACGTTTAATGAAATATGACTAAAATTACCAGCCTGATCTTTGTTCTGTGTTTTCCATTTTGTGTATCCGCCCAGGAACTTGATACGGCTTCTGTGTCAAGGAAGTCAGGTCTCAAACCATTCATTGTTCCAGCGGCGTTTATCGGCTATGGCATAGTGGCAAAAAGCGATAATTTCCTCAAACGTTTTGATCAAAGTATCCAACGTCGTATTCATAGCAACAATCCAAATCCTTCAGAACTTGCAGATGACATCCTTCGGTATGTTCCGGCAGCAGCTGTTTACGGGCTTAATCTTGCTGGAATAAAGGGGAAGAACAACTTGGTTGATGCCTCGGGTATATACGTGCTTTCGACCGTTATTATGGGGGTGTCTGTAAAGACAACCAAACAGCTCACAAAGCACATGCGGCCGGACGGTTCGGATGAACATTCTTTCCCTTCAGGGCATTCAAGTACAGCTTTTGCATCAGCAGAATTTCTGCGGCAGGAGTACCAGGACGTATCTCCCTGGTATGGGTATGCGGGTTATACTGTCGCTGCTGCTACTGGGGTGTTAAGGCTCCGGAATAACAAACATTGGTTTGGGGATGTGGTAGCTGGAGCAGGTTTCGGCATTTTGTCTACTAAGGCAGCATACCTGTTGTATCCAGAGGTAAAAAAGCTATTTAAAGGGAAGGGGAATTCTTCTTATACAATTCTGCCAGCTTACCAACAGAATCGTATTGGGCTGAATTTCAGCGCTTCATTTTGATTTTGCTTATCTTTAGTTGACCGTTGATTACTTTAAGTTTAGCTTTCCCAATTTGTGGCAAAATAGTTGTGTACAAAAAATAAAAATGTTAATTTCGAATATGATCAGAAGAATACATGTACTTGAGGATGATAGTGACATCAGAGATGTTATAGAATATTTGTTAAAGGATGAAGGATATGAGCTACAATTATCTTCTTCATTCAGTGAGTTAAAAAGTAAGTTAAAAGATTCTTTGCCAGATCTTTTTCTAGTTGATGTTATGCTGCCGGATGGTAACGGCATTGAGATTTGCACTGATCTTAAGAATGACATCTTTACTAAACATATTCCTGTGATTGTGATGTCTGCAAACCCAAGAAGCAAACAGCTGAGCACGCAGGCAAGTGCTGACGATTACATTAGCAAGCCATTTGACGTTGATGATGTGGTTAGACGTATTGATCAACTTTTAGACAAAAAAGGCACAAAAGCAAATCCTGGGTCAACAGCCGAAAAGATTGTATAACCCGACTTAACAATATTGAAAGCCTGTATCATTGATGCAGGCTTTTTTTGTTTGGGTGCTTTGTTGAATTATCTTTATTTAATTATGGATCATGTTGGCGCGCAAAACGCTGATCTTATTCAGGTTCAGTTATTTTATCTGCTATTAAAATTGCAATATGTCTGAAGAACTAGAAGTCTGGCAGCGGGGTCCCTTGCCTGATATTATACCAATGTTGCAGCCAGTAGGGCATGCCTTGTTGCAGGCCGGTGAAGAAGTTGGGCGCTATATGAAGGATTTTCCAACATCCTTGTTGTGGGAGCGACCTGCAGGATTAGCTTCGCCGGGATTTCACCTGCAGCATCTGAGTGGGGTACTTGACCGGGTCTTTACTTACGCAAGAGGAGAGAAGTTAAATGCGTTTCAGTTTGAGCAGTTGTATGCGGAAGGCAAGGATATTCCTGAAAGTTTGACTGTCGCGGCACTCGTAGACAGATTTAACAAGCAAGTGGATGTTGCAATGGAACAGCTTCGAAGCACACCTGTAGAAATCCTTGCGGAATATCGTGGCGTAGGTCGCGCTGGTCTTCCTTCAACGGTAATCGGTTTACTGGTTCATGGGGCTGAACATACCATGAGACACGTTGGACAATTAATGGTCACCGCAAAAGTGCTACAGCATGGACAAGATAAATAAGTGGAAAGAGGAATTGGATCTTCTAGTCTCAATTATTTCAAAGGCTAAGCTTACCAGCACCATCAAATGGGGTATAGATGTTTTTACCCATAAGGGCAAGAATGTAGTTGGGGTGGCGGGATTCAAAGAATTCTTTGCCTTATGGTTTTACAATGGTGTGTTTTTGAAAGATGAACAGGCAGTGCTGTATAAATCTCAGGAAGGTAAGACAAAGGCTTTAAGACAGTGGCGGTTTTATGCTAAAGCTGATATTAATGAACCCTTAATTTTAGATTATGTGCATGAAGCCATGCAGCTCGTAGATGAAGGTAAGGTTCATAAGCCAGAAAAGCTGCCTCCACCCGCAATTCCGGATCTGCTTCTACAAGCTATGGAGGTAGATGATTTGCTTAAAGATGCTTTTCAGAAGCTGAGCCCTTATAAACAGAAAGACTATATCGAATATCTATCTACTGCCAAACGTCTGGAAACCAAGCAAACAAGACTAGAGAAAATTAAACCAATGATCTTAAATGTGCTAGGTTTAAATGATAAGTACAAGAACTGTTAACTGAACCCTACCGGCATAGCTGAACTTATTTTTTGTTCAGGCTTTAGTCGATCTGATAATTCTGCTGCGATAGTTCAGGCTATTTGAAATTCCTGGCTTTAGGTATATGTTCTTCCTGTCCATTCTGCCTGATCTGTGTGCGTTTATTTTTAACAGGGAAGGGGCTTCGCTCATCTGCTCTGGATAACGTAAGTAAGGGGAGCTTATCAGCTTCCTGCGCTTTATTTACCTGAAGTAATTTAGTCAGATCGAAACATTGTCGTACAATAACATGTGTTACGATACCTTCACGTTGAAGTTTACCTTCAACCATCAATAATTTAGCACCCAGTATCTCTCTGCGGTATTTTTCAAATAATCCCTGAAAAATAACGAGGTTAGAGAAGCCGGTTTCATCTTCGATGGTGATGAAGCAGACTCCACCAGCTGTTCCCGGGCGTTGTCGTACCAGTACGAGCCCTGCAACCTTTACCAATGCACCGTCTCTTACATCAGCCAGCTCTTTGGATGATCTGATATGAAGCAAGCTGAGTTTTTCTCGTACAAAACTCAGCGGATGCGCTTTCAGAGATAGGGCAGTAGTGGCATAATCATGTACCACATGCTCTGCTGTACTCATAAATGGTAAACTTACCTGTCCCTCTATTTTGTCTGCATGATCCTGACCTTCAAACAAGCCGATGGGCCTGTCCTGCAAGGCCGAAACTTCCCAAAGTGCTTTCCTTCTGTCCAGGCCTAAAGAACGGAATGCGTCTGCATCAGCAAGTTTTTCCAATGTTGCTTGTGACACACCGGCAGTCCTTAATTCCGTAAGCGATCTATAACCTTCCTTGCGGCCCATAACCAAGGTGGCAACATCATCTTCACGGATGCCCTTGATCTGCCGGAAGCCTAAACGTAGTGCCCGGTATTCACCCGACTGCTCTTCCAGGGTATTATCCCAAAGGGAGTAATTCACATCAATAGACCTGACCTCCACATGATGATTCCTGGCATCTATAACCACTTGCGCAGGTTGATAAAAGCCCATCGGCATACTGTTTAGTAGTGCTGCTGCAAATACATCCGGATAGTAACATTTAAGCCATGAAGAGATATAAACCAGCAGTGCAAAACTTGCCGCATGACTTTCAGGGAAGCCATAACTTCCAAAGCCTTCCAACTGCTTGAAGATCCGTTTGGCAAATTCTATGGAGTAGCCCTTATCTGTCATGCCTGTAATTAACTTTTCTTCAAACTTGGAAACCAGACCTTTTAGCTTAAAGGTTGCCATACTGCGCCGCAATTCATCTGCTTCTGCAGGGGTAAATCCTGCAGCAACAATAGCAATCTTCATAGCTTGTTCCTGAAATAGGGGCACACCTTTAGTACGGCTCAAAATATCTCTTAATTCCTCCGATGGGTAATCTTCGGCTTCTTCTCCATTACGTCTTCGTAGATAAGGATGTACCATGTCGCCCTGAATGGGGCCTGGGCGTACAATAGCGACCTCAATCACCAGATCATAAAAGTTTTCGGGTTTTAACCGCGGGAGCATGGTCTGTTGAGCGCGGCTTTCAATCTGGAAAACCCCAATGGTATCTGCCCGGCTAATCATCTCATAAACTTTCTTGTCATCCTGCGGGATATTGGCTAAGGTAAAATCCTTATCGTAATGCTGTTTGGCAAGATCAAAGGCTTTTCTAATGCAGGTGAGCATGCCTAATCCCAGGATATCGATCTTTAAAAAGCCAAGTGCATCAATATCATCCTTGTTCCATTCAATATTTGTACGATCCTCCATTCGGGCATTCAGGATGGGACAGAGGTCACTCAACTTATCCTGGGTGATCACAAAGCCACCGGTATGCTGACCCAGTTGTCGCGGGAAGCCCATCATCTGGGCAGTGAGTTGTAAAACTTTCCGCAGGTGGGGGTCCTCTGGATTAAGGCCTTGTTCAAGGATCCGTGCTTCTTCGAACCATTCGTCTGTAAATTCCCAGATGGCAGCAGAAAGCCTATTGATGGTGTCTACAGATAAACCCATGGCCTTTCCCACATCACGGATGGCACCTTTCTGATGTTGCTGTGTAACGGTGGCTACAATGGCTGCGCGGTCACGACCATATTTATTGTAAATATATTGGATAACCTCTTCACGTCGCTCATGCTCAAAATCGACATCAATATCTGGAGGTTCATTACGGGCAGAAGAGATGAAGCGCTCAAATAATAGTTCAAATTTGGTAGGGTCTACAGAGGTTATACCCAAACAGTAGCAAACGGTTGAGTTTGCCGCTGAACCCCGACCCTGGCATAGAATACCCTTACTTCTTGCAAAGCGGACAATATCATGAACGGTGAGGAAATAAGGTGCATAGTCCATTTCCTTAATAAATTCCATCTCATGATGAATGGCATGGGCAATTTGTTTAGGTATTTCCACAAGGTCCTTAAAACGTTCTTTTGCACCATTCCAGGTAAGCAGCTCGAGTTCTTCCTGCGCCGAACGACCTTCCGTGGTAATCTCATCCGGGTACACGTACTTCAACTCTGAGAGCGAGAATGTGCATGCTGCTGCGATCTCTTCACTGCGTTCAATCGCCGCTGGATATTGCGCAAACAAACGGATCATCTCTTCAATTGGCTTCAAGTATAGCTCTGCATTGGAGTGCAGTTTGAATCCTGCTGTATGGATGGTGCATTTTTCCCGAACACAGGTAAGGATATCTTGAAGCTCCCGGCGTTCAGGGATATGGTAATGTACATCATTAGTTGCAACCAATGGGATATTTAGCTTGTCAGCAAGCTGGCTAAGCCGGAACAGTTTTTTATGATCGTCCCCCTGATAAGTGCGGCTTGCTGCGAGATATAGCTCCTTGTCTAGTACCTGTTTATAAATCCGGAGCTGTTGTTCAAATTCAGGTTCAAAGTCGAACTGCTCATTCAGCACATCTGGTGGGATTACAATAAATTTGATGCCTGCTGCATGTTCAAACACATCGTTTTTATATAGATGGCACGAACCTTTTTCTGTGCGAAGATTACCCTTAGAGAGTAAGGCTGATAGCCTGCTGTATGCGGCTTTGCTGGTTGGATAAGCCAGGAGGGAAGGGCCATCCAGCAGATCAAGGCGGCAGGCTGGAATGATGCTGATGTCTTTGTCTTTTGTTGCCGCATGTGCGCGGACAATCCCTGCCAAGGTGTTGCGGTCGGTAATTGCAATCTTTTTATAGCCATAAGCGGCAGCCTGTTCCACGAGTTCTTCCGGGTGTGAAGCACCTCGTAAGAAGCTGAAGTTCGATGTGATCTGTAATTCTGAATAGCTCATAGTATCAAGCAAAAAATCCGTGTAAGAACCACTGTGAAGGCGTGTCACTTCCATAGTGGCCCGATCTGAATAGCCAGTAACGTTGGCCAAGTTTATCTTCCACCTGGTAATAATCGCGATGTTCGCCTTTGTCTGCCCACCATTCCCTTTCAATTCGTTCTGGGCCATCAGATTTTTCAATATAATGCACCTTATCCTGATATCGAAATGACAAGGGTGGATAATCTGGTACAGGAGCGGTAACTTCGATTAAAACCGGTTGTTTTAAGAGCAAGGTAGGTCTAGGACGATCTTTAACCCATTTTGTTGCTGGTTTTTCCTCCAGTGATGTAGCAAGCTTAATAGAGCGCTCCGGCCAGTAGTGTTCAGCGGGCAGGTAACGGTGAATGGCATTTGCACCAACTTTACCCGCCAAACGATCCAGCAGTTCTGCAAGTTCCTGTTTTTTTAACCCCTGTTTACCAGCCCATAACGCTTCTTGCGTTAATGGCGCATCTTCCACCTGTGTAGCCTCAAGAATAAAAAGTTCAATCCCAAAGGCAGGCCTGATGCTGGAGATATGAAGCTCCAAAAGCTTGTATAGATGCTGTGCATGATTGGAGGCCTTGCTGGTTCCAATGCAAACCTGCTCAATCTTTCCATCTACACGATAACATTTTAATACTGCTTTGCGCAGTCCTTGACCTTCCTTTTGCAAGCGTTCACAAAGTGCCTCAAGCAAGCGGCTGATGGCCACTTCAATTGCGGCAGCAGTACGAATGGGCTCCAGACAGGGTAGTCGCTCCTGATAAGGCTCAGGTGCTTGTATGGCTTGGATATATTCTGCTTCCTGACCCAATGCCTGGCTAAGCCTTTGAAGAAGTCCTTCACCAAACCGTCGGCGCAAAGCTTGTCTTGGCATGCCAATAAAGCTCTGAATGGTGGTCAAACCTAATTTGTGCAACCGTTCCAATACCTGTGTTTCCAGGCGTAATGCAGCGGGGGGAAGGTTCAGCAAGGCATCGGCTTGTGCTCCAGTCGCAATAATCGGCTTCGTTCTTCCAAAACGAGCAATAGCCCATGCCGTACCAATGGTGTCTGCAATAGCAACCCTTCCAAAATAGCCTTTACTTTCAAATCGTGTTACAATTTCTTTAAGGTACGCAGCTTCGCCGCCCCATAAGTGTGCACAGCCCGTAATGTCGAGGATTAAGCCATCAGTAGGGTCGGCCGCAACAATAGGTGCATAGCGGATGCACCATTCGCCCAAGCCTTTCAGCAGTTTCGCATCCCGCCCAGGCTTAGCATCAATGATCTCCAGGCCAGGAAAGATGGCTTTTGCGTCGGCCACGTTCATTCCCGTAAGCACGCCTTCCGCTTCGGCTGCCGGATTGATGGCGCTAATGATCTTTCTTCCGCGTTCCGGTACGGCGAAGGCGAAAGGTTTACCCGCCAGATCCGGTCTTCGGATGGTTTGCCAGTCGGTAAGCAAATACCGGAACCATATGGATAAATAGCGCCGCATGATTATCCGATTTTACGTTTAGGCATTTCCTGCGGAGCAGCTTCGGTAAGCACTTCAAATTTGTTAGCTGCCCATTCTATTTGCCATGTGCCAGGATTGCCATTGCGGACCCTGAGCAGTTCTACTTGCCAGCGTGGGAAGCCAAGACCAGGCATACCATCTTTAGATTCACTCTCTA
>Ga0265798_10004493_pt1 | contig 19167 bp, 14 predicted proteins | sample P3T30metagenome_FD_192430 | JGI IMG/M metagenome (GOLD analysis project Ga0265798, IMG submission 192430) | Plant litter microbial communities from East Loma Ridge, Irvine, California - P3 T30 | ecosystem: Environmental > Terrestrial > Plant litter > Unclassified | place: USA: California... | reverse complement strand
CCTCTCGCCGAACGCCGACGAGAACCACGACTTCTTCTCGGGGTCGGGCTCGTCGTACGTCATCGGCAAGGCCGTCAACACCGAAGACGAGGACTGGGACTTCTAGCCCCGCCTCGCACCACACAACAGGCGCCGCCCCTCGGGGTGGCGCCTGTTGTGCGTCCCCCCGCCCGCCTGCCGTTCACTGCCTGCCGTCTACCATGTGCAAATCGCGACGACCTGCCCCCGGACACGCCGATCAGTTGCGCCGGCAATCGGTTGCCCGTCGCCCACTCGTCGGAAATTGCCCGCGCGAGCGATGCGCGGGCCCGCGTCGCGTCTGTCCTCCGGCTCGTCGCGGACCGGAAGGCAGAACGGGCGCCGTCCGCGAGGAGGGCGCCCGTCGTGTGTCCGGCCGGTGGCCGGCCGCCTGGGTCGAGGCCTAGAAGGCGACCGTCAAGGGCACGATGTGCGACGGACCACCGGGACGCATGGCGCCGACCTGGCCGGGGGTGAACTGCATGACCTCGATGCCGTTGACCTCGGCCGTCAAGTTGGCGATGACGCCCGTGAAGGAGCCGCTCTCGTCGAGGTGGATGATGGTCGGGAAGGCGGTCCAGCCTTCGTGTGCCAGGAGGATGGCCGAGTACGGCATGCCCGTGCCCGAGATGACGGCCGTGCCCGTCGCTGCGTCGGACGAGACGACGTGGGCGTCGAGCGGCACGACGATCTGGTTCGAGGACGACGTGCTGGTCGCGGGGGCCGGAGCAGCGACGGCGCTGGTGGCGCCGAGGCCGAGGCCGAGGGTCGCGACGACCGTGGCGGCGGCGAAGGCCGTGCCTGCCTTGAGGAGTTTCGTGTTCATGGTTTTCTTCTCTCTGCTCGACCGTGCCGTGAGCGGTGCGTGACGAGCCCGTGTGAATCGTCCGCGGGACAGCGAACACCACGATGCTATACCCGACATTTCGCATGTCGAAGATCGGTCCAGATTGAGCTCGCTGGCCCAGGTGAAGGCCTCGTCGGCACGCCGATCTTGACATGCACAAGAAGTAAGTGTTCAATCAGTCACATGACAACGGCAGGCTCCTCCATCCGCTCCACCGCCGAGGCACAGCGCGTCCGCATCACAGACTCCGCCGTACACGTGTTCGCCCAGAAGGGGTACCACGCGACACCGGTGGCCGAGGTGGCCACGGCGGCCGGCGTCTCACCGGCCTACGTGTTCCGCCTCTTCGACGGCAAGCTCGGGCTCTTCGTCGCCGCCGTCGCCGACACGTACGCCCGCGTCGAGCGGGCCCTCGTCGCGGCCGGCGACGCTTCGCCGGCCGACGGCCCCACGGGGCGTCTCGACGCGATGACCCTCGCCTACGTCGAGTTGATCGCTGACCGCGACCTCATCATGCTGCAGTCCCACGCCCAGAGCGCGAGCAGTGTCCCCGAGATCGGAGCTGCCGTCCGCGACGGCCTCGCCGACGTCGTCCGGTCGGTCTCGAAGGTGTCCGGTGCGGAGCCCGCGGCCGTCCAACGCTTCATCGCCTACGGCCAGCTGTGCCACCTCATCGTCCAGACCGACCTCGACACCGTCGACGCCGCGTGGGCGCGGGCGATCACGGACGGAATCCGACACCGGTGAGGTGCCCCGCGCCTCCGGCGTTCTTCGTGCCCATTCTTGTGACTGTTCAGTCAGTCACGAGCGACGGGCATGCCGCCCGAACCCGCACTCTCCACCCCGACAGACCGACCACGACCACGACCGAAGGACCCTCATGACCCCCGCACCCACCACCCCCGCCATGACCACGCGAGTCACCCTGCCCGGCCTCGTCGAGCCCGCGGGGCTCGTGGTCGACGAGGCCCCGGTCGCCGACCCCGGCGCCGACGAGCTGCTCGTCGCCGTCGAGGCCACCGGCGTCTCGTACGCCGAGCAGGCCATGCGGCGCGGCCGCTACTTCATGCAGCCGGCCTTCCCCTTCACCCCCGGCTACGACCTGGTCGGCACCGTCACGAGCGTCGGGCCGGGCGGCGACGCCTCGCTGGTCGGTCGCCGTGTGGCGTCGATGACGCGGACCGGCGCGTGGACCGGTCACGCCGTCGTGTCGGCGCGGGACTCCGTGCTCGTGCCCGACGGCGTGACGTCCGAGGACGCCGAGGCCGTCACGGTCAACGGGGTCACCGCCTGGCAGATGCTGCACCGCTCCGCCCGCGTGCGCCCGGGCCAGACGATCCTCGTCTTCGGGGCCAACGGGGGCGTCGGGGGCCTCCTGATCCAGCTCGCCCGACAGCACGGCGTCCGCGTCATCGGGGCGGCGTCACCACGCCACCACGACGCCCTCCGGCGTGACGGCGTCGAGCCCGTCGACTACGCAGCCCCCGACCTCGAGGCCAGCGTCCGCGCGCTCGCGCCGTCGGGCGTCGACGCGGTGTTCGACAACGTCGGGGGCGACACCACCCGCCTGTCGTGGCGACTGCTCGCGCCCGGCGGCGCCCTGGTCTCGTACGCCATCATCGCGGCGGTCGGCGGCACCGGCAGTCTCTGGTCGCCGTTCGTGAAGCAGCTCGGCCGCCTCGCGACGTGGAACGCCCTGCCCAACGGCAAGCGGGCGACGTTCTACGACCTCTGGAGCGGCCACCGGTCGTCGCCCCGGCGCTTCCGTGCCCACCTCGAGGCCGACCTCGGCCAGGTGTTCGAGCTCGTGCGCACCGGAGTCGTGACCGCGAACATCGCCGCACGATTCCCGCTCGTGCGCGCCGCCGAGGCCCTCGAGCTCGCCGAGTCTCGGACGCTGGCGGGCAAGGTGATCCTCGTCCCATGAGCTGAGCGAGCGGTGGTGCGCCCGTGAGCCGGGCGAGCGGCGGTGCATCCGCCGCCCGCCCGGCTACTGCTCGAGGTGCCCCAGGTCGGGCTCGGCGACGAACGACACGACGGGTGCCGCGGCCGCCCCCGTCTCGAACACCACGAGGTGGTTGTCGCCCACCCGCAGTTGCTCACCCGGCACGTAGAGCGTGTGCTGCGGCCCGCGCGTCCAGTACCGGCCGAGCGCGAAGCCGTTGACGAACGCGACGCCCTTGCCCCACGAGCGCGTGTCGAGGTAGAGGTCGGCCGGCTCGTCGAGGGTGACCGTGGCGTGGGCGAACACGGGGCCGTCGAGTGTCGAGACGGGGACGCGAACGGGCACGCCTCCGTGTTCGGACCAGGCGGCGTCGTCCGGGGTCGCCAGCGACGAGAGGTGGCCGACGAGCGCCAGCAGCTCGTCGAGGCCGAGCACGGCGGACTGCCACCCGGCCAGCTCGTCCCCGTCGAGCAGGGCCGGACCGATCAGCCCCTTGGGTTCACCGATGTGGCGGCCGTAGTTGACGCGCCCCAGGTCTTCGACGAGCACCTCGAGCACGCGACCGGGCGGCAGCGCGATCGACCGCTCGTGCTGGTCGCGCTGCAGCACGCCCACCCGACGACCGTCCACCGAGACGATCGCGCGATCGCGGACGCCCGCGAACGACAGCACGCGGCTGCCGTCGTCGGCCGGCAGGGCGACCCGGTGCAGGGTGAAACCCCGGTAGGTGCCGAGATCGTCCATGCTGGGCACGGTGCCCGTCCGAGTCCACCCGGGGTCGACGGTGCCGGTCAGCCGGTCGGCCTCGTACCCGAGCATGTCGTCGAGCGGCACCGCCAGGTCGAACGTCGTCGTCAGCGCGGGGGCGGGGTGCCGACGCTCGGGCAGCTCGTCGGGAACGGGGGAGTGCCGGGCGATCACGTCACGGAAGGCGAAGAACTTGTCGGTCGGCCACCCGGCCTCGTCGAGCGGGGCGTCGTAGTCGTACGAGGTCACGTGCGAGTGGTACGTGCCCTTGTGGTTGGCGCCGTTCGTGAAGCCGAAGTTGGTGCCGCCGTGGAACATGTAGACGTTCACCGAGGCCCCGGCCGCAAGCAGTGCGTCCAGTTCGGCGGCCGCCTCGTCGACGGGCGTCGTGTGGTGGTGCTCACCCCAGTGGTCGAACCAGCCGTCCCAGAACTCCGAGCACATCAGCGGCCCCGTCGGCTGGTGTCGACGCAGCGTCGCGAGGCGCTCGTCGGCTCGCGAGCCGAAGCTGCCCGTCCGGTGCAGCTCGGGCAGGCTGCCCCGGGCGAGCATCTCGTCGGTCGGCTGGTCGACGGTCGTCAAGGGCACGATCACCCCGGAGGCGCGGGTCAGGTCGACGAGGTGGCGCAGGTACCCGGCGTCGTCGCCGTACGCCCCGTACTCGTTCTCGATCTGCACGAGCACGACCGGTCCGCCGTGGTCGATCTGCCGGGGGACCACGATCTCGTAGACGTGGCGGAGGAACTCGTCGACGGCGGCCAGGTAGAGCGGTTCGTCGCGCCGGACGCCGACGTCGGCGTCGTCGAACAGCCACCCGGGCAGGCCACCGCCGTCCCACTCGGCACAGATGTACGGGCCGGGGCGCACGATCGCGTGCATGCCCTCGGCTGCCACCAGGTCGAGGAACCGGCCGAGGTCGAGCCCGGCGTCCGTGTCGAACGTGCCGCGCCGGGGCGAGTGGGCGTTCCAGGCGACGTAGGTCTCGATCGTGTTCAGCCCCATCAGCCGGGCCTTGTGGATGCGGTCGGCCCACTGGTCGGGGTGCACCCGGAAGTAGTGCAGGGCGCCGGCGATCACGCGGTGCGGGCGTCCGTCGAGCTCGAAGTCGTCCGCTCCGATGACGAACCGGGTGCTGCGGGGGGCGGTGCCGTGGTGCATGGTGCCTCTCGGTGGTGTCGTGCGGGTGGAGCCGGGTCGTGCGGGTCGTGCGGGTGGAGCCGGGTCGTGCGGGTCGCACGGTCGTGCAGGTGAGGCCGGGTCGCGCGGCCTGGCCCGGCCCGTCGTCAGCCGGCGAGCAGCGCCGCCCGGATCGCCGCGATGCCGAGGCGCAGCTCGGCGAACGACGTGCTGAGCGGTGACAGGCCGATGCGCAGGGCGTCCGGGTTGCGGAAGTCGGGCACGACGCCGGCCTGCCAGAGCGTCGCCACCACCTCGCGGAACGAGTCGTGCGTGATGGTGACGTGGCTGCCGCGGCGGTCGGCCTCGCGGGGCGTGGCGACCGTGACGCCGAGGGGCACGAGCCAGGCGTCGACCAGGTCGAAGGCGTAGTCGGTGAGGGCGAGCGACTTGGCACGGACGGCGTCGATGCCGGCCTCGTCGATCAGGTCGAGCATGTCGTGCATGGCGAGCATGCCGAGCACGGGCGGCGTGCCGCTGACGAACCGGCGGATGCCGTCGGCCGGCTGGTACCCGTCGGCCATCGCGAACACGTCGGCCGCGCCCATCCAGCCCTGGATGGGCTGGTCGAGCTCGGGCAGGAGCGACGCCCGGGCGTAGACGAACGCGGGGGCGCCGGGCCCGCCGTTGAGGTATTTGTAGGTGCAGCCCACGGCGAGGTCGACGCCCCAGTCGTCGAGCTGCATCGGCACGACTCCGACCGAATGGCACAGGTCGGCCAGCACGAGCCCGCCCGCCTCGTGCACGAGAGCCGTGATGGCGGGCAGGTCGACCAGCCAGCCCGAGCGGTACGACACGTGGTTCACGATCAACAGCGCCGTGTCAGGGCCCACGACGTCACCCACCTGGTCGACGGTCACCCCCGCGGCCTTGTCGACCGCGATCCACCGGATCGTCGCACCGTGCTCGCGGGCGATGCCCTCGACCACGAAGCGGTCGGTCGGGAACTGGTCGTCGTCGATGACGATCTCGTGCCGGTCGGGCCGGGCGCGCAATGCCGCCCGGATCGCCTTGTAGAGCAGCACGGTCGTCGAGTCGGCCACGACCGTCTGGCCGGGCGCCGCCCCCAGGCACGCGGCACCGATGCGGTCGCCGAGCTCGGTCGGCAGGGCCATCCACCGTTCGTCCCACGAGCGGATCAGCCGTGTGCCCCAGGCCTCGTCCACGAACTCGGCCAGGCGCGCCCGGGTAGCCGCCACGGGCCGCCCGAGCGAGTTGCCGTCGAGGTACGACACGACGTCGCCCGCGGGCACGAAGCGGTCGACCAGCGGTGCGAGCGGGTCGGCCGCGTCGAGCGGCCCGGCCGGGTGGGCCGAGGCCTGCTCGTCGGGGTCCGTCGCGTCGACGGGGTAGGCGAGGGGGTCGGTCATCGGGTCTCTTCCTCGAGGGCGACCGCCAGCAGTTCGTCGGCGGTCAGGGCGGTCGCTCGGGCGAGCCACGTGGCTCGCTCGTCGGGGGACGCGGAGGCGCGGGGTGCGTCGGCGATCCAGGTCACGCGGGGGAACGGCAGGCGCGCACCGCGGGGCACGCGCGCGCCGTGGGGCAGGCGAGTGCCGGCCTGCCGGGCACCGGCGGTCGGCTCGGCGACGTCGGGCGCGAGGGCGTCCAGCAGCCCGGCCAGCCCGAAGCCGGCCCGACCCATCGCGCGCAGCTCGTGCTCGTTCACCCCGAGCGGCAGGTCGCCGTTGCCGAGGTCGGTGCCGTAGAGCACGTGCCCGCCCGCGACGCGGAACCTCGAGAGGTTGTCGATCGCGATCTCGTGCGCCGCGCCTCTGGCCTCGTGGATGTCGAGGGTGCTGATCCACGTCGTCGAGTCGGCCAGGCGCGCGATCAGCTCGTCGTCGAGTGGCTCGCTGAACGGCGTGTGGGCGAACCGGTCGACGCCGGCGTCGGCCGCTCGGGCGGCCTGGCCGACACCCTGCACGTGCGCCACGACGGGCAGGTCGAGGCCGTGGGCCGCGTCGACGACCGCCTGCAGGGTGGTGTCGTCGAGCACGGGCCCGGCATCGGAGTTGAGGGTGACCTTGACGAGGGTGGCGCCGATGGCGCGCTGCCGTTCGACCAGCCGGGCCGCCCGCCGACGTCGAGTCGAGGCCCGCAGGCCGCCGACCACGAGGGAGGCACGCTGCGGAGCCCAGCCCGATCGGCTCGGGTAGCCGCCCGGTGCCGTCAGCAACCCACCCGCGATGCGCACCTCGGGCCAGCCGTCGAGGCCCGACCGGGCGAGCCAGCCGTGGGCCACGGCAGGGTCCCAGCCGAGGTCGACGACGGAGGAGACGCCGCCGGCCGGCAACCGCGCGGCGTCGACGAGCCCGAGGTGCACGTGCGAGTCGGTGAACGGCGCGAGCACCGTGCCCGGCACGTGTGGCAGCCCGGCGTCGGCGATGGTGTCGGCGCCGTGGCCGTCGGCCGAGCCGGCGAAGACGACGCCGTGGGCGTCGAGACGGAGGAGGCTGCGACCGGACCACCGACCCGACCAGGCGTGGTCGACCGTGACGAGCCGCGCCTCCTGGTCCATGCACCGACCCTATTCGCGTGCGCCGTCAGTGCCCGGCAGGCCCGCCCGCGTCCGGGGGACGACGGGGCGGGCCCCGGCGGTGGGGACGAGCCGAGGAGGCGCGACCTACCCCGGCAGGACGGCGCGCGAGCACCGCGCGACGTAGGGCATGTGCACCACGTCGCGGCCCCGGGTGTCGGGATGCGTGTCGAGCAACTGCTCGACGTCGCGCAGCAGGGCCGCACGGTCGTCGGGCGACAGCGTGATGACGTAGCTGCGCGAGGCGATCATGGCGAGCAGGTCGTCGCGGGTCATCTCGTGCACCCACGCGACGTCGTGCCGTTCGATCGGGCCGAACGGGGCCCCCACGACCGGTGCGTCCGAGCCCATGTCGCGCTCGCGGGGTTGGCGCATCACGCGGCTGAGCTCGGCCACCCAGGGCACCGTCTCGTCGCGGATGTTCCAGATCAGGCCGAGTGTGCCGCCGGGACGCAGCACCCGCGCGATCTCGGGCACCGCGCGTTCGGTGTCGACCCAGTGCCAGGCCTGCGCGACGAGGACGGCGTCGACCGAGTCGTCGGCGAGCGGCAGGCTCTCGGCCGAGCCGGGCACCGAGGTGGCCCCGGGGACGACCTGCTCGAGCGTCGCGCGCATGCCCGGCGACGGTTCGACGGCCGTGACCTCGGGCACCCGGTCGAGCAGCAGCCGGGTGAGCTTGCCCGTGCCGGCCCCGAGGTCGACCACGTGACACACGCCCGCGGGCAGCAGCCAGTCGACGGCCTCGAGGGGGTACGACGGGCGACCCCTCTCGTAGACGTCGGCGGCCAGCCCGAACGAGGCGGCGAGGTCGGAATCGGGGCGTGCGGGGTCGAAGCCGTGGGGGGTCGGCTCGAGCCCGTCTCGGGTCTGATGACGTGTCACCCACCGAGGGTCGCACGTCACGTCGCGTCACACACACTGTGTTACGCCGGGTGGAGGCGCAGCATGGTCGGGATGACTCCCACGCCGACCTCCGCCACCTCGCCGACGCAGCCGAAGCAGCCGACGCCCCCGCCCCTCCGCGTGGTGGCCGTGTCGGGCACGCTCAGCACGCCGTCCAAGACGGACGCGCTCGTGCACGAGATCGTCACCGCGCTCGGCGAGGTGCTGCCGATCGAGGCGCACGTCATCCGGGTCAGCGAACTCGGGCCGCTCTTCGCCGGCGCGCTCACCCGGGACCAGCTCGACGAGCGCGTCGAGCGCGAACTCGTGGCGATCGAGACCGCCGACCTGCTGATCGTCGCGTCGCCCGTGTACCGCGCGTCGTTCACCGGGCTCTTCAAGCACCTGTTCGACTTCGTCGAGCAGTACGCCCTGGTCGACGTGCCGGTGCTGCTGGCGGCCACCGGGGGCAGCGAGCGCCACGCCCTGATCATCGAGCACTCGCTGCGTCCGCTGTTCGGGTTCTTCCAGGCGCTGACCCTGCCGCTCGGCGTCTACGCCCACACGAGCGACTTCACGGCGACCGGAGGCGCGGACAAGTACGCGGTCACGGCGCCCTTGCTGCGTGAACGCATCCGCAACGCCATCCAGCGGGGTCTGCCCCTGATCCGGTCGAGCATCGCCGAGAAGGGTCGCATCGAGCAGAGCCTGGACGACGGGGGACCGGACGACGCCCTCGCGGCCGACGACCCTCGTCGTGACGACCTCGGCGCCGGGGTGCCGACGCGACTTTTCAGCTGACGTCGGCCACGACGGGCGGTCGCCCGGAGTCGACGCCCGCGGGTATCGTGGGCGCGTGACTCCCGACCCGACGCCCCGCGACGCGTCCGTGGCGCGCGCCGAGATCCGTGACAGCGAGGCCCAACGGCGGCTCGGTCTGCTGCCGCCCGGCGTGCTGCCCGCCCGAGCCCGCGCCTGGGTGGCGGACGGTCTCGACGACGCCTCGGTCCGTGAGCTCGCCGACGCGATGACCTCGACCGACGACGAACGCGAACGCCTGCTGGCTCGCGCCGCCGCCGATCTCGGCCTGGGGTTCGACTCGGTGCGCGAGGCCCGGGCCCACCACGGCCAGCGCGTCGTCGAGTCGATGACGGCCGCGACCGCCCCGAACGACGCCCTGGGCTTCTCGAACAGCTTCTCCGACACCGTCGAGGAGTCGGTGCGCGACAGCATCGCGCGCCTGTTCCGCCCCCGCGGCTGAGACGTCCGAGCCGCCCTGGCCGCCGAGGTCGCCGGAGTCGGCCGTGTCGGCGCGACGCCGCGACCACGTGTCGCGACCACGCGACGCCGCGACCACGTCGAGGAGGCGCGGTGCCGGTTCGACCGGCACCGCGCCTCCTGCAGGTGGTCGGCCGGTCAGGCCTTGCCGACCTCGAGCTCGACGACGGCCCACGACAGCGCGGGCAGGCGGAGGCGGGCGGTGCCGCCGTCGACCGTGACGCCGGTCAGCGGGACGAGGCCCACGGTGTCTTGCGCGTCCTCGGTGTTCGACGAGAACCGGTCGCCGCCCTCGGGCACGGCCAGCACCTCGGCGCGGGTGACGCGACCCCCGCTGAAGCCGCGCAGGGCGACCTCGACGTCGGCGGCGTCGTCGAGGCCGCGGTTCGCGAGGAAGAACGCCAGCTTGCCGGTCTCTTCGTCGTAGGTCGCGCTGACGTCGACCAGGTCGGCGTCGCCGTACTTCGCGGTGTCGACGCGGTCGCTGGTGACGAGCGTCCGCAGGATCTGACCGGTGGCGAGGGCCGCCATGCGGGCGAACGGCCAGAAGATCGTCTGACGCCAGGCCGGCCCGCCCTGCTCGCTGCGGATCGGCGCGATGACGTTGACGAGCTGTGCCTGGTTGGCGATGTGCACCCGGTCGCCGTGGCGCAGCAGCGAGTTGAGGAACGTGCCGACCACGACCGCGTCGGTGACGTTGTACTGGTCCTCGATCAGGCGGGGGTGCTCGACCCAGCCCTTCGAGACGTTGTGCGGCTGGTCGTCGGTGTCGAGGCCGGTCTGGTACCAGACGTTCCACTCGTCGAACGAGAGGTTGATCTGCTTCGAGTGCTTGCCCGCGGCCTTGACGCCGTCGACGGTCGCGACCACCTCGTCGATGAAGGCGTCCATGTCGACGCCCGTCGCCAGGAAGCTCGCCGCGTCGCCGTCGTGCTCTTGGTAGTACGCGTGCATCGAGACGTAGTCGACCTCGTCGTAGGCGTGCGTGAGCACCTCGTGCTCCCAGGTGCCGAAGGTCGGCATGCCGCGGCCCGAGCTGCCGACGGCGACGAGCTCGATGGTCGGGTCGACGAACTTCATGGCCTTCGCGGCCTCCTGCGCGAGGCGGCCGTACTCGGTCGCGGTCTTGTGGCCGATCTGCCAGGGGCCGTCGAGCTCGTTGCCGAGGCACCAGAGCTTGATGTCGAAGGGGTCCTTCGCGCCGTTGGCGATGCGGCGGTCGCTCAGGGCGGTGCCACCGGGGTGGTTGGCGTACTCGACGAGCTCGCGGGCGGCGTCGACGCCGCGGGTGCCGAGGTTGACGGCTTCCATCACCTCGGTGCCGGCGAGTTTCGACCACTCGACGAACTCGTGCAGGCCGAAGGCGTTGGTCTCGACGGTGTGCCAGGCGCCATCGAGGCGACGCGGGCGCTGGTCGACCGGACCGACGCCGTCCTCCCAGTTGTAACCCGAGACGAAGTTGCCGCCGGGGTAACGGACGACGGTCGCACCGAGCTCTCTGGTGAGGTCGAGGACGTCCTGACGGAACCCGTTCTCGTCGGCGGTCGGGTGGCCGGGTTCGTAGATGCCGGTGTAGACGCAGCGGCCCATGTGCTCGACGAACGAGCCGAACAGGCGGCGGGGCACGGGGCCGATCGTGAACTCGCGGTCGACGGTGATGCGGGCGGTGGACATGGAACTCCTTGGAGAGGGGATCGGCGTGCGGTGGTGAGGGTACGAGGAGGCGCGGGTCGGGTCGGTCGCGTCGGTCACTGCCCGCCGAACCCGGTGGTCGAGATGCCCTTGATGATCTGGCGCTGGAAGAACAGGAACACCAGGATCAAGGGCAGGGCCGCGAGGACCGCGGCGGCCATGTTCTGCGCGTACTGGATGCCGTAGGCGCTCTCGATGGTCTGCAACCCGACGGGCAGGGTCAGCAGCGAGGCGTCGTTCGTGACGATGAACGGCCAGAGGAAGTTGTTCCAGGCGCCGATGAACACGAAGATCGACACCGCGCCGAGGATCGGCCGCGACAGGGGCAGCAGGATGGTGAAGAACACCCGGATGCGACCGGCGCCGTCGACTCGCGCGGCGTCCTCGAGCTCGATCGGCACCTGGTCGAAGAACTTCTTCAGCACGAACACCATGGCCGGCGCGATCGCCTGCGGCAAGATGATGCCCCAGTAGGTGTCGACCATGTCGAAGGCCAGCATCTGGTAGAACAGCGGCACGATCAGCACCTGCGGCGGGATGATGATCGACGCGATCGTGGCGACGTACAGCCACTTCTTGCCCCGGAAGTCGAGGCGAGAGAACGCGTACGCGACGAGGGCCGACGTGGCCACGACGATCACGGTGATCACGATCGAGGTGAACAGGCTGTTGAACAGCCACACCGGGATGTTGCCCTGTTCGAGCACGCCGCGGTAGGCGTCGAGCGTGAAGCCGCCGGCGGGGATCCACGTCTGGGGCGTCGCCGCCGCGTCGGTCTCGCTCTTGAACGAGGTGGCGAGAGACCACAAGAAGGGCAACAGCCAGAGCACGGCCAGCACGACCAGGATGACGACGCTGACGACGGCCATCGGGCCGAAGGGCTTCTGGCCGGGCTTGTGGCCCCGTCGACCCCGGTCGGCCGTGGGGGCGCGCAGGTCGGAGGTGGGGGCGATCGCGGGGGCGGTCATTTCTGGGCTCCCTTGCGGTTGCGGGCCGTGATGCTGAACTGGGCGATCGAGATGACGACGATCACCGCGAAGAAGATGTACGAGATCGCCGACGAGTAGCCGAACCGGTACCCGGTGAACCCGGTGTCGAAGATGTACTGGACGGCCGAGCGCGTACTGCCCGCCGGGCCGCCGGTGGTCATCTGGTAGATCTGGTCGAACACCTTGAGCGAGGCGAGCACCTGCAAGATGACGATCAGGCCGGTGGTCGGCCCGAGCTGGGGGATGGTGATCGACAGCAGCGAGCGCCACCGACCGGCACCGTCGAGCGACGCCGCCTCGTACTGCTGGTCGGGGATGTTCTGCAGCGCCGCCAGGTACAGCAAGAAGTTGAACCCGACGGTCCACCACACGGTGGTCGCCACGACCGCGATCATGGCCGTGTCGGGGTCCTGCAACCAGGCGGGCTGGGGCAGGCCGAGCGTGCCGAGCACGTTGTTGATCGGGCCGAGGGTCGGGCTGTAGAGCTGGATCCAGAACAGCGAGACGACGGTCGAGGCGAGCAGGTACGGCAGGAAGAAGCTGAGCCGCCAGAGCCACTGCCCGGGCAGGCCCGTGTTGACGAGGATGGCCAGCACGAGGGCGACCACGACGAGCGGGATCGTGCTGAGCACCGTGAACCACAGGGTGTTGAGCATCGAGCGCCACATGTCGCCGTCGGCGAAGGCCTCGGCGTAGTTCGCGACGCCGATCAGCTCGCCGCCCTGGCCGGTCAGGCTCTGGCCGGTGAAGCTCAGGTAGAAGCCGTGCAGCAGCGGCCACACCAGGAACACCGCGAACAGCACGGTGAACGGTGCGGCGAAGCCCCAGCCGATGCGGTTGTCGGACGGGCCCCGACGCCCACGGGAGGCGCGGGTGCGGTCGGTCGCGCGGGCGGCGGACCGCGCGCGCTCGGCGGTGGCCCGGGGGGCCTTGACCGTGGTGGAGGTCACAGATCGACTCCTTCGTCGTCGTGATGGTCGAGTGGTGCGGTGGGGGTGGGCATCGGCCGGCTCATGTCGGTCACACCGGTGCCGGGCGGGAGAGCTGCGTGTTGACGCGCGAGATGAACGCGCGCATGCCGGCGGCCGCGTCGTCCTTGGCCAGCACCACCGACTGGATCGAGTCGAGGAAGTACGTCTGGAAGTCCGACCCCGACCCGGTGAACCAGGCCGGCGGGTCGTAGTTGAGGTAGTCGGCGGCTTCGGCGTAGTTCGCCTGCGGGCGCAGCTCGGAGTACTCGGGGCTCTCGACGATCGGCAGGTAGGCCGGGATGTGGCCGGCCGCCGCCCACGAGATTGAGTCCTTGAGGATGGTCGAGACCATCTTGTAGACGTCCTCGCGCTTGACGTCGTCGACCTCGCTCTGCCGGGGCAGGACGAAGGCGTGCGAGTCGGCGTAGACGGCCGGGGTGCCGAACAGCGTCGGGATGATGCTGCCGTCGAACGGGATGCCGGCGTTCTCGGCGCTGGGGACCTCCCACACGCCGGTGAACAACATGCCGCTCTCGCCGCTGACGAACTCGGCGATGCCCGACTGGATGTCGCTCGCGGTGGCCATCGCGGTGCCGTCGGTGAGCTTCTGGATGAACTCGAGGGCCGTGACGGCGGCCTGCTCGTCGTACTCGACCGTGCCGCCCTCCTTCAGCACCATGTCGGCGCCCTGCTGCTTGTAGAACGTGTAGAACATGCGCCAGAGCTGGGCGCCGTCGTTCAGGTAGCCCCACGAGGCGCCGTGCTTGCCGGTCACCTGCTGCATGGCGGCGGCCACCTCGAGGAACTGCTCGGGGCTGGTGATCTCGACGAGCTTGCCGTCGGGGCCCAGGGCACCCGCCTGGGCGGCGATGTCGGTGTTGTACAACAGGATGAACGGGTGCGAGTCGAGCGCGACCGAGTACAGCTCGCCGCCGTTGAAGCCCTTCTTCCACACCGCCTCGGCGAAGTCCTGTTCGCGCACGCCGTACGATGCGAGCTTCTCGACGTCCCACGGGTCGAGCAGCCCGCCGGGGGCGTAGCCGGGCACCCGGGAGGCGTGCATGATGGCGACGTCGGGGGCCCGGCCGCCGGCCGAGGCCATCGCGAGCTTCGTGTAGTACGGCGTGCCCCAGGCGAGCACGGTCTGCGTCGCGTGGAACTCGGGGTTCTCGGCGTTGGCCTGGTCGATCAGTGCCGACATCTTGATGCCGTCACCGCCGCTGAGCAGGTGCCAGAACTTCAGCTGTGCGACGTCGGCGCCGGCCCCGGTGGCGGCACCGGGAGCACAGCCGGCCAGGCTCGTGGCGACGAACGCACTGCCGACGGCGGCGGCCGAGCCGAGCAGCATGCTGCGCCGGCTGAGGCCGCGTGATGTGGTGCCCGGGCGTGGGGCCGGGGTCGTCCGATGGTTCTCGGTCATCTTCACTCCTTTGTGATGCGTGACGAGAGTGACTATTCCATCGTTGTAACGGATGCGCAAGAGGCGCGAGGTGGCGAGCTGCGCCTGCTGGGTTCCGGCCTGGCGGGTCGCCGGTCGTACCGGAGTTCTACGCCGCCACGAAATGCACACGCCGCCATCTTTTTGCGTGGCGGGGTGTTCACTTCGTGGCGGGATGGCGGGATGGCGGGATGGCGGGATGGCGGGATGGCGGGGGCTGGGGCGGTCGGCGACGGGGGGCCCGAGCTCAGGCGCGGGTGCTGGCGCGCACGACGATCTCGTGGGGGATCAGGACGAGTTCTGCCGCGCCCTGCCGGTCGGCGATGCGGGACTCGAGCAGTGCGAGCGTCCGGTCGACGAAGAGGCGCTTGTCGAACGTGACGGTCGTCAACGGCGGCACCGCGAACCTGCCGTCGACGATGTCGTCGAAGCCGGCGACGGCGACGTCGTCGGGCACGCGCAACCCGGCCGACGACAGCGCGCTGACCGCACCGATGGCGAGCGAGTCGGTGAAGCAGAAGATCGCGTCGGGTCGGTCGCCCCGGTCGATCGCTGCACGGACGACGGCGAAGGCATCGGCCGAGGTCCACTCGGGGCACGAGTACTGCAGGGACCGGTCGACGGGCAGCCCGGCCTCGGCCATGGCCTGCTCGAAGCCGCGGGTGCGGGCTCGCGCCGTGGCGGTGTCGAACTCGCCGGCCGAGTCGCCCAGCGTCGCGATGCGGCGGTGCCCGACCGCGATCAGGTGGGCGGTCATGTCACGGGCGGCGGCGACGCTGTCGACCCGCACCTGGTCGACCAGGGTCTGCTCGACCTCGCCGATCACGACGACGGGCGGCAGCGAGTCGGGCCCGGCGCCGTTGCCCGCCGTCGAGAGGGCGCTGGCGTCGAGCGTGATCGGGTTGAGCACGAGGCCGTCGACCAGGTGTTCTTTGCCGCGCGAGAGCAGCTCGCCCTCGCGCTCGGGGCGTGAACCGGTCTGCTCGAGCTGGATCGACCAACCCCGCTCGTGCGCCTGCTCGACGAACCAGTGCGTCATCTCGGCGCTGTACGGGGTGCTCAGGTCGGGGAACGCCAGCGCGATCGACCCGGTGCGCCCGGTGCGCAGACCGCGGGCGCTGAGGTTCGGCACGTAGTCGAGCTCGGCGAGCGCGCTCTCGACCCGGTGCCGGGTGTCGGGGCGGACGAAGACGACGCCGTTGATCACGTTCGAGACGGTCTTCGGCGACACCCCGGCGAGTGCCGCCACGTCCTTCACCGTCGCGCGCATGCGTTCAGGCTAGTGGCGGCCGCGAGACCCCAGGAACCCGCCGAGACCCCCGTGCGCGAGGTGGGGTCTGCGCGGGTTCGTGGGGTCTCGCCACCGAGGCCCCTCAGGCGGAGGCGAGCACCTTGACGATGCGCTGCAGCGAGACGCTCTCGCTCGGGCGCAGGTCTTGGGCGAACAGGCTGAGGCGGAACTCCTCGAGCATCCAGCGTGCGCGCACCAGGGCAGGAGGCGCGGTGTCGTCGGGTGGGAACGTCCCGCCCGCGGCCTCGTACCGCTCGGTCGCCTGCTGCACCTCGCTCAGCCACACGCGGTCGCGTCCGGGGTTCTCGAGCAGCTTCGCCGTGCGCTTCGTGATGCCGACGAGGTAGACCGGCACCCGCTGCAACTGCTGCAGGCCCGTCTGCGACACGAAGCCCGGGCGGATCAGCCGGTCGCGTTGCTGCCGCATGTCGGTCAGCGCGGCGAGCAGGGTCATCGAGGTCGCGCCCTTCAACGCCTTGTCGGCGTCGCGGGCGGCGGTGAGCGTGCGGGCGACGAGCGACACGGTCTGGAACATCTGGTCCATCACGGCCCCCGACACCCGGTCGCGCGTCGAGAGGAACTCTTTCTTGGTCATGACCATGCCGTCGGGCTTGACCCGGAAGAGCACGTCGTCGACGACGGCCACGAGGCAGTCCGCGAAGAGGGCCGCCGTGTTCTGGTAGGGGCTCGTCGCCAGGATGAGTTTCTCGGCGCTCGTCAGGTGCTGCTGCACGTACGCCACCGGAGACGGGGTCGCGAGCATCAACAGACGTCGGACGCCCTTCGGAGTCGCGAGGGCCTGGTCGGCCGCGGTCGCCATCAGCGTGATCGAGACCGAGTCGCCGTGGTCGACCAGGGCCGGGTAGGCGCGGATCACCGTGTCGCCGTGGCGGGTGTCGACCGTGGCCGGCAGCTCGTCGAAGTCCCACGAGGTCACCCCCTGGCGCTCGAGCGAGCTGGTGGGCCGGGACGCGACGGACGCGGTGTCGTCACCCGCGCCTCCTCGCCCTCGCCCGCGGCCGCGCTCGTCACGGCCGCCGCCCTGCGTGACGCGGGCGACGCTGTCGCGCGTGGCGTCGCGCAGGCGGTGCCGCAGCGCGTCGAGGTCTTTGTCGGCGCCGACCGTGCGACCGCGCTCGTCGACGACCGCGTAGGTGACGCGCAGGTGCGCGGGCACGCGGTGCAGGTCGAAGTCGTCGGACGTGACGGGCGCGTAGGTGAGCTTCTTGATCGCCGCGGCGACGGTCGCCGTGAACGGCTCGGCCACGTCGGCCGGGGGAGCGTCGGGCAGCTCGTCGGTGATCTTCGACGCCCAGTCGGCGGCGGGCACGACGTTCTTGCGGATCTGCTTCGGCAGCGACTTGATCAACGAGGTCACGAGCTCGTCGCGCAGCCCCGGCACCTGCCAGTCGAACCCGACCGGACGGAGGCGCGGCAGCAGCGGCAGGGGGACGACCACGGTCACGCCGTCGTCGTCGGCTCCCGGCTCGAACTTGTAGCGCAGGGTCACCGTCTGGTCGCCCTGCTGCCACGTGCTCGGGAAGCCTCGTTCGTCGACGTCGGGCTCGTCGTCACCCAGCAGGTCGGCGGCGGTCATCGTGAGCAGGTCGGGGTTGTCGACCTTCGCCTTGCGCCACCAGCCCTCGAAGTCGCGGGTGCTCGCGACCTCCCTCGGGACGCGGCGCCGGAAGAACTCGAACGCGGCGTCGCCGTCGACCAGGATGTCGCGGCGGCGCGTCCTCTCTTCGACCTCGGTCAGCTCGCGGATCAGCTGCTGGTTCTTCTGCTCGAAGGCCTGGTGGGACTCCCAGTCGCCCTCGACCAGTGCGTGCCGGATGAACAGCTCGCGGGCGTAGGCGGGGTCGATGCGCGAGAACTGGATGCGTCGGCGCTCGACGATCGGCACGCCGTACAGGGTGACGCGCTCGTAGGCGACGACCGCGCCCTGTTTCTTCTCCCAGTGCGGTTCGCCGTAGCTGCGCTTGACCAGGTCGGGGGCGAGCGGCTCGGCCCAGGCCGGGTCGATCGAGCCGGCGACGCGGGCGAACAGGCGGCTGGTCTCGACCAGCTCGGCCGTCATGATGGCCGCCGGCGGCTTCTTGGCGAGGCTGCTGCCCGGGAAGATCAGGAACCGCGTCTGGCGGGCGCCGACGAAGTCCTTCTTCTGCGGGTCGTAGAGGCCGATCTGACTCAGCAGGCCGGCGAGCAGGCTGCGGTGCACCCCGTCGGGGTTCGCGCTGCGCTCGCCGACGTGCAGCCCGAGCGGACGGGCCGCACGCGAGAGCTGGCGGTAGACGTCCTGCCATTCGCGGACGCGCAGGTAGTTCAAGAACTCGTCGCGGCAGAGGCGCTTGAAGGCGTTGCCGGTGAGCTCTCGCTGCTTGTCTTCGAGGTACTCGTAGAGGTTGAGCAGGGTGAGGAAGTCACCCTTGGGGTCGCGGAAGCGCGAGTGCTTCTCGTCGGCCTGGGCCCGGCGTTCGAGCGGGCGCTCCCGGGGGTCCTGGATGCTGAGGGCGGCCACGATCGCCATCACCTCGCGGGTCGTGCCCTGCGTCTTCGACTCGACCACCATGCGGGCGAGTCGTGGGTCGATCGGCAGGCGGGTCAGCTGCTTGCCGATGCGCGTGATCTGGCCGCCCTGGGTGACGGCACCGAGCTCGCGCAGCAGGTCGAGGCCGTCCTTGATGCCGCGCGAGTCGGGCGGTTGCAAGAACGGGAACGCCGCGATGTCGCCCAGGTTCAACGAGATCATCTGCAGGATGACCGCGGCGAGGTTGGTCCGCAGGATCTCGGGCTCGGTGAACGCGGGACGCTTCTCGAAGTCGGTCTCGCTGTAGAGCCGGATCGCGATGCCGCTGCTGGTGCGACCCGACCGGCCCGAGCGCTGGTTGGCGCTGGCTTGTGAGATGGCCTCGATCGGCAGGCGCTGCACCTTGGCCCGGGTCGAGTACCGGCTGATGCGGGCGGTGCCGGCGTCGATGACGTACTTGATGCCGGGCACGGTCAGGCTGGTCTCGGCGACGTTCGTGGCCAGGACGATGCGACGGCTCGGATTTCCGTGAGAATTCTGTCCGGCGGTCGTGCTGGGCTGGAAGACCCGGTGCTGGTCGGCGGCGCTCAACCGGCCGTAGAGGGGCAGCACCTCGGTGTGCGGCAGGTTGCGGCCGCGGATGCTCTCTTCGGCGTCGCGGATCTCGTTCTCACCGCTGAGGAAGACGAGGACGTCGCCGCTCGACTCGCGCGCGAGCTCGTCGAGTGCCTCGTTGATGCCCTGGAGGTAGTCCTTGTCGTCGGCACGCGGCCTGCGGTTCTCGGCCCGCGCCTCCGGTCGGTCGTCAACGTCGTCGTCGCCCGCGG
>Ga0265798_10004492_pt1 | contig 19167 bp, 17 predicted proteins | sample P3T30metagenome_FD_192430 | JGI IMG/M metagenome (GOLD analysis project Ga0265798, IMG submission 192430) | Plant litter microbial communities from East Loma Ridge, Irvine, California - P3 T30 | ecosystem: Environmental > Terrestrial > Plant litter > Unclassified | place: USA: California... | reverse complement strand
TACAACAAGGCCGACGAGGCCACCCTCCGAATGGTCGAGGACGCCGACGTCGAAGAGGGCTGCCGGGCCGTCGGCTTCGGCCTCGACGCCCCGGGGCCCAGCGAGGTCGGCATCGTGACCGGCGACGGGGTCTCCGTCCTGGCCGACCGCGCCTTCCTCGACGAGCGCCACACGCGAGCGCTCGAACTGACCACCCGGGAGGCCCTCGAGGGCGTCGGCCTCGCCGCCGACCACCTCCTCGAGGACGTGCTCGCGGCCGCCGCGCTCGTGCGTGCGGTGGGTGTCGCCCCCGTCTCGATCCGCGACGCCCTCGCCGGCTTCGCCGTGGACCACCACCGCACCGAGGTCGTGGCCGAGTCCGGTGGAGTGACGTGGGTGGACGACTCGAAGGCGACCAACCCCCACGCCGCGCGCGCCTCCTTGACGGCCTTCCCGTCGGTCGTGTGGATCGTCGGCGGGCTCTTCAAGGGCGTCGACGTCGAGCCGCTCGTCCTCGAGTCGACGGGCGCCGTCCGGGCAGCCGTGTTCGTGGGCGTCGACCGTGAGCCCCTCCGGCAGGCCTTCTCCCGACACGCGCCCGGCATCCCCGTCTTCGAGGTCGACGCCACCGACACTGGGCAGGTGATGCCGACGGCCGTGCGCCTCGCCGCGAGCGTGGCCCGACCCGGAGACACCGTGCTCCTCGCCCCGGCGGCGGCGTCCATGGACCAGTTCACCGACTACACGGCCCGCGGGAGATCCTTCGCCCAGGCCGTACACGAACACTTGAGGGGTGACGTCGATGGCCAACCCGCCGTCCAGCCTCCCGCGCCGTCGGCCGACTGAGTCGAGTCGTACGCGCCGCGGGCCCGTCCAGTCGACCGAGGACGCGTCGAGCGGCCTGGGGTCCTCGAAGCGCACGGCCGGTGCGGTCGTCCGGGTCAAGAAGCTCTTCGCCGCCGAGACCGGTTCGTACTTCGTGATCCTCGGCACGACGTTGTTCATGGTCGTGCTCGGGCTCGTCATGGTGCTCTCGTCGTCGTCGGTCGAGCAATACATCTCGTCGCGACACACGTCGTTCTTCGGGGCGTTCATCCGACAGAGCACGTACGCGGCCGTGGGCATCCCGCTCATGCTCATCGTGTCGCGGCTGCCCGTCTCGTTCCTGAAGCGTTGGGCGTGGCACGTCCTGGGCGCGACGATCGTCCTCCAACTCCTCGTCTTCTCGCCCCTCGGCTACGAGATCGGCGGCAACCGGAACTGGATCGACCTCGGTTCGTTCACGGCGCAGCCCTCCGAGGCCGTGAAGCTCGCGTTGGCCATCTGGCTCGGCATGATCCTCTCGGTCAAGCGCGACCTGCTCGACGACTGGAAGCACCTGGCGATCCCGCTCGTTCCCGTGGCCGGCGTGGCGATCGGTCTCGTCGTGCTCGGCGGCGACCTCGGGACGACCATGATCATGCTCCTGCTCGTCTTCGCCGCCGTCTGGTTCGCCGGGGTCCGGTTGCGCTACCTGCTCGCGCCGCTCGCGTTCCTCGCGGTCGTCGTGCCCCTGATCGCCCAGGGCTCGAGCTCCCGGAACTCCCGCATCGCCGCCTGGCTGTCGGGCTGCACCGACTCGAGCCAGTACCAAGCCGAGTGCTGGCAGACCCTGCACGGCACCTGGGCGTTGGCCTCGGGCGGACTCTTCGGCGTCGGCCTCGGCAACTCGAAGTCGAAGTGGTCCTGGCTGCCCGAGGCCGACAACGACTTCATCTTCGCCATCGTCGGCGAAGAGCTCGGCTTGATCGGTGCGATGGTCGTGTTGGCCCTGTTCATCGTCCTCGCCGTGGGCTTCGTCAAGATCATCCGTCGTACCAACGACCCCTTCGTGCGCGTGACGACCGGCGCCATCACGGCGTGGATCATCGGGCAGGCGCTCGTCAACATCGCGGTCGTGCTGGGGCTGCTGCCCGTCCTGGGCGTTCCCTTGCCGCTGATCTCGGCGGGTGGGTCGGCCTTGATCGTCACCCTCGTGGCCATCGGCGTGGTGCTCTCGTTCGCCCGGGTGCCCGAGGAGACCGACGTGCCGCAGGGGCTCCCGCGACAGCGGGTAGGGTCTCTGCGGTGACGACGTATCTCCTCGCCGGCGGTGGCACCGCCGGGCACGTGAACCCCCTCCTCGCCGTGGCCGATCGGCTCCGACGGCGCGAGCCCGACGCGATCGTCCTCGTGCTCGGTACGGCCGAGGGGCTCGAGGCCCGGCTCGTCCCGCAACGCGGGTACGAGCTGTTGACCGTGCCCCGGCTCCCCTTCCCCCGGAAGCCCTCCGCGGCGGCCCTGCGCTTCCCGGGGCGACTCGCGGGTGCGATCGACGGCATCCGGTCCTTGCTCGCACAGCACGACGTCGACGTCGTCGTGGGTTTCGGCGGCTACGCAGCCGCCCCCGCCTACGTCGCCGCATGGCGGTCGAAGGTGCCCGTGGTCGTCCACGAAGCCAATGCGAAGCCCGGCATGGCGAACGTCCTCGGCTCGTTCCTCTCGTCCCACGTCGGCGTCGTCTTCCGCTCCACCCGCCTGCGGGGCGGACGGCAGGTCGGCATGCCGTTGCGCGACGAGATCGAGTCCCTGGACCGCCGGGCCCACCGGGACGAGGCCGTCGCGACGTTCGACCTCGACCCCTCGCGACCGACGCTGCTCGTCACGGGCGGCTCGACCGGTGCCCGGCGCCTCAACGAGACCATGTCGAAGGCAGCCGTCGGCGTGCTCGGCGCCGGATGGCAGATCCTGCACATCACGGGCGAGAAGTCCGACCTCACCTCGACCGATCTCGACGGCCACCACCTGGTCCGGTACTGCGACCGCATGGACCTCGCGCTCTCGGCGGCCGACTTCGTCGTCTCCCGGGCCGGCTCGGCCACGGTGAGCGAGCTCACCGCGCTCGGCCTGCCCTCGGTGCTCGTGCCCTACCCGGTGGGCAACGGAGAGCAGCGTCACAACGCCACCGACGTCGTCGGTGCCGGGGGAGCGCTGCTCGTCGCCGACGCCGACTTCACACCCGCATGGGTCGAGCGCACGCTCGTCCCGCTGCTGCTCGACCGGGCCGTCGTGGCCGACATGGCGGTCCGTGCCGCCTCGGTCGGGGTGCGCGACGGCACCGACCGCACGGTCGACCTCGTCCTCGACGCCGTGGGCCGCGCCTCCTCGTCCTCCCAGAACTCCGACCTCAGCGAGACATCATGATCAAGCCCGACCTCGACCAGCCGATCCCCGCCGAACTCGGCGCCGTCCACTTCGTCGGCATCGGCGGTTCCGGCATGAGCGGCATCGCCCGCGTGTTCCTCGCCGCCGGCCACCGGGTCACCGGATCGGACGCCCGCGACAGCGCAGCCGTCGAGTCGCTCCGGTCGCTGGGCGCCGAGATCGCGATCGGTCACGACGCGGCCAACGTCGGCGACGCCGACACGCTCGTGGTGACCGGGGCCCTCTGGCAGGACAACCCCGAGTACCAGCTCGCGCTGGCGAAGGGCCTGCCCGTCCTGCATCGCTCGCAGGCACTCGCCTGGCTCGTCGGGCAGCAGCGCCTCGTCTCGGTGGCCGGTGCGCACGGGAAGACCACGTCGACCGGCATGATCGTCACCGCCCTGCTCGCCGCCGGGCACGACCCGAGTTTCGTGAACGGCGGGGTCATCCAGTCGCTGGGTGTCAGCGCTCGTGGTGGCGACGACGACCTGTTCGTCGTCGAGGCCGACGAGTCCGACGGGTCGTTCCTGCTCTACGACACCTCGGTCGCCCTGATCACCAACGTCGACGCCGACCACCTCGACCACTACGGCTCCCACGAGGCGTTCGACGACGCCTTCGTCCGGTTCGCGTCGGCCGCGCGCGAGTTCGTCGTGGTCTCGAGCGACGACGCCGGTGCCGTCCGTGTCACCGGGCGTCTCGACCACCCACACGTCGTGACCTTCGGCGAGGCCGCCGATGCCGACGTGCGCCTGAGCGACATCGCCTCGACCGGTCCCGTCTCGTTCACCCTGCACGCCGAGGGCCGTTCGTGGCCCGTGCAGTTGCGAGTGCCCGGGCGACACAACGCCGTCAACGCCGCGGGTGCCTTCGCCGTCCTCGTGGGTCTGGGGGTCGACCCCGAGGCCGCCATCGCGGGCCTCGAGACCTTCGGGGGCACCGAGCGACGGTTCGAGCTCCACGGTGTCGTCCGGGGTGTCAGCGTCTACGACGACTACGCCCACCACCCCACCGAGGTCGCCGCCGCCCTGCAGGCCGCGCGCTCCGTGGTGGGCGACGGGCGCCTCATCGCCGTGCACCAACCCCATCTCTACAGCCGGACGCGCATGATGGCCGGCGAGTTCGCCGAGACCTACGAGCGCCTCGCGGACCACACGATCGTGCTCGACGTCTACGGTGCGCGCGAGGACCCCGAGCCCGGGGTCACCGGCGCGCTCGTGTCCGAACGCTTCACCGACCCCGACCGCGTCGACTTCGTGTCCGACTGGCAGGCCGCGGCCGACCGCACGGCCGAGGTCGCGCGCGACGGGGACTTCGTCATCACGCTCGGCTGCGGCGACGTCTACCGCATCGTGCCGCAGCTGCTCGGCTCCCTCGACGCGGCACACGAACCCGTCGTCGCCGTCGCGGAGGACTCCGCGGAGTGACTCGTCACAGCAGGACCGTGGCGTCGGGGGCCCTCCGATGAAGCGGCCCGACGGATTCGACGAGCCGGAACCCGCCGCGACCCCGCCGGCGGCTCCGACCCGACGCCGGCGCGGCCGGGACTCGGACGCCACGGGGCCCCTCCCCGTCGTGGGTGATCCGCGTCCTCCACGCGGGGTGACGGATGGCTCGACGGTACGGGGCGACGAGGGCACCGGCTCGACTCCGTCCACGCTGAGGGGCCGTCTCGAGACGGTCGCCGGAGCCTCCGCCGCCTGGCGTGACCGCCTCACGAAGCCTGCGTCGACGGACGAGACCGGCTCCCGGGCGTCGGGCGCCCTCGGCGGCTCCGAGCCGCCGCGCATCGTGGCACCCGACGGCACGGCCGCCGAGGCCAAGGCACGAGCCGCCGCGGCTCGCAAGCAGGCACGTCGGGCGTCGAGCGAACGGAGGCGCGTCGAACGTGTCGAGGTCCGTCGCTTCACACGTCGCAGCCGACACCGTCGGGCGACCCTGGTGTCGCTCGGGGCCGTCGTGCTCCTCCTCGTCGCGTCCGTCGCGGTCGCCGTGTTCTCCCCGCTCCTGTCGTTGCAGACCATCCGCGTCGAAGGGACCGAACGCGTCGACGCCTCGGCCGTCCGGGCGGCACTGGACGGACAGCTCGGGACGCCCCTCGCGATGATCGACTTCGACGAGGTCACCCGCGAGCTCGCGGCCTTCCCCCTCATCGCCAGCTACGTGACCGAGACGGCTCCGCCGCACACGCTCGTCGTCCGCATCCAGGAGCGCCAGCCCGTCGCCACGGTCGCCGCTGGGGAGGGCTTCGAACTCGTCGACCCGGCCGGCGTCGTCGTGCAAGAACTCGACGCCCGGCAAGAGGGGGTGCCCCTCGTCGACGTCGGGGGAGCGGCCCTGGACGGCCCCGCGTACCGCTCGGTCGCCGAGGTGCTGTTGGCGCTGCCGGTCACGCTGCGGTCCACCGTCGACACCGTGACCGCATCGACGGCCGACGACGTGACCCTGCAGCTCACCTCCGGTGAACGGGTCGTGTGGGGCAGTGCCGACGAGTCGGCGAAGAAAGCACAGGTGCTCGCGGGTCTGATCGCTGACCAGGCCCGCCGCGACCCGGGCGCGAGCGTCGAGTACGACGTGTCCGCTCCCGACAACGGGATCATCAGGACGAGATGAGAGGGTGTGTTCGCGACACGCTGGACGCCCTGGCGACAGCGCCTGCAGCGCACCCATACCTTGTGACTGCAGAACTTGCATACCATGTACAACTTTAACCTTCAACTGCAGAGTTAAGGTTCAAGCGGAGGCCCGGACGTGACAACGAACCATAACTACCTAGCCGTGATCAAGGTCGTCGGTGTCGGCGGCGGTGGCGTCAACGCCGTCAACCGCATGATCGAACTCGGGCTCCGCGGGGTGGAGTTCATCGCCATCAACACCGACGCCCAGGCGCTGCTGTTGAGCGATGCCGACGTCAAGCTCGACGTCGGTCGCGAGCTCACCCGGGGCCTCGGCGCCGGTGCCGACCCCGAGGTCGGGCGCCGTGCGGCCGAGGACCACGCCGAAGAGATCGAAGAGGCCCTCGCGGGGGCCGACATGGTCTTCGTCACGGCCGGCGAAGGCGGTGGCACCGGCACGGGCGGCGCCCCGGTCGTCGCCCGCATCGCCAAGTCGATCGGCGCCCTGACCATCGGCGTCGTCACGAAGCCCTTCGGCTTCGAGGGCAAGCGCCGTCAGGCTCAGGCCGAGGCCGGGGTCGCCGCCCTGAAGGACGAGGTCGACACCCTCATCGTCGTCCCCAACGACCGTCTGCTCGAGATCAGCGAACGCGGCATCAGCATGGTCGAGGCCTTCGGCACGGCCGACCAGGTGCTCCTCGCCGGTGTCCAGGGCATCACCGACCTGATCACCACGCCCGGTCTGATCAACCTCGACTTCGCCGACGTCAAGTCGGTCATGCAGGGCGCGGGTTCGGCCCTCATGGGCATCGGTTCGTCGCGGGGTGCCGATCGCGCCATCAAGGCGGCCGAGCTGGCCGTGGCGTCCCCGCTGCTCGAGGCGAGCATCGACGGTGCGCACGGCGTGCTGCTGTCCATCCAGGGCGGTTCGAACCTGGGCATCTTCGAGATCAACGACGCAGCCCGTCTGGTCCAAGAGGCCGTCCACGCCGAGGCCAACATCATCTTCGGTGCCGTGATCGACGACACCCTCGGTGACGAGGTGCGCGTGACGGTCATCGCGGCCGGCTTCGACGGTGGCGAGCCCTCGACCAAGGTGAAGGACCGCCGCTCGAGCTTCGTCGACTCCGACGGCCCCACGGCGACCTCGGTCGCCGGTGTCTCGGCCATCGCCGACAGCGGTGCGACGCACGAGCCCGCGGCGTGGAAGCGGCCCGAAGAGCCCGCGACCCAGGCCGTCGACCCGGCCTTCGACGACGGTGACGACGACCTCGACGTCCCGGACTTCCTCAAGTAACGACGAGTGACCGATCCGACGAGTGTCGACGGCGACCTGGGCGAGCGTCTCGCCCGGGTCGCCGCGGCCGTCGACGATGCCTGCGCCGCCGTGGGGCGGTCCCCGGACGAGCTCACGACGATCGTCGTCACGAAGTTCCACCCACCCGGCCTCATCCGGGCGTTGTACGCCCTGGGGGTCCGCGACGTCGGCGAGAACCGACATCAAGAGGCCCAGGCGAAAGCCGCCGAGCTGGACGACCTCGAGGGGCTCCGATGGCACTTCGTCGGTCAGTTGCAGTCGAAGAAGGCGCGGCAGGCTCGGCGCTACGCACACGCCGTGCACTCGCTCGACCGTGACTCCGTGGTCGACGCCCTGTCCGACGACTCCGGTTCCGTCGTCGACGGGTTCGTCCAGGTCAACCTGACCGACGACCCCGGCCGCGGGGGAGTCGCCGAGCGCGACGTCGAGACGCTGGCCGAGAAGGTGCTCTCGACCCCGGGGCTGCGGCTGCGGGGCGTCATGGCCGTCGCCCCCTTGGACGAGGAGGCGCGGCCCGCCTTCGCGCGCCTCCGTGCGGTCTCCGAGCGGGTGCGGTCCCTCGAGGCCACGGCCGACGCGATCTCGGCCGGCATGTCGCCCGACTTCGCCGAGGCCGTCGCCGAGGGCGCGACACACCTACGGATCGGCACGGCAATCACGGGTTCTCGCCCCGATGCTCGTTAATGTCGGACACGACGAACCACTGACTCGGAGGAACACCATGGCCAACCCGCTGCGCAAGACGATGGTCTACCTGGGCCTCGCCGACGAAGAGCTCGAGTACGACGAGCAGCCCCACGAGCGAGCGCAGCCCCAGCAGTCGTCGCGACCGCAGGCGGCCGCACAGGCTCCGACCCCCGTCGCCCCGGTCCATTCGGCTCCCGCTGCCGCCCCCGCGCCCACCCGCGCCCCCGTGACGCCCCTGCGTCGCTCCTCGCCCCCCAAGAACACGGTGCCCCACGACATGAACGAGATCCTGACGGTCCACCCCCGCGAGTACAAGGACGCCCAGGCGATCGCCGAGAGCTTCCGCGACGGCATCCCCGTGATCATCAACCTGTCCCAGATGACCGAGGCGGACGCCCGTCGTCTGGTCGACTTCGCGAGCGGACTCTCGCAGGGGCTGTACGGCAAGATCGAGCGCGTGACCAACAAGGTCTTCTTGTTGTCCCCCGCGCACATCGCGGTGAGCGGCGAGCAGGCTGAGGTAGAGTCCGACATCGAAGCGTCGTTCTTCGCCCAGTCGTGACGAGTCCGTCGTCGCGGCTCCTCCGCGTCGACGTGACGACCTGCCCGTCCGCGAGTCCCCTCGCGCCGACTCGTGTGAGCTGATGACCCCCCGATGATCACTTACCTGATCGCCACGATCGCGTACTACGTACTGCTGATCTTCTTCTTGCTCATGTGGGCACGCTTCGTGCTCGACCTGGCGCAGTCGTTCAGCCGTGGCTGGCGACCCAAGGGGCCCGTCCTCGTGTTGGCCGAGGTGGCGTACACCGTGACCGACCCACCCATCCGTCGCGTACGCAAGATCCTGCCGCCCGTACGACTCGGCTCGGTCGCACTCGACTTCGGCTGGAGCATCATCATGCTGGCCGTGATCATCCTGATGAGCGTCGCCTCCGGGCTCCGCACCTTCGGCTGACCACGCCGTCGGCGAGTGACAGGGTAGGCTCACTGCAGCGCCTGAACGGCACGACCCCGGCCCGACCGGGTCCCGTTCCTCTACGGTGTAGAAGAACGACACAGACCACGATCACACGATCCAACAGATGCACGAGGTGACGGCAATGGCTTTGACGCCGGAAGACGTAGTCAACAAGCGGTTCCAGCCGACGAAGTTCCGCGAGGGATACGACCAGGACGAGGTCGACGACTTCCTCGACGAGGTCGTCGCCGAGCTGCGACGTCTCAACCAGGAGAACGACGAGTTGCGTCAGCGCCTCTCGTCGGGCGAGTCCGCCCCCGCGACGCAGGCGGCCCCCGTGTCGGCCCCGGTGGCCAGCGCACCGGCTCCCGCGTCGGCGCCGGCGCCCGCCTCGGCTCCCGAGGCCGTCGAGCCCGAGCCGGTCGTCGAGCCCGAGCCCGTCGTCGCGGCCCCCGCCGCGGTGGCGTCCGCCCCCGCCTACTCCGCCCCGGCCGTGTCCGAGGCCGACGAGACCAGCAGCACCAACAGCTTGCTGCAGCTCGCTCGCCGTCTGCACGAAGAGCACGTCCGCGAGGGTGTCGAGAAGCGTGACGCTCTCATCGCCGAAGGCCACGCCACCGCGGCACGTCTCGTGTCAGAGGCCGAGGCTCGTCAGCGCGAGGTCGTCGCCGAGGCCGAGACGAAGTCGCGTGACATCGTCGGTGCCGCCGAGACCCAACAGCGCGAGATCCTCGACCGACTGAACACCGAGCGCTCGAGCGTCGAGCGTCGCATCGACGACCTGCGGTCGTTCGAGCGTGACTACCGCTCGAAGCTCAAGAGCTACATCGAGGGGCAGCTGCACGAGCTCGACGGCGAAGGCACCGGCGAGGCCTCGCGCCCCACTCCCGCCAGCGCCCAGGGCTTCGGCTCGAACTAAGGTCTTGTCGAGCGACAAGCCCACCACGAAGGCCAGCGTCCGCGTTCTCGCGACGCTGGCCTTCGTCGCGGTCGTGGCCTACGGCCTCGACCAGGGCACCAAACTACTGGTCACCCGCACCCTCGTCGAAGGCGGTTCCGTCGACGTCGTCGGCGAGTTCTTCCAACTGCACTTCGTCAAGAACCCCGGTGCCGCCTTCTCGTTCGCCAGCGGCTCGACGTGGATCTTCTCGATCGCCGCTGCCGGTGTCGCCGTCGCGATCCTGATCGTGGCCCGGCGCATCCGGTCCCTGGCCTGGTCGATCATGCTGGGCATGCTGCTCGGCGGCACCCTCGGCAACCTGACCGATCGCCTGCTCCGAGAGCCCTCCTTCGGGCAGGGGCACGTGATCGACTTCATCTACTTCCCGTCCCTGCTGCCGGCCATCTTCAACGTGGCGGACGTCTTCATCGTCTCGAGCATGGGGTTGCTCCTCCTGCTCACGGTGCTGGGCATCGGACTCGACGGGACGCGCACGCCGAGCTCGACGAAGGCTCGGCGTTCGGCGGAGGACGGGCACGACTCGCGTTCGTCGGTGGCCGATCCGGCGCCGGACGGCCGGCCGGCGGCTGCCGACGGTGAGCCGAGCGCTCCTGCCGACACCGCGCCTCCTGCCGACCGCCGGGGCACCTCGTGAGCGAGTCGCGTGCCCTCCCGGTGCCCGACGGGCTCGCCGGCGAACGTGTCGACGCGGCCCTGGCGAAGTTGCTCGGATTCAGCCGCACCTTCGCGGCCGAGGTCGCGGCCTCGGGCGGGGTGACGCTCGACGGTCGCACCGTCGGCAAGTCGGACCGGCTCGAGGCCGGTGCGTGGCTCGACGTCACGTGGTCACCGCGCGAGGCCCCCGCCGTGGTCGCCGTCGACGTACCGGGCATGGCGGTCGTGCACGACGACGACGAGATCGTGGTCGTCGACAAGCCCGTCGGCGTCGCTGCTCACCCATCGGTGGGGTGGACCGGCCCGACCGTGCTCGGCGGGCTCGCCGCCGCGGGCTTCACCGTGTCGACGTCGGGTGCCTCCGAACGTGCCGGCATCGTGCACCGCCTCGACGTCGGCACCAGTGGACTCATGGTCGTGGCCAAGACCGAGCGGGCCTACACGCTGCTCAAGCAGGCGTTCCGTGAGCGGACCGTCGAGAAGATCTACAACGCGGTGGTCCAGGGCCACCCCGACCCGTTGACCGGAACGGTCGACGCGCCCATCGGGCGCCACCCGTCGTCCGATTGGAAGTTCGCGGTGGTCGTCGACGGCAAACCGTCGGTCACGCACTACGAGACGGTCGAGGCGTTCCCGTCGGCCTCCTTGCTCGAGATCCACCTCGAGACGGGGCGGACCCACCAGATCCGCGTCCACATGGCGGCCCAGCGACACCCCTGCGTCGGTGACGCGACCTACGGCGCCGACCCCACCCTCTCGGCGACCCTCGGTCTCACACGTCAGTGGCTGCATGCGGTGCAGCTCGGTTTCCGACACCCCGGGACGGGTGAGCCGGTGGTCTACCGGTCGACCTACCCCGCCGACCTGCAGCACGCTCTCGATGTCCTCCGTCGGAGTTAGGCTGTTCCCCTAGTCGCCAGATCCACCACCAGACGAGGAGCCCCGTGGCCTCGAGCAAAGACTCATTCGTCCATCTGCACGTGCACAGCGAGTACTCGATGCTCGACGGTGCGGCTCGGGTCAAACCGCTGGTCACCGAGGCGGCGGCGCAGGGGATGCCCGCGGTGGCGGTCACCGACCACGGCAACGTGTTCGGCGCGTACGACTTCTGGAAGACCGCGACCGAGGCGGGCGTCAAGCCCATCATCGGCACCGAGGCCTACATCACACCGGGGACGCACCGGGGTGACAAGACGCGCGTGCGGTGGGGTGACGGCGGACGCGACGACGTGTCGGGCTCCGGTGCGTACACGCACATGACGCTGCTGTCCGAGAACACCACGGGCATGCACAACCTGTTCCGCCTCTCGTCCCGGGCATCGCTCGAGGGCTACTACTTCAAGCCCCGCATGGACCGCGAGCTGCTGTCGCAGTACTCCGAGGGCCTCATCGCCACGACCGGCTGCCCGAGCGGCGAGGTGCAGACCCGCCTGCGGCTCGGCCAGTACGACGAGGCGCTCAAGGCGGCTTCCGACTTCCGTGACATCTTCGGCCGCGAGAACTACTTCGCCGAGATCATGGACCACGGGCTGGGCATCGAGCGGCAGATCATGGGTGACCTGCTGCGCCTGGCGAAAGACCTCGACCTTCCGCTGGTCGCGACGAACGACCTCCACTACACGCACGAGCACGACGCCACCAGCCACGCGGCGCTCCTCTGCGTCCAGTCCGGCTCGACGCTGAACGACCCGAACCGCTTCAAGTTCGACGCCGACGAGTTCTACCTGAAGTCGGCACAGCAGATGCGACACCTGTTCCGCGACCATCCTGAGGCGTGCGACAACACCCTGCTCATCGCCGAGCGGTGCGACGTGCAGTTCAACACCTCGGCCAACTACATGCCCCGGTACCCGGTGCCCGAAGGCGAGACCGAAGAGACCTGGTTCATCAAAGAGGTCGAGAAGGGACTCGTGTACCGCTACCCGGCGGGAATCCCCGACGAGGTGCGCAAGCAGGCCGAGTACGAGATCGGCGTCATCACCGGCATGGGTTTCCCCGGCTACTTCCTCGTGGTCGCAGACTTCATCAACTGGTCGAAGGAGAACGGCATCCGGGTCGGGCCGGGCCGTGGCTCCGGTGCGGGCTCGATGGCCGCCTACGCCATGCGGATCACCGACCTCGATCCGCTGCGCCACGGTCTCATCTTCGAGCGGTTCCTCAACCCCGACCGCGTCTCCATGCCCGACTTCGACGTCGACTTCGACGACCGTCGTCGCGGCGAGGTGATCCAGTACGTCACCGAGAAGTACGGCGACGAGCGTGTCGCGCAGATCGTCACGTACGGCACCATCAAGGCGAAGCAGGCCTTGAAAGACAGCTCTCGAGTGCTCGGGTTCCCCTTCGGCATGGGTGAGAAGCTCACCAAGGCCATGCCCCCGGCCGTGATGGGCAAGGACATCCCTCTCACGGGCATCTTCGACAAGCAGCACGAGCGCTACAAAGAGGCCGGCGACATCCGGACCGTCGTCGAGTCCGACCCCGAGGCCAAGACCGTCTTCGACACGGCGCTCGGCCTCGAGGGGCTGAAGCGCCAGTGGGGTGTGCACGCCGCCGGCGTCATCATGTCGAGCGATCCGCTCATCGACATCATCCCGATCATGAAGCGCGAGCAAGACGGTCAGATCGTCACGCAGTTCGACTACCCGGCCTGCGAGTCCCTGGGCCTCATCAAGATGGACTTCCTGGGGTTGCGAAACCTCACGATCATCAACGACGCCCTCGACAACATCAAGACGAACCGAGGCTTCGACCTCGTGCTCGAAGACCTCGAGCTCGACGACCGGGGCGCGTACGAACTGCTCGGGCGCGGCGACACCCTCGGGGTGTTCCAACTCGACGGCGGGCCCATGCGTGGGCTCCTCCGGCTGATGAAGCCCGACAACTTCGAAGACATCTCCGCCGTCATCGCGCTCTACCGACCGGGCCCCATGGGCGCCAACTCGCACACGAACTACGCCTTGCGGAAGAACGGCGCGCAAGACATCACCCCGATCCATCCCGAGCTGGAAGAGCCGCTCAAAGAGATCCTGTCGACCAGCTACGGCCTGATCATCTACCAAGAGCAGGTCATGGCCATCGCGCAGAAGGTGGCCGGCTTCTCGTTGGGCCAGGCCGACATCCTCCGACGCGCCATGGGCAAGAAGAAGAAGTCCGAGCTCGACAAGCAGTACGCCGGGTTCGAGAAGGGCATGTTCGACAACGGTTTCTCGCCCGATGCCGTGAAGATGCTCTGGGACATCCTGTTGCCCTTCTCCGACTACGCCTTCAACAAGGCGCACTCGGCGGCGTACGGCGTGGTGTCGTACTGGACGGCCTACCTCAAGGCCCACTACCCGGCCGAGTACATGGCCGCCCTGCTCACCAGCACCGGGGACTCCCGCGACAAGCTGGGCCTCTACCTCAACGAGTGCCGCCGCATGGGAATCAAGGTGCTGCCGCCCGACGTCAACGAATCGATCGGGTTCTTCGCGGCCGTCGGCGACGACATCCGCTTCGGCATGGGTGCCGTGCGCAACGTCGGCTTCAACGTGGTCGATCACGTGATCGCGGCGCGCAAGAAAGAGGGTGCGTTCACCTCGTTCCACGACTTCCTGCGCAAGGTGCCGCTCCCCGTGGCGAACAAGCGGACGGTCGAGTCGCTCGTCAAGGCAGGAGCATTCGACTCGCTGGGGTCCACGCGGCGTGCTCTCGTCGAGATCCACGAGTCCGCCGTCGAGGCCGCGGTCAGCGAGAAGCGGGCCGAGGCGAACGGGCAGGTCGGCTTCGACTTCGACTCCTTGTGGGACGAGCCGCAGGACGTCCAGCACGTGCCCGAACGTCCCGAGTGGTCGAAGCGAGACAAACTGGCGTTCGAGCGCGACATGCTGGGCCTCTACGTCTCCGACCACCCGCTCGCGGGCCTCGAGCTGCCCCTGGCGAAGCACGCGCAGACGACGGTCACCGACATCCTGGCGAGCGACCCCGCGACGATCGACGGCGAGACGGTGACGATCGCAGGGCTCATCACCAGCGTGCAGCACCGCGTGGCTCGTAACTCGGGCAACCCCTACGGCATCATCACCGTCGAGGACTTCGGGGGCGAGATCTCGGCCATGTTCCTCGGCAAGACCTATCAAGAGTTCGGTCCGTCGCTCGTCGGTGACTCCATCATCGTGCTCAAGGGCCGGGTGAGCGTCCGCGACGACGGCATGAACATGCACGCCGCGAGCATGTTCATGCCCGACCTGGGCGTCGGCGTGAACCACGGGCCGTTGCTCCTGCAGATGCCCGAACACCGGGCCACGCACGACACGGTCACCGAGCTGGCGGCGGTGCTCGGCCGTCACTCCGGCGGCACCGAGGTCCGCCTCCGACTCGTCAAGGGCGAGGCCGCCCGCGTGTTCGAGATCCCCATGCCGGTCGACGTCACGGCCGACCTCTTCGGCGAACTGAAGAGTCTGTTGGGTCCCGGCTGCCTCGTCTGAGGTGGCCGGCACCCGGCCCGGCTGAGTCGGGTCAGGTGTTCGGCACCCACCTGTCGACGCGAGGTGAGCCCGGTGTCAGCCCTCGAGGTGCACGGGTCTCAGGTAGCGGCGGTCGTGGTACAGCAGGGCGTCGTCGTCCTCGCCCACGCCGCCCGTCCCGATGCGCACGACCACGACGGCGTTGCCGTGGACGGGTAGCCGCTCGATGATCGTCCCGGTCATCCACGCGGTGACGCCCGTCAGCAGCGGCACCCCGTTCGGCCCGTCGGTCCAGTGGTCACCGGCGAAGCGCTCGGCGGCGGGACCCGCCATGCGGTGGGCGAGGTCCCGGTTCCGTAGGCCGAGCAGGTGCACGATCACCTGGTCCGTCTCCGTGAGTGCAGGCCATGAACTCGCCGTCCTGGCCATGTTGAAGGTCGCGAGCGGCGGCACGGCGGCCAGGGACGCCAGCGACGTGGCCGTGAACCCGACCGGGGTGCCTTCGCCGTCACGCGCCGTCACGATCGCGACGCCGGCGGCGTGGCGTCGGAAGGCGTCCTTGAACGCCTCGAGGGAGCCGTCGGGCCGCGAAGTCGTCGCGTTGTCGTCCGTCATGCTCCCGACCCTACTGACTAGGCTGGACGGGCCATGATCCAGACCACAGATCTGCGCGGTCTCGCGCCGACCCACGCCCAGCTGCTCGACCTCGTCCCGCGGTCCCACGCCGACGTCGGGGCCGCGACGGACGCCGCCCGGCGTCTCGTCGACGACGTCCGCGAGCGGGGTGCCGCTGCCCTTCGTGATCAGGCGGCACGTTTCGACGGCGTCCGCCCCGACACCCTCCGCGTCGCGACGCAGACCATCGACGACGCCGTCGCGGCCCTCGACCCCCTGGTCAAGGAGGCGCTGGTCGAGTCGATCGCGCGCGTCACGCAGGCCAGCCGCGCCCAGGTCCCGTCGCCGACCACGACCCGACCCGCGCCGGGCGCGGTCATCGAGCAGCGGTGGCAGCCCGTCACACGCGCCGGGGTCTACGTCCCCGGCGGCAAGGCCGTGTATCCCTCCAGCGTCGTCATGAACGTCGTCCCCGCACAGGTGGCGGGGGTGTCGTCGATCGCCCTCGTGTCGCCCGCGCAGCGCGAACACGGCGGGGGAGTGCACCCCGTCATCCTGGGTGCCGCCGGCCTGCTGGGAGTCGACGAGGTGTACGCCATCGGTGGTGCCGGGGCGATCGGTGCGCTCGCCTACGGCGTGCCCGAGCTCGAGCTCGAGCCGGTCCAGGTCATCACGGGCCCCGGCAACAACTTCGTGGCCGCTGCGAAGCAGCTCGTGCGCGGTCGGGTCGGCATCGATTCGGTGGCCGGTGCGACCGAGATCCTCGTCATCGCCGACGACTCGGCGGACGCCACGTTGGTCGCCGTCGACCTCATCAGCCAGGCCGAGCACGACGAGGAGGCCTCGGCCGTCCTCGTGACGGACTCGGCCGCCTTCGGCGAGGCCGTCGTCGCCGAACTGACCCGGCTCGTGCCCCGCACGCTGAGCGCGGCGCGAGTCCGGACCGCCCTCTCCGGTCGCCAGTCGGCGGTGGTCCTGGTCGACGACCTCCGGCAGGCCGCCGCGTTCAGCAACGCCTACGGGCCGGAGCACCTCGAGGTGCAGACCCGCGACGACGACGCGGTCCTGGCCGACATCACCGACGCCGGCGCGATCTTCGTGGGGCCGGACACGCCCGTCAGCCTGGGCGACTACCTCGCCGGTTCGAACCACGTCCTGCCCACCAGCGGGCAGTCGCGCTTCTCGTCCGGGCTCGGCGCGTTCACGTTCCTCCGGCCGCAACAGATCGTCCGATACGACGCCGAAGCCCTCGGTGTCGTGGCCGAGCGGCTCGTGGCGCTCTCGAACGCCGAGCTGCTGCCCGCCCACGGCGAGGCCGTCGCGGCCAGGCTGTCGCGCCCCTGAACCGGGCACGGTCCCCGCGGGCGGGCTCTCGGGTGGCCCGGGGGTCCGACGTCGCCCCCGGCGTCCGATAATCTGGCCGCACCATGTTCTGCCCCTTCTGCCGCCACCCCGACTCCCGAGTCGTCGACTCCCGCACCAGTGACGACGGCACGTCGATCCGTCGTCGCAGGCAGTGCCCGAACTGCGGTCGCCGGTTCAGCACGACCGAGACCGCGAGCCTCAACGTGGTGAAGCGCAACGGCGTCCTCGAACCGTTCAGCCGCGACAAGATCATCTCGGGCGTTCGCAAGGCCTGCCAGGGGCGCCCGGTGACCGACGGGGACCTCGCCGTCCTGGCGCAGAAGGTCGAGGAGGCCGTCCGGGCGAGCGGTGCGTCGCAGATCGAGGCCAACGACATCGGTCTGGCCATCCTGCCCCCGCTCCGCGACCTCGACGAGGTGGCGTACCTGCGTTTCGCCAGCGTCTACCAGGCCTTCGACTCGCTCGAGGACTTCGAGGCCTCGATCGGTCAACTGCGCGAAGAGCACGCGTCCCGTCCCCTCCCCGCCCGGTCGGTCGACGAATGAGGACCCCGTACCGCGTCCTCTTCGACGTCGTCTTCGCCAAGATGGACCCCGAGGACGCCCACCATCTCGCCTTCCGGGTCATCAAGGCGATCCCCAAGGTGGGCCTGGCCGGCGTCGTCGGACGCTTGACGGCCCCGGCGCCGTCCCTCGCCGTCGAGGCGCTCGGACTCCACTTCGCCTCCCCCTTCGGCGTCGCGGCAGGCTTCGACAAGGACGCCAAGGGCATCGCCGGTCTCGGCGCGCTCGGGTTCGGGCACGTCGAGGTGGGAACGGTGACGGCTCGGCCGCAGCCCGGCAACGACCGCCCTCGGCTCTTCCGGCTCGTCCCCGACCTCGCCGTCGTGAACCGCATGGGGTTCAACAACTCCGGCGCCCACGCGGCAGCCCTCGAACTCAGCCGGGCACGATCGGCTCCGTCACGGCCCGTCATCGGCGTGAACATCGGGAAGAGTCGCGTCGTGGACGTCGACGACGCGATCGACGACTACCTGGCCAGCACGCGCCTCCTGGCTCCTCTCGCCGATTACCTCGCGGTGAACGTCAGTTCACCCAACACACCGGGGCTCCGCGGGCTGCAAGAGCTCGACAGGCTCGCCCCGCTCCTCGAGGCCGTCCGCGACGCCGCGGGGCACACCCCCGTGCTGGTCAAGATCGCACCCGACCTCGACGACGACGGGGTCCGCCGGATCGGTGCCCTCGTCACCGAGCTCGGCCTGGCGGGCGTGATCGCCACCAACACGACGGTGTCGCGAGAGGGCCTCGTCACCGACGGCTCCGTCGTCGAGGCCGCGGGAGCCGGTGGTCTCTCGGGTGCGCCGCTCGCCACGCGATCCCTCGAGGTCTTGAGGCTCGTCCGGGAGTCCGTCCCGAGTGAGACGTGCGTCATCGCCGTCGGGGGCGTCTCGAGCGCCGAGGACGTCGACGAACGACTGCGCGCCGGGGCCACGTTGGTCCAGGGCTACACGGCCTTCCTCTACCGCGGGCCGCTCTGGGCGCGCCAGGTCAACCGAGGGCTCGTCGCCCTGCGGCGACGTCGACCCTCGGCCTGACGAGATCTCGCGCCGACGAGGTCGAGACCGCGAAACGGCGTCACCCACCAGGGGTGACGCCGTTCGTCGTCCGGGGTGACGCGCCTAGGCGGTGGGGTAGTCGCCGCGCTTGACCTGCGGCTTGGGCAGGCGCATGGGCTTGAGCTGCATCGCGCGCATGGCGGCGTACCAGCGGTTGCCCTTGCGGACGTTCTCGGCGCCGTACTTGGCGGCGAGCTTGCGGTTGACGCTGCGACCGACGATGAGGCAGTCGACGACGGCGAGGGCGAAGAACCCCCAGAGCACGAGCAGCGTGATCGACTGGATGGCGGCCGATTGCACGAGCGTCATCGCGATGACGACGACCATGATCGGGATCATGGCCTCGCCCACACTGAAGCGGGCGTCGACGTGGTCACGGATGAAGCGACGCTGCGGGCCCTTGTCGCGGTCGGGCAGGAATCGTTCCTCGCCGTTCGCGAGGCCGACGCGGGCACGGTCACGCTGCTCGGCGAGACGGGCCCGCTGTGCCTTCTGGGCTTCTTTGCCCGAGGCGACGAGGGGCCTCTGGTTGGCGGCCTCGCGCTCGCGTCGCGTGGGCGTCGGGCGACCCTTGCCGACCGCGGTCGACTCGGGCTCGGCGACGGTGGTCGTCTCGGTCGTCTTGCTGTCTGGCTTGGCCACGGGAGATCCTCAGGGTTGTCCGAGTTCCTAAGATTACCTGCATGAGCGACTCGCAGCATCCCGTCCGACCGACCGATCCCCGTACTGTCAG
>Ga0265798_10004490_pt1 | contig 19171 bp, 17 predicted proteins | sample P3T30metagenome_FD_192430 | JGI IMG/M metagenome (GOLD analysis project Ga0265798, IMG submission 192430) | Plant litter microbial communities from East Loma Ridge, Irvine, California - P3 T30 | ecosystem: Environmental > Terrestrial > Plant litter > Unclassified | place: USA: California... | reverse complement strand
CAGCGCTATTACGTCGTTGCAACGCCACACGAAAACCTACCGCACCAAGACTTGCGTTCGCCCAATGTCAGGATATGCCTGATACTTACACCCGTATTCTAATCTAGACTGCCTCTAAACATGTCATTCTACGCCACGGCAAGGCTGACAGACCATCACCCACCACCGCGAACGCGCGCAGGGTCCGCGTCACTATCGTGTTCCGCCATGGTGGAAGAACGTTGAAAACGCTCTCTTAGCGGCCCCACACGCCTCGAGTCTCAAATGCAGATCTGTGATGCAACTGTCACGACCCTGAATTCGGGCACTGTTCCACTCGTCACTCTGATGTGGAGGTTTGTGAGATCACTGAGAACCCTTCTTACCGCTTGTAGTAATACGTGACTAACTCAGCTGCATTATGACGAAAACCCATACACCACCCGGAAAGCAAAGTCGCGATGGAATATCACGGTGAGTTTATGACCGATTCACAACGGGCAGCGCATATCCCTTCGATACCGATGAGTAGAGCTGACGATCGCGCTGCGTGTCCAGCAGCGTGTTCAAACCTCTCCCCCACTTTCCGAACTTCCGCATTTCCACTTGTCTATCTTTCGCGCTCAAGCCTAAGAGGTCTTCTCGCAAAAGAACCTTGTGTACATTGGAACATAAACATCTAGTAATGGTGGTTTGCTAGGCTGTTCATCTAAAGTGGTTGTCTCCATTTACACCCACGGTAGCGAAGAATGACTGCAATGAATGCATGATCGCATTTCCAATGCCTCACGCCAATGGGAAATCGAGCTCAGGCTTGGTACCTTCTTCTAGGGTTCATTCAGCGTTGAGCACGACTCAAAAAAAAAAAAGATTGCTCCGCGCAGCGCACTTGACAGGGTCTTCTGTACAACTGGTTGTGGCCCCGAAGAGACCGTGGTCGGGGATTGCTGCTTGCGCTATGCGTGTGCTGATTGCGTTTAGCTACCGAACGATTGGGCCAAGTCGTTTGCGTGTTGACTCACACTCACTCGCTTGGTGATTTTGTCTAGCTAGCTACCAAGCGTTTGCTAGAGACTAGCAACATCAGAAGCACCCGTCACCGCGAGCATTTGTGCGAACAACTGGCAGACTAAGCATACCCAAGTCGCATCCACGATACCCTGGACTACCTTTCTCAACTCAACTTCACTCCCGGGATCTATCTAACCATGTCACTTCTCACTGACGCCGATTGCGAGAGGATTTCAGCACGGCTGATAGAACGTTCGACAAGCGGCTACCACAACAACGACGGCTCTTTCCGTACGGACAATCCAGATGTCGAGGAAAATTGCCAGCTTCTCATGCGCCAGTTACTCCCCAGCCCGGACAATCTACGGAGATTTCAAGACTGGAGCCAAAAGCAGTGCAATCTCAATCGACAACTCCCTGAACCTGGAAGCGCCGCCGACCTCATCAAGACCATTGAAAAGACAAACTTTCTCTCCGAGGACTCCCGTACGACTCTTTGTGACATGTTGAGTACCGACCTACGCTCATACGTCGGCCTGGGAATGCATCTCGACTATCACTACTGTCTGAGGATGGATCTCTTACAGCTAGTCCCCGAAGATTACGACATCGACCAGATGGACCCGCGCGACATCCTACCTGGATCTATACTCGGTATCAACCTGACCAAGACAAGCCCTCAGAGTAACAACCGGCGCAAGAATAACGAGTCAGACGAATCCGCTTCCAGCAATTCATCCACTGGCAATGATGATACCGGTTTCACGTTCATGCAGCTGGGCAGGGTTGATTACGTCTCACAGGAGACGAGAAAGAGATACGGGAAATCGTCCCACCACCCTGTACAGATGCCCTGGTTCGATTCCGGTTACGTCCTCGTCGTGGCTATCGAGCGGGACGGAGTGCCTGGCGCGCCATGGCTGCTCTTCAATTTCAAGCCTGAATCTGAGATCGAAGGCGACAGGGTCCGTATCCCGCGAACAGGTAGATTCTGGGGAACTCTTCTAGGAGACAACACTCAGCGTTTGGTTGTGAAGCTTGGAGAGAGAATGAGCGATCTCAAGGACAAGAAGCCGTGGAGTATGACAAAGTCGTTCGGGACGGAATCCGAGGCCCAGATCGTCGCCGCGGTTTTCTCCAAGCTAACTTCCACCACGGGCGATATCTTTCGGCAGAAGGTCCCTGACGTCAGTCGCAGTGGTTAGAGAAGCCGGAATCTTAGGTATCGGGCCGTTCTCCAAACGCAAACGTTTGGGTCATAAATGAGGTGACTCACTGATGGTACCATGGTTCACCCGAGGAGCTTTTTCACGCGACAAAGTTCCCTTTCTACACAGCAAGGTTGAACTTGACCTCTCTCTCACTCTTTCTTTCTCGCTCACACCTAAACAAACAAACGTAAAGATACCATGTCATCTCTAACCGACGCCGATTGCGAGAGGATATCTGCAGAACTTATGGCTAGCGGCATGTCGAAAGCTGGCTATCCCAGCTCCAACGACGACACGTCTCACCACCAGCCCCGAGACATAGAACAGCTCCTTCCCGACTTAGCAAGCATAGACAGAGACCGCGAATGGAGACTCAAGCAAATGGAGCAAGAGGTAGAGGAACCAGAACGTATTCGCCAAAACCAACCACGTCCAACCGCCGCCGAACTCATCAAAGCGATTCAAGAGATCGACTTCCTTAACGAAGAATCGCGCGAAAAGGTCTATTACATACGGCGTTGGATAGAGAATGGCGCACTCAAACTGGGAATGCATTGCGACTACCACTTCTGCTTAGTACCCGATGGCTATGACCAACTGATGTACGAGGATGAAGACGTGGACTGGGACGATCAACGCGAGTGGCCGAAATTCACAAACATACTTGGTATCAACATATGGAAGACAGCATCCGATGCCGAGACCGCAGGAGTCCAGCCCAAGGGCATTGAACTAGATCAATTTGGTCTCACGAACGAGTCCAGAGGCAACGACGCCACGGGCTTTGTGTTTATGCAGCTGGGCCGGGTGTTTCAACTTCAGGATTGTCACGTGGAAAGTAACAAGCAAAGGGCCGAAAGGAACGAAAGGCAGATATACTGGTCTGACTCTGGGTTCGTCCTCGTCGTCGCTATCGAGGAGAATGGAAGAGCAGGAGCGCCGTGGTTGGTGTGTAACTTCAATCCAGAAAATGAGATTGAAGGCGGTCGCATCAAGCTCCCACAATCAAGCCGGGACTGTGGCGATACTTTGGGTGACGGTGTTCAGTATAAGGCTCTCAAGATTGCGGACGATATTGAGGAGCTCAAACAAGGCAAGGCATGGGATGTTACGATGAAGTTTGGCAGCGAGTCTGACATACAAATCGTACCCGCCGTCTTTGATGGGAAGGGGAAAGAGAAAAGGCTCTTGCGACACAAGGTTCGCAAGGAAGAGCTTACGGAATGGGTTGAGGTCTAACCTCCTACGCGATATCCAGTCATGCACGTACCCTGGCTCACGATCTCCTTCACCAACAAACCACCAACAAACAACAAATAAGCTTTCAGCCTCATGAAATACACTTATCATTAAGACTACACAACCTTCCTAGTCTAATACTTCCCACTCTCCTTAACCAACCCATTCTTCTCATTCTCCGCCTTAGGCTTCAACGCCCACTCGGGCGCCTCATCAATCTCATCCTCCTCAGCCTTATCCCCCTCCTCCTTAGTCTTATGCACACTACTCGGCAAATGCTCCGCAGGCGCATAAACCGTAATCAACTCTAAGGGCTGATCCCCCTTGGTAACGAACTGATGCTGCGTCCCCGCCGGCACAACAACAACATCACCGGCCTTAACCTCCTGGTCCTTGCCATTCACCGTCGCCAGCCCTTTACCGGATGTGAAGAGCAGGATCTGGTCGACAAGATGGACTTCATCACCGATTTCGCCGTTGACGGGGACTTCCATGGCGACGATTTGGGAGTAGAGGCCTGTGTGTAGGACTGTGCGGAAGTCGCCAAAGCTTCGCTTTTCGCTCATCAGACCGGGGAAATGCACCATTTCGTGTTTTGGGGGCGCGTTCTCGCGGTTTCCGACTTTCTTGAAGGCGTCCATTTTGGCGGCGTAGAGGCGAGGGGTGGTTGTGCTGAAGGATTTGGTGACGGTGACTGGGCTTCGCTTTGAGAGTGTGGATGTGGAGAGGCGGAGGAGACGGGATGTGGTGTTGAGCATTAGGGAGGAATTGGTTTGGGATGGATGGCTTTTAGGGTCGAGTGAGATGGGGATTATATGGCACGTTGCTTTTGCATCACGGTATACATCGCGTCAGCGCGCGTTAGGTGTGGAGGGTCTAGACTGCGTGGTATGCATGACGTCACCATCGCGTTACCTCACGATGTACGGGGAGATTGCCTTTTCGGTACGCTAGTGCGTCCAGTAGAGCCCTGATTGGTAGCCTCTCATGTAACATGTTGTGGTGCGTGCTATGAGTGGTGTCGTACCTGATTATGTGATGACATGGCGATGCAGGGTGCGATCAGGGTGCTAATGGAGCTAGCGGAGCGTCCCGACATGTCCTGCAGAGTACAGAGTGATGTTGAGAGGAGAATGATTGTTTGATTATAGCTGCAAGCCTCACAGGCTTGGGTCGTCAGAACGTGAACTATTTCCTAGGCTATGGCAATATAGGAGCTTGATCGTAGAAGTTCTCATGTTTGATCAAATAGTACCACTCAAATAGCGCCATGCGAGAGGGCGATCACTTTCTGGTCTCCCTGCGGAACGCATTTTGCTGTTGGGATGCGCGTCTGGACCCAAGCGTGCAGCAACCCTGGTGCTGTGTGGAGGTTCATTGTTGGTGGCGGGCTTGCCCACCGTTGCTTCCATGAAGAAGCAGGAGAGTCGCGCAAAATCGCCACGACTGCCATCGAATATGATACAAATAAAGATGCAGCTTCACTAGACGCGGTTGCGGCCAGCAGCTTCTTCCTTCTCCTCATCAAGCTCTCGCTCGATTTCCTCTTCTTCCGTAGGCTTTGGGGCCTTGACGTCCTTAGCAGGCACGTCACCACCGCTCATCTGCCATTCCATGAGTTTGTTGAATGCGCCCTCTGGGTTCGAGCTGAGCTGTTCGTAGGTGCCTTCCTCGGCTACCCTACCTTCAGAGTCGATGCAGATAATACGGTCGGACCGTTTGATCGTTGATAGACGATGGGCGATGCTGATAGTTGTGTTGTTTTCTTGGAGAAGCTTGTTTAGCGCTTGGTTCACAAGAGTTTCAGACTCGGCGTCCAGAGCACTCGTGGCTTCGTCGAGGATCAGGATGTCGGGCTTCTTGATGAGTGCTCGTGCGATGGCAATACGTTGCTTCTGGCCTCCGGAGAGTTGAGTTCCTCTTGCGCCAGCGTGTGTTTCAAGGCCATCGGGCTGTACTTGTTAGCGGGGCTTTCATAAGATAGGGGTTGTACATACGAAATCGCTGATGAACTGGCAGTTGGCCTTTCGGGCAGCAGCCACGATCTCAGCGCGTGTAGCGTTGGGTACGCCATATGCAATGTTCTCCGCGATTGTGCCAGAGAAGAGTACGGGCTCTTGACCGACGTAACCGATCTTCCTCCTCAATTGTTTTGCGTTCAAGGTGGTGATGTCTCGGCCGTCGATGGTTACGGTTCCAGAGTTGGGGACGTAGAAACGTAGTAGGAGACTAGCGACTGTAGACTTGCCAGCTCCACTGGGTGCAACGATGGCCACATTGGTACCCTGCTCAATCCTGAAGCTGAGGTCCTTGAAGATGGTTACCGCTGGTCTCGTCGGGTAGCTGAAGTTGACATTCTTGAATTCGATGGGGCCTCGGGCCGACTTGACTGGTAGACCCTTGGTGGGCGATATTGTTGGGTTGCGATCCTGGAGTTCAAAGAGACGACTGGCAGCTCCAACACCCTTCATCATCTCCCCGTAGAAGCCAGAAAGACCCACCATACTAGAGCCAGCATAGACAGTGTACATCAAGAACGAGGAGAGTTCGCCGATAGAGATGACACCGTTCTTGACCATGTTACTGCCAACATACAAGATGGAGATGATGGTCAAGTTGCCCATGAGCCCAGTACTTCCGTAAAAGCTCGCGGCAACCACAGCTTCCTTCTTTCCTAGAGCGAATATCCTCTTGATCTGCCGGTTGTATCGTGATGCTTCTTGAACCTCTCCAGCGAAGGCTTGACTTGTTCTGACGTTCCCTAACCGCTCTTCGGCGATCTTAGTCAATGTTCCCAAGTTCTTCTGGATTTTACGACTGAGGTTTCGTAGCGATCGACCGGAGAAAAAGGCGACGAGGGCGACAGGCGGGGCGATCAGGGCGAGAATACCAGTAAGCTTTAGACTGACGAAACCCATCATGGCGAAACCAGCTGCACCGCTAACGAGTGCGCGTAGACCGTCCGACAAGTTTTGTGTGATGCTCTTTCCAACGATGATGGTGTCCGAACCGAGACGGGAGATGAGATCTCCAACCCTGTTGGCGTCAAAGAATTCCGCGTTTTGGACGAAGGTCTTGCGGTAGAGCTGCGATCGAAGACGTGCGACGATGCGTTCTCCAACGATTCGAAGGATGATGATACGTCCAAAGTTGAAGGCAGCGCCGGTCGTCAAAACACCTGCCAGTCCGAAGTAGAAGATGGATGGCGACACGCCAAATAGTAAACCATTGGTGTTTTCAGTCGAAGTAGCGGCGTCCAAGATTTTACCGATTGAGAAGGGTACCGAGAGAGAAATGCCAGAACCAAGGAGCAAGAAGAGGAAGGCCCAGGAGAGCACACCCAGCTCAGGTCGGGCGATTTTGATCAGTCTCCAGATCTCTTTCATGCCACCTGGCGCACCACTAGAGCCAGACCCGTCTTTGCTGAGTTTCGCGCTCAAGTTGACCTGTTTTGCTTGCGCCGCCTTCTCGGACTTTGCAAAGCCTTGTTCCTCGTTCTCGGGCTCGCCATCATGCTCTTCCAAGTCTACGATGCCCTTTTGTTTGATTTCCTCTTTGTATGATATGCGTTGCTTTGCAGGCTTGGCATTGCTTGAGGCTTCCGCTACCAGTCGCGATGTCGTGAACATGCGAGCTGGTGTGCGTAGGCCATTGTTGCGTGTGGTGCCCGCGGCTGCGAATCGGAGGATTGATGACGGGGCGAAGAGAGACGGCGCGCAGCTGTTTGGTGACGCCTTGGATATTGAAGCTTTCGGTATCGGCGTCGTAGCGAACGATCTCGAAATGGCGGGTGTTGTCGTCGAGATGCGCGACTGTATATTTGAAAAGAGGGCTCCGTTGCCTGGGCCGTGCCAGGCCTTTGCGGAGAAAGCCAGCGGGGCGCGCATGGCTGGCGGGGGGTAGACGAGGCAGCTACCGGACGTGAAGATGGAATTGGGGCGTTATTGAGGCATTCGACATGGCCATGGACGTGCGGACGTGGGAGTGGACGACTTCGGACATGTCAATCAAAAGTTCGGCGCCTCGCTGATGACGACAGGACCGCCGCGTCGATCGCTTGCGTGCCGCGGCTCGATCTCCGAGAGTCCCTGAAGCAAGGCACCACCAACTTCACGCTCGCGTTCAAGGGTCTTTGCAATTATCACGGTCTAGATGCCCAGTGTTTTCATGGATGTCTATTGTCTGAATGTTTGTCACCGCACGACGTCATCGCCGCGGGACGCTGCAGCTTTGAGCGCTCTAGGTCATCTCCTTGTTCACCCCCACACCAAGTCGACAAGATTTCCACAGAGGAAGTTCAATCTCTCAAACGAAGAAGGCGCAAATATGACTCAGTATACAGCTGCTACATACGGGTGGTCTTACGGCGCATTCGCAGCATGAATGGAAAGTGCGACCGCCTGAGTCATCCTCACTCATACACCAGGCATCAGTAGATGTCTCAGCCCAACAGCGATGCATCTCAGAGTATGTTTTAATTTTGCACATAACTCATCGATAAACTGCACAGTCGTACGGCAGCATTGTCTGCAGCCATGGCGTTCGCACCTCAAACCCAGACACCCACTCGTCTAGACGGCACGACTCTCGAAGGCGGAGGCCAACTCCTACGGGTAGCCCTTGGTCTCTCGAGCCTGACCAAAAGGCCAATCCACATCACCAAGATCCGAGGCAAGCGGTCTGGAGGCGGAGGACTCAAAACTCAACATTTGACCTGCGTGCAATGGCTAGGCCAAGCAAGCAACGCCAACATCAACGGCGCAGATCTCAAGAGCAAGGAAATCACCTTCATACCATCCAAGATCGTCGAAGGATTCAACAGCGTACTCGATGCTGGCGACGTGCGCATCAAACAGAGCACCCCCGGAAGTGTCAACCTGGTGCTGCAAGCCATCCTACCGTACATCATCTTCTCTGGAGTTGAAACGCCGATACGTATACGTATCGATGGAGGCACCAACGTTTCCAACTCTCCATCTATCGATTACGTTGTCCAGGTCCTTATACCAACGTTGGAGCTTATTGGAATACCACACATCGGCATTCAGATCCATTCGCGGGGCTGGTCGCAGGGAAGTGCCACTGTTGGCAGCGTCACGTACACAATTTCGCCTATGAAAGAAAGACTGTCAGCATTTCAATTACTCGACAGAGGAGAAATTATCAGTGTAACGGCGACCATCATCGCACCCAGAGATACTGAACGGCAGTTTCGCGAGGAACTCGATGTCATGTTTGAGAAACGCCAGTCTCGGTTCTTCGGCTTTGCGGGCGACCACGATGATAGGGTTGACACTACCTTTGAAGATTCACACCACGACAAACGTTACTACCTCCTACTAGTAGCTACCACGTCCACCGGCATGAAGCTTGGCCGCGACTGGCTATATGATCGTGGTGTTCGGGCTGGAAAGCTCGAACAGATCATCCCTACCATCGTGAAGAAGGTGTCCGACGATCTGTTGGCGGAGATCGAGCATGATGGCTGCGTGGATGAGTACCTGCGGGACCAGTTGGTAGTGTTCCAGGCACTCGCTGAGGGAAGAAGCAAGGTGTATGGAGGAAAGAGGAAGGATGTGCTGATGAAACCCAGTCTGCATGCCAAGACTGCACAATGGGTAGCAAAGGAGATGATTGATGTGGAATTTGATGATGAAGGCGGATGCAAAGGCATTGGATACTTGTCACATAATGTTGATAAGAATGATGTGACGGGGGATGACATTGCGAAAGATCTAGGGAACATGAACATCTCTTCATGAGACAAGTACGTAGTAACGATGGATATCTTCCCATTGAATCGTGCACGAACTCTACAGCGCATACCTGAAATGCTTCGCTTGCTTATCCGTCAGATCGCTGAATCCATCCCGAATAGCCTGATCATCTTCGCCCTGACCATACATCCTATCCCTCCTCTTGTTCTCCCAACCCATCCACAGAGCCAGTACACCTCCAATCACCACCATTGCGCAATAGCAAACGATGAGTCCCGTCAATGCCGAGAAATAACGTGGCGCCTCCCTCGCGAAGAAGATATTCGCTCCTGCAATATTGCCCGCCGCGTAGAAAACGAACCACATGCCGTTCGCAGTGCTACGCTTCGTATGACCCGCGATGTTCGTCGTAAGCAGATTCCAGGACAAGATGACCGGAGCGCCGATGATGTACTGCAGCCAAGTACATCCGACAAGGCTCCAGCGTTCCGATAGCGGCGTGAGTCGAATCCCCAACAACCCAGCCAGCGGTGGCAAACAAACCAGAGCCAGGATAAGACACCTTGTATCCCTGAAGTAACCCGCCGCAAGTCCACACAGCGGCACAACAACGAACTCAATAGCACCAGTCGGAAGCTGCAGCAACGTAGCATAAATGCCACTGAACCCAAACCCCCTTATAAGGCTCGACGAAAAGTTCGACACACCGCCATTGATAACTCCACAGCACAGCCCAATCAAACTAATACAAAGCACCTTGAAATCCAGTACGGCCTCAAGCGCCTGATGTTTCTGAAACTGCTTCGTCTTAACGCCAATCATATTGCTCGCAATACGATCAATCGCCACAATCCGCTGCTTATGGTTCAGGAACTTGGCGGTGGACGGACTATCAGGCATGACCCAGAGGAACACCCACGCCCAGACGAAGTTCAACAGGCCGATGACGAGGAAGATGAGTTGCCACGTTTTGATATGGGCGGAATGCGCGTGACCGAGGCCGTACCCGAGAAGCGCACCGACCATGGTCGCCATGCCGTTGAAAGCAAGGAACACGCACATGCGAACGGGCTGTTCGTCGCGGCGGTAGAACATGCTGACTATGTTCATGATAGCCGGGCTGATACTGGCTTCGAACATGCCGAGGAAGAAGCGGAGGGCTAGCATGCCGGAGTAATTTTTCGCGGCGACGTGGCAGCAGAGGAGGATGGACCAGAGGAGGATCATTAGGCCGGTGTATTTCGAGACGGGGAGGCGCTGGATGAGGTAGTTTGCGGGGAGCGCCCAGAAGAGGTAGCCGAAGTTAAAGATGGCGGCGACCCAGCCGTAGCGGTCGCCTTGGAGACCCAGGTCGGGGGTCAGGGTGTAGGCGTTTGCGTAGTTTAGGGAGAGTTTGTCGAGGAATTGGATCATGTAGGTTATGCAGATCTGGGGTGATTCTTTAGCTATGCCGTCTTATGGTTTAGTGTATGGCTTCGAGAGAACGTACCATTGGCATGATGACCCAGTCAATCTTTCTTAAGACGACTTTGCGTTCTGCTTCCAGCTCTTCTCTTGAGTATTGTTGGACTTCGAGATACAGATCTGCACCGATATCGCGCATCTGCTTCTCAGCAGCGAGTTGCCCCTCATCGATGCTAGCCTCTCGCGCTGGCGAGATCTCCTCTTTCTCTCCCATGTTGAATCTGTACAGCTGCTGAACCGGCTGTTGGTGCTTGAAGTCCGGATGCAACTATTGACCTGAGAGGTGTAGAGGCGAGATAACCGAAGACCCTGGCAACGACTTCTCACAGGCGACAGTAATGTTCAGGGATACAATACAGACAACGAGGTCATGACATCTGTACTTAAGTGCAGCAGTTGAGGCCTCCCACCCTTGGCAACGGCCGTGGACGTAGCTATCGGCTATCTTGCCAAGGCAGTCTTATCGTTGTGTTGAGCATTGCATATCGCTACCTAGGCCGGCCGTAGCACATGCAGGTGGATGATGTTGCTGCACGCCATTGGTGTTGTTGATCCTTCGGCATGTCGAATCGGATAATTCCGCGGGTACAGTTACCCTGGTTGGAGTAGCCTGAGATAGCGCGCGAATGTAATGTCAACTCCAATGCTGCGATTACGATATGGTCTCGCAACGCTTCTGCTCACCTGTTCCATACATGTCATTGTTAAGAATCGCGATGGTAACAGCTTATCCAAAGTGGTAAATGCTACTTGTCTCGTATTTGCTACTATGGGGGTGCTGGAATGTTGCATCTGGCCATAGGTGTGGCAAGGAGCAGCGCCGGTCATGCAAAATCCTATTTCCACAGACCGTACGGGCCGGATGTGAACTTCCAGAGCTTGACTGTTCCATCCTCACTGCCTGTCGCGTAGAGCTTTCCGTCAGGCGAGAAGCTTGCCGACCAGATAGGCCCGTGATGGCCCTTGTTGGTCTCGAGCTCCTTCTCCTCGTTGAAGTCCCAGACCCTGACCCAGGTATCATTCTGGTTGCTACCACCAGTAACAAACTTCCGCTCGCCATTGTGCAGGGCCACACTGGCAATCTCGTACGGTGTCTTGATGCTTTTGATGAGCGATCCGGGCGACTGGCTGTTGAAGAAGTAAGCACTGTTTCCAGCAGCTACGCTCAAAATGCCCTCCGAGGAGGTGTTATCCAACTCGCAAGAGCCAACAGTGCCTTCGACGGCGTGCTCGCCGATTGTAGACTCTTGGCGCAAGTCCCACCACCGCACCTTCTTGTCTTCAGCTGCTGTGATTATGACATTCGGATCCGATGTCCACACGATCGACTTGATGGTTCCGGTGTGGACACCTGCGCCAATCTCGAAGCTCGTCGCGTCGCTACGTGATAGATCGTATATGCGCAGCTTCTTCTCCATGCCACCTGTCGCGAGGATCTGGGGGTGTGGCTGATTGGGGAATGCGACGGCGCGGACGATGTGGTTGTGCGATAGAGTGTGTAGGGCTTCACCGGTGTGCGTGTCCCAGACTTTGCTGTGGAGTATTAGTACCATCTTCACTCGCGGTAATCGGAAGCACTTACGCAGAGAAATCTGCAGAGGCCGTCGCTGCCAGTGAGGCATCCGAGGAGAGTCTCGCTTGCCAGACGGCGCCCTTGTGGCCCAGGAAGGTGCCAATCCAGTCACCCGTCACTCCGTCGCGGAGCATGGGGTTGTTATCCTTGCATGCTGATATAATGTAGTACTGGTCCTCGTCGACCAGGGACGAGAAGTGAATATGCGGCACAGGTCTCGAGTGGCCGTGGCAGGTGAGGGGCACGACCTTGGTTGTTTCGGGCATGGTGGGCAGGTAAGGAGGGTGTGGTGTTTCGACGTAAAGAGCGAGTGCGATATCAAGTCGTATGAGCTGTGTAGCTGAGGTCGAGAGCGGTGAGGCTTGATTGCGCGAGGGCGTGTGTTCTAGGTATGGCTGGTCGCAGACGGTTCCGAGCTAATTGGGAGCCACGCGTAGTATCTCTAACAGTTCGGAAAGACAGAAAAGAGAGCGGGATATGCAAAATGGTCGTCAATGGGTCGTAACGTCGTTAAAGTGGCAGGCTGGTGGAATCGCAAGTTCATGGACGAGGGGGAAACATTGGAAAGTTGAAACCTAGCTCAGGGTGGCCTGCCGGTAGTGCCGGAGATCTCCGCTGCCGAGGCAAGACCGCGCTACGCATCCAACTATGGATGCACCTCATACAAGCAAAGAACTAAACAGGTCTACAAGCTACATTAAGCTAGAACTTTGTAAAGGCAGTAACCTAGCGCTAACGTAGGCTCTAGGCTGTTTTGTTTTTCTTAGGTTGGCGTGGGTGACAGAAATGATGCGCTCTTCCTCACGTGGTCATTTGGTGTCGATAAAGGATAGCATACAGTTGGCATCGATGTATTGACAATTTTCCGCTCATAGGGCGTAATTAGCACAGTACGAAGTATCGGTCTATAAAGAGGCATCACAAGTCACTCTCGGATTATCATGTTCACGAGCAATGGGTGAAGTTAGGGGGGGTATTTCTGATTAGATGTTACTACAGATTAGGATATATGTACAAACGCGTCCCGCTATGGACGCTGGAAGATTGCGTAACGCTCGAAGCATGACCGTCATAGCTTAGCAGCGCCTTTATAGGGAGGCGTCGACCTTAGCAGCGCCGAGGACATCGGCGGAGACGTCAATGTTCTTGACATCGTCGACGGTGGAGCCGACCTTGTCGGTGGCGGTCTTGACGGTAGATCCGGCTACGCCCTTGACGTCATCGACAACAGGTGAGACAACACCGGAGACAGTGTTGACAACGGGCTCAACGGCACCCTTGACAGTGTTGACGGCAGGCTCAACGGCACCCTTGACAGTGTTGACAGCAGGCTCGACGGCACCCTTGACGGTGTCGACGGCGGGCTTAACGGCACCGGTGGCAGTGTTGGCAACAGGCTCGACGGCACCAGTGGCACCACCAACGACGGGGGCGACGTCAGGAACCTGACGCTTCTCAACAGCGGCATCAGCGGACTGACCAAGAGCGGAAGCGGAACCAGTGGTGTTCTTGACGTCGTCAACAGTGGATCCAACAGTGGACTCAACCTTGGAGGTAACGCCGTTGACGGCACCGAGAGCGCTGTCCTTGACGTCGTTGACAATGGGGGTAACAAGGCCGGAGACAGCGCCAGTGACAGGGGCAACAGCCTGCTCGACACCGTCGACAACAGGCTTGAGAGCAGACTCAACACCGTCAACGACGGGGGCAACGGGGGCGGTGACTCCCTCAGCGATGCCGTTGACGTCCAGGTTCTGGACGTCTGCGAGAGTAGATCCAACCTTGGAGGTAACGTCGCCAGCAACGGGGACGTCGCCAACAACGGGCAGGCCCTGGCGCTTGCCGATGGATGCGTCGATGGAGGCACCGAGGGCATCGACCTTAGCATCGATGTTCTTGACGTCGTCGACAGTGGAGGTGACCTTGGAGGTAGCACCGTTGACGAGGTCACCAGCGACAGGGAGCTCCTGGCGCTTGCCAACCTCAACCTCGACAACGTCGTCGAGAGCCTCGACCTTGGCGTCAGCACCGACGTTCTTGACGTCGTTGACAGTGGAGGTGACGCCGGAGGTAGCACCACCAACGATGGGCTTGACGTCAGGGACCTGGCGCCTGGTGATGTGGGCACCAACGTTGGCGTTGATCTTCTTGGGGTCGACGGAGGCGTCTACGGAGCCGAACTTGGTGCCGACCTTTGCGTTAACACGGCGACCGATGGAGGCGTTGATCTTGGGGCTTGCGACACCCTCAACCTTCTGTTGAACTTGTCAGTTGAGTAATCATAAGACGACTTGTAGTGTACTCACGTTGACGGTGGAAGAGACGCCAGATGTGGCGCCGCCAACGACGCCATCAACCTTGGGGATCTGGGGAATAACAGCGGCGTTCGCAACAGCGGCGGCTGCAAGAATGGCGGGGACGTTGAAACGCATCTTGGGAGAATTAGGGTTCTTGGAAAGACTGTAAAATAGTTGGAGCAAAAAGCGAGTGTCGTAAAAAAGGAATGACTGTGGATCTGTAGCTGGATGATACTACTACTGAAGTCGGAGCCGATAGTACTTATATACTCACCCACTCCAACGTCTCTCTCCTAACGCCACACCATGTACAAGTGTGGCAGCACAGTAATGTCCGGTATATCACCGTTGTGTGCATTAGGAAGACCAGTAGGATGTCGATCGACATGACGAAGCCTGATTCCAGGGTGCCCGTAGTTGATCCACTGGAGAGACCCATGCATTCGGCCATTATGAAGTGGTATCATGAGCGTAGATCGCTGTTGGTGACCCCATAAAGGTGGAAACCACCAGCACGGGTCCTTTGCCCCGCTCGAGTAATTTCTAGCTGGAGTATAGCAGATTTGACAGCCTCACCGTATCTTGTCTCGAGGCTGGCAGCTTGGCATAGATAATGTCGGTCGTGGCTTTTCCAGATATGCATCCCTGAATTCATTTAGTTCGCCTTACCAAGAGGAACCTTAATCAAGATTCCTTCAAGGGCATGCGCCATACGCGACGCCGCTTTCAGGTTCGCAAAGCTCTTCCTATTTTGCTGTGCCTCTAAAAGTCCCGAGTCATAACCTGTGCGCTTCAGGTCATCGTGTTGGTGTCGATTGGGATCGGCATCAGGGGTAGAACTGCCAGGGCGCGGAACTCGCGGCTTCGATGCAGACTATCGTAGACGTCTCCTGCGACTCATTGGTGTGACCCATTCAGTGAGAAAAGGTTAGATAGGGCTGCCATCGCACTGGTATCGTCGCTGCATTGGTCGTTCTCAGAGCGGCTCTTTGTTCCTTGTCAGTTGGTTGCAGTCCGCTCAGCCACATCTCACCGTTACAACGTGAACGATCGGCCCGTATGCGCGTCTTCTAGTGTGGATGAGCTGCAGTTTATTATCTCCAGTTACTCAAGTACATTTGAACTTGCAGTCCATGATATGATCGCGCAAACTACTGAGTCGCGATTTTACAGAAAGTACGGTGGTGTCTTTGCCCGATCGTCGGAAGCCAGCACTCAGGCACACTCCTTCCTGGATCGGCCCGAATGTTCCCCAAGCGGCGTAGCGTTGGTCAATACAGCCTAGTGCCTTCACAACGCGCACGGTAGACCTTCCATGACGCAGCCTTTTGTTGACATCGCGCTACAACCACGAGACGGCCGTTGGAGATTTTACCCGTGCCTTGACCCTAGCTTTACCAAACTGGTGGAGGATTAGCGCTGTCTGAACGAATTGGGCTACCAGCAATTTCCCGACGCGTCTCCACGCCACGTGCCTGCTCCACATCGAGTGCCCGTGTCGAGCTACACGCAAACCTCAGCTTCAAGTCTTCTGACTATCGAATTGGTAGTCCCAAGGTCACTATGCTAGTCTTTCACCGGATTTTAGGTGCAGTTGTACTATGTATCTTTTCGCCCTGTCCGACGATGTCACGCGGCAAGCTCTGCCTGAGAATTGTCATCAGTAACAACAACGAAAAGCATGTGCCTTGAACTGCGGAGAAAACCGTTGGTGGACGATCACTTCAGCGATCGAATCGGTCCGAGTCAGCAGCCTCCCGCCCCTGGACCGTTTATGAATGCAAGGGCGCTGGCCGCAGAACCACATTAAATCTTGCACGGTCCGATGCCGTATCTCGAGGTGCAGTCACACTGCGTACTGGACAGGATATGAACACCGGCAGTGTCAGAGAGCTGTCCCACGAAAGACGCCCCCTATCAGGCCCTTCGAGTACGTAGACGTCCGTTTCATACACGCAGGGGTTGCTCCTCTACCACTTCACCACATACAAGTCCCTGTTACGCCGGGGCTGCATTGATGTCATCCCCCGAAGAGGTCGAAGTACGGTCACTGTTACGGTTGTGTCGGTGTACTCGATGATCACATCACAAGACTCGTCTGTCGTCTAATCAGCACTGAGCTTGGAGACAGGTTCGATACCAGCGACAGACCGGATTTGCCCGCAAATGACAAGCCACGAAAGGAGATACTCACAACAATTGTTCGTGGCGTGCAACAGAGGCACATAGCAGCTCCCACGGTTTCTCAACGACTCTACCACATGTCTCGAAGGCTCTACTGGAGTGGGCGACAGTCTTCTCTACTGTACACTACGTCCCTACCTATAGACTGTTCAATGGAGGTCGCTCTTGGCTATTGCACTTGTTACCCTCTATATGGAGACATGTTATGCAACCATTTCAGGATTTGACTTCACTCGAGACCGAACCTCCTTCCAGGCAACAGCACATGTTGGCTAGGGAATCTTGCTTGAACATTCCCTATCTCGCCTTGTTTGGTTACCCTTTGACCCCATTGCCCCGCACCTTCTACCATTTCTATCCTAACTGAACGGATAGAGGGGCACTTATGTGGTGAGACCGGTGCCTACTAACACCTGCCTATGCATTTACTATTCGCTTTCTCTATATAATCACTGCTATTGACTCTTTCTTCTCGCATACTGTCTCCTACACCCGCCCGCAGACTGTCGAGCGTTAAACATGTCATTATCCACAGCCAGCAGTATCCCCAGGGCGAGTATCACAGACCTCCCCGATGAACTACTTCTTCAAATCATCCCCTATCTCGCAGTCGAGCCGCGCTTCGACCGGAGCGCCTACGGAAACCTAACATCCCTCGCGACCGCGAACACTCGCTTCCCCAAAGTCATTCGAACCACGTTTCACAAGCTCAAAGCACTTACCGTCCCACTCCCGAAAGCGTTCGCTTTATTTCGAACACTCCGGGATTTCCCCGCGAGTGATTGGGCGGATAAAGTCGAGTCTCTTGAAATCACAAATTATGTGTCTCCTGAGGCTCGGGAAGCGAACTATGGTGGCGACGAAGACGGCTGTATGCGAAGACCCTGGAGTAGTGCCCGAGAACGTCATCTTCGGCGCAGCTTGCGCGCTGGGCTCCTACAATACGTGAATGCGCAACGCCGGTCGAGCATGCCGTCGAGGCAGTTCGCTATCGAGACCGAAGTCGCTTTCCGAACCGATTGCCTGGATACTATCCGGGACGCTGCAGACGTTAGCAACCGAAACAAGCGGATGTGGGCAAACGCGCTCCGATCAGCTCACAACAACGCTTTCCTTGCGCTGCTTCTCCTAGCACTACCAAATCTCGCGGAACTATTTCTCGGTGGCGGCCACATGTTTCACTATCCAATGTTGCTCAGAGACGCAGACCCATGGCAAGGACCAATGAGCCCACAGGTCGATGGCCGACGTCACTGGACCAATGACCCCTCGACGCAACAACTAAGAGAGCACAAGTATCTTGCCCAGGTCTTCGAAGTCAAGTACTCGCGGCTCACCAAGCTAGAGATGCCATGCTCTTGGAGTGACATAACAATCTCTCGGGCTCACCTAATCTCGCCCATATACTACCATTTTGATGATCTACAGACGTTGATAATCCCCGAGTCCGCGCTTCCGCCTAGTGAATTTGTGCGGACGAACGGACTATTCTTCGCGGCACTACCGGTGACGCTCAAGTCTTTGACCATTGTCGACTGTACGTATCTTACTACGCAGTTTATGGAGCGCTTGCTGAACGACATCGCTGTCCTCCCGACCACTTTTCTTCCAGATCTGCGCTTCATCAGTATATACTACATGTACCGCCTAGACCTGATGTTCGGATCCGCAGACATCATATACGCAAAGTCACTCGGGATCGAGATGGACATTTTCTTCTTGTGGAAAATAGATCCGATGGACCCATTAATTGCTTCAGATGTAGGAGGTCAACCATGGAAATTGAGTACAGATGAGCTAGCTGGAAACACAAGAATCCTAGCTCTGGAAGAAGGTTTTTGCGACGTGGCTGGACATTGGGTAGGAAGTAAGCGAAAACAGGGTCGTCCCTCTGGTAAAGCGAAGGAACATTTCCGAAATCGTCGTGGCTAGTGAGTTTCGCGGCGGCTGGCGCCTAATATGAGGACAGCAGACTTTCCAAACTGCATTACTACCTAAGGTACAACTGCGATCTCCGAGTCAAAAGCGGACGAACTTGATCGTCAGGCTCAATGTATCTGTACTGATAACCTTGGAACGTGTCCTCCATCTCATTCTTCACCTGTTGTACACGCCAATAGTAAACACTCAAGTACGCGACACAGGCATATTTCCCGTCCTAGTGTCGCTAGTCGTACTATACCCACATATAAGAAGAAGGCAAGATGGTATCGCTGCCTTCGTGCCCTGGAACTTCAGCCATAAGTGAGACGTCGGCATTGTGATCGTTCGGCCCAGGTTACATGAGCGGCCCTGAGCTCATGCTCAACTAGGACAAATGCGGGGGCAAGCTAACTCTATTCCAACGCACCCGAAATCGCGTCTGGGCAGGGCTGTGCGGGCGCTTGGTTACCAGCCACCATCTCGCAATTTGCCACCTATTGTCTTCTACCCACCATCCACCATTTCCCATTCCCGTAGCCGAGATGTTTCAATTCGCGATCTGCTCGTGATTCC
>Ga0265798_10004489_pt1 | contig 19187 bp, 20 predicted proteins | sample P3T30metagenome_FD_192430 | JGI IMG/M metagenome (GOLD analysis project Ga0265798, IMG submission 192430) | Plant litter microbial communities from East Loma Ridge, Irvine, California - P3 T30 | ecosystem: Environmental > Terrestrial > Plant litter > Unclassified | place: USA: California... | reverse complement strand
TGCGTATCAGCGGTTAGGTGATCCAGGAGCCGGATGGCGGCTTTAACCCGTTTGAGATGGCGCCGCGTCTGTTGATCAATCTGGCGGATGCCGCGAAAACCGGTGCGATTCAGCCTGGCAGCCGCATCACCTGGCGCTATAAATTCTCCGGTAATCCCGATCAGCTGGCCAGCTATGACCGCTGGATTGAACCGCAGCTGAAGGCGGACCAGCGCTGGATCAGCGTGGAGAACTCCGAAGATGCGCTGGGCCGTTCGATGCAGCGGGCGCAGCAGTTTCTGCTGCTCTCAGCATTGCTGACGCTGATGCTGGCGATTGCCGCCGTGGCGGTCGCCATGAGCCACTATTGCCGCAGCCGCTACGATCTGGTGGCGGTGCTGAAAACCCTGGGCGCGACGCATGGCGCGTTACAGCGATTGATCATCGGTCAGTGGCTGGCAGTGCTGCTGCTGGCGGCGATTGCCGGAGGTGTTGTGGGGCAGGGCGTGGAAGCGATCCTGATGGCGATGCTGAAACCGGTGCTGCCAGCAAGCTTACCGGCGGCCAGCGTCTGGCCGTGGATCTGGGCCGTGGGATCGCTGTTTGTGATTTCGCTGCTGGTGGGTCTGCGTCCTTATCGTCTGTTGCTGGCGACGCAGCCGCTGCGGGTGCTGCGGCGCGATGCGGTAGCCAATCTGTGGCCGCTGAAAATCTATATCCCGGTGATGATCGCGGTCGTCGTGACGCTGTTAGCGCTGCTGGTTGGCGGCAGTAAGATGCTCTGGGCGCTGCTGGCGGGCGTGGTGGTGCTGGCGGGATTACTGGCACTACTCGGCTGGGGAACCCTGCTGTTGCTGCGTCGGCTGGTCGTGCGCAATCTGGCGTTACGACTGGCGATCAACCGGCTGCTGCGCCAGCCCGGCATGACGCTGAGCCAGCTCGCGGCCTTTTCGCTGTCGTTCATGCTGCTGGCGCTGCTGCTGGTGATGCGTGGCGATCTGCTGGATCGCTGGCAGCAGCAGTTACCGGCCGATAGCCCGAACTTCTTCCTGCTGAACATGACGGCAGATCAGGTGCCACAGGTGCGTGATTTCCTGCAATCGCATCAGATCACGCCCGGAACCTTTTACCCGATTGCGCGGGTACGGCTCAGTGAACTCAACGGTAAACCGGCCGATCCGAAGCTGGATAACGCCCTGAACCGTGAACTCAACCTGACGGAACTGGCCGATCGCCCGGATCACAATCCGCTGGTGGCAGGCAACTGGCCACCAAAAGCGGGTGAAGTGTCGATGGAAGCAGAACTGGCCAATCGGCTGGGGCTGAAGCTTGGCGATACCCTGACGTTCGACGGCGATACGCAGACCTTCAGCGCACGCATCACCAGTTTGCGTAAAGTGGACTGGGAAAGCCTGAAGCCGAACTTCTTCTTTATTTTCCCGCCTGGCGCACTCGACACCCAGCCGCAGACATGGCTCACCAGCTTCCGCATGGAGGCGAATCCTGTTCTGCTGGCGCAGCTTAACCGGGCTTTTCCGGCGCTGAGTCTGCTGGATATCGGCAGCATTATGCAGCAGATCGGTCAGGTACTGACGCAGGTCAGCCGGGCGCTGGAGATCATGGTGGTACTGGTCACCGCCTGCGGCGTGCTGCTGCTGCTGGCGCAGATTCAGGTCGGGATGCGTCAGCGCCGACAGGAGCTGGTGGTCTATCGCACGCTGGGTGCCGGTAAACGCCTGCTGCGTACGACGCTATGGTGTGAGTTTGCGCTGCTTGGCGTGGTCTCCGGCGTGGCGGCGGCGATGGGAGCAGAAGCGGCGCTATGGGGATTACAGACAAAGATTTTCGACTTCCCGTGGCAGCCTGACTGGACCCTGTGGCTGGCGCTGCCGCTGTGTGGCGCGCTGCTGTTATCGCTGTGCGGTGGCTGGCTGGGGATCCGATTACTGAAAGGGAAGGCGCTGTTCAGGAAGTTTGATGCGGCGTAAGGGAGTGTAGGCATAAGGCGGCACTAAGCCCGCCTTTGACCTTCATCCAGATCGCACCCATCACCAGCAAGCGGGTAACGGGAAACGAAGAGCAAAGCGTCACGCGCCATGGACAAAAACGCCGGGAGCGTTTTTGAACAACGCAAGGCGTTGGCCCGGTTACGGGCGCACCTCAGGGATGAGGTGCGTAATCGCGCGTGCCGAGCTGGCAGGGATGCCGTTTTTTGCGTCTTTGCGATCGTTTCCCGTTACCGGCGTCTCCCTTTGACTTAAAGGCGACGGCTCAATCGCTCTGAGCTGCCTGGTAAAGCCATCATCAGACTCAGGTGCGGGAAACTACAGCTTTTCAACCGCCCAGGCGATGCCGCTGGCGTACTCTTCCGGGAGCTGAGGCACCAGCGCATTCAGTGCCGCTTTGAGCCGTTCTGTATCGCTGTCGGTCAGATTCAGGTGACCCACTTTACGGCCCGGACGCACCTCTTTGTCATACCAGTGCAGATGCACCAGCGGCTGCTGCAGCCAGCTGAGATTCACGTCGGTGCCGATCAGATTGACCATCGCCGACGGCGCAAACACCACCGGCTGCGGCAATGCCAGGCCAAGAATGGCGCGCAGATGCAGCTCAAACTGGCTGATTGACGCACCGTTCTGCGTCCAGTGTCCACTGTTGTGGACGCGCGGCGCCAGTTCATTGATCAGCAGTCCGGCTGGTGTAACAAAACACTCCATCGCCATTACGCCGACGTAGTTCAGTTCCTGCATGATCGCGCTCAGCATCGTTTCAGCCTGCTGCTGTTGTGCCTGATCCGCCTGCGGCAGCGCGACGCTGGTGCGCAGAATGCCATCCTGATGCAGGTTGTGCGTCAGCGGATAGAACACCACCTGGCCATCGTGACCGCGCGCGCCCACCAGTGACACTTCACCGGAAAAGTTGATGCCCTGCTCAACGATGCATTCGCCGTAGCACGCCTCCGGCAACTGGTGAGTCTCATCGGCACGCAGACGCCACTGACCCCGGCCGTCGTAACCACCGGTGCGGCTTTTCACAATCGCTAACTCGCCAAGTGATGCAAACACCGCTGGCCATTCGTTTTTGTCCGCCAGCAACTGCCACGGCGCGGTGGCAAGTCCCAGTTGATCCAGCAGCTGTTTCTGCGTCAGACGATCGGCCAGACGCGGAAAGATATCGCGGTTAACAAAGGCCGGATGACTGGCCAGTTCGCGCGTCAGCGCCGTCTCTGGCCAGCGTTCGATCTCGGCGGTGATCACGCTGTCGGCGATAGGGAGTGCGGTGGGATCGGCGTCTAAGCCCACCGGGTACACCGCGATGCCCAGGGGTTCACCCGCCTGACGCAGCATACGACCTAACTGGCCGTTGCCCAGCACGCAAACCGGCTTCATGCATCCACCCGCGGATCGGGATGGTTCAGCACCTCATCAGTCTGGCTCTGACGCCAGGTGGTCAGGCGTGACGCCAGCGCACTGTCATGCAGCGCCAGAATCTGTGCTGCCAGCAGCGCGGCATTGGCTGCGCCCGCCTTGCCAATCGCCAGCGTACCGACCGGAATACCGCGCGGCATCTGCACAATCGAATAGAGGCTATCGACGCCGCTCAGCGCAGCGCTCTGCACCGGCACACCCAGCACCGGCACCAGGGTTTTTGCCGCCAGCATACCCGGCAGATGTGCTGCGCCACCTGCGCCAGCAATAATCACCTGAAGACCCTTGTCGGCTGCCGTTTCGGCGAAGCTGAACAGTTTATCCGGGGTGCGGTGCGCAGAGACTACTTCAACATCAAAAGAGACGTCCAGGCTGGAGAGGATTTCAGCGGCGAACTGCATGGTGGCCCAGTCACTTCTGGAACCCATAACAATGGCGATGCGGGCCGGGGCGTTGGATGACATGCGGTCAACTCCTGTGAGTAAACAAACAGACCTGGCCGGGCGGACAGGTTTTGAAGGGCACCGAGAATAGCATGAGAAGCACGCAAGGAAAACGGTTGCGTCGGGCTTAAGGTCGTGGAGTTAACCGCAGATTAGAAGTCGAAATCGATAAGCTGAATGCCACTGGCGTCGAGCTGGATCATGGAACCCCGGCTGTGCCAGGCACCCAGCACCGCGCGTTGCGCCGTTTCACCCTGCAGGCTCAGCGTATGAATCGCCGGGCGATGAGTGTGACCGTGGATTAACAGCGGCACCTGCTGGCGCAGCATGGTGGCGACGACTGCTTCCTGATTCACATCCATGATGGTCTGGGATTTATGCTGGTTGGCCTGTTTACTGTCGGCGCGCATCCGGGCGGCAATGCGTTTGCGGATCCACAATGGCAACGCCAGGAACAGCCGCTGGATCCAGGGATTATGCACTTTGGCCCGAAAACGCAGGTAACCCGCATCGTCGGTACAGAGCGTATCGCCGTGCATGATCAGCAGCCGATGGCCGTAGAGCGTCAGCACCTGCTCTTCCGGCAGCAGCGCCATACCGCAGGCCTGCGCAAAGCGTCGGCCAATCAGGAAATCGCGATTGCCATGAATGAAGTAAACCGGAACCGGGAGTTCGCGCAGGGCGCGGGCAATCTGCTGATGCAGCGGATTGGGATCGTCATCGCCAATCCAGGCTTCAAACAGATCGCCGAGAATATAGAGCGCGTCGCAGTGGGGCGCTTCGCGCTGTAAAAAATGCAGAAAACCGGCGGTAATCGCCGGTTCTTCCTGACACAGATGCAGATCTGCGATAAACAGCGTGCGCGACATTACTCGCTGACAGTCACTTTCTGGATAACGACGTCATCTTTTGGCACATCCTGATGCATGCCGCTACGGCCGGTTGAGACCGCTTTGATTTTCTCGACCACATCCATACCTTCAACCACTTCAGCGAACACGCAGTAGCCCCAGCCCTGAACGCTTTCGTCACGGAAGTTCAGGAAGTCGTTGTCAGCGACGTTGATGAAAAACTGTGCGGTCGCAGAGTGCGGCGCAGAGGTACGTGCCATTGCCAGCGTACCTTTGGTGTTTTTCAGGCCGTTGCTCGCTTCGTTCTGAATTTCGGCTTTGGTTTCTTTCTGCTTCATGCCCGGCTCGAAGCCGCCGCCCTGAATCATAAAGCCGTTGATTACGCGGTGAAAAATGGTGTTGTCGTAAAAACCTTCACGGCAGTAATCCAGGAAGTTCTGTACGGTTGCCGGCGCTTTATCATCGAAAGTTTTGATTACGATATCGCCATGGTTCGTCTGGAAAGTTACCATTTTTGTCGTCCTGTAAAGGTTGTCATCAGTTGCTGAGGTCGCTTTGTCGATTGGCGTACCCCTTTTTGTCGACCGTTCTTATATCATAATTTCCAATGACGCGTCAGCAGCGCGGCGCAGTTGGCTTGCTTTGCGTCGCGCGAGCGATAAAAATACGGCACAATGTCTGGATACTTAAAAGTGCCAACCACACGCGAAAACGGAACCGTTCAATGCTTAAGATTTATAACACCCTGAGTCGACAGAAAGAGGAATTCAAACCCATTCATGCCGGTAAAATCGGGATGTATGTTTGCGGCATCACGGTGTATGACCTCTGTCACATTGGTCATGGGCGGACGTTCGTGGCGTTTGACGTGGTGGCGCGCTACCTGCGTTACCTCGGTTATCAGCTTAATTATGTACGTAACATCACCGACATTGATGACAAAATCATCAAGCGCGCCAACGAAAACGGCGAGAGCATCGAAACCCTGACCAACCGCATGATTGGCGAGATGCACAACGACTTCGCCGCGCTGGGGATTCTGCCGCCCGATCAAGAGCCGCGCGCGACCCGCCATATCGCTGAGATTATCGAGCTGGTGGAAACACTGATCGCTCGCGATCACGCTTATGTGGCTGAGAACGGCGACGTGATGTTTGATGTCCTCAGCGACACCGATTACGGCGCACTTTCGCGTCAGGATCTGGAGCAGTTGCAGGCGGGCGCACGGGTAGAAGTCGCCGACGTGAAGCGCAATCCGATGGATTTCGTGCTGTGGAAGATGTCCAAAGCGGATGAGCCAGCCTGGTCATCGCCGTGGGGCAACGGTCGTCCCGGCTGGCACATCGAGTGTTCGGCAATGAACTGCAAACAGCTGGGCACCCATTTCGATATCCACGGCGGCGGTTCAGACCTGATGTTCCCGCACCATGAAAACGAAATCGCTCAGTCGAGCTGCGCCCATGACGGTCCTTACGTCAATTACTGGATGCACTCCGGTATGGTGATGGTTGACCGCGAGAAGATGTCTAAATCGCTCGGTAACTTCTTCACCGTGCGTGACGTGCTGCAACATTATGATGCGGAGACGGTGCGTTACTTCCTGATGTCCGGTCACTATCGCAGCCAGCTTAACTACGGCGAAGATAACCTGAATCAGGCGCGTGCAGCGCTGGAGCGTCTCTATACGGCGCTGCGTCACACCGACAGCAGCGTGAAAGCCCACGGCGGCGAAGCGTTTGAAGCGCGGTTCCGCAGCGCGATGGATGATGACTTTAACACTCCGGAAGCCTATTCGGTGCTGTTCGACATGGCGCGTGAAGTGAACCGCCTGAAGAGCGAGGACGGCGCTTCAGCGCACGGGCTGGCGTCGAAGCTGCGCGAGATGGCTAACGTGCTGGGCATCCTGCAGCAGGATCCTGAGCTGTTCCTGCAAAGCGGCGCGCAGGTCAATGATGAAGAGGTTGCCGAGATTGAGCACTGGGTGAAAGCCCGTGCCGATGCGCGCGCCGCCAAAGCCTGGGCGGAAGCGGACATTGCGCGTGACAAACTTAACGCGCTAGGTGTCATCGTGGAGGATGGGCCGCAGGGCTCCAGCTGGCGTCGAAAATAAAGCGGAGAGGGCGAGCAATCGCCCTTTTTTATTATGGCGATTGAACAAATTCAGATCCGTGGCTTCCGCTCAATACGTAACCTGACGCTGTCGCTGCAACAGCTGAATGTGGTGAGCGGTCCCAACGGTTGCGGCAAATCCAACCTTTATAAAGCGGTGCGGCTGCTGCATGAGGCAGCCAGCGGTCGTCTGGCGCTGGCGCTGGCTGACGAAGGTGGCATTCAGAAAGCGATGTGGGCAGGCGGCTTACGTCGGGGCGATCGCCGACACGATCCAAAGCGGCTGGAGCTGGCGGTGGTGATGGATGACATGGATTACCAGCTGGAGATTGGCTTTCCCGAGCCGCTGGCGACCAGCCTGTTCAATCTCGATCCGCTGGTGAAGCAGGAGCGGCTCTGGCTGAGCGGTCAGCAGCGCCGTCCTTCCGCCTGTATTATGCAGCGCGAAAATCAGACCGCCTTTCTGCATAACGTTGAGGGTGAGCGCGTCGCCTATCCGGCGGTGCTGCATCCCGAAGAGTCGCTGTTTGGCCAGCTTGGCGAACCGCATCGCTATCCGGAGCTTTCGCAGTTGCGCGAGCGTCTGCAGCAGTGGCGCTTTTACCATGAGTTCGCGGTCTGGCCCGGCTCACCGATACGTGCGCCGCAGATTGGCGTGCGTGCGCCGGTACTCGCTCACGACGGCAGCAATCTGGCGGCGGCCTGGGCGACTATTATGGAGCGCGGTCATTCCGAACTCTTGTCTGAGGTAATGGAACAGGCGTTTCCCGACAGCCAGTTTGATGTCGAGGTGCAGAACGGCCGTTTTCAGATGCTGATGTCGCGCCACGGCATTCTGCGTCCGCTGGAGAGCGCGGAGTTTTCTGATGGCACGCTGCGATTTCTCTGTCTGGTTGTCGCACTGCTCAGCCCGCGTCCGCCCGCCTTTATGGCACTGAATGAACCGGAGAACAGCCTGCATGAAGATCTGTTGCCTGCGCTGGCGCGCTTAATCGCCGAAGCCAGCGAGTTCAGTCAGCTCTGGATCACCAGCCATTCCCCCCGGCTCGCGATGCTGATTGCGCAGCACACGGCGGTGAATCATATTGCACTGGAACAGCGGGAAGGGGAGACGCGGGTAAAGGGAGATGAGCGGGTGTAACAGCGTCCCCGCAGGGACGCCCGGAAATTACTCAACTACAGTAATGCGGAAACCCGCGAACTCCACGGTCTGACCGGCTACGATTTTGCAGCGCTTGCGGGTTTCTACCGCACCGTTGACCTTCACTTCACCCTCGGCAATCACGACTTTCGCCTGTGCGCCGCTCTGAACCCAGCCTTCCAGCTTCAGCAGGTCACACAGATCGACGTGCGGGAATTTACCCAATGAAAAACTTGTCATTTAAACACCTTCTTTATCATGAAACTCTTCACACGCCTGCAGCGTGTTTTGAATCAGGGTTGCTACCGTCATCGGGCCAACACCGCCCGGCACCGGAGTGATCCAGGATGCGCGCTCTGATGCACTGTCAAAATCAACGTCGCCGACCACTTTGCCGCTCTCCAGCCGGTTAATACCGACGTCGATGACGATGGCGCCCGGTTTTATCCAGTCACCCGGAATAAAGCCTGGCTTACCCACTGCAACGACCAGCAGATCGGCATGCTCAACGTGATGGCGCAGATCTTTGGTAAAGCGATGGGTGACGGTGGTGGTGCAGCCTGCCAGCAGCAGTTCCATGCTCATCGGACGACCAACAATGTTGGACGCGCCAACCACCACGGCATTCAGGCCGTAGGTGTCAATGTTGTAGCGCTCCAGCAGCGTCACGATACCGCGCGGGGTGCAGGGACGCAGGGTAGGCGCGCGCTGACACAGGCGACCGACGTTATAAGGGTGGAACCCATCGACATCTTTATCAGGCGTAATGCGCTCCAGCACCTTCACGTTATCAATGCCGGCTGGCAGCGGCAGTTGCACCAGGATGCCATCGATTTCATCGTCCTGATTGAGCGTATCGATCAGCGCCAGCAGCTCCGCTTCGCGGGTCGTGGCAGGCAGGTCGTAAGAGCGGGAGAGGAAACCGACCTCTTCACAGGCGCGGCGTTTGCTGGCCACATAGATCTGCGATGCCGGGTTTTCACCCACCAGAACCACTGCCAGACCCGGCGCGCGTTTTCCGGCGGCCAGACGCTGCTTCACTTTTTCCGCAACCTCAACGCGCACCTGCTGCGCAATCGTTTTACCGTCAATAATTTTTGCTGCCATCAGAGAGGAAATCCACTGTGTTGTGTTGAATCGGGGAAGGGGGCTATTTTGTCAGAAGCGCGGCGCGCTGTCAGTCACAGTTTCAGCCGCGTACGCGCTTTCCGGCTTTTTCAACGCGACGAGAGCCAGCCTGCATGCGTATGATATCGGCAGGACAATCCGGGGACGATGTAATGATTTGGATAATGCTTGCGACTCTGGCGGTGGTGTTTGTCGCTGGATTTCAGCTGCTCACCGCTGGCTCACGCCACGCCGCCCAGCGGCTCAGCAAACGGCTGCAGCTGCCACCGGTACAGGTGGAATCAATGATCTCTATGATGGGAAAAGAGGCGGCGAAAGAGTTTACCGACTATCTCAGCCACGATAATGAAACGCATCTGCATAATGGCGCAGCGGTACTGCTGATCTGGCAGGTGTTGATTGTTGACGGCAGCGAGGAGAACAGCCAGCGCTGGCATGCGATTCTCAGTCGCGCCGGTTTTTCACCGCTTATCAGCCGCCAGCAGCTGCTGCTCGCGCTGGGCTTTCTGCGACAGCTGGAGCCAGACAGCCAGGAGCTGCACGCACTTCGTGAGCAATACAATGCGCGTTTCACATCACAAGGGATTGAGCTGGAAGGAGAACTCACCAGCGCCAGTAAACTCGTGTCGCTCAGCGAATGGCGCAGGCGTCACTGACGCCAATTGGTCATTCCCGCAGCACTTCACTGCGGAGAAAGGGCAAAAACGTTGACGTACCCGCTTCCCGACGTATAATCCGTGCCATCTCCATGCGCCCTTAGCTCAGTTGGATAGAGCACCGGCCTTCTAAGCCGTAGGTCACAGGTTCGAATCCTGTAGGGCGTACCAAATTCCCTTCTGATACCCTCTCCTGAAGTTTGTAACCCCTTAAAAAAAACAAAAATTATAATGAGCGCCAAAGTTAATCATTGTGCAGCAGAACAAGGGCAAAGTGAGTGATAAAACAGCCCTTTATTTCATCCTTTCAATGTCATTCTGTATCAGGCCATCATCGATATGTGTGGAGCCTTGTACGCTATGTGTGGAGCTGTTTAACACATTAACCACATCCTGTGAGAAGACTTCCTCTGGTGTCATCACTGATATGCCCGGCAGCGTGTAATGTTTGCTCTTCTGCTCCCCAGCTGACGCGAGGAAACCTTAAGCAGAAACATCTGCTGCAGTCAGTAATAAGCTGCCATGTACAAGAGGAGTGATGAAAGGAAGTCTGTATTATTAATGATTTAATGCCATGGGTATCATCAACTCGCTCCCTTTTTAACCAACGGGCTGACCTTCAACCTTACTCAATTAAAGTGGGAGACAGGGTTATCGCTGCGCAGAAATCAGCACCATCATTGGTCGTTCCGCTTCTTCGGCTAAGGCCGGGTTTGCGTCGATCTGTTCTGTTGTCGGTCCCCATTCATTGACATGACGAAGAGTAAAACCCGCACTCATCAGGGCATTCAGGGTAGTCCCCAGCGTTCGATGATATTTGACCACCCCATCAGCGAGCCAGTTACTGACCCTTTTACCTTCGTTTTGATAATTGTTGACCGCCCATGAGCGCTGACCTTGATCATCTGTGTGCCAGTCCTGGCGTACCGGAGAGGTATAGATGGGGTGTTCGGTTGTAAAGACCAGCCAGCCGCCCGGTTGCAACGCCTGATAAAGGGTCGTGAACAGAAGCGTGATATCAGGAAGATAATGCAGTACTAACTGGCTGTAGGCCAGGTCGTAAGCCTGGGACGGCAAAGAGAGTTGTGAAAGATCGCCTCGTTGATAGCAGATGCCGTTGTCATTTGTAAGTTCCCTGGCCCGGCTCAGCATTTTTTCAGACAGATCGATGCCAACTACCCCAGCGGCACCGGCTTCACGCGCGCGGCGGCAAAACCAGCCATATCCACACCCGAGATCGATAACCTGCTTGCCAGACAGATCGGGCAGCATCGTCTGGATTGCCGGCCATTCTGGCGCAGCCTCAAGACCATACTGAGAGCGTGGCAGCTCGGCATAACCATCAAAAAAAGCCTGATTGTCGTAAATATTCTGTGTCATGTGCCACTCCTGAAACAACGAAAAGCGCCTCAACGTGAGGCGCTTAAAAATGAGCAATACAAAGCCAGCGGCTCAGAACGCCCTGGGTCTCTGAAGCCTGTTCGACTTCGGTCAGAGTTTGCGGATCGTTCTTCGCTGAGGAGGGAATATGCTCATACTATCTTCAACAGTAAATAACCCTATCTCTTCACCCTGCTCATTAAATTCGCGGTAATGAAAGAAGTCTGTATCACGGCCTTTGCGCTGCTCGCTGTCGCGTCCAAGCAGTTCAAAACGATGCGAAGGATCCAGATTGAGCACCCTGATAAATTCACTGTCCATACTGATTCTCCTGAATGATGAGTTAATGAAATCTGGCATCTGAACCTGACGCCATTGAGTGGTTTTATACTCACTGCTACTGATCAGGCGCTGAGTAGCAGTTTACTGATCAGCCAGTTACGTAGATCGGCATCGCACGTCAGCTGATACTGTTTCATCAGCGCCCGCTTATGGCTGCTTACCGTCCTGACATCAATTCCCAGGATGTAGGAAATTTTTTTCTGTGTGAATCCCTGAGAGTAAAGCCACATAACCTGCCGTTGTCGGGGTGACAGGCCGGTCAGGTATGGCCGGAAACAGGCCCCAAGCGCGTAATCAGACACATCATTTTTTCTGATGCCCAGAATGTTATCAACGAGTGACAGCATATCGTTCACACGGGTACGGCGGTAAAGCACCCACTTAACGCTGAGGAACGCGGGTGTGACTGTATAGTCTGAGGTGACAAGCACACTTTTAGAAACACAACCTTCCAGGGTGTGAAAATCTGATGGGCGGAATGAAGAAATACACGCCTTTGTCAGAAAAATAATGTCTGCGAATGCCATCATGTTAAGGTTATTAGTGAAATTTACCGTGAAACCATATCCTTCCAGATGATTAATTAATGACTTTGCCAGACCTTCAGCAAAGAATGTGTCTCTGTCTGAAATAAAAACGTCAATCGTGCGTGCCACAATATTTTCCTGCCACAATACTATTGTTATCTGCTGAGAAAAGAGCACCAGTAAACTTACCGCAGTAACTTACTGCTATAATTTTATGACTCGCTCCCTTATGACTCAGCGACGAAGGCCGATGTTATACCAGCGTATCTGTATGGCTAATACTATTCCGGATGGCGCTTTTTTTGATTCTGTCGAAGTAATCCCGGTGCATACAAACGCCAAATCCTGAAAGCGTCAGAATAATGTCTGATGGAAATCCATTTTCATTCAGCACCCGGCGGGTCTTATAGACAAGCTGATGATAACAGTTCTCCTTGCCGACCGTAGGTTCGCCAGGCCAGATATAATTTATTACCATGTCACGATCGTTGATTTTGTTTACCAGGCAATAAATGAGGAGCGTCTGATTCTTGCTCAGAGCGGCGACAATGTTTTTGCCTTTTAACTGCAACACACGGGACTTAAGGATCAGTGCATCGTTTTCAAAAAATACATGATTAGGCATATACCCTCACTCTCTCAGTTAACCTGTTGCCAGAATGCATCATCGGTAAAGATACAGGCATTCCGGCTGCAATAATTCTCGCTGCGATCCGCAATCAGTGCTGAACCGCTGAACTGAAAAGAGCCTAACATTGTTACCTTAAAATAGGTGTTATATAATGATTGCAGCCGCACATATAGATTATTGGTCTGTAAGAGCTATTTTTATAGGTTTTTATACTTATTAATGATTCGGGTTCCGATAAGCACGGGGCCAGAAATTACCATTTTCGGTATCACCAGCGACGTATCCGGACTCTTTTCCAGTAAAAAATTCTGAGAATGATAGTGAGCAGCAATTCAGGAAAATGCGCTCAAAGGGTAACTGCCAATCCGATTTCTTTCTCTTCTAAAATATCAAACCCCCACCTTATATGCCTGACCGTTCATCGCTTACTTCCTGTGAAGGATATCCCTGTCGCAAACAAAAGGTCTCAACCACCGTTTACGCTATATAGATGTGATGTTCTTCCTTCCAGTGCCTGAAATAGCTATCCCAAATTAATAAAGATAATTATTTAATAACAAAATAAGAACATTTAAGTTTTTTTGGTTGCTGACTAAGTGAATGCCTGCCAATGCAGATATCCCTATCCAGTTAACAGGCATCTGTCCCTGTATTGATTGATGGAATCTTAATGACACTCCTGTCTTAATCGATTTTTATGCCTTTATATAGGTGTTTGCCAGGGTTTAAGGCTGAAATTAACTGATTTATCCATTTTTTATTGCTTTGAATTGACCTTAGCTGGGTTTTTTATCCTTTTGTTCTTATCTTTTTTGAAAAGCCATGGTTTAACTATTCGAAGTTGCTTCAGATCATTTTTACTGCTTTAAGAAAAAGAATATTTATTGCGATAATACGGTCCTGGGCGAAACTGCTGGATGTACTGGTTAAGCCTCTCTCATTAAATCTGAATAAATAAAGAGGCTGTATGTTCAAGAAGAATTCTCTGATGGCTTATAGTGCGGGTGTTTTATTTTTAATGTCTGCCCCGGGCTTTGCTGAAGATAAAAGTAGTGATAATGAAACTGTGATCGAATCTTATTCGGTTGAGCTTGGTGCGACGCGCATTATTTATAACCCTGCCACCAGCGGCGCGGCCGTGTCGGTCAGCAACCCGAACGATTACCCTGTCCTTGTGCAGTCCGCCGTAATGACGGAAGACAAGGCCGGCAAGGCGCCGTTTGTGGTGACCCCGCCGCTGTTTCGTCTTGATCCGAAACAGCAGAGCCGCCTGCGCCTGATCATGACCGGAGAAGGTGCTGCCAAAGACCGCGAAACCCTGTACTGGATGTGCGCGACCGGCATCCCGCCGGAGCTGGGTGACGCGTGGGCCGGCGAACCGGCGGAAAAGAAAAAGAGCAGTGCCTCTCTTGACGTGAAAATCAAGCTGAGCCAGTGCATCAAGGTGCTGGTTCGCCCCGATGCGGTGAAAGGCAAGCTCAACGACGCGGCCCCGGCCGTAACCTGGGCGCGCAAAGGGGACAAGCTGGAGGCGAATAATCCGTCACCGTTTTACATCAACATTAAGTCCCTTGACGTGGGTGGTAAAGCCGTTGCCCTGCCGGACTACATCCCGCCATTCAGCAGCCGCAGTTACGCAGTGCCTAAAGGTGCGGGCGGCAGCGTGATGTGGACCTACATCAACGACTACGGCGGCGTCAGCCGTCCGTCTGAGGCGAAAGTCCGGTGAGAAATGCGCTCCCCGTGAAGCAGAGTCAGGGCAGAAAAAAAGGCGCGACCTTTACGCTGACCCTCATTGCCCTGGCGACCGGTTACGCCTGCGGCGCCTTCCCGGCCCTTTCCGCCACGTACACCTTCAGCCCGACGATGGTAGACGGCGCGGGCGAGGGGGCGGACATCAGCCTGTTTAATCAGGGGGTACAGCCGCCGGGCACCTACGCCGTGGATATCGTGCTGAACGGGCGGCAGGTAGACAGCCGCGAGGTGACCTTTACCCTCGCGAAAGACGCAAAGGGCGCGCCGTACCTTTTCCCCTGCCTGAGCGTGGAATCGCTGTCGGCGTACGGGGTGAGGGTGGAGGACTACCCGGCGCTGGCGGGGCCGGGCGGATGCGCTGACATCACCGCCGTTCCGCAGGCCGGCTATGACTTTCAGTTTGCCAGCCAGAAGCTACTGGTGAGCGTTCCGCAGGTCAGCCTGCGCCCGGAGGTCAAGGGCATTGCGGCGCGGCCGCTGTGGGACGACGGCATTACCGCTTTTCGCATGAACTACCGGGCCTCGTCGAGCCGCTCGGAGTACACCTCCGGGCATGCGGGCAGGCAGCGCAGCGATTCGTCCTACGTACAGCTCAACCCGGGGCTCAACCTCGGGGCCTGGCGGGTGCGCAACCAGACCAACTGGCAAAAGCAGGGCGAGACGGGCGGCAAATGGCAGACGCTTTACACCTACGCCGAGCGCGGGCTGTATGACTTAAACAGCCGCCTGACGCTGGGCGAACGTTCAACGCCGGGGGCAATTTTCGACGCGGTGCCGTTTCGCGGCGTGATGCTCGGCTCCGACGATGCAATGGTGCCTTACAGTCAGCGCGCCTTTGCGCCGGTTATCCGCGGCATTGCCAGAACCCAGGCGCGCGTTGAGGTGAAGCAGAACGGCTACACGCTCTACAACGCCACCGTCGCCGCCGGGCCCTTTGCGCTGACCGACCTGTCCGCGGCCGGCACCTCCGGCGGTGATTTTCAGGTCACCGTGTGGGAAACCGACGGAAAGCCTCAGGTGTTCAGTGTGCCCTACCAGACGCCGGCGATTTCCCTGAAGGAGGGCTACGTCAGCTACAACGTGATGACCGGGCAATACCGCCCGGCGGACAGCACCGTGGACAAGACGCCGGTGATGCAGGCCACCGTAATGTACGGCCTGCCGTGGAACCTGACCGCCTACACCGGCGTGCAGACCGCGAAGCACTTTCAGTCCGGCGCCCTGGGCCTTGGCTTGTCGGCGGGCGACCTGGGGGCGGTCTCGGTCGACGTGACGGGCTCGCAGGGGCAGCGTAAAAACTATGACCCCGAAAGCGGGGCGGCCTGGCGGGTGAGGTACAGCAAGGACGTGGTGGCAACGAACACCACCCTGACCATGACCAGCTATCAGTACGCCTCCTCGGGTTACAACACGATGTCCGACGTACTGGACACCTGGCGCAGCATGCGCGAGTTCGGGGACTGGCGGGGACGCAACCGGGAAAGAATGAGAACCGAGACGGCGCTGACGCTGAGCCAGTCGCTCGGCGACCTGGGCAGCCTGAGCCTGAGCGGCTCACGGCGCGACTACCGCAACCGTCCGGGCAGTGACACCAGCTTTGGAGCCAGCTACGGCGTGGGCATCGGCCGCGGCGCGTCGCTGTCGCTGAACTGGAGCGAGAGCCGCCGCTCGGGCGGCGAGGGACAGCGGTCAAAGAACCGCATTACCAGCCTGTGGCTGAGCGTCCCGCTGGACAGCCTGCCGGGCAGCAACACCTGGGCGACGTACCAGATGAGCTCGTCGGCCACCGGGCGTGACACTCATCAGGCCGGCCTGCGCGGTGCGGCCTTTGACCGCAGGCTGAACTGGAACGTGAATCAGCGCTACGTGCCCGGCAGCGATAAGGACAGTAACAGCAGCGCCGCCAGCCTGAACTGGGACGGCGCCTGGGGGCAGGTCGGCGGGAATTACACCTACGCGCCGAACTCCACGCAGGCCGGCGTGGACGTGTCGGGCGGCGTGGTGGTGCACGGCGGCGGCATTACGGCCGGGCAGACGCTGGGCGAGACGGTGGCTCTGGTGGCCGCGCCGGGCGCACGGGGCGTGGACGTGATTGGCGGCGGCAGCGGCATCAGCACCGACCGTCGCGGCTACGCCACCCAGAGCTGGGTAACGCCGTATCAGGAAAACACGGTCAGCCTTGACCCGCTGGGCCTGCCGGGCGACGTGGAAATCAGCCAGACCGACGTCAGGGTGGTGCCAACAGAGGGGGCGGTGGTGGCCGCTAAGTTCAAAACCCGCACCGGCGGACGCGCCCTGATGTCGCTGACGCACCTGGGTAAGGCCGTACCCTTCGGCGCGCTGGTGACGCTGGAGGCGAAGGAAGGCAACGCCGGCATCGTCGGCGGTGAGGGGCAGGTGTACCTCACCGGCCTGCCGCCAAAAGGCGTGCTGGTTGCGACGTGGCGCGACGGCGAGTGCCGGGTGGCCTACTCGCTGCCAAAAGAGAAGGGCCCTGCGGGGGTGTATACCCTGGGCGGACAGTGCCTCTGAGCCCCTGGGTGAGGGGCAACATATAACGCCGCCGGCTTCCGGGCGGGCGGCATCAACAGGAGGCCATCGTGCTGACAAAAATGACCAACAGACTGCGCACCGCGCTGCTGGCCGCGCTTCTTGCGGGCGGCGCAGCGCAGGCAGCTGAGGCGCCGAAGCTGGACTTCAGGGCGACGGCGGGGCCGCTGTCCGGGCAGCTTCCGGACGGGTTCACGCTCGGTAAGGGGCGCATCGTGCACCGTGACGCCCATACGGGATTCAGGGTGTGGAGCGAGCGCCCGCTGTCGGGCCAGCAACCGGGGCACTTCGTGCTTGAAGGCCGGCAGAACCCGCAGCATCAGCTGCGCGTCAGGCTGGAGCACAAAGATGCGCAGCCTGACGCCGAGGGGGAGAAAGGCATGACCATTCGCACCGGCGACGAGACCGCGTTTTTCAGCGTGGTGGTGGACGGCAACCAGAAGGTGGCCGCCGACCAGTACCCGATAGCGCTCAAGGTGGCCGCACTGGCCCCCTGACGCCGGCTCCGAAAGGGCAGCCGGGCTGAGCGGGTCTCAGGCCGGTTCAACGACACACAGTTAATTCAACAAGGACATATTCAATGAAAGCATTACTGACACGCACCGCGCTGGCAACGGCATTACTGGTCACTATCACCGGCGCACAGGCCGCCAGCATGGACTTTGAGGTCTCGGACTCCGACACCATCGTGGTCGGTGCCACCGCTGAGAAAGTCACGCTGCGCGTGACGGGCTATAAGAATCTGGCGCCGAACGCCAGTGCTCCTGCCAATACAAAGCTGGGCGCCTTTAACATGAGCACCAGCAGCGGCGTGGGCACGCTGGCCGTGACCTACGGCGCTGAGCATAAGCCTATTTCTTTTGCGTCTGGTGCTTCATACGTAGGCGGAGACATCACTAACGGGGAGGGCAATGTGGTTGCAACGTATTTAAGTGGCTCTTCTAAAGGCACGGCACCTTTTAACTCAGTTACGATAGGCGGAACACCTTGGGCCGTATTAAAGACGCCTGCTACCAGCTTCGAGGGGGGGATTTATACGGAAGGAGTTCGAAAACTCTCCGCCGGCGTCTACCCCATCACCCTGCGCGCTGCGCTTTATCAGCCGTAATCTGACGCTGCGGGCTCCGGCGGGTTCCGGGCCTGCCCTGCAGAATAACGTGACGTAACGATAAGCATGAGCACCTGCCAGGCAGGCGGCGGTTAGCCCGAGTACGCGGTGATTTCAGAAACCCGCGGCGGCACTGCCGGAAGACATTTAAAAGGACATATCCGATGAAAGCACTACTCACACGCACCGCGCTGGCAACGGCATTACTGGTCACTATCACCGGCGCACAGGCTGCCAGCATGGACTTTGAAGTCTCGGACTCCGACACCATCGTGGTCGGTGCAACCGCCGAGAAGGTCACGCTGCGCGTGACGGGCTATAAGAATCTGGCACCGAACGCCAATGCTCCTGGCAATACAAAGCTGGGCACCTTTAACATGAGCACCAGCAGCGGCATGGGCACGCTGGCCGTGACCTACGGCGCTGAGCATAAGCCTGCTAATGTGCATGGTACTTCAATTGAATACGTAGCCGGAAACATCACTAACGGGGAGGGCAATGCGGTCGCAGCCTATTTAGGTGGCTCTTCTACTAGCACGGCACCTTTCAAATTAGTTACAGTCGATGGCACACCGTGGAATGTATTAAAGACGCCTGCTACCAGCTTCGAGGGGGGGATTTATACGTATGGAGATCACAAACTCTCCGCCGGCGTCTACCCCATCACCCTGCGCGCCGCGCTTTATCAGCCGTAATCTGACGTTGCGGGCTCCGGCGGGTTCCGGGCCTGCCCTGCAGAATAACGTGACGTAACGATAAACATGAGCACCTGCCCGGCAGGCGGCGGTTAGCCTGAGTACGCGGTGATTTCAGAAACCCGCGGCGGCACCGCCGGAAGACATTTAAAAGGACATATCCGATGAAAGCATTACTGACTCGCACCGCGCTGGCAACGGCATTACTGGTCACTATCACCGGCGCACAGGCCGCCAGCATGGACTTTGAAGTCTCGGACTCCGACACCATCGTGGTCGGTGCCACCGCTGAGAAAGTCACGCTGCGCGTGACGGGCTATAAGAATCTGGCGCCGAACGCCAGTGCTCCTGCCAATACAAAGCTGGGCGCCTTTAACATGAGCACCAGCAGCGGCGTGGGCACGCTGGCCGTGACCTACGGCGCTGAGCATAAGCCTATTTCTTTTGCGTCTGGTGCTTCATAC
>Ga0265798_10004488_pt1 | contig 19188 bp, 15 predicted proteins | sample P3T30metagenome_FD_192430 | JGI IMG/M metagenome (GOLD analysis project Ga0265798, IMG submission 192430) | Plant litter microbial communities from East Loma Ridge, Irvine, California - P3 T30 | ecosystem: Environmental > Terrestrial > Plant litter > Unclassified | place: USA: California... | reverse complement strand
GCATCACGACCGGAAAGGCTCTTGTGGAGCATCCGCTCATCAAGAAAGTCGATGTTACTGGCGGCACACCAGCAGGACGCGCCATTGGCGCCATCGCAGGACGCAACCTGGCACATTACACCGCCGAACTTGGTGGCAAGGCTCCGCTGATCGTGTTTGAAAAAGCGCACATGGATCTTGCAATCAACGGCATTGTGTTCGCAAGCTTCATAGCTAGTGGCCAGACATGTGTGGCAGCGACGCGTATCATCGTGCAGAACAACATCATCGACCAGGTAGTGGAGAAGCTGAAAGCCAAGGTGCAGAGCATTGAGAGGCGGATGGGCTCACCGAAGAATGTGGAGTCTATGATGGGTCCCCTCATATCGGCGAAACAGCTCAGCAACGTTGAGACACTAGTCAACGACGCAAAGGATGCAGGTGTGACGGTTGTCACAGGTGGCCAACGGATGACTCACAAATCTTCACTGGACGATACCGACTTCTCGAAAGGCTACTTCTATCCACCAACAATACTGACGGATAGCACTACAAAGAAGATTGTCGATACGCGCATATGGAAGGAAGAGGCCTTCGGTCCCGTCATTGTCGTCGTAGGCTTTGACACTGAAGAAGAGGCCCTTGAGCTTGCGAACGATAGCGAATTCGGTCTAGGCGCAGCCATCTGGACGCAAGATCTTTCGCAAGCTTTCCGCGTGTCAGAGAGCATCGAGAGTGGCATCTGCTGGGTCAACACGCATCATCGTAACGACCCAAGCTCTCCGTGGGGTGGCATCAAGAGCTCAGGAGTGGGTAGCGAGAACGGTATCGACGCTTACAATGCATATACAACATCGAAGAGTACGATTATAAACTATGCGACGGCTGATGAAGGGCTGGCTAGCGATGACTGGTTCAGGGAGGGCGCTGGTGAGGTTAGATATGGATGAGAGATATCGTATCTCGATGTAGTGAAAGAGAGGCCGCTATCACGCGAGGCGTCATGTTTCGTAGAAAGAGCTATTCTTGAATGTCTCGTGTGCTCTAAGATAAACACAGTGAAAGGACACAACAATCTGTGACTGAGACCTGGTGGGAACTGGTGTTTTCGCTGACGGGGGTCTTGCCAATGACCTAGGCCAGTGAGAGAGAAGGTTCGTGACTATAATTGGTCACTCTATATGCTAACTATACCCTACCAGACCTTATGCTGATCTACTCTTCTCTCAACCCTAAGCATTCTGCTAAACTAGTGTCTAGATCTTCAACTCTATCGTCCGGTCATGTCGACCACAAATCAAGATGCGCCAGCGTATGCACCATCCGGAAGTCAAGGAAAGGTTCACAAGTCTAATTCATCTCTGACTCTCTCTTCCATTTCAAAATCCAGATCTACTGCCATAACCCCAACTGTATCAAGAGAGCGAGGCACAGACCCTGATGCTGCTTGGACGGCCAGGTCATGGGTAGGAAGATCTAACAAGGGCAACATGTTTAGAGCACTACAAAAGGCGGGCGAAGACGTCAGTGTGTATGGCAATGCGCCTTGGAAAGACTTCACGGCAATGGACTTTGCAGAGGCTTTGGTCGTTTGTCGCAATAAGCGCATTGATCAAGGACTTATCGAAGGAACACCAATCATAGGTGGTGACTATGAGCGAAAGCCGCGATCCATCAGCTCCACCAAAAAGAAAGATATCCTCCGTATACACACATCTCCAGCGAAAGAGCCCGACCCGATCTCGAAACGCGAATCTCTGTTCATTTTAAGGTGCCTCCATTCCTACCTTGAAATGATCAAGAATGCTGCTATTGACGAGGCAGAAACCTCACAGCACGGCAGCCCACAAGCGGGAGTAGATGACACGAATGCATTTGTCAACCCTTACCCAGAGCTCTGCAGCACACCCGGGTTCGAGCTTGACGGGACACCTCTCACAGATGTCAAGATCATTTTGGACTATTTTTCGAAGCCCATGATCTCAGAAAAAGCCCAAATGCTGGTCCGCACGGTCTTGCACCATCAACACGAACTTCGCTCTTACCACTAGCAGTGCGGAGAGATCGACCGTGACAGCAAACACTACTTGGTATGCCTAAAAGAAGTCTACTATATCCAAAGGACTGAGCTGTGGCGCGAGATGATGAAGAGCGTAAGTGTTGATACTGATAGTGAACTCGGAAATCAGGTGGAGGCTATTGTCAACGACACTTTTGTCAATGTAGATGATCTGTAAAGGGACCTCGGGATGGTCGACTTTAGGAAGGCCGCGACGAACGTTCGATAGCGTTGGTCTGCTAGACACATAATAAATCGTGCTCTCAGAAGCTAGTGTTGCGAGCGGGAGTGCTTTGGCGGGTGCCATATGGAACGGACGGGCAGACCTTGGAAGTCCGGAGAATGCCAAGGTCACGTGAGGTGACGTCATTGCTTCGGCGAAACTTTGCGACGCGTCGCAACCAGCGGCCGCAATACCACCACCCAGCCACAATCTCAACAGCTGTGTCCAGTGCACACTCCTCGTCCCAAACTACACATCTTGTTCAAAGGCTACGATCAGTATCGGCAGCATGGAGCGCCTAATGCTCGACCAACTGGCCATGCAGCGGCCTACCAGGGGTGGCAGCCAGAGCGGTTCAGGGCTCACTCTCTCCAACACAGCAAGCATGGAAAGCAGTCGAGCTTGATGACAGATTTTGGAACAGTTGTTATACACCGTTATCATGGCTGACTACTAAAACTACAACAAGACAGCTGTACACACGCAAAAGTTCCTCCTCTCGTCCATAAGCCCCGAGCCTACGATCGAATATGCTCCCGCACTCAATTCGATTGACACGCGTCAAATGCCGTACTACTCGTCATCTCGAGAGATTTCTTCGTCATCGGGATCTGTCAAGCTCCACAGCATCGTGTCCTCCTCAGCGCGACGCTCGTCCTCGGCATCCAATTCACGATCGCCGATCCTGCCTGGGTACCCAGGTGCCAGAAGCTTGTCGAACAGAATCCGCCCACCGACCGCAACATTGTCACTAGCTTTGGCTCGCCAGACAGCACGCTGCTCTTCGTGGTCGAGGTTGTCGGTTATAAATGCAGGCAGAGGTGGAATGTAGTGCCTGAACTGATGGGTACACCGACTAGTCTGATGGCCAAAGCGATACTGCTTACTACGGAAGCGCTTGTTCTCAGGACCAGGAGCTTTCGCGCAAATGTCGCACTCGATCGTCTCCTTTACAGGGCACGCGTCGGCGTCATGCACGTCTGCCTTTTCGCAGTACCAACAGAACTGAGCAGTGCCCCACGTCTGCGGTGGGATGGTCTTCTTCTCCTCAGCAAGATCGGTCCATAAGTCATTGATGGAACGGCCGGCGATGGTGCAGTCCGGTGGGAACTGATTGCAAGGCGTGCCCGGATACAGTACTGGGAAAAGGACAACGAGAAAGAACAGTGTCGTCTCATACACCGCATCATTTGAGCTGTTGTGTAGCCATATGTTGCTTGTATCGATTTGAAACCCACGAAGAAGCTCGACGAACCTCGGCAAGCTCTCACCGCGTTCTTTGTCTGGGACAGCGACGATACCGGCGTGGCTCGCCAATGCCCCAAGCGATCGGATCGTAAGAACAATGCTGTCAAGCTTAGCCGTGTTAAGGTTCCATTGCTCCTTCAGTTGGCGCTCATCATTGTTCAGGCCTTGACCAAAGAAACTCACTGGCCTCTTCGACCCGTCGTCGCAGCGCTGGTTGTCGAGGAACTGGATCAGGACTGCTTGGGCCTCAGATTTCGTGACGAAACGCGTTTGACAAAACCTTGGGTTCAGCTCAGTATCACCGAAAGGGATACCAAACTTGTCTCTCCCCTTGTTCCGCATGTGACACGTCTCCACGATGCGTAGGTGATGTACCGCGAAGTTTCGAATGAGATCCTCGAAATCGCTTGGGCTCTTGCAGCCACGAAGCTTCTTCATCGGGAAGACGACGAGGCCGCCCTCGTTGATGGTCTCCATTGGATTATCGGGAGGTTGGTTGTACCATTCGAGGTCTAGACAAACTCCCAGCGTGTCCTCCCACTTTGCCGGTGCGCCTGGGATTGGAGTAGTGCTAAAGCTGCGGACGAGGTCAAGAGCTTTGCGACCCTTGCAGAATTCCTTGACACCCTCAAGAGTGTTGGGATATATCGTAGTGGTCGAAGCCATATTGTGTACTCGTTTTGTACGACTTTAACAGTTAGCCTAGGTCGAAGAACAAAGAGAGCCTTTCTTTACCTCTATATATCCGGAGATGGGGAAGTGATAATTCGAGGATTCCGATCTGACGATTTCGAAACAGAACACACAACTTTCGCGTTTCGATATAATGTCTATTGGCCGAGGGGTCGAGTTGAGCTTCGCCACGATGATTTCTTGGAGCAGAAAGCAATGTTTATATATTAATAGAGGAGAGTAGCCTGGGAACTAGCGCGTGAAATGCCAGGAGAAAGACTCGACAACAACAGTGACGACATATGCAGCGCCCCCAGACAACAGAAAACATATTCATTGCCCTCGTTGACTAAGTCACTGGGCCGACACAGAGTGCCGAAGATGGGCTTGCAAAGTCAGTGCCGATATCCAGCAACTAAATACCGGAAGCATTGAAGCAGGCAGCAAACCGGCGATTCGCTTGATCGTACTTGAAAGCCAAAGGCTGGACGGTGACAAGCTTTGGGTAGACACTGAATAATTGGCTCTTGCTACTGGTTGGGTGTCTGTGACCATGCTTCTAAGTCGTTTCGTGCCTTGCAAAGATATTTCGAGTTCAATCTTGTTCATGTTTCTGTCAGCAGTGCATTACATAGGACATTTGGTCCCGGAAATCACGTTCATAGACGTTCATACTACTCAAAATTCGTCCATTCTTCATAAGTCGTGTCAATTTGTCGTTTTACAAGCACGACTAGCGCACCTTTAACCCCCGTTGACTTGCCAAGCTGCCTTATGCGTCCAATTGCTAAGGCTCGACCAACTTCTCCAAGACCTCATTCAAAGCCCTGTCCGCCTCACCCATCCTAGCCTCGTGATCCTCTCCGGGAAGCTGCCATGAGAGACTGTTCTGCAACCTCTCCCAGAACTCCAGATAATCTCTCATCGGCCCCTCTAGCACCGTCTCAACCTCGTCTTCCGGAGTAGTCGCGCTCACTTGGCGAAGTTCTGCTGAGATATTGAGGAGGAGCCGGATCATGTGCTGAGAATAGAGATCGATCATGATAGGCGGTGCGGCGAGGGCTAGTGACGTCGGCTCGTGGCGCGCACCGAAGCGGTCAGGGTCGAGAGACAGATCCTTCTCCTTGAGTATGTAGTCCTTCGCAAGGCTGAGCTTGCTGCGTAGCATCGCGTGGTATTTGGCCTCTTCCTCGGGACCGAAGTTGGAAAAGTCAGGTGCCTCGTTGGTTTTGGCGTCGAAGAGCATTGCGACGGTGAGCTTTAGATGCTTGAACCCGTTGTCTTGTTGGTTGAATGCGACTCTTGAATCGGTGTTGCGGCCACCCCCAACCTGACCGGAGACCCAATGGCGGCGGAAGTCATCGTGGGCGAATGCGAGAGCGGTTTTGTCCTTGTCGTTGACGCCGATTTTGCGGGTGCGTACGGGCATTGTGGGTGTAGCTGGGGTTCAAATTTGCGGTCGCGGTAGGAGTATGAGAGGGAGCAAATGATCGAGTGATTTCACGACTGCGACCTCGCCGTAGAAGTGGCTAGAGAGCGGGGGTGCACACAGGCAACATCAAGGCAACGAGGGCAGTGTTTGGTGCAGAGCTTGGAGTGTTGGTGAGCACGGGCCGCGAGTCGCATTCACTACCGTATCGTCATGAGTTCCTCTTATCAAACAATTGGTAGAGCTACAGACGGGTCACAGTGAATGTACTACTTCGTGCGCTCTTGACCTAGAACAAATCATCTAGGTAGTCCGAGCTATCCAGAAACCCAATATGAACATCGATGCCACCAAGGGCTTGTCCTGCCTCTAATATCTTTTCCGCCTCCTCTAAAGTAGACTGGGTGGCATCACTTAGCTGCCTGGTTTCATTGTCATACGGGACCACCTCCATCCGTTGCGGATCATACTGTCCTTCGTGGTAGTAGCTGATACCACTCTTACGAAGACGTCTCAGTAGACCAACTAGTGCCATGGTCTCTCCTTCGATGATCATAGGGAATTTTGGAGTTTCGGAAATGCGGATCTTGTATCGAAATTCGTCCTTTACTGGGTTGCATGCTTCCATCAATCCATCGCCCTTTCGATCTTCATTTTCGTCGGGGTCTGCGATGCACCAGCTACCATCTTGATGAGGATCATAAGCGATGTGCGAAAGCTCCCACATCATCAGCTTGATACCTTGCGCGCTGATATACACATGCGGCTCACAGGACTGTCGAGCGACCGATGGCGGCGACTGAAAGATGATTCGTGAGGGTCTCCACGACGCCATGCAAATGTCGAAGGATTCTTTCGACATTGGGTCCTGAAATATCCTTCTCATCTCTCTAGTGTAGCGGAAGATGTCACGACCAATCTTTCGACTGTATATGAACGCAGCTTGCTGTGCGAAGGCGTTGGCAGAATCTTCCCTCGTCATCATTCGCGCCATTTTAGCGTTTCTGCAGGTGCACGGCGAATCGATGAGAGTGTTGGAGTTTGCTGTGTTGTAGGCTTCGTGAAGTTCCTTTTGTGGGTTGTCTTGGTGCCAATCAGGCTGGTTTTCATCCTCGTGGGTATGCTTGCGTTTCAGGCCTGCGACGGGGGGCGGGATATATGAGTGCGATTCTGGTTCATCGTGCGCAAACTCCGGAACACCTTGTGGTGTCGCATCCGATGGAACATGGTCTGCAATTTCCTTGGGCTCCGCATGCGCTGTGTCGTCATCGTTCGCTGGAGTGGGGTCATAGCTATCTTCTTTCCTTACTTCTGGTACTTCCTCACTGGGAGTTGACTGTAGTACTGTAGAAGCTGCAAGATCCAGATTCTTCTCCTTCCGTACTTTGACGTGAGCCAGTAGAGCCTCAATTATTGCATCTGCGGATGTCTTCGGGGCCTGTAGAGATTTGATGTCGTACCCATCGTCCTTTAGCAACTTCAATCGTTCGATGTTGTTGGCTTTCTGCTTCCACGTCTTTTTATCCCAGACTTTGTCCAAGCTCAGCCCCTTGTGAGCGATGCCTTTACATGCTTTCTCTTCCCAAATATGATCTTCTGACGAGAGTTTCGCGCATGGATGTGTTTGTGAGATGACAGGAGCCGCATTAGGTGGGTCAGTGGCTGGTACAGGCAGACTGCGGGCGAGAACATCGGAGTGCAAACTTATCGGCGTTAAAGATAAAGGAGGCACGAGGTGCTCGGGGCTGTTTGCTTCCTGGGTGCTAGAGACATCATTTCTCGCGCGCATCCGCTCAATGATGTCTTCATCTGGGTGTTGATAGTTTGAACCATTGGCAAGCGCTTGCGCACGGCAAAGCTGATCGATGGTGAGATCTTTCGGCTTACTGTTTTCCGTATCCCACGCATGGTTGATACAGCGAGGCTCAAAGGCGACAAAGCGATTAGTCTTTTGTGAACGCTGGTGAATCCTCCTGTCGATGCAATGCATCTTATACGAAGCAAGTCTTATGACGGTGATTAGTGTCTCGTAAAAGTGCAAGAATGGTTTTCGGTACCGGTTTGCTATACAAGTACTGTTTAGTACTTCTCCAAACTAACGTACTTGGATGAAACTGGGTGGTTCTTCCGTGTAGGACAAGAAGGCCAGCCAAAGAAGTAGAGCCGAATGGTTGTGCAGAGAGTGAGAGATCACCGGGGGGTGTAGTCCGCGCCCGTAGTTATACAGAAAGCAGGTACATCTTGTGGGGCACATCGCTTTCCCTCCACGTCGTGTGACATAATCTTTGGCGCGTGTGAGTGACGCTGGATAGCTTTCACCCGGTTGAATCGCCACGATGTTCGTGAAGAAAGCTGGTTGAGAAGCGGATCGAAGAAGACCAGTAAGGCGTAGCTGCAGGCCGAGCTCTAGTATGTAGCATGTGTGAAAGATCAATAGTAAAGCCGCCGTAGTGAATATACCGGATCCATATCCTTATACTAACAGTCAGACGCATTGTAGAGTGCAGTAGCAAACGAAGAAAGCTCCAAGTGAAATGCACCGTTCTAGACTGGACGACAGAGTTGAATGTATGTCGTGAGTAAGATGTAGCAGCCTTTTGTCAGCGAGGCCATATTGTACTGAGTTCATCGCGACGAACAAACTCTGATGTTTCAAGATTCCGAGCTCGCAAAGCAAACCTTCTCATGTGAGTAACACCCACCTAGAGTCGGGAAGCTTCCGGAAAGGTATTGATAAAATGAGATAGGACTCTAGTTCTCGTGGCCACGCTTGAGGCTCGAGCCGCCATAGTGGAACGAGATGACAATAAGACCGCTTGTTCGACGTCACTGGTGACAGAACCATTTAAAAGATGCGCAGCAGAGATCCCTGGAAGGAGCAGACTGCTCGTTCGTTGTTGAAGGTAGAGTGTTGGAGTAAGCACGCGTCCGATGAATTCTGCAGTAGTGCTGCTCTGGCCAAGGACTGACGCGTTGTTCGGGCAAGCAGCTAAGGGGCCTCGTCACATATTCCAGTCGCAGTGTAACCGAACATTCGATTTTCTTCGCGGGGCATAGTTTCCGAGATGGCGCTGATGGTGTAGGTGATTGAATTCGGTGGGTGTGACAGATACGAAGTCTGGGCGGGCGAACTTCGGAACCGAGCGCGTGAGCGACGTCCACGGGTGACACACTAACTTTAGTGGCGTCATTCACCCAACCTCCTTCAATTCAAACACGTCTTTCCTCCTGACATCATTCCTTTCAGTCTGACTGCCCTACTCTAGTCTCATCGAGACATCACTGAATGGATATATAGTCCATGTCTCGCTTTCACTTAACGTGTCTTCCGGACCCCAGCTTCGACCATCTCACGCCGTCAATTCGCAATAATATGCATCGCGACCTTTCTGAGTCCATTCGGCAAGTACATGCTCACTTATTGATTCGTCCAGCATTCTCCATATCGCGTTCGCTTCCAATGAGGTGTACATCCATCGCGCCATTCCCTCCACGCTCACCGTCTCCTCGGCTCCGCCATCGTGTCATCTTGTTCAATGTTATCAGTTGCATGGTCATTCCTGTACTTCGAAGATACCTTCAACGCGAGTAGACGTTCGATCGATCTTTGGTGGCGCTTATGCGCGCATCCGTGTGTGTTCATGTCTCCATTCGTTTGTTCTCGCGCTGTCACGTGACAAGGCGCTTGCTGCCTCCAGGGCAGGCTGCTTGCTATTGGCTGTCCGTGCTAGCACAATCACCTCTATCAGCACAATCAGCTGTACCAATACTACATTGTTGTAAACACCGACCCCGTCCTCCCCTCGCTGCAGCGGACTGGCAATGGCCGCGCCTGGCAGCAACCGCTATGCGATGTTTGCCAGTGCAGACAGCAGCGAAACTCCCGTCCGCAGTCCCGCTATTGACCATTCTCAAAACCCATTCCTCAACCAGATTGCCGATGACTCGATGCCATGGCAAGAGGTCAAGAAGCGCGGCGCTCCTGCAGTACAGCCGGCACCACCGGTTCGACGCTCTCCGCAGGTGCTGAATGACCGCACCAAGGCTATCCTCAACCGCCCACGCGCCCAGCAAGGGCAAGATCGCATCGTCTCGGGCTCAACGGACAACACACCCGAAAAAGCATACGATCCACACGAGAACTGGTGTGGCGTCTGCTCGTACAAGTTCGCCAACAAAGCTGCACTGCTCAGTCACATTAAGCAGAGCGCCGGACACGAAAACTATTGCAACCTCTGCAAGCGCGTCTTCGTGGACCGCAATGGTCTCAAAAACCACGTCGACAACGCAGCGAACCATGAAGTTCATTGCAACCTTTGTCTCTCTGCTTTCAAGGACGACTGGGCTCTCAAGAACCACTTCGAGAATAACTACAGCGTCGGCCATGAGTGGGTGTGTCTTACTTGCCTGCTCGGCTTCAACACTCGCGCTGAGTTGGAGCGACATCTTCAAACCGCTGCGAAGCATACGTGGTGCGGAACATGCCAGCGCCGATTTCGCGATCAGGATGAACGGGATGCACATTGGGAACAGACGAACAGTAAGTGGTCTGAGAGATTCTAAGTTGCGAGCTCGTGTCTTTTTGCCTGGTCAGAGCGTTCATTCTCTTGTTCAACGATTACTTCACCTTGAGGACTTGACTGACCAAGGTAAGGACATAAGCATTGCTTACAACCAGGTTGCGACTTCGATGGGTCGGACCAGTCCACGCTTGCACGGCATCTCAAGTGTGATCACTTCCAGTGCGAAGGCTGCAAGCGCATACTACCGAGCTTTACCAAGCTTACGCAACACTACGAGAGCTGTGCATTCGCACTTGCCTGCCCCCAATGCGGCGAGCACTGTGCTGGAAAGACCCAACTGGGTATTCACCTCGAGAACTGTTTCCTTTGCGAGGAATGTGGCTTCCACACTCACCACGAGGGCAACTACCACATTGTGAGTGATCTGCCACGCGATCAACTCGCGAATGCCACGCTGACAACATACCAGCACATGACTAAGCACAGGTCCGCTGACATTGGCTGTTGGGCCTGCGACGCACCGATGCGCACCTACTCCAGCCTCATCAATCACTTGGAGTCAGGCAAGTGCCCCAACTTCAACGACCCGGCACTTCTTACGCGCTGTCTCGGAAAGTGGTGGTACTCGGCGCTTTACATGGATCTCGATATGCATGCGTCCATTCGCATAGGCCGTGTCGATACCCGCGAGGTACAGCGTTGGTCGGCAGCTGGTGACCTTCACCCTTTCGTGTGTCGCGACGAGGGATGTGGAAAGGTCTTTGGTCATCTGAGTTCGCTGGTATTGCACTGTGAGAGCCAAGCTTGCGGTTGGGATGTCGATCGCTTGAACATGCCGGGACTGGAGAAGGAGTTCAAGCGCGCGTGTCTTCGGAGGGATAGTGCCACTGCCTAGGAGCGAGTGCAACCTCCGATGGTAGTGGAGACGCTCCGGGATCGACCTGGAACGCGGAGGACAGTCATTCGTTCTGTCTCATCATAATACTTGAGCTACGCCAGAATATGCTCATTCAACATGCAAGGCTCAGTCATCTACCCTATAACATGCCATGACGAGTTCGTTGACCCATATTTCATGACTGTGTTGACTCGTGCAAAGTGTATTCAATTACGACGTCGGTAGCGCCAGTGAATCGATAACGATACGGCGTGAAGATGCGAACTTAAAACTCAGCTGAATTTAGTTACAGTATTACAAATGAGCTCATTCGACTCTTCTTCCGACCTTTTGAACGGTTCACGACGTGTGTCACGCGCAACCTTTCATCATGATCTTGTCACAGTCCTACCGCCTCCGCTCACCACTCTCGCTGCTCTTACCCTCTAGACGCCCAGTGATCCTCTTCTCGAACTCATCAGGATGAAGCGTCCTGCCTGTCTTGTCCCTGAATCGCCAGCTGACCCTATTCCATACCATTGAGCAATCTTGTTGTAAGATGCGAGCGACTAGACGCAAGTCATCGGCGGAGAAAGTATCGTCGGGTTTTACTTCGAGTTCGAGAGGACGAGCGGCGATAGGACGGGCGTTGTTGTTGTTGCCGTTGCTAGCATTGGGCTGAGGGGGCGCTCGCGGAGGCACTTTGTTTGAAGGAGCTTTCTGCGCTGAAGCTTTCGAATCTCCGGCACCGCCGCCGGTTTTGGTTTTCTGGTTGTTGTTCGTCCCTGTACCCCAGTTGTTTCCACCGGTGTTATCCCAGCTCGCGCCAGCATCATTCGCGCCGTCTCCACCACCCGTAGTGGCGCCAGTGCCCCATCCAACTTGGGTTTCCCAAGCATTCGTACCAGTACCTGCAGCATCTCCCCCAGCAAAGTCCCAGCTTGCAGTACCGCCCCATGCATCGGGTGCTTTGTCCCCAGAATCGTTCTTGTCACCAGACTCGTCTTTGCTGTTACCAGTATCTTCTCCAAACGTGAGACCAAAGAAACCGCCATCATCCCCCGTTTCCTCCTCCTTCTTCTCTTCTTTTTTCTTATCATCCTTGTTGTTTCCATCGTTCTGATCTGCTTTCTTCCCCTTCTCCCCCTTCTTGTTTTCACCTCCCTGTTTGGCCCTACTTGGTTTCCAATCCTTCGGCTTGATATCCTTGAAGCGGCGTTTGCATTCATGCTCAGCTTTACCAAATTCTTCGACTATCTTAGCCCAGGTAATCTTTGTATCATCCTTCATCTGCATCAGCTTCTCGTCTTGCTCTTTTGTCCATTCATTGGACTCGCCGTCCTTCTTGCTATCATCTTGTGGGGCTATGTTGTTCTCTGGCGCAGTCGTTGTGTTCCAAGCATCTGCGGGGTCATCTTTCTTCTCATTTTTGTCGTCACCACCTGTAGCATCCGGAGTAGGGTCCCAGGTGACTGCCAAAAGATCGCTTGCGTCATTGCCCAATTCCTGCACGACCCATGCATCACCTTTGTTACTTGAGGCCTTCTTCGAGCTCGACTTCTTCGATTCGCTCTTTGCATTGGCGTCACCCCACCCATTACCAGCCCAAGGGTCGTCTCCATTGGCGGCGGGCTTGGTCGAAGCTGGATTCTTCGGGGTGCCTTTCGCGCCTGCTAGCTCCTTTGCCGGCCGCTGTTCAAAAGGTACCTTCGCAAGGCTGGCTGCAGTGAGTCGTGGTTTGCCGGTGCCTGTGAGCCTGCCTTTTCGTCCGTCGCTCGCGGTCCACTCTACGATGCGACCAGGAGTAGACATCTGGTGGTAATTAGCCCAAAGCTTCGTCATGGTATTCAATGGGGGCAGTCACTATGTTAGCAGGTTGGCCGGGCTTCCTAGTTTGCGGCGGAGGCGGAGGTGCGGGTGGCTTTACTTCCTTGTACGGCTTGTCACTAAAGCCTAGGATGTATGCCATGGAAACTCTACGCGGAGCGCCATTTGCATCCGTCATCCCGATAGCTTGGAGGTGCAGGCGCTGAGTTCGAAGTGAGGGCGTTGACGCCGCGCGTGAGAACGGACGCGGTCCGTAAGCGACGGTGATGAAAGCTCCACGCAGAGACGAGCGACAATTAGAGTGAATAAAGTAAGCTGAGATTGAGCACGCAAGAAAGAGGTGCTGGTGTTGCGGGGGCTGGTGTGGGAGCGGACTGACGGTTGTCTTGGCGGCAAACAGATCAGTTCAGGACCTTTAAAATTGGACGATAGAAGAGAAAAGTACATGACAGAACGATAACAGAATCAGAAGAAAGGACGTTGTCCTTAGACCTACGCACACAGAAGAAGGGAAGTGGACAACGAAGAGTATATTTCATGAAAGATACATGGGTGTTACCATCCGCCTCAACTGGTTGACGTAGATATCCAGGCTACCAGCAATCTGAGCAGCTGAATCACGACACGTCATCTCCATGGTCCTCAGCTGTACCTTGAAGTTCTGTAGTAGCGCATAGTGGTAATCGTGCGAGACCCTCAAGGGCTGCGGATGTCAGCGCATGCAGACTGCACAGCGAATCGCGAAATTGTCATGTCATCTACTGATTCCTAACAGATTAGAACGAACGCTGCATCGCATCCAGGATACACTAGGAAGGCTGTGAACGAACAACAATATTGCGGGGTGTAGGGCAGAGCAGGACGCCGTTCGAAGGAAGTTGAGACAGAGCCGTGGCTGACTAATCTGAACGCTAACGTTCTGGGCCCTTGCATTGCGGGCAAGCTGGCATCTCCGTGTACGTAGCTTGGCGCTCGACGAAACATCGAATCCCACACGACAGAGCAGCATCACCATACACCCGCCATGCTGTTCCCATCTTTCGCCGTTCTCGCTGCGGCGAGCAGCTTGCTGTCATTCGCGACGGCGCACAATATTCAAATGAAGGCCCACCAGCGCGAATGCTTCCACGAGTCCCTCCACAAGGACGACAAGATGACAGTCACGTTCCAAGTCGGCGACCGGGAGTTTGGCGGCAGCGGAAATCTGGAGATTGATTTCTGGGTGCGTCAATGAGACTCTAATTGTGCCTCCAAACCACATAGCTGACTATTCATCCACAGATTGAGACGCCCTCTCGAAGCTACCAAGTCCACGAACGCGGCGTATCCTCCGGCGACCACTCCTTCGACGCCAAAGAAGACGGCAAATACACATACTGCTTCAACAACGAGCACTGGGGCGCGAACACGAAGGAGGTCTCGTTCAATGTGCACGGCATTGTCTACGTCCCTGAATCGGAAGCCCCCCAAGACCCATTGGAGAAGGAGGGTGAGGAACTACACTGGATAGTTGGGAGAGGACAGTGCTGACAGAAACAGTGCGAACAATGTCGGAACTTGTCTCCCAGGTCAAGGACGAGCAGAGCTACATCATCGTGCGCGAGCGCGTACACAGGAATACTGCTGAGAGCACAAACGCGCGCATCAAGTGGTGGAGCATCTTCCAGTTGATGGTACTCATTGGCCAGGGCTTCTTCCAGGTGTGGTGGCTCAAACGGTTCTTCGAGGTAACCAGCACCCGTGCATCCTACTACCAGTTCAGCAGTACTCAACTAATCTCGTCTCCAGGTAAAGCGTGTTGTTTAGCTTCTCATCCTCCTCTCTCTCTCACGAGCTGCATGCGGCGCAGTATCTCCTGTTTTGTTCGCTAGTATACGCACTTTGTCTCGATTCTTCTGGCGTTGGAAGCGTGTGTTTAGGAGAATAAGCACAGGAAAAGGCGGGAGTATGGTGGCTACTTTATGACTCATCAGCGAGATCTGGGTAAGATTACATTTTCATATGCAGAGTTCATCCAGTTCGCTCCATGTTCCACGGGTCTGCTTCTGCCTACGAAGCTTGGCACGTATTGACCCGACTAAAATCTGGTTTGGGTCAGCTGATTCGAAGACAGCCTGGCACCTTGAGAAGAAGATCATTTTAGTGGTTGATGAAGACAGGTTCCGTGAATGTTAGTGTGGTTAGCCCACCTCAACGTATTACTGAATCATTCACCAATCTCGCTTCCATCTGCGGCATTTCTATATAAAGGTGCTCGTATATCACTCCATCTTGATAGATCTGTCTCTACCTCGATGCTCTCAGCCCAATTTTCAACCCTTCGTTTGCCATCAATTTCCTGATCCATCTCATTACGTCAACAACAGACCAATCAGGCAGCGACGTTGTAGCCTCAACGTGGTCAATCCGCTACTTTGTGCGCGTCTCTATCCGCAGTTGTCGGGTGAAGGCGGGAGACACGTCGCGAATTTGCACTGTCGGTGTACTCCTTTGTGTTGTCGGGGTAGCGTGCCTTCTATTACTGGTCGCTGCTGCCTCTCATACGACCGTCACCACGAGCAACGGCAGTATAAATAGTCAACAACCCCTGCCCGCCTCCTCCAACACCAAATATGCGCCTTTCGATCCAACCTGCTGCAAGTACACCAGATGAACCCTTCACAACATGGCGCGCCTTCCGGCTGGCCTCAGGCTATGAGCTTGGATGACGTGCATGACGCTGCATCCACGCGCAAAGACTCGATGGCTACCTTTGGCGCTCCCTCTCCACAAACAACTGCGGCAAGTACTTTCATCTCAACTCCTCTTTCCCCTGAGCCCGAAATTCTCCACCAGCCGCAACATCGGTACAACGTGCCTGTACCACATTGGGCGAACAGGCAACGACCACCTACGCCGCCCCTTCACCACCTCGACGATGTGCGCCAACATGATCCTGCGAAACCATTGCGAGGTCCTTCAGAGTATACATCGCCTTACAGCACATTTGCACCAGCATACATTCATCCCTCAGTATCGAACATCCAGGGTTATCCGTCACAACAAACTGTCGCTCCACCCCCTCGATTTCATCCATCTGCCAATATTCTGCAACCGTCGCCTCAGCAGCAGATATTCGATTCCCAGCCTGCTCAGGGTAAAGTAGCCGCCACGAATAACTCTCAAGATATCTTGCTAACTTATTACTAGTATGTACCCCTTGCTATCACGCCAACCTAGGGAAAATCTGAACAGGTCTGGAGCCTACATCGACGTTAGGGCACCTACCTTGCAGGTTTCCATGCTGATGTAGGCTGCAGACCTGTCCAGTTTTTCCCTTGTATGGGGTGCTTTGCTTTGCCAACGCGGTGCTGAGACATCTTACTATTCGTGCTAACAGCTTCACAGAAAGCGCCCTCTATCCAGCATTGGCCAACTCACAACCTTAGCATGGTAGATGCACAGAGCAAGAAGAAGCAGGACGAGTACAAAAGAAAGGGCGAGGTAGCGAGAAGAAAGACAGTTTCCGCCCAAGCCTCAGCGCCGCAGTACGAACTGATCAAAGAGCCTACATCGATGCCTCGCAAACGCAAGGCTTCAATTATTGACGACTTGACAACTACACCTGCACCTCCTCCTCGCTTTAGACGTCTTCTTCCGGGTTCACCCAAACCAAAGCATGGGCAGCAACAGAGCTTCACAAGCAGCCCAGTGGTAAACCACCACCCGACTCCTCATCTACCGGGCCCCATGCACTACATCGATCCGCGGCAGTATCACCCACCACCTTATATTGCTCCCTATCCACAGTATCAAGAACCGGTTCATGCGCGACCCTTAGTTTACATGCCTCAACATCAACCGCATACGCCCGCAGCACCTCCACCACCGCCTCCCAAGATTGTCCACCCTGAGACTATACCCCAAGATATCACAGGCACCTACGACGAGTACAGGTGGCCGGTCGTGCTATATGAGCTTGAACCTGGACATGGCTTCGAATTTGCCGAGTCCTTTTTACAAGATCAGTTGGAGAAAGGAATCTACCACTCAGACAGCAACAGATGGGACGCGCATATTACAGCAGGCTTCATCAAGAATGGAAACAGAATGTCGCTTCTAGTTTTACACAACGCTGCGAACCCGTTTCAGTATGACCCACCGGCCACAACGACTACCAGCATCGGCGTATATGGAATGTTTGCTCATGAGCATAACGAGATCCATTGGACGACTGTTGCGCCAGTTGTTCACAAGTGGCTCATCTCATGCATGGAAGCGGATCTTCTCACGGTCAAACAGAAGTGGTTTCCCGACATGAAGGCTTCTGACAAGCGGTTTCATCGCGCATATTGGTTGGCTGCCAATAAACTGCCGCTCAACCGCATGCTGAACCATAACGTGGCACCCGAGAAGCCGTACGGAGTGTTTGAAGACAACGAGAAGAATAACTTTGTGATTACGGAAGAAGACCTGCAGTACGGGTGGGATGGAGAGAGTGTATCGGTGGAGAAATCGGAGAAGATCTGGGAGAGTATTGTCGACGAGATGGAGGGAGTGGACCTGGCGGACGTCGAGCATGTGTCTATAGGAGGATCAGAGAGGGCTTTTACGGCGGACTGGTTTAGCAAGTGAGGGTGTACTCGCTACCCAAGTCTGCGATACCATGAGCTCATATACGATGGAAAAGGAGGTGCTCAGGAAAGGAAGTGGCTGCCTATCGGTCCGCATGTAGTATAGTCTCAACTAGAGAAATGAATGACAATCCAAACCATCAGAACATTTTGGACATTCATCTGCTATCCGCAAGCGCTAATGAGAAAGCTAATCTACTTCCAACTCTATCAGGCCGAAGCCATGGCTCTCGATAAGAATAGTCCACCGTCCCACCGCGTTATCAAGACAAGGGTCTCTCTAACATCCAAATCTAGCTCTAATCATCGATCTCCTCGTCTTGAACACTCATCGTCTCGACGCTCTCGGCAAGGCTCAGGCCCGTTCCACCCGCTCTCAAGGAAGGTTTTTTCCCTTTGCCCTTTGTTCTCTTCTTGCTTTTCGCACCGCTCGTCTCGCCCACTGGCGGTGCATCCCTGACCCAGCGTGAGATGGCTTCCGCTCGTTCAGTACTGATGGGATATTCGCGGCCGTCATCTTGCGCCCAGCGCTTAGGTGGGGTGGGTTGTGGCGACATTGGGTTCCCATCTGCGTCACTAGGAGGAGATTGCTGCCTTTTCTTCTCGGCTTCCTCGTCCTCTCTGTTCCGGCGCTCGCGGGCGCGAACCGCACGCTGAAAGCTTTCTTCGTCCACGACGCGTTCGTCGGCTAGGGCCTCGAGGATGGCTTCGTGCTTCTGACGTTCGCGTCGTTGGGCTTCTGTTTCGCCGCCGCCAGATCCGTTCATGCCGTTCTTTCCTGCTACGTCTGTGGAGCCGTTCTTTCCGCCTCCGTGGCCAGGTAGAGGTGCAGGGCGACAGAGGTTCTCCCAGGATGTTGACAGGCCGATCCAGTTCCCAGCTCTACGGAGGACTTCGATCCAGTCTGCGCGTGCGGGGGAACGTGCGGCGAGAAAGATGGGGTAGCCGTCGCAGACGCGGGCGAGGCGGGCGGCATTGTGGGCGTGGCGGAGGTGTTCTTTAGGGGGTGTTTGTATGAGCGCGTGGCAGAGGAGGAGACTGTGCAGGGCATCTGTAATGAGGGGGTGGTATGTTATACTCTCGTGGCTATCTGCGAAGGCGGTGGCTGCTGCGGAGGCTGCGGACTCGGACGAGTTGCGAGGCGGTGGATACGGGGGTAGAGATGCGGGAGGGGCAGCATCGAAGAGCTGGGAGACCTTGAAGATCTCCGGTGGAGGGAGTTTGGGCCACGATGCGCGGTCAGAGGAGGATTTGGTTGGGCCGCGGTGAGGAACGAGGGCTTCGGAGACGGGCGATGAGGCGCCGTTTGTCTGCTCGATGAGGCGGTTCATATTCGGTTTGATCTTATCATTCGAATACCCGTTGGGGCTGCCGTTTGCCGAGTGGCCCAGTCTGCGCAAGAACTCTTCGGCGAGCTCAGCGGAGATACCGGGCGTGTAGTCGAAGTGTGAGAGGAAGGCGACATAGTCTCGTAGGGCGCGTTTGGCGTTCTGGCGGACCTGCTTGCGGGCTTCGAGGCGAAGATGATTGCTATGCGCTTCTTCTGGTGTTATTGGATCTGGCTCCTTACCTTCGGCGATTTGGGCATCGCGCCGTGCCTTTGCCTCTTCCGCTGCCTGTAGGCCGTCGAGGGCAGCATTGACGTGGCCGCATGCTATAGTGAAGTATACGCCCGCGCGATGGAACAGCAGCTGTGTCTCGAGCGAATTGGGGTGGTCTTCGTCGGGGATCTTGACTT
>Ga0265798_10004487_pt1 | contig 19189 bp, 11 predicted proteins | sample P3T30metagenome_FD_192430 | JGI IMG/M metagenome (GOLD analysis project Ga0265798, IMG submission 192430) | Plant litter microbial communities from East Loma Ridge, Irvine, California - P3 T30 | ecosystem: Environmental > Terrestrial > Plant litter > Unclassified | place: USA: California... | reverse complement strand
TATCAGGCACTTGTAGCGGTAAATACAAATTACAATATCTTTTTATATGAAGTTACTAAAGGTTTTAGCGTAAACGTGACCGGCGCCGGTACGTACCATGTTAACGACAACGTAACCCTTACCGCTAATTTAGTACCTCAGCAATGTGCTGCGAGCTATACCTACTCATGGACGGCAACCGGAAGCAGCAATGTTTTAGGCACAGGCTCTACCTTTACACCTCCTACAACCGCTGCGGGCACCTATAACTATACCGTTACGGTTACAGATAGTTTTGGTGTAGTATCTACAGCCGCGGCACAGGTAATTATACAGGCACCACCGGTAGCCGGTACAGTTAGCAGCCAGCAATTACTGTGTACAGAAACACCTTCGGAAAACCTTACGCTTACCGGCCACACAGGCAACGTAGTACGCTGGGAAAAATCCACAAACGCCAGCTTTACAGGTGCTACCACTATTGCTAATACAACTGCAACACTTACACCGGCGCAAATAGGCACAATCACAGAAACAACCTATTTTAGGGCGGTAGTTACACAAAACTCATACCCGGAGGTATACGCAACAGCAGGTACAGTAAGCCCTAAAAGCACAACCTGGAATGGTGCTGTATGGAGCAATGGCCTGCCTGATATTAGCACCATTATATACTTTACAGGCAACTATAGTGCGGCCCAGAACCTTAACGGCTGTAAAATAATTGTACAAAACAACGCTGTGGTTAGCATACCGTCAAACTATGCCATACACTTAAATAAATCTATCAAAGTAGTAAGCGGAAGCTTTACACTTCAAAATGGGGCACACCTTATGCAGGATACTGCAACTGAGGCAAACGAAGGCAATATTACTTTTATAAAAAACAGCTCTAACCTTTTCAGGCTTGACTATACACTTTGGTCAACACCGGTTGCTAACCAAAACCTACAGGCGTTTTCTCCGGCCACAATTATAGATAGGTTTTATACATATGCTTATGTACCGGCCAGTAACCAGGAACTATATGTTAAGGTTGCCGACCCTGCAAACACCAGCTTTAATACTGCTACCGGCTACCTTATTCGTATGCCGGACCAGCACACCACTACAGGCTATAATGCAGGTACTGCAGCAATAACTTTTGAAGGACGCTTTACAGGCGTGCCAAACAACGGTACAATAACAAAAACGCTTAGTACTGTTAGTAATCGCTTTACCGCCGTGGGTAACCCATACCCTTCTCCTATCAATGTGCACGACTTTTTTAATACAAACTCATCGGTACTAAAAACAGGTTCTGCCCTTTATTTCTGGAGAAAGAAAAACAACAACAACGCATCAAGCTATGCTACCCTTACGTATGATGTGTACACCTACAATCATGCTATAGGCGGTAATCCGGGCGAAGGCAACTATGGCGGTAACGAGTGGGACAGCTACTTTAATACCGGCGATGCTGCAAACTGGGTAATTAATCCGGGTCAGGGCTTCCTGGTAAAAACAAAAGATGAATTTGCCACGGGTACTACACCACAGCTAACATTTAATGCAGGCATGAGAAGGCAGGATGTACACAACGGCCAGTTCTTTAGAACGACACAAAATGAAGATGCCCTTAAATCAAGGCTATGGCTAAACATGACAGGCAATAACAACGAGTTTAGCCAGACAGCCCTTGTGTATAGCAGCACGGCAACCCTTGGCCTGGATTACGGACGCGATGCAGAGGCTATATCTGCAGGCAGTTCAATATCAATTTGGTCTAACCTTGAAAACATTAAACTTGTTGTACAGGCAAGGCCCGGGTTTACCGCTACAGATGTGGTGCCTATGGGCTACAGGGCCGATGCACCTGGACAGTACACGTTTACTGTGCACCGCGCAGACGGTGTGTTTAGCCAGGGCCAGGAGATCTTTATTAAAGATAACGTACTGGGCACTGTAACAAACATTACCGATAGCAACTATACATTTACTACAGATGCCGGAACATTTAATACAAGGTTTGAAGTAGTATATGCAGCACAGGGTGCACTGGGTGTATCAGAATTTACACAGGCAAATGTGATTGTATATCAGCAGGATAATGCTATAAACATAAGCGCCGCCGGTACCGAAATAACCGATGTGAATGTATTTGATGTGAGGGGCAGAAAATTATATAGTGCTTCTAACATAAATGCCGAAGAAACCGTTATCAACAACCTTGCTATTCAGCAGCAGGTTATCATAATTGAGATAACCACAGTAAAAGGCAAGGTAAGCAAAAAAATTGTTTACTAAATTTAATATTTCCCCCGTATTAAATCAACCAATCCCCGGGCATTTTGTCTGGGGATTTTTTTACGCCTAATTTTAACAAATGACCGGCGTAACGTTAAAATCACTAATGCACTTAATCGGATTTTTGAGTATTTAGTCGTAATCTTGAAAAAATTGGCAATTTTATTTCAGTTTTCGAAAAATATATCACACAGAAAAACAACAAAAACTTGAGTAAATGTTAATTTTAACCATATTTTAACAAATAAAATATATTTTCATATACCCATTCTATCACTGTAACTGTGTTTTCTGTAAAAATGAGAGAGCTATGTTAAAGGAATGTTAATTATACTACATTTATCTGATTTTAAATGAAGTATATATGGTAAAGAATTACATTTTGTGCAAATCCGGTCAAAAGCAGGGTAAACCACATGAGGAGGTTACATTAAATTCGGGCTCCGGTACCCCCACTGGGAGACGAGTTGTAACAACATGGAAACGAGCATCATTAACCCTCTTAATGATGTTATGCCTGCTTGCAGGAAAGAATGTGGTGGCGCAAAGTAGCGCCAATTATACATTTATGACAAACACAGACGGTTCACTGGCCCTGGACATGAATAGCAATGCTATTGACATGAGTACGGGTACCACCCAGCTGGTTTCAAGCAGTAATGACCAGGGAACATCTTCCCTTACAAACATTGGGTTTGATATGTATTTTATGAACAACCGCTTTACACAGTTTGGTGTATCTGCTAATGGTATTATGCAATTAGGCGGAGCTGTAATCAGCACTACTTATGTAGCAAGCGGCGGCTCACTAACAGTGCCCAGGTTTGCAGCCTTTGGTGGTGATAGCCAAACAGGTTCAGCAGGAAAAGTTCATTACAAAATAGTAGGCACAGCCCCTAACAGAACACTGGTTATTGAATATCTTAATATGAATCTTTACTACGTTAGCAACGTTTATACTAATGATGCCACATATCAGATAAGGCTGTATGAAAGTACAGGTATTGTAGAATATGTCTATGGCGGGGTAGCTATAAGCAGTATTGCCTCATCCGGAGACTCAACCCCCAGCATAGGGTTTTCTGCGGGAACAACCTCTAACTTGTCATATGCATATGTAACCACAGCTACACACTCATCGTTAACAGGAACAACATTTACGGATAACCCAACCTCTGTGGTGGGGGTACACCCCGATCTTAACACTACAGTGTTAACAGCAAGAAGAGTATACCGCTATACCCCTCCGGGAAATGCGACAAACACACTTGCCACAACACTGGCAGCCCCAACAAACCTCACTTTTTCAAGTGTTACGGGTGCTGCAACAACGCTAAACTGGACGGCTTCATCGCCTACTACAGGTGTACTTAAATATGCTATATATAATTCTACCGATGGTGGAACTACCTATAATTATGTAGCTACCACTAACCTGGGTACAAATACTTATGCCGCACCAGGCCTAACACCCGGCACTACTTATAACTGGAGGGTGTATGCTATTAGCGAAGGTGGTAAAAGCACAAACCTTAGTGGTACCCAGGCAACAAACCCAGCCGCAACATATTATTGGGTAGGGCCTGCAACCGGCGGAGACTGGACATCATCTGCCAATTGGAATACTGCTGCCAATACTACCGGCGACGCTAGGACTATTCCAAGCACAACCGATATATTGATTATTGATGGCCCCGCTGCTACAACCGGTAACGTAACCATAAACGTGGGTACCTCGTCAACGTCGGCAGCAATATCTATAGGTGCCCTGCGCATAACAAATGGCACAACGGCTACCCTTACAGGCAACGGCCTTGCAAAGACCATTACCCTTAGCGGCGCAACCGGCGATGATCTTGACATTGCATCAGGCAGTGGCTTATCAATTACCAACACTACAGCATCTAATGGTGTGGCCATTGCTTTCGCATCTGCAAGTTCAGGGCTTACAGGCAATATTGCCGGTACCCTTGCAATAGGTGGAAATGCTGCAAACAGTTTTGTAACCACCGGCGGTACAGGTACGGTAGTAACCGTAACCTCTACCGGTGTAGTTAACTTTGGGGGTGGCAATACCGGTACGCTTACAGGCTCAGCGGCAACATTTAAGTTTGCATCTGGCGCTACATACAACCACATGTTTACAAGTGGCGGTACTGTACCCACAGCAGAGTGGAACGCAAATTCTAATATTACGTTAAGTGCACTTACCGGTTCCGGTACAGTACCCAGCGGCCTCACACAGTCTTTTGGTAATTTTACTTATGGCAGTTCAGCATACACTGGTGCGGCCAGTTTAGCATTAACCACTTCTACTACTATTCAGGGCAACTTTAATGTTACTACAACGGGTACCGGTAGCGTAAGGCTACTTACCTCGGGCACGCTTAACATCGGCGGTAACTTAAACATATCAGGCGGCACAGTACAAGGAAACAGCAGCAGCACGGGTACGGTAAACGTAGCCGGCAACCTTAATATATCATCGGGCATGTATACCGCGGTATCGGGCAGCGCTAACGGAAACCTTAACGTTACAGGAAATATAGCCCTGAGCGGTGGTACGTTTGAAATTGTAACGAGTACATCCGGCATTGCAACCGTAAAAATTGGCGGCAATTTTATACAAACCGGCGGTACAGTGGCTATGACGGCGGCAGGATCAGGAATATTTGAATTTAATGGTACGGGGGCACAGCAAAATGTCACCATAACAGGAGCTCCCGCCAACCCGATAACCTTTAGGATAAATAATTCTAATGGCGTTAACCTTACGGGTGCTGTAAACATCAGCTCGCTTATTGTAATTAAAGGCAACCTTACGGGCTCAGGCTCGGTAACCTTCCCATCTACGGGTTCTTCTATACTAAGCTATTCGGGCACTACAGCACAAACCGCTACTGCAGTAGAGTGGCCGGCTACAGGTGGCCCTAATAATGTAACCCTGAACAACACGGCTACCGCACCCAATAATACGGTAACCATTCCGTTCAGCAGGTCGCTGCCTGCAACAGGTGTATTAACACTGACAGCAGGTATATTTAAAAATGACGGCTATACGCTAACATTAAACAATACATCGCTATCCGGTGCTATAAGCGGTGCAACATCGGCTAAATTCATTACCGGCGCGCTGGAAAGGACTTTACCGGCCAGCTATGCTACAGCAGGCACGTATGTTTTTCCTGTTGGTAAAGGCACAAGTTACAACCCGTTTGAACTTGTAAACCCTGTTACAACATCAGGAGGCACGGTAACTGTAAAAGCAGAAGCCAAAACAGGCGGCACAGGCGGCAGCGTAGGCACAGGCATGAGCTCCCTCAACACTAACCGTTACTGGGAAGCAAGCATTACAGCAGGCGCTGCTAACTTTACAGATGCGCTAATTAAAGTTACTGATACGGATACCGACGCCATAGTGAGTGCAAGCGCGCTGGCTGCATCATCTACCCTTACAGGTACTTATAGTATTGTAGGCGGCGGATCGCCAACTGTTGCGGCAGGAACAACTGTAACTACTACAGCCCCTAAAGCCACTACCCTGCCGGGATATTTTGCAATTGGCAACAAAGCGGTACCTATGGCTTACGTTTCATCTACTTCTACACAGGCGGTAGTGACAGAAATAATCAGGCCGGCTACAAACCAGCAAATAATAGGTATACAGGTAGTAGCTACAGGTAACCTCAACCCTCTTTCAGTAACCTTAAAACTTACTACAGAAGGCTCTACAAATGGCATTACAGATATTAGTAAGGCTAAAGTATTTTACACAGGCACCTCATCGGTATTTGCCACAACGGCACAATTTGGGTCGGATGTAATTGCACCATCGGGAGAATTTACCGTTACCGGAAGCCAGACCCTTGCGGAAGGCACAAATTATTTTTGGGTAACGTATGATTTATCTGCAACAGGAGTAAACAATAATTTTGTAGATGCACAGGCACTTGGCGTAATAATTTCTGGTACAACAAATGTTCCTACCGTTACCTCGCCTGCAGGCAACAGAAAAGTTAAAGCACCTTTAAGCGGTGATTACAACGTGGGAGCAGGCGGTGCTTATACCTCTATAAGCGCGGCTATAACCGACCTTAATGCTTATGGTGTAGAAGGTCCTGTGAGGTTCCTGCTGGCGAACGGCACTTTTTCGGGCACGGCAAGCGCAAGTACAAGCGGCGTAGCTGAAACCTATCCGTCGTTAACTGTAATTGCGGGTGCAAGCGCTACAAATACCATTAAGTTTTTACCGGCAAGCGGTGCTACGGTAACTGTTACCGGCTCTAGTACCCTGGCGATTTTTAACCTGAACGGTGCAAGCTATGTTACCATTGATGGTTCTAATAACGGCACTGCTACTAAAAACCTTACTATCGTAAATACAAGTACAGGTGCAACAGGCACAATAAGGTTTGTAAACGGTGCATCTTACAATACTGTAAAAAATACAATTATACAGGGTGTTGCCACTTCAACTGCCACAGGTGTAGTTTTATTTGCAGCGGGATCGGCTACAAGCGGAAATAATTATAATACTATTACAGCTAATGATATTACAAAAGGCGCATCATCTCCGCGTATATGCGTGGGTGGCCTGGGTACGTCAGGCGTGCCAAATACAGGCAATATTATTAGTAGCAACCGTATTATGGATTTCTCTACCTATGGTATACAAGATGGGAACTCAAGCACGGGCTTCTCTGACAATACATTGATTGAAGGCAATGAAATCTTTCAAAATGGAACACAAACTTCATCACTAACGGGTATATACTTAGCCAGTACGACCAGTATTACGAATATGGTAATATCTAAAAACAAAATTTATAACCTAACCACTACCTTTGCATCTACTACTGTTAGTACTGTTACCGGTATAGATTTATATGATGCCATATCAGTAAAAGTTGTAAATAATACAATTGCATTAAACAATAACACAGGTACTGTGCGCGGTATAGCCCAGGAAACAGATGCTGGCTCTACCATAGAAATATATTACAACACGGTAAGTATTACGGGGTCTATTTCGGCAAACAATATGTCTTTTGCCTACCTCAAAAATTATTTGAGTACTGGAGATATTGTAAAAAACAATATTTTTAGCAACACCCGGACATCAACAAGCACCGGTAAACAATATGCCATTAACTATACTGCTGAAGGAGTAACCGCCGGTTCTGTTATTGACTATAATGATTATTACAGTAATGGCAATGCCCTTAACGTATTAGGTGTGTATGGCACTACCGAGGCTATTAACCTTGCGGGCTGGCAAACGGCCACCTCTCAGGACGTGCACTCAGTAAACATACCTGCTGCATTTACATCGGCTACAGATCTACACCTTGTACCGGCAACTAATGCCGCACTTGATAATCTGGGTGCTGCAATTTCGGGCGTTTCTACAGATTTTGACAATGGTACACGAAGCGCTACAACGCCGGATATGGGTGCCGATGAATTTACTGCACCGGGCTGTTCTACTGCCGATGGCGGTACAGCCACTGCGGCAGCTACAATATGCAACACCGGCACAACCGTTATTTCTGCAACGGGTTACACTCAGGGAGCTTCCATAACTTACCAGTGGCAAACCAGCGCTACATCAAATGGCACATTTACCGATGTTGGAACAGCATCTGCAATATATAACAATTACACCACCCCTACCCTAACTGCTACCACCTACTACAGGTTAAAAGTAGTTTGTACATCGGGTAGTGTTACAGGTTATTCTGCCGTGGCTACAGCTACCGTTAATGCCCCGGCAATATCCGGCACTACACCGGGAAGCCGTTGCGGTACAGGCACGGTTGCCCTGGCAGCTGCCGGTAGCCCGGGCACTTCGCTTAGTTGGTATGCTGCACAAACAGGCGGCACCGCATTAGGTACAGGCGTTAACTTTACTACGCCTCAAATAAGCGCTACTACATCTTATTACGTAGAATCGGCCTTACCAGGCAGCAATATAGCAACAGGCCCGGCCAACTACCTTTTTGGCACAGCCGGTAGCTTGAGCGCAGTAGGATACCAGATTTTTACCGCTACCGAGCCAACAACAATCTCTGAGGTAACAATGTATGCTACCGCAGCCGGTTTGGTTAATATTACCCTGAGTAATTCTTCGGGTACTGTATTGCAGTCTTACAGCTACACTGTAACGGCAGCCGAAGCTAATTCGACCGCTACAACGTTAGGCACCCCTATTGTTGTTCCTGTAAACTTTGCTGTTCCGGCTGGCACGGGCCTTCGCCTTGGTACCGGCACGGGCACAACTGCAAGTTTGATTAGAAATTCTACGGGGTCAGCATCTTATTACAATGTTGCCACAAATGGTGTAACCTTCACTTCAAATTCGTTTCCGGGTACTGCATACTGGTACTTTTTCTATAATATAAAAATACAGCCTTTATGCAAATCAGGCAGAGTTGAAGTTATTGCTACCGTTAATACACCTCCTGCTTTTGCAATCAATGGTTCATCGGCAGGTACGCAAGCCATTTGTGCAGGCGGCAACACCGGTGCATTAACCAGTAATGCGGCAGCCCAGGGTTATACCAGCTTCCAGGTTACATCGATACCGGCAAATGCCGCGTGGAGTGTAGATGGCGACTATAAATTTACCTTTACCCCTGCTGCAAACACAGTATACACAGTTACAGCTACACAAGGTGCAGGTAACCTGTGTTCTACAACTGCTACTTATAGTGTTACCGTTAATGCGTTACCTGCAGCGCTTACCATTACGCCATCAGCAACATCGGCATGTAGCGGAGAGATAGTAACTCTTGCTGCGACAGGAGGCAGCAGCAGCACAACCGTACTTACAGAGAACTTTAACGGTACAGCAAGCACATGGACTACCACCAACAACTCTACAGGGGGCAACAGCCCATCGGCAGCAGCATGGACATTGCGCGCTAATAGTTACCAGGCATATGATTTTTTAACCTGGACGGAATATGGCGAATATGAATACACAACGTTTAACAGTAACGATAACTCCAAGTTCTACCTGTCTAACAGCGACATGCAGGGATATGATGTTAATGATGTTAATGGTACTACGGCAACCTTGCTTACATCACCACAGTTTAGTTTAGCCGGTTATACTTCTGCCAGCTTAACATTCTATCAATATTATGAGTATGCATCAAACAGCAGTGCAACAGTAGAAATAAACACCGGTAGTGGCTGGACAACTGTACAACAGTATACTACAAATCAAGGTACTGCTACAGGATTTGTACTGGCAACAGTTAACCTTACACCTTATGCAGGTAATGGTAATGTTAAAATACGTTTTAATTATCAGGCATCATGGGGTTACTATTGGGCCGTAGATAACGTAACCGTTACCGGTGGTATCGCATACCCTGTTACCTGGGCGTCTACCGCGCCAATATATACTGACAGCACAGCGCAAACCGCGTATGTTGCGGGTACCAATATACCAACAGTGTATGTCAAGCCAACGGCTGAAACCACATATACCGCTACGGTAACCAATGCATCAGGATGTACTGCGTCTACCCCCGTTACCATTACAATAGGTAATAAATACTGGACAGGTACCGCAAATACAAGCTGGAGCAATCCTGCTAACTGGTGTGGCAATATCCTGCCTACATCTGCAGATGATGTTATTATTCCGGGTGTAGCAACAGCGGCCAACCAGCCTAGTGTAAACGGTGGCGCCATTGCTTATGCTAAAAGCTTGGTAGTGCAAAACGGCGCAACGGTAACAGTTAAGGCAAATGCTACGCTGGATGTTCAAAACTATATTTATACCAGTGTAAATGCAACCACGCCGGGCAATATTATTGTGCGCGATTCGGCAGCAATCAGGCAGTATACCAATATTGCTAATGAGGGCAATGCCATAGTACACAAATATTCTAATCCGCTTTACAAGCTTGATTATACACTATGGGGATCTCCGGTGGCAGCGCAACAGCTGCAGGCGTTCTCTCCGGCAACCATAAGCAACCGTTTTTATACCTATGCTTACAACTATGTAACCGGCGGTACTTCCCCGGGTTACAAAGATGCTTACTTTACCGAAAATGCAGCAAATACCTTTACACCCGGCAAGGGCTACCTTATCCGTATGCCCGATGTTATTGGGGGAGCTAATGCAGCAGGATATGCCGCCGGTACCTACAACGTTGCACACCATGGTACCTTTACAGGCACACCAAATAATGGCAATATAAATGTGCCAATATTGTTTAATGATATTAACCCTGCTGTAGCAAACGGCACACTTAACCAAAGCGGACATTACATAGCAGTGAGCAACCCGTACCCATCTCCTATTAGTGTTACTGATTTCTTTAGCCAAAATGCCGGCGTGCTGGAGGCGGGTAACGGTATGTACTTCTGGAGAAAGAAAAATAACGGTACCGAAAGCAGCTATGCTCACCTTACCATGCTTGGCTTTGCGGCTAACAGCGCTTTAGGTGGCGATATGTCAGGGCCTGGTGGCGCGTTTTACTACGGCACACAGGCGGCAGGCACCACTACCTTTAATGCCAACTGGATTATATCTCCGGGTCAGGGCTTCCTGGTTAAGTTAAAACCTAACCTTGCCAACAGTGCAACGGTTAGTTTTACAAACACCATGAGGCGCAATGCACCGGCCAGCGGTGGCCAGCCATTCTTTAGAACAATGAATAATAACGATGCCCCCGCAGTATCAAGGCTGTGGTTAAACATTACTAACGACAGCAATGCTTTTGGACAGGCACTTATAGGGTACATGGATGGCGCAACCCTTGATCTAGATTATGGTTATGACGGCAGGTTGCTAAACAACGAAAGCAGCGCAAGGCTATACTCTAAAGCAGCTGAAAGCAGCCTTGCCATACAGGCACGGCCAGCCTTTACCGCTACAGATGTGGTGCCTATGGGCTTTGCAGTAACCGCAGCAGGCCAGTATACCATAAACCTTGACCATGTAGATGGTGTGTTTAGCACAGGCCAGGTGGTGTATTTAAAAGATAACCTTTTAGGGACGTTTACAAACCTAAGCCAAAACACGTACACCTTTACAACCGATGCAGGAACCTTTGACAGCAGGTTTGAGGTAGTTTATATGCCACAAGGCCAGCTGGGTACAGAAACTCCGGCGCTTGAAAATATGGTGGTACTGTATCAGCAAAACGGCGCTATCCATATTAATTCCGGCACAGCCGAAATGACCGATGTTACTATTTATGACATCCGTGGAAGGAAGCTATACCAAAAAGATGGAATAAACGCTACCCAAACGGCAATTACCGGACTGCACATTGCGCAGGAGGTAATTATTGTTGAAATAAATACAAACAAAGGAAGGGTAAGCAAAAAGATTATATACTAAGCCCCTATATCAATATTAATCAGCTTAAATCCCCGTGGCAATACCACGGGGATTTTTTATTGCATCATATTTATAAAACAAAAAGGCAGCCGTAAAGCTGCCAATTTTCCCAAATTTAATGTATGATATTTTATGGCACCTGCTCTCCAACAGGATTCTCTTTAGTATCGTTTTTTGTACCGGTCTTTACAATAGTATCGTTTTTTCTAACTATAGTATCTCCGGCAGGTACCGCGGTCATGCCTTCGGCAGGAGTAGTATCCTTTACTTCGGTAGTATGGTCAGATCCGTGATCATCGCCCGAATCAGATTTTCCTTTACATGCTGTGAGGCTTAATAAACCGGCACATATAAAGGTATAAGCTGCTAATTTTATGGTTTTGCTAAAAGGCATTTTCATAGTTATATTGTTTTGGCTTATAAACATCAAATTTACAATCCCTTGTGTTTATAAATATTATGTAAACATTAAAAAATAATAAATAAAGAGAGGAAAAGTTTAAACACTTCCCTCTCTATTATCTTTATGGAGCAGGCGCTACAGTATCATTCATAGGTGCTGCAGTATCTGTAGCTGTGGTGGTTGGCGCTGCATCCATAGGTGCCGTACTAACCGTATCTACAGCGGTACTATCAGCCGAAGCCTCTCCCTCTGTTTTGTTGCTGCCACATGAAGCAAGCATAAGGCCTGCTGCAAATAATGTGGTAAAAATTAATTTCTTCATAATTTCTTGCTATTAATATGTAAATCAAAGATAGATGCAGGTTTACTAAAACTTTCCTATGCTTTTATTAAAAAAAACATAAATATCTAAAATGCAGTATTTTAAGACAGGCAATTATCTTAATCGTCAGGGTCTCTAATTGACTGAATCTTTAAGCACCGTTACTGTATCATTTTTTCGATACATCGGATCCTGGGCCAGCATATTAGCCGGAGATATGTTCATATCGCTGGAGGTGCGCATTTCTGAAGCATTACCCATAGTTCCTGTATTTTGCTGATCCATGGCAGTTGCACTGCCACCACACGAAAGCGTTATGCCCAGTATGGCAATAGCTGCTAAGTATATTATAGAATTTATAGTTTTCATGTCTTTTTATGTATTGGTTCACTCAAAGTTAGCCCATAATATCAGGTACAAGGGTTATAGCTTTATTAAAACCAAGCCAATAAAAGCATAAAATGCTGTTTTCTTGAACTAGTTCAATGCCCCTTCTTGTCTTAGTTCAATGCTTTGGGCAAGCATTGTGGTGTAATTTTACAGTATTAAAAATTAATAATCATTTACCATGAAAAATAACATATTAGGCCTGCACCACATAACCGCTATTGCAGGCGACGCTAAACGCAACTTTGATTTCTATACAAAAATATTGGGGCTTAGGTTCATTAAAAAAACGGTGAATTTTGACGATCCGGGTACCTACCATTTTTACTTTGGAGACGAAGTGGGCAGCGCCGGTAGCATACTTACATTCTTCCCATGGGGAAGCGGTATACCACAGGGGCGCAGGGGTGCCGGTATGGCCACCGAAATTGGATATTCTGTTCCTGCAGGCAGCCTGGATTTCTGGATGGCGCGCCTTGACAGCCATAACGTAATATACAACAAGCCTTCTCAAAAATTTGGCCAACGCTACCTTACCTTTCTTGACCCGGACGGGTTAAAACTGGAGCTTACCGAAGTAGCTAATGACGACCGCAAGCCTTGGGAAACCGATGAAGTTAAGGCAGATGTTGCTACAAGGGGCTTTCATAACGTTACGCTTACCCTGAACAGCATTACCGGTACGGCCGCTATTTTAACCGATATTTTTGGATACAAATTAACCGCACAGGAAGGCAACCGTTACCGTTATACTACCGATACTGTTGATCATGCCAATGTTATTGACCTTGTAGAACTTAAAGAAGAAAAACACGGCCATGTGGCAAACGGCACCGTGCACCACGTAGCCTTTAGGGTACCCAATGATGAGGTGCTTATGGAGTTCCGCGAAAAAGTGGCTGCAGCCGGGTTAAATATTACCCCTCAAATAGACAGGAACTACTTTCATAGCCTGTATTTTAGAGAACCGGGCGGTGTACTGTTTGAAATTGCTACCGATAATCCGGGCTTTACTGTAGATGAGCCACTTGAAACCCTTGGAACCGCTTTAAAATTACCCATACAGTATGAAAACCGCCGCGAAGACATTGAGGCGCACCTTGTACCTATTAATTGATTGATGTGATTGCCTAAGCCCCCCAGATTATTCGGGGGCTTATTTATTTTATGTTGTAAGGATGTAATATGTATAGGCTCAGCCCAATAATTATACTACGAGGCATTATAACCTTGCCTGTATTGATAAAAATTCATCAATATTTTGAGAAGTAAAATGTTTTAACCGGCATTTTATACTCATTAATAAATATTTTGTAATTTAACTACCCGAAATCTACCACATGTCTAACATCAACCTCATCATAGAGGAACGCCCTGCAAGTATAGGAAATTTCCTGGTTGGCAGGCTGTTACCTTTCCGCGAAAAGCGCACCGTAGGCCCTTTTGCCTTTATAGACCACATGGGCCCTGTAGCCTTAAACGATCACGAAAACATGGATGTGGGTCCGCATCCGCATATTGGGCTATCTACCCTTACCTATCTTTTTGAAGGCAGCATAATGCACCGCGACAGCCTGGGTACAGAAATTGAAATTACCCCGGGGCAGGTTAACTGGATGACAGCCGGAAAAGGCATTGTACACTCAGAGCGTACGCCGGAGTATTTAAGGCACTCAGAAAAGAACCTGCACGGCCTGCAAATATGGGTGGCACTGCCAAAAGAGCTGGAAGAAATGGATCCCTCTTTTGCACATGTATCCGAAAACGAAATGCCTGAATGGAAACTGGGAGATGTTACCATAAAACTTATTGCCGGAGAAGCTTTCGGAAAAAAATCACCAGTACCAGTATATAGTCCGCTTTACTTTTTAGAACTTAAAAGCACACTTAAACAGGAAGTTGCCATAGGCGAAGGCTTGTATGGCGAGAGCGGCCTTTATATTCTTGACGGAAGTATTGAGAGTGACGGGACAGTTTTTGAACCCCGGCAACTGCTGGTGGCTAAAGACAGCTCTTTGTGTAAATTTACTATGAACGAAAATACCACGGTATACATTTTTGGCGGTGAACCTTTTCCTGAGCCACGGCATATTTACTGGAATTTTGTAGCCACATCCCAGGAAAAAATAGAGGCCGCAAAAATAAGGTGGCAGGAACACCGTTTTCCATCTATTGAGGGTGAGCACGGCTATGTACCCCTACCCGATCAAAACCCCAACTTTAATATCAAGAAATAACATTAATGGAAATACTACATACAGACGACGGTAAAAAAGGAGCGTTTAAAGCGATGGAAGGAGATACAGAGGCCGGTATCATGACTTATGTTTGGGCAGGCCCTGATAAATTTATTATAGACCATACCGTAGGCAACCCCGAGTTTAAAGGTATAGGTATGAAACTACTCGACAAAGCAGTGGCCTTTGCGCGCGAAAAAAATATCAAAATTTTACCCCTTTGCCCCTTCGCCCAAAAAATGTTTCAGCGAAAACCTGAAATACAAGATGTGCTCTCGCAGTAGCCTAAACTGCTTAAATCTACCACATGCAAACAACTTACAACAGTAAAACAATTTTATTTATAACAGGCGCTTTTGTAACGCATCGGGTCTGGGACGCCTGGATAACATGGTTTACCGCTAATGGCTACACCTGTATTGCCCCACCCTGGCCACACAAAAACGATACTGCAGCACAATTGCGCAACAGTCAACCCAATGATACTGATTTAGCCGATTTGCGCCTTTCGGATCTTATTGCACATTATGAAGCCATTGCAGCCGGCCTGCCCGAAAAGCCTATAGCCATAGGCCACTCGCTTGGGGGGCTTATTGCACAAATATTAGTTAACCGTGATTTAGTAAACAGTGGCGTAGCCATACACAGCGTGCCGCCTAAGGGAGTTTTTTCTTTTGAATGGCAATTTTTGAAGTCCATTTGGGGACCGTTAGGTTACCTTTCTTCTACTAAAAAAACACACCTTATGACCCTTAAGGAGTGGCAGTATGCTTTTACTAATGATATGGACCCACAGGAACAAACCTTAAGCTATGAAACGTATTGCATACCGGAATCTAAATTGGTAACAAGAGATGCTCTTAGCGATGCTGCCAGGGTAGATTTTAATAAACTGCATGCGCCTTTATTATTTATAACGGGTACTAATGACCATATAACCCCTAATTCTTTAAATTACGAGAATTATATAAAGTACAACAAAGACCATTCTATAACTGACTATAAAGAGTTTAGGGGCCGCAACCATTTTGTACTGAACCAACCCACCTGGCAGGAAGAAGCAGAATATATACTATCATGGCTTGATATTTTAGCCAATAAAACCGATATAAAATAAAATAAGGGCAGCCCATTACAGGCTGCCCTCTTCTTACATAAAGCTAGATGGCGGATAATTAGTTTTTCATTGAGGCCATATCTATAACAAAGCGGTATTTAACATCGCTTTTTATCATACGTTCGTAGGCCTCATTAATATAAGCCATGTCAATTACCTCAACATCGCTGGTAATATTGTGTTCTGCGCAGTAATCAAGCATTTCCTGTGTTTCTTTAATACCTCCAATAAGGCTGCCCATAATGCTGCGGCGTTTCCATATAAGTGTCATGGCCGGTGTAACCGATGGCGCCGGTGGCACCCCAAGCACTACCATAGTACCGTTTTTTTTCAGCAGGTTTAGGTACGTATCATATTCGTGCGGTGCCGATATGGTGTTTACTATAACGTCAAAGCTGTTTAGCAATGATTTCATAACCTCAGGGTTGGTTATCAGGGCAAAATTGTGTGCCCCAAGTTGTCTTGCATCAGCCTCTTTGCTGGGCGATGTGCTAAGCATGGTAACTTCAGCACCAAAAGACGCCGCAAATTTAACCGCCATGTGGCCCAGGCCACCAAGCCCCAGTACAGCCACTTTATGGCCTTTACCTACCTTAAGATGACGCAATGGCGAATAGGTAGTGATACCGGCGCAAAGCAACGGAGCTACACCCTCAAGCGGTAATTTATCAGATATATGCAGGGCATATTTTTCATCTACGCTGATGCTGGTTGAATAACCCCCATACGTAGGGATATCTGTACCGCGATCATAGCTGTTATAAGTACCCGTCATGCCTTCTTCGCAGTATTGCTCCTCGCCTTCTTTACAGCTTTGGCAATGGCGGCATGAATCTACAAAACAGCCTACACCGGCAAGTTCGCCCACCGCAAAAGCAGTAACATTAGTACCTACCGCTACTATGCGGCCCACAATTTCGTGACCGGGCACTAACGGATATTTAGCCGGTCCCCATTCGCTGCGGGCAGTATGTATGTCGCTATGGCACACGCCGCTGTATAATATTTCTATTTGTATCTGGTTTGGGCTAAGGTCTTTCCTTTCAAACTCAAATGGTTTCAATGGTGTTTCAGCATCATAAGCTGCGTAAGCGTTTACTTTAATCATTTTTATTGTTTTTGTTTGATGTTTATAGTTTGTTTCAGGTTGTCCGGCGTTATATTTCTTCTCCCCGGGATTGCATCCCGGGCTACTACACGCGACCCCTTCAGGGTCGTTAATGCAGTTGAGTGAAGTTCAATCTGAAATCTAAATTCTGAAATCTATCACTTCCTCATCGCATTCAGCTTCTCCGCCAGCTCCCTCCGGTAGGTTATCCCGATGGGTATCTCTGTTTTTTTAATCACCACATGGTCTTTATGTACTTCATCTACTTTGTCCAGCGCTATGATATATGATTTGTGCGCCCGCATAAACAATGTAGAGGGCAACATCCTTTCAAGGTCGTTTGTGGTTATGGTAGCCAGGTAATTGCGGCGCTGCGTAAATATTTTTACGTAATTGCCGTAACTCTGTGCGTATACTATTGTTTTAACCTCAATAGGATATATATCGCTGTCTACCTTAACATGTATTACATCGGGTACTGCCTCCTCCTTATCATCTGTTGCAACAGGGGCAGAGAGTTCTAAAAACCGGTTAATAGATTTTAAAAACCGTGGATAAAAAATGGGTTTAAGCAAGTAATCTATAACACCATACTCATAGCTTTCCAGCGCAAATTCGCTATAGGCTGTAGTAAGGATGGTTCGGGGTGGCTTTGCCAGTTTTTTAAGCATTTCAAGGCCTGTAATCTCCGGCATATCAATATCAAGAAACATAAGTCCAGGCGCATGGTTTTCAAGATAAGCAAGGGCCTCAATACCATTATAAGCCTGATATGCAAGCTCTAAGCTCTCATTTTGCTTAATATAATTAGCCAGTACATAGTGGGCGGCAGGCTCGTCGTCTACAATTATGCACTGTATTTTGTCCGGTCCTGTCATATTCTTTTTAATTGTAATTGAAGGTGTACGGTAAAAATCTGTTTTGCCTCGTTAATATCCAGGTTGTATTCGCCACTGTATTGCAATTTAAGCCTTTCTATAGTATTCTTAATACCTATTTTGGTAGACACCACATCGGTTTTCTTTTCAGGGATGGAGTTCTTAACCAATAAGTCAAGCTTACCATCTTTGACCGACAGATTTATATCTACATAGCACTTTTCTATAGAGCAGGTACCGTGCTTAAATGCATTTTCTACAAAGCATATCAGCAGCATGGGCGGTATTTTATACATGCCCTCATTATCGATATCATTATTTAGTACAATATTGCAGCGATAGCCCACGCGCTCTTTTTCAAGCTGAACATAGCTGCTTATAAAGTTAACCTCATCCTCAAGCGGTACACACTTTCGCTCATTACTTTCCAGCTGGTAGCGCATAAGTTGCGATACATGCATAATAAGCTCGGGCGTGCGCTCCGGAAACTGCAGGCTTATACCATACAGCGTGTTGAAGGTGTTGAACAGAAAGTGCGGGTTGAGCTGCTCTTTAAGCGAATTGATTTGCGCCTGGTTGTACAGCAGCTTTTCGCGGTCAAGGTTTTTCCTGTCGCGGTAAAACTTGAATATCAATATGGTAGAGAGTATACAGATAAGTGTTGCCAGCAGTGTAGCGGCCTGGAATATGTAGCTTTTTTGCTCGGCAGATTTGTACAGGAAACAGTTTTTGTATATCCAGAGGTTAGCCACGGTATGCAACACAAACGAAAAAACGCCCGCCAATGCTATGGTTGCCAGTATGTACAGCAGGACTTTATGCCTCTTAAGCAATATGGGCAGCAGCAAAAAACGGTTGAGCTGTGCATGGCCGTACAACATTAAAAAATACAGGCAGCCGCTCCATATACCCCGCCAGGACTTGATAAGAATCCAGTCGTTAAGGGTAAAGAGTATAAATGAGAATAGCAGGATAAGTACTTCCTGCCACCATTTATTTTCAAGTATATTTTTAAATTTCGCGTCCATTATTTCACAATACCTTACAAAGAAAGCACATAACTGTTTAATTCCGTAAAAATGTATGACCAATTTAATTCATCATT
>Ga0265798_10004486_pt1 | contig 19193 bp, 22 predicted proteins | sample P3T30metagenome_FD_192430 | JGI IMG/M metagenome (GOLD analysis project Ga0265798, IMG submission 192430) | Plant litter microbial communities from East Loma Ridge, Irvine, California - P3 T30 | ecosystem: Environmental > Terrestrial > Plant litter > Unclassified | place: USA: California... | reverse complement strand
ACTGGGTTGCGGCCAGAGGGGCCCACCCTCGGCTACAGCGCCTCGAACACCCTTCAGACATGTTGGGCGCTGGTAGAAGGCGCGTTGGCGGGCATCCTTCCTCCGGAGAGCAGGTTTGCCCTCTTGCCTGACGTCAGAACCAAAGCAGAAGCGATTGGAATCGCCGAAGCGCTCCTCGACGATCTCGAGAGGCGGCTCGACGAAGCAGAGCGTCAGATTCCGGGGTCGATATGGCAAGAGATTGAAACAAGCCGTAGTGAGCAGAACCTGGCGCCGTCGGACGACCGCACTAAGAGCGTCGCGCGCACCTTGTCAATTCTTCTCGACATTCCGCACCAGGAAGCAGCAGATCGCTTCGACCAATTCATCGAGGAGTAGCCGATCGCGTTTCAGCCGTAGGCCGATCGCGAGTTGCTGCAGGCGCTCCATTGCGGCACTGCAGCGCCGAGAGGCCGGATGAGCTGCGGCAATCGGGAAACGCAGCGCTCTCGGGTAGTCGGCAAACCGAGCGCTTAGGGCGCCCGTATCACGGCGGCTGCCTATGCCATGGAGGCGAACCAGGCTGCGAGAAGGGCTTTCACGAGAAAAATTCTCGGAACCAAGAGCCATTTGAGAGCTGCGCTTGCGTTCACTTCCCCCGGGACGCCTCCTGACGAGGGTGGTGCACGACTTGCGTCGGGCGCCTGCGGAGCTAGCCGTGACCACGTTGCAGGACGACTGCAGTCCGGAGCCCGAGCACGAGCTCGAGCTCGAGCTCGAGCTCGAAGTGAACCTTCGCACAACACTGGACAGGCGCGTAGAGTGGTAGTTACTATCACCGCAACGTATCCGCGCATTCGCGGATGATTGGAAGCCTCGGAGGTTCCGACATGACGCAGCACACCAGTACCGGGGAAGGCCCGGAGCGAGTGCCGCAAGCTGCGCAGCAGGTCTTAAGACTACGAATCGCCCGCATCCCCCTCTCAGCCGTCCGCGACCAGCCCCTTCCCGATCTGCAGGAACTGTACGCAGACCTCCAAGAGGACCAGGCCATCATTCCTAACCTGCGCATGGGTATGGGGGCCCTCCCGGTTGCGCGGTGGGACCGGGCCCACGCTGCAGCCGGCTGGACGCTCTACGGTGCGGACCTCACCCTCGACATGGGTCATCCGTTTGGGTCGATGTTCTACCGCAACGACACCGACGGCCGTGTGTTGCGCGTCGGGGTGAAGTGGCATCCGCCGGTGCAACAGCTCGAGTTCCCGGCCCTGCATCCGTCGAAGCCGGAGCTGACCTCCGATTGCACTGGGGAAGAAGTCGCCGCCGTGGTGTTGGATGCGCGGAGTCGGATAGGGACTCTTGTTGCGGTCAACGCGCAGATCGGGTCGTTCGTCGCCACCGAGGAGTCCGAGAACGCCATCCTCGACGCGTCCGGCCTCGGGCTCGAACGGCTCTCCGATGACGACCCGCGGCTCGCTGGCCGCGATGCGCCTCGGCCGTCACGGCCGGGCGGGGGCGGCGCTGATGAGTGATCGGCAGTGGGTGCAAGACATTCGGGACCAGCAGACGATCCTGTCGTTGCCGTTCGGGGTCGGATGGACGATCGACATCACGCAGACGTTGGTCGCCCTCGAGGCTGCGGGGATGCCGGCCCATGTGGAGGCGTTCGACCGTCTCCGGTTTGAGGACGGTCGGTCCGGGTTCCTGTCGACACCGAACCCGACCGCAACGATCAACGACGACGGCACACCGGCCGAACGGACCGAGGACCTCATCGTCATCCCCGGCGGGTCGGAAGGCGGCGTCCTCTCGCTCGCCCGCCGGTACCCGGACCTGGTGGTCGTGAACGGGAAACGGCAACGAGTCTGGGCCGACGGTCGGCAGGTGCACGGGTCGTCAATGGAGCGGGACGCGACCCCGGGCTGGCGGACCGTGTTCGCCATCGCCCGCACCATCGCCCTCCACGGCGGTGGTTCCCAGTCAATCGCGGACCGCATCGGCATCTCACTCGACGACGTGCGCGCCGCGATGCCCGCGCTCGGGGCGAATGTCTTGCACACGCCGATTGGATGGGAAGCAGCCGACCAGGCCACCCTATGCGACTGGGCCTTGGCGGCGTACCCGGGTTACGGCGGAATCCGGACCTGCTGGCGCCGCGACACCACCATCGACGCGCAGGCTGACCAGCTGATTGCGCTGGGTGGGGTGATGTCGGACCGGTGGGCGGCGCACCAGTCCGGCGTCATCGTCCCACCGAACCGGCTGACGGCGTTCTTCGCCCAGCACCCCGACATGGCCGCGCTCGGCTACGAGCCCGCCACCGTGAATGAGGCGACGGTGTCGGTCGTCATCCCACAGGACACCACCATCCTCACCAGCGCGGAGGGGTGCTGCACGGACGACTTCCTCACCGCGCACGTCCTCTACGCAGACAGCTGGGTGGGCGCGAATACGGACGCGGTGAACGGGCTGCGACAGCTGCTGCACTTCCGGTCCGACCTCGCCCACGACCTCCGCTGGCACCCCAAGAACGGCAGCGGTGCGGGTGGGGTGGGCTGATGACCTTGCAATTGCTGTCGCTGACGTTGGCGTACGACGACACCCGGTTCTTCGGCTCCGTCATGTTCATCGACCCCGACCACTCGGAGGGCAAGCCGGCCGTGGTCCTCATCGACCACACCGACGAACCGCCGTGGTTCCGCCTCACCATCGTCGACCCGGACAGTCAGGACCCGGCGGCGCCGGCAATCGTCGAGGCGGACCGCATCATGCGGTTCCTCCTCCGCTACACACCCGACCGCATCGGTCGAACCCCCGCTGACTTCCCGCAGCTCTGACCTGCCCTGCTCACGCCTGACTCTTTGGAGGTAGTTGCTGATGATGCGTCTGGTGTCCATGCACCTGTCGAACGACCGGATCCTCTGGGGGCATGTGCTCCTCGAGGACACGGAGAACCCGGACGCGCACCTGGCGCAGATTCTCGTCCGCCCCATCGACGTCGAACCCGGCTACGAGCTATACGACAAGACCAACACGGTCCTGTCGGACCTGACCGTGCCGGCGGTGCGGGAAGCGAACCGCATCGTGCAGACCCTCCTCATCCCCGCCTCAGAAATCGCGAAGCGGGAGAAAGCCGTCCGGGCGGTCATCCACTCGGGCTACTTGGAAGGGTTCCCGGACGACATGCCCTGGCAGTCCCAGCTGTGGATGTACGCCCGCGGAGAGGTCACCCGCGAACAGCTCAGCGCCTACGCCGACGAAGGCCGACAGATCCCCCGCCAACCCGAACACAGTGCCGTCGGTCCGGCGGACGTCCCTGAGGACTGGTGGCAGGCCACACAGGCCCGGATCCGCCGGCACCTCCTCAACACCACCCTCACCGAAGTAGAAGTCGCTGCGGCCCTGCAGATCAGCATCGACGAGGTCGGCGAGCTGTTCGAATCGAACCGGCTGACGAGCTTCGACCTCGACGGCGAAGAACGCATCCCCGACTGGCAACTCGTCAAGCCCGCACTCCCCGAGTTCGGCGACCCGGCGTCACTCCTGCCAGGCCTCGACGTCCTCTACGCCGCAGCACCGCAACCGCTCCTCGACGCGGCAGCAATGACCGAGTTCATGACCACACCCCTCGAGTTCCTCACCGTCGACGACCGGATCCTGACACCACTCGACTGGATGCGGGAAGGACGGCCGCTGACGACGATCATCGCCCTGTTCCGCGGACGACGGTGGCGACCATGAGCCGCCGGCCCGACCTGTTCCTCCTCAACGTCGCCTACGACGCCACCGGCGTGCACGGGCACGTGTTCTTCCGCGACCCACCCAGCACCGAGCTGCGGCAGGTCATCGTCCGCAGCACCGACACCGGCAACATCTGCGAACCAGCCCGCGGCGACCCCCGCGAAGGGTGGGAACCGTTCCTCGAAGAGACCCGCTGGCTCATCGCCCTCACCCGACCCGACACCCCGGGAGAGCGCAGCTGATGGGGCCTGGGCTCGAATGGGTCAACGCTGCATACAGCGGCCGACCGCAGATCACGATGCCGTACGGGCTCGGCGACACCACCGACCTCACCAACACCCTCGCCGTCCTGAAACTCGCCGGGCTTCGCGCGGTCGTGGAGACGCACGACACGATCCGCCTCGCGGACGGACGCCGCGCACGCTTCCCGACCCTCACCCCGCGACCCCGCGACCCCGCGACGACGACCCGACTGATGCGGAACTGCTCCTCCTGGCGCCACGAACCATCACTGCGACGCAGATCGCGCTCGCGGAGCAGACGGCGACGGTGCTGCTGGTCGACGTGGACCGGCGCCGCGTCTGGATCGACGGCAGACAAACCCTCGGGACAAAGGAACGGTGGAAGGACGCCGCACCCATCTACGTCACCTTCGCCATCGCACGGCTGCTCGCCGTCAACGGCGCCACCTTCGACCGGCTGGTGCGGGCAGGGCTGACTCCCGGGCAGGTGGACGACGGGCTCGCACGCCTCGGCAAACGCGTGCACCGCACCCAAATCGGCTGGGAGTCACGAAAGGTCGGAGGGCTCGTGGACTTTGCCATCGCCTGCTACCCCGGACCAGGCGGCGTCAGGACACGGTGGACGTCCGAGCTGCCGCTCATCGAGCAAGCGGAACGGCTCATCGAAGCCGGCTGCCGCATCTCCGGGCGCGCCATCTCCGACCGCCCCGGCTACCCCGCCATCAGCAAACGCGAGCTGCCATACCGGCTCGTCGCGTTCACCGAGCAGCAGGTCGACATGGCAGCGCTCGGCTTCGAACCCGACACGATCGGCTTCGCCGGCACCGAACTCATCCGGCCAGCCGACCCAACGATCTTCCTCACCGCAGCGGCCGCCGGCTACACGGACCGCACCGACGACATCATCACCGCCAACACGCTCCTCCGCGCCGACCTGCGCAACGCCGACGACGCGGCATCGCTGCAAGAAGTACGCGACCGGTTGCAGTTCCTCGCTGACACCGGCTACGACCTCCGCCACAATCTGCCCAGCTGACCAGAACCGGCAGGCTAGGTCGACGGTTCACTGAACCTCCTCCGGTCCTTTACCGAACTGCGCCAACCCCAAGCAGCCAGCTTGGTCTCGCCGCGGCCTGCTTCCACCCAAACTGCGTCTCTGGTGAGGCGATACGCCTGGGCGTCACTTCGACGGATCAGCCGGTCGGGCAGTTGGAACCACGCGTGCACCGGCAATGGCTCCGGAAGCTCGCGCACCTCCACGCCGCGAGCATCCTCCCCGAGCGAGAACGGCGAGCCGGGCACCGGACGATCCAAACGACGACGACCCGTGACCGCGACAGCAGGAGCCGGCACCGACGCTCGCATACCGGGCCTTCACCGAGAACATCAACGGACTAGTCGTTTGAGACGGGAGAAGTAGCGATGAGAGCAGGCCACGCTGGCGCGTTCGTTCAAGGACCGATTGATGAGACGTAGTCTCGCGTGTCGTTCTCAAGATCAGGCCCACGGAGTTGTCGCAAAAGGTCGGCCCCAGCGCGCTCCCGGGTCGTGCTTCAACTCGCTACGGCTTCGGCCAGGGCGAAGCGGCCGTAAGTTGCTCAACCTGCTGCCGAAGGTGCTCGTCCGCTGCGCTGGCCATGCGCGCCACCAGGTCTCGGTAGCCCTTCGCTGCTCCCTTATTGAAACTGTCCGGCGCGCTTGCCGAGTGCACAACTGAACCTCGAGCGCTCACCAGCTTCTCCAGGGCACTGCGATCGGCTTTCTCAATGGCGCTGATGAAGTCGAGCCCGACAGGTAGAAACAGCGTCGTGATCTGCTTGACGCGTGCAGTGTTCATGCCGAAGCGGCCTGTGTCCGCGTCACCTTTCGCGAGGGCCCTCACGCCTCCGACCCATAGCGCCCGCCAACCAGGGTGAACAGTCAGCTGCCAAGCAGTGGGCTTCCCGTCCTCGATGGCCATACGCGCAGTCTCCGGCACCCGGTCCACGGCGGTGTGATTGGCGAGGAATTCGGTCGCCTCGATCGCAACGTCCTCCACGTACGCTTCCCACGCGGCGTAAGTGAGTGCGACTGAAGCGACGAACATCGAGGCTTCCTGTCTAGTCGGCTTTCCCCGGCCAGTTTTCGTGCCCGCCATCAAGTTGTCGGTGTGCTGAAGGGAGACCTGGAAGTCATCGAGAGATTTGCTCATGTGCCGACGATATGAAGGAGGAGACCCCTCGCGCGACCCCCGAACGGGCGCACCCCCTCGCGGACGGCGGAGGAGTGGACTCAATCCGAGAGGTCGCAGCCCTCCCGTTCAGCGATCGACAAGAGCCAGGGCCGCCGAATCATCACGGTGAGAGTGAGCTGGACCGGGACGGAGCCACCCGGGTGAGCCGAGTTGGGAGAAGTCCGGTAGCCGATCGTCCAATCGTTCACGAGGATGTTCCGGTCTCAGACGTAGGTAGAAGGGGCTGGTCGCTCCGACGTCGTGAAGACCGACGGACGATGACGAGCCCGACTGATGCACCTATCGCTGGGATTGCCGGTGTCAGGAACGAGGCGGCCACGACGACGCTGGTTCGACTTGCGGCGGCTCCGACTCAAGGGAGGAGCGCCAGTACGGTGACAGCCGTCGCGAGAGCAATTTCCGTTGAGTTCGGCAGCGACTTCGAGGAGCCGTTCCAGGCTGAGGACCGCCAGGTCGGTGGACTTGGGAAAGTACTGCCGGAGCAGGCCGTTGGTGTTCTTGTTCGAGCCGCGCTGCCAGGGCTTGTGGGGTCGCAGAAGTAGATCGCGAGGTCCGTTGCGAGGGTGGTGTCCTTATGCCGGGCAAGCTCGGTCCCCTGTGGCATCGGACGAACGTCGGATGCGGCGCGACCTCCGGACCGAACATCTGGTTGCCGACACATCGCAGCGTCCAGCAAGCGCTCGTCTACGGATAGTGCGCCCGCATTCGTGCTCCGCATCTGCTGCGTCGCGTATCTCGAGTGCGGACGTGCAGCAGATGCATCGCCGTCGCGCCGTTGCCGAATGATGTCGGCTGCTCATGCAAGGCTGCTGGTGACGCGTCTGACACCCGTGGAACGCGCCCCGACCGGAGTTACAGCATGATCGAACGCGTACGAATCCGCGGCTACCGAAAGTTCCGCGACCTGGACTTTCGGCCGCACCCAGAATTCAACGTGTTGGTGGGCAACAACCAATCCGGGAAATCGACCATGCTCGAAGCCATCACCTTGGCCGTCACCGGCCGGATCAACGGCCGCCCAGCGGGCGAGGAGCTGCACCCGTACTGGTTCAACCGTGACAATGTCGCAGCGTTCTTCGCGGCACGTGCTGCGGGAGCGAACCCTGTGCCGCCGACGATCAGCATCGAGGTGACATTGCGGCCGGGACCGGAGTTCACCGAACTGGTCGGAGCGGACGACCTGCTCCAGCCCACCGGGCACGCGCCGGGTGTGCGCCTCATCATCAAGTTGAACGATGAGTACAAGGAGGAGTTCGAGGCGTACGTCACAGACCCGCAGACGGCCCTGCTGCCGACGGACTACTACACGGTGGAGTGGAGCTCCTTTCAGAACGTTCCGCTGACGCAGCGGCCACGAGCGCTGCGTCTGGCGATGATCGACTCCCGGACGGTGCGCTCCGGCGCCGGGATGGATTACCACCTGCGGCAAGTCATCGGTGAGCACCTCACCGCCGAGGAGCAGACCACTGTCTCCGCAGCGTTTCAGCAGGTGAAGGAGACCCTTGCCGCGCAACATCTCACGGGAGTGAACACCAAGCTCGCCAGCGGGGATGAGCTTCTCGACGGCGGCAGGGTGTCGTTGGCGATGGATCACTCCTCCCGGACGTCCTGGGATAACAGCGTCATCCCTCACGTGGAAGACGTGCCCTTCGTGCTGGCTGGTCAGGGGCAGCAAGCGGTGGCGAAGACCGTTCTGGCGATGCGCCGACACACGGACGCTGCCGGCGCGGTAATGATTGAAGAGCCCGAAAACCACCTGTCGCACTCGAATCTGAACGTACTGCTAGACCGCGTGGAAGCGCTCGCCCATCCTGAGCAGCAGGTGTTCATTACCACCCACAGTTCGTTCGTGTTGAACCGGTTGGGACTCGATCGGCTACGGCTGGTGTCCGACGGCACCGTGCAACCATTCACCGCGTTGCCGGCGGACACTGTCGGCTACTTCCGGAAACTGCCGGGCTTCGACACGCTCCGGCTCGTTCTGGCGGACCGGCTCGTGCTCGTGGAGGGCCCTTCCGATGAGTTGCTGTTTGAACGGTTCTACTGCGACAAGTACGGTCACCGCCCCATCGTCGACGGCATCGACGTGTTCTCGATGCGAGGCTTGTCGCAGAAGCGGTTCCTGCAGCTCGCGGCTCTCGCTGGGAAACGGTGCGTAATCCTCAGCGACAACGACGGCCGCGAGCAGCCTGACCTGGACGCTGTCGTCGCAGATCTGGGCGACCTGATTACTGACGATCGGCAGCTGCTGTTCGGCACGGTCGGACACGGGACCACGCTGGAACCGCAGATCCTTCAGGTGAACCCTGTCGACACCGTCCGAACGGTCCTCGACCGTGCACCGAACGTCGACATCCTAAAGTGGATGGGCAACAACAAAACGGAAGCGGCGTTGCGAATCGCAGACTCGGCGACACCATTGACGGCGCCGTCGTACTTCAGCAAGGCGATGGAGTTTATCCATGAGCGGTGAGCTCGTCCTCGCCGTCGCCGGATCGCGGAAGACGCAAAGCATCATCGACGCCTGTGTCGCCGCGCCCGCCAACGCCCGCATTCTCGTGGTCACCTACACGGTGAACAACCAGTTGGAGCTGCGACGTCGGCTTGCCGCAGCCTGTCCCGCTGCGACCGTGGACGTCGTTGGCTGGTTCACGTTCCTGCTGCACAACATCGTCCGCCCGTACTTGCCGTTCATGTTCCCCGGTCAGCGCGTGGCAGGCATGGACAACGAAAGTGCGTACCAGCAGTACGTCGGTGTGGAGGAACGCCGCCGGTACTTCACGTCCACCGGTCTGGCTCGTCGCGTGCACCTGGCGAACCTGGCCACACTACTCGTGCACCGCGCGGGTGAACTGCCGCTGCGCCGCCTGGAGCAGTTGTACGACCGCATGTTCATCGACGAGGTGCAGGATCTTGGCGGGTACGACCTTGAGGTGCTGCAGCTCCTGCTCGGATCCGCCGTGCCCTTGACGATGGTCGGTGATGTCCGTCAGGCGATCCTCTCCACCAGTCCAGAAGAACGCAAACACAAGCAGTTCAGAAACATGAGAGTGTGGCACTGGTTCCAGGAGCAGGAACGCAAGGACCAGTTGCGCATCACGCAGCGTCGCGAAACATGGCGCTGCCACCCCGACGTCGCCGCGTTCGCCGACGACCTGTTCGCACCCACATGGGGCTTCGAACCGACGGTGTCGCGGAACTCACTAGGCACGGGCCATGACGGCTTGTTCCTCATCCGTACCGAAGATGTCGATGCGTACGTGGAGGAGTTCGCACCCCAGCCGCTGCGCTGGGACGCCAGAGCAGCGAAGGCGCACGACCACCTTGAGTTCCTCACCTTCGGGACCGCGAAGGGCCTGACCAGGCAGCGGGTGTTGATCTTCCCGACAGAAAAGATGCGCAAGCTGTTGCAGAAGGGGGAACCGCTTGAGCCTCTCACCGCCGCAAAACTCTATGTCGGTGTCACTCGCGCGGAGCAAAGCGTCGCGTTCGTCCTCGACAGGCCGGGCCAGTGCGCGCATCCATACTGGTCCCCGCCGGAGGTCCGGCCCTCATGATCGACCGCCGCCACCGTCATCGTTGTCGAATGAACGTGTCCGAGACAGGTCGCCAGGTGGACGGCAGGTTCGCTCGGGCGTCGTGATACCCGAGAGGGATGTCGTTGTTATCACCGTCGAAAAGCGCGGCGCGGACAACGTTGCGCAGCGTCTCGGGTGGTTTTCCGCGCTTGCCGAGCGTCTGATAGCTCGGGAGCGCCGCAATCTGTTCCTCACGGTACACGGCGGAGAGCTCGCCCCAGAACCACGCTTCCGCGCGATTGGCAACTTCGACCTCAAGCTGCTCGAGGGCGCTGCTGCTGTCCTCAGCAGCAGCCGCATCGAGGAACGCCGGCACCCAGTCGAGCTGCAGGGACAGGGTCTCGCCCGCCGCATCCCAGTTGCTGAGTCGGACTAGGCTGCGGGCGGCAGCTCCGAGTCGTTGGGCATTCTTGTAACGGCGGTGGTGACCGGTAGCGGCGGCAAGCATGTTCGCTTGGGGCGGTTCGGGACCGGTTACGGTGAAGCGCCCAGATACGTGGCCTTGCCACCGGGAGAACGCGAAGACCATGCCGTGCGTGAACGCCGGCAGATGCTGGAACGCCATGAGGTTCGTGACCGCACCACGCACAGCAGCGATCGCGAGCGCATCGGTGTCGGCTCGAATAGGTGCCGGCAGCCTAACGGCGGCCATCCGCCGCGCACCCTGCATCGGCTGGTAGGCGACGTCCACAAGCCCTTTCCTCGCCAGCGACAGCGCTGCGCGCCGCCAGGCGACAGCGGTTGCGGCACTGACACCGTCCCACTGCTCCGTCGAAGCGATGGCCACGTCCTCCACGTTCCGCCATACGAGGCGGGCCGACGGCGGGTCCTCATGCAGGTCGTCGAGCAGCGCTCGCTCCACCCGCCCAAGACCCCTACTCACGACGCCAATCCTAAGTGTTGCGCAAGCCGGTCCGTCGTGTCGGCGGTGCCGGTGACCATGGGACCAGATGCGGAAACCCCCGCTGTGTCAGCAGCGGGGGCCCTGGTTCGCATCTCGCCCTCACAATGAACGGAGATACGTCTTGAGTGTAAACAGCCCTCCCTCGCCGCCCGAGAGCCGGCAACCGATCCGCCCCTCCACGGTGGTCGGCCTAGTCATCGCTGCCGGTGTTGCCGCGGCTGCCGGCCAGGCATGGGGAACGGAAGAAGGGATGAGCGTCTTCGCGCTCAGCCTCTGGTTCCTCCGGTAGGACCTGCGCCACGACGCGGGCGACCGGATGCGAAGCGGGCGCCGCGCTGCCGAAAGGCAGCGTGGCTCCTGCTTCGCGCAGGGGGCGGCCGACTGAGGCATTGAACGGGCAGAGGGCAACGTTGGTGCGCTGACGCGTGCAGGGGCGTCGAGCGCGTGGCGAAAGCGCCTTTGTAGGGCGAGCCCAAGACTGTCACCGTCGGCGCGTACCGTCGATCGTTGACTCCCGGCGCTGGACCGACGAGTCACGGGTGCGCGGCACGACGGCGCCAGCCGTGCCGCCTCCTCAGCACGCGAATCGGTGACAAGCCCTGCGGTACCGTGTCGGCCGTGGTCAAACTTCTTCCGGTGAGCACCATCCGAGACGCGGGCACGCTGCTCGCTGACTTTGCAGGACAGCTCACCGATATGCGCTCACGCACGGAAGCTGTTGAACGGCTCACCGCTTGGAGGACGTGGAGTCCTCGCGCGGCGCTGCGTGCCCGCGCGCTGTTCCGGGAACGATCCGTTCGCGACCTTGTGCTCGGTGAGCAGTACGCGATGCTGCACTCGTTGGCGCCGACGTCCGATGGTGCTGCGCTTGCCGCACTCATCGACAACGAGATTCAGGAGCGGCTGGACCGGATCGCTGGAGCTCAGCAGGAACTTCGGGAACTCCGAAGGGAGTGGGGCTTCGAAACGACCGCGGTGCTCATCGACACCAACCTCCTCATGCATGCCGGGCCGCGACTTGCTGGCATCGACTGGGACTCGCTGCTGCGCACCACGACGCGGAACACAGCGTTCGTCATACCGATCCAAGTCGTGGAGGAACTCGACCGCCTGAAGTTCCACCGCGCAAGCGAAGTGCGTTCAAACGCCGCCTACGCACTGAAATGGCTCGCCGATGTCCTGCCGGCAGGAGCGCAATCGGCACCATTCGCGACGAAGGCGGACGGTACGACAATCCGGATCTGGGTCGATGACAACGAACGAGTCCCCCTCCCGGCGGTCGACCGGGACATCATCGACCGGGCCATGGAACTCCACACGTACACAGCGCGGACGGTCATTGTGTCCATGGACCGGAGCATGGTGCTGCGGGCTTCGCACCATGGCGTAAAAGCAGCACTCATCACAGCCGACGCCATTCCGCCGCGTTCATCCGATTGAGCTCCACACGTATATCGGCGCCCTCTCATACAGCACTGTGCGCGTTTGCCCGCCCAAACGAGAACGCGGATCTGGTTCCACACCTACTCGCGGAGCGTGTGCCGGCCAGCCTGCCCGACTTCCGGGCTTGTAGCTCCAGCTGGACCGACAGGGCCGTCTAGGGCGAGCGCCTGACTCTCGCCGTTGAGAACTCGGCATCCAGACCTGCCGCCGTTCAACATTGAGAGCATCGTGGGCCCGTCAGCGTCTAATGGGCTGCACCGCCTGCTCAGCCCGTCATTGCGAGCCCACGCGCGTCGGCGGGCAGATAGGCGAAGGACTGTGGCACGGCAGGCCTGGGCTCAAACTCGCCAAGAGTGAGTGGGGTGGCGAAGCGTTCAGCCGAGGCCACCACGATGGCGACTGCCGTCGGCGCGTTGCCGTAGTAGGCGAAGAACGCCTCTTTTTCGATCACGCCGAGGTGCCCGAACTGTTCCCAGATGCGAGCGGGGGTGTCGGTGACCATGTTACTGACGGTGAACTGCCCGATCACCTCGCTGCTCGGGGCGGTCGCGTAGATGAGTACTGTGCGGATGTCGTCGGCTAGGCGTCGCTTGCGGAACTCAACCTGCTTGCGGCCGTCCACGATCGCTTCAGCCCAGCGCGTGTGGATCGACATCAGGGCTACGCGCTCAGCTGGTTCTGCACCCATTCGATTCCTCCCGGATCCCGTACACGCACGACCGACTGCGGCCAGGACGTTACGACCTTACGTTCAACCAACTCGGTCAACGACCAAGGGGGCTCGATGAACCGGTCGTGTCGAAACAGAATCGTCAGGACTGCCTTGCCATCTTGGTGCATGCCGGCGACATCGGACGCTGAGTAGACCGTCCGCTTGAACGACAGCTCGATCGTTTCCATGGGGTCTTTGGAACGATGGGAACGCTCGGCGACCCCGACAGCCACGACTGCGCCGTCGCCGCGCACTCCGCCCTGGCTTCGGTAGAACAGCAGAGTCGACCCTGCCGGGATCTCCTTCGTGGGACTACGGCAGAGGTACGCCTTCCTGATCGCGTTGCCATGCGCCTTCGGCGTGGTGAAGGTGTCGGCAAGCATCGTGGCGCCCATGGCGCCAACTACGGTCGCGTCGGGAAACAGGTCGTCGTACCACTGCGGGGTGATCGGGATCACGAAGATCGGGTTGCTGCGCTGAACCGCGGGTGGCCCGTATCGGATATGGAAGTCCAAGCCAGACAGCGTCGACGATGATGGAGGGTCCAGCTCCTTGAGCCAGACCTGCTCGTCCGGATCGCCCTCCTTCACCGTAACGATCTGGAACCCGAAGTCCACAAGGAACTCAATGAGCCGCTCCTGGCGGCTGTTCACCTCGACGAACATCACTCCGGGGCGACCGGGCTCCTCCGCGGCCCACCGGAGCACGGCCTTCAACAGTAGTTCACCGTACCGCTTACCTCCGGCGGTGTCGCCCACCTTGAAGGTGGCGAGCTTGATCGCTGGCACGCCCCGCCGCAACGGGTGCTCGTCCCGCATCTTCACGAGCGCGAGCGCCTCATACTGTCCTCCCTCCCCACGGATGATCCAAGCTCGGCGGCTGGTGGCTTCCTTCTTCACCTTTGCCATCCAGGAGTCGAACTTGGGGTGGTAGTCCGACCGCAGACTGTCGAAGATCGGCTCCGAGGTATCGAGCTCGTAGGTCTGCAGGCGCTCAACCATCGGGGGTGGGGTAGGGGCTTCGGGGTGCCAAGCGGCGAGCTGGGCAGCTGCTTCACCCGATCCCAGGACTCGATGTCCCAAGCCAAGACGGGCAGCTCGTTTTCGTAGCCTCGCATCGTTGGTCACGAGGAAGTGCACGGCTTCCGCGTGAAGCGCGGCGAGTATGCGCGCATCCCGTTGGTCGTTCGGGCCAGGATCGGATGGAAATACCTCCCACACCTCGGGCGGGACAGGGAGCTCGGCCAACGCGGGGTACTTGTCGTAGGCTGCGAGATTCTGCGCTCGTTGCGTGGACTCGCGTGTCTGTTCGAGATCTTCGCGCGTAGCCGGATGCACGAAGACGTGATGACCGTGCTGCGCCGCGAGGCGGAGGAGATTGCTGACAGCCGGCTGAGCCTCCTCGAGGTGGCCGTCGTAAGGCTCGGCCGCGATCACGACATTCGAGTCGATCAGGAACGACATGTCGGTTTGCATCTGCCCCCTCCGGTTGAAGCTGAGCATCCCACAATCGCACCACTTGACTAGTCACCGCGCCGCATGGCGGGCTCGTGCTATCGGTAGGCGTCTCGCAAGCGGCACAATGCGATCTCTGCCGTCACCAGAGACGGACCGAAGCGTAGAGAGAGAGAGAGAGAGAGAGAGAGAGAGCCCCGGTCACGTTCCGGAGTCATGGGTCGATCATGTCGTGCGGCTCATCTACCCGACCCGCTCCGCCCGACGATGACCCGACCACTGGTCGCACCGAGGTTGACCGCGGCCACACTGCCGCTCGTTGCCATGCTCGGCCCCTACCGCAGCAAGGCTGCGGCGACACCGGCGTCCACCGGCACGTGCAGATCCGTCGTGTGGGAGAAGTCGGCGGTTCAGATCTCAGTCGGCGCAGGGTAAGGCGTGCGACCCGGCCGCACTTGCCGGCATGAAGCCCGACCACACCGAGGAGATGAGTGGTTATAGTAGTTACCATGCCAGAGTACCGACCAAAGCTCCCCGAGGACGTCTGGCACGCGATACGCCCGTACGTGCTCGACTTGGCAGAACGAGCGGAACCGAGAGTGCCTTACAAGCGGGAAGATCTACTGCCTGCACTGAGCAGGTTGGCGGCCTACGCATTTCGTGTCGGGTACCCGCTTGAGGACTCTTACGTGCTTGACCCGTTCTCGATCGATCAGTTCGTGCTGCATCACCTCGTTGGCTACAACCGAGCGAGTCGGAACACGATGCGGGCACGTGTACGTCGCGTCTCGGAAGCCATGCTCGGTGCCGATGCCGCCGCCACCTTCGTCACTCTTGGTAAAGCGGATGCGGCACGTCCCTACTCCAGCGACGAGGTAGTTGGGTTGCATGCCTGGGCTCGACATCAGCCCACTCAAGAACGAAGCTCTTCCGCCTTGGCGCTGCTTGCCCTCGGGATCGGTGCCGGCCTGACGGGCGCCGAGATCATTGCGCAGCGCCTCGAGGCGATTGAGGTTGGCCCCGAAAGCCTTTCAGTCATACTCCCGCAGCGGCGCGTCGTGGTTACTTCCGAGTGGCGGCCCGCGCTCCAAGCGCGGATCGAGTTCATGAACGGCGAAGGCTGGGCATTCCGAAGCGAGCAGCGCGGCGGTAACGCGAACCTGATCACCGACTTCGTCGCTCGCGCCGGTTCCGTGCCACTGCAGGCTCGGAGGATGCGCGCGACCTGGGTCGTCCATCATCTCGATGCCGGCACTTCACTACGACGACTGTTAGCGATGGCAGGCATGAGTTCGGCCGAGGCGCTCGACCGTTACCTCCCATTTTCGGCCGACGGCTGATCGCCCGTCACCTCACCCCTCGTCAGCCAGGTTGCCCCCGCCAACGAGGCTAGCGCCCGTAGATCGGTCGTCGGTGGTCCAGGTAGCGGCGGCTCCACGCCGTCAATCGCCAAGCGCGCGCGGAGCACAGTGATCGCATACGCCATGAGCGCATCGTGGTCATCATCAGCGACTTGCGATGACACGGCGACATCGCCGGTGATCAGGTCACCCAGCAACGCCACCTCCGAGTTACCGCGCTTCGCGACAATGCTGACGCGGTCGCCAAAGTCGACCACCTCAAGGGCACTTCGAGCCAAGGGGTCGATGACCGAAAGCCAACGCACGCTCAACTGAATCTCCCCCATAGCAGTCACGCGCACGGAACCTGCAGCCATAGCTAAATGGTAACAGTAATGACCGTGACCTTGTCTACGTCAGCGCCGCCCGCTCGGAACCGCGTACCCTACGTCCATGGCAAGGACCGCTCGCGCACTCCCGGTGGAGAACGCTCCCTCGCCGTGGCCAGAGGCCGCCTCTGACGACACTCTCACCGAAATCGCTCGAGCGTTCGTGTTGCGTCTACGGACGGCAATCGGCGATGAGAGCATCCGCGCTGTCGCGGCACGTGCTGGTGTCAGTCACGTGACTGTTCTCAAGATCCTCAGCGGGCGAGCGTGGCCCGACCTCGCCACGATCGCGCGTCTAGAACTCGCATTGGACACTGATCTGTACTCGTCCTCGAACTTGCGGGGAACGGCCAGCGGCTGACTAGACGGCGAGGACAGGCGGCCCATCGAGTCCGCCGACGTGCGCCCGCAGTCCCGACGCGCTCATCCAGCGCACGACAGTGGCTGGCCCCTGCACGACCTCGATGATCCTGTGCAGTGACGATCCGTCGATCGTCACAGCCTCGCCTGTCTCAAGCGAGATTTCTTGCGCCGGCGTCCCCGCCGCAAGCCGGATCGCTCCCGAGGCTACGTACAACCACTCAACGCCGTCGTGACGACGGGCAAGCCGCTCTGGCGCAATCAGCTCCTGAACAGCCGGCGGCGGAGCAAGCGCAGCACCATCGACGTGGTTCCAATTCGCCCCATCTGAAGCCGGCTCCACGCGGCCGGCCTGCACAGCACTTCGGAACGGACCAAGCAGCTCCCATTCCGGTCGCTCAGCAGCGGAAGCAAGCTCGAGAAACTGCACCAATGTCAGCGGCTGAGACCCGGACAGGATCCGCCGCAAGGTTCCGACCGGGATGGCGGTGAATCGAGCGAGGCGCGCCAACGCCACGTGGCCATCGAACCGATCCCGGAACCTTGCTACAGCGGCATCGACTCGCTCCTGATGCCCGACATGTCTGTCCATCATCGTGCTCCCGGTCATTACAATTTCGGATAGCATTGCGCGACCAAAAGCCCGCAGTTCGTACGGTAGTCGTCCGACAGCGAGCGTTCCATGCACTCAGCGTTCGAAGGGGCAGCGACCGTGACCGCACTGTTAGGCGCTGTGCTCTCCACGGAGCGACAACAGCCCTACTCGGCGGCTAACTGCGAGCGCGGACGGCAGCTTCGAGCAGCTAGTCTGAGGGCACACCGAACTCCGGCTCGGGTTCCGTCAACTGTCACGAGCCGGTGGAGTGATGGAGATGTTCGCCCGCCAGCGACAATCCCCTATTCGCGCCGGTCGACTCGGCGCGCCTCGCTTCCGATACGGGCCACACGGACGCGTTTCGAAAACTCTTCCCCTCCCTGCCATCGACGCTGTGCAAGTCCGATCGTCGCAGGTCGAATCGCGCCTGCCAAACGGACTGCCTCAGTTCGCTCTGCCAGGACGGAATGACCAATGCCCATTGACCACACCGAAGACCTGCTCGAACTTCGATACGTCATGAAGCGCCACGACGAGGAGGGCCGTTGGATTCGGCTCCGCATCCTCGAACTCGTTGACGCGGGAGTGAGCCAGCGAACGATCGCAAACCGACTCGGCGTGAACACCACGACCTTGAGCTACTGGGTACGCTCCGCGCGCCGGGAGAGCTCAGGAACCATCGCCCCAGCAACCGGCGCCGAGCACGACAGCGACAGCGACAGCGACAGCGACAGCGACAGCGACAGTCGATAAACCCACCAGCGAGACGACGCGCGGCGCTTTCGCTACCTCCACCACTGGGCCGGTCCCTACTCAATCAGGCCCCTTCGCCACCGGACCGGCAACGCTGACCCCCTGTTAGTAGTCAGCGTGGGCGTGTCACGGCTCACCCTGCCCGCCCATACAACGCTCTCAGCCTTGACTCTTTTCACCGGCCGATGCAAAGGGCGGGCGTGCCGCTCGTCATGGACCTCTTGAAGAGGCAGAAGGGCATCACTCCAATGCCCACAGAGTCGGGCCCGATCGACCCCGATGCAGAGAAACCAACTCAGCGTAGGCGCGCAGGGATCAGCAACGGCAAGAAAGAGCACTACGACCAGTTCGACAAGATGTCTGGCGCGCTACCGGTCGAGGGTCGCTTCCACTGCCCCGCGATGCGTCTATTGGAAATTGAGGCAACGCTCGACTACGACGCAGGCAGGATCAGCTGGGAAACATACCAGGAAAGACTTCTTCAGCGCCGCCTCTTTGAATTGCACCTGCATCAAAGCGCTGACAAAAACGGGAAGGCGAAATACAGCTGCCCTGCTCTCGGCAGATCGTCCACCGTCAGGTGCCCACGACGCTACAACAACGGCCTACATCCGGATGCAGTGGCAAAGAAGGCGCGAGGCCAAGTCTTCAAACAGGACCTTGACTTCCCCGAATACAAGGTCTGCACGCAAACCAGCATTTCCATCGGCGCGGAATACGGCGAGCGTGAGCGGCAGAAGTATCAGTATCAATCGCCGGAATGGTCCGCCGCTTACCACTACGGGCGCAACACTGACGAGAGCTTCAACGATCACATCAAAGCCAAGTACGACGTCGACAACCACGCTCGACGAAAAGTGCGGGGACTCGCAGCCCAACAGCTTCTCATCGGCATCCAGGTGGTGATTGCGAATCACAATCGCATCCTGGCTTACCTTCTGGAGCTTGAGAAATGGGCCAGAAGAACCGGCTCAGTAATCCGCAAGCTCCCACCGGTGACTACACAGCCTCCCGAGCGTCCCTCAAACCAGAAGCGGAACGAGCGAGGCTGGACGCGGTACATGGCGCATCCACCACCGCTGTACGAGATGGACACACCACCACCGTCGGATGACATCCCACCCGACCTGAACAGCCCCTGAGCCGGCGAATCGAAGCGATGTCGCCGACTTCGGTGCGCCCGAAGAGTGGAAGCCCGTAGGCGCGCGCGACCAGCTGAGGCAGAACTGACGCGCCATGCTGGCTGGGACGCGCTGATCGCGCTCCGAAACGAAGAAGAACCCTCGAGATTCCTCGAGGGTTCTTCTTCTGAGCGTGGCCTGCAAGTCAGGTAACACCTGCCCTGCAAGCCGCCCGATGGCGGTACCGGTGGGATTTGAACCCACGGTGGAGTTGCCCCCACACATGTTTTCGAGACATGATCCTTCGGCCGCTCGGACACGGTACCGGGAAAGAGTTTACACGATCCGG
>Ga0265798_10004485_pt1 | contig 19197 bp, 20 predicted proteins | sample P3T30metagenome_FD_192430 | JGI IMG/M metagenome (GOLD analysis project Ga0265798, IMG submission 192430) | Plant litter microbial communities from East Loma Ridge, Irvine, California - P3 T30 | ecosystem: Environmental > Terrestrial > Plant litter > Unclassified | place: USA: California... | reverse complement strand
GCTGAACTCCTGTGCTAGTGCCCCGCCCTGACAGGGCGGGGTCATACGCGTTACTGCGGGCTCTTGCCCATCTTGCGGAGGACCGCGTTGAGGGTCGCGATCTCGCGGGTCTGGCTCGCGATCGCCTTCTGCGCTTCGCGACGAACATCCGCATTCTGGGTGCTGCGCAGCGCCGCCTGCGACATTTCGACCGCGCCACGGTGATGCTCGATCATCTTGCGCAGCCAGGTCTCGCCGGCATCGGCGCCCTTCGCCGCCATCATCTTCTCGTGCATCTTCATCTCAGAAGGGCCGTAGGGGTTGGCCGCGGTCGGCTGCATCATCTTGGAATGATCCATGCCCTGCATCTGGCTGTGATCCATGCCGGCCATGCCGCTCTGCTGCGCGGCAAGCGGGGAGGCGGCGAGCGCCGCGGCGAGGATGCCGATCGTCGTACTGGTCTTCATGGTCGTGCTCCCTGGGAATCCCCCACCTGTAAGGAGCTACGCGACGGCTTCGCTTACCCCTCGGGCTTTTCTTCGCCGACGCCGAGGCCAGCGCATGAACAGGAGGATCGCACCGGCGACACCGAAGACAAGGCCACCGGCGGCAAAGGCATTGAGCCACGGCGTGTTGAACCGCTCGTGCTCGGTCCAGTCCATGATGTGGAGGCCCCAGAAGAAATCATAGAGCCGCCAGGTGCCGGTTCGTACAGACGTCAAACGACCGGTCTGAGCCGCGACATAGATGCGCGTTCCATCGGGATCGGCAAACGATACCCGCCACGCGGGAAGCGCGCCGCGGTACTCGGTGCCGGCGCGATCGACACGCTCGACAATCAGTGCCGGTCGGGCATCCCCGCGATAGGCTCCCCGCGCAATCCGCGCGGCGGTGCCGGCGTCGACAGGGGGCAAGGTCTTCGCGGTGCGCGCGTCGAGTAGGCGCACACCGCCATCGGCAAGCTGTGCCTCGACGACCGGCCGCGCCAGCAGCATCCGGTGCTGGAGCTGGCGGACGGGCGCACCGGCCGATGCGAGAAGCGCGGGGACGGGCGCGAAATCCTGCGACGCAACCAGGGCCGGCTCGGTATCGCGGTTGATCCGGTGATCGCCGTGCACCGTATCGATCGGCAGCAGGCTCATGACGAGCCCGCTGGTGAACCACACGATGGCCTGCGCCCCGATCAGGAGCGCAAGCCAGCGATGAACCTTGCTCGCCCCGACATGAAGGCGGAGCCGCGGGCTCAGAACCAGGTCCTCACGCCCGCGACGAAGCTGAAGCCGCCCGTGCTGTCACCACGTGCGCGGGTGAAGCGCGCCGTGTCACCGAACTGCCGCTCCCACGACACGCCGATATAGGGGGCGAACTCGCGACGCCCCTCATAGCGGAGCCGCAAGCCGGCCTCCAGGTCGGTCAGCCCGGAACCCGTACCCGTCTCGGGTATGTCCTGCGCGGAGAAGTTGGCCTCGACCCTGGGCTGGAGGACGAAATAGTTGGTGATGCGCTGATCGTAATAGCCCTCGGCACGGGCGAGCACGTCACCTTTGTCGGAAAGGAACAGCGCGCCCTCTACCTGAAACCAATAGGGCGCCAGTCCTTCGATCCCCACCGTCGCATAGGTGCGCGACGGATTGGGCTTGAAGTCGTAGCGGACGCCGGCCTGAAGGTTCCAGTAGGGGTCGAGCGCATGGCTGTAGAGCGCCTGCACCTCGGCCTGTTCGAGCGGCTTGCCGAAGCTGCCTTCGCCCTCGCTCTTCAATGTCAGGCGGTTGATGTCGCCCCCGATCCACGCCTCACCGTCCCAGCGATAGCCGTCGCGGCCCTTGCGCGCCTGATATTCCGCCAGATTGAAGAGCACCTGATAGTAGGTCATGCCTCCGTGCTCGCTGATGAGGTCATCCTTGCGCGAGTCCGCCATTGCCTTCGCGCCCCAGAAGCGATCCGCAAGATGATCGGGGGCCGGCGCGGGCGCGGGCTTGTTGCCGGGCTTCAGGTCGGTGCCGGTCGGTGCCGCAGCCATGCCCGGCATCGACGACATGTCATGCTGCATCGTCTGCCCCGGCGCCATCTGCATGCCGGACATGCCTGGCATGTCGTGTGTCGCGTGATCGCCGGCAGACGCGGCCGGTGCTGGGTTCATGCCGGGCATGGAGGACATGTCATGGCCGGCATGCGGATCGGTGGCCGGGGCCTGGCCCATGGTCATCCCCGACATATCGTGGCCGGCGTGCGGGTCGGTTGCGGGCCGGGCGGTACGCCGGACCGGAGCCTTGCGGGTCGCCGCCTTCCTCGCTGCCGGCCTCTTCGGTGCAGCCTTCGCCTTCGCGGCCGGTTTCCTGGCCGGCATGTTCATCCCGGGCATGCTCATGCCCGGCATCATCGAGTGGTCCTGCCCGAAGGCCGGTGCAGCAAGGCCGAGCGAAGCCAGGCCGGCGAGGAGGAGACCCCGGGTCATGCTGCCGCTCCTTCCGCCCTGCGGACCTGCACGACGCGCATCATGCCGGCGTGCATGTGGTAGAGCATGTGGCAGTGGAAGGCCCAGTCGCCTTCCTCGCCGGTGACGTCCCAGCTCACCGTTCCTCCGGGCTGCACCAGCACTGTATGCTTGCGAGGCGCATAGGCACCTTTCCCCGTCACCAGATCGAAGAAATGGCCGTGGATGTGGATCGGATGGCCCATCATCGTGTCGTTGATGAGCGTCACGCGAACGCGCTCGCCGTGGAGAAGCGTGATCGGATCGGGGTTCTCCGACAGCTTCTCGCCGTCGAAGCCCCACATGTAGCGCTCCATGTTGCCGGTCAGGTGGAGCTTGATCTCCCGCTCCGGGGCACGCGTGTCCGGGTTGCGTTCGAGCGCCGTCAGATCGCGATAGGTGAGAACGCGATGCCCCACATTTTCGAGGCCCTGCCCGGGATCGCCGGTGCGATCGACCGGCATCGCCGATATGGTCTGCACCCCCGGCCCCTTCCTGACCTCCGGGGCCTTGGAGAAGTCGCGCATGTTCATCGCGCCCATATCCATGCCCGGCATATCCATGCCGCCCATTGGCTGATCGCCGCTCATCCCCGCCATGGCGCCGGTCGCCTGACCCATGCCGGGCATGGTGCCGGGCTGGGGTGTCGACCCGTGGTTCATCCCGGCCATGCCGCCGGCAGCAGCGCCGGTCGCGCCGTGGTTCATCTGCGAATGGTCCATCCCCGGCATGGCACCGGCGTCCGTGCCGTGCCCCATTGCGCTATGGTCCATGCCCACCATGGAAGCGCCGGCACCGCCGCTCATGGCGCCATGGTCCATCGAACCGTGATCCATACCGCCCATGCCCATGTCCTTCATGGTCGCGAGCGGACGCTTGCGCAGCGGCGGCACTTCCGCGGCCATGCCTTCACGCGGCGCGAGCGTGGCGCGCGCCTGACCCGAGCGATCGACGCTCTCGCCGACGAGCGTGTAGGCGCGCATGTCGGGGGGTGTGACGATCGCGTCATAGGTTTCGGCCGGACCGAACTGGAATTCGTCGATCTCGACCGGGCGCACATTCAGTCCATCGGCCGCGACGATCGTCATCGGCAGGCCGGGAATGCGAACATTAAAGGTGGTCATCGACGACGCGTTGATGAAGCGCAGCCGCACCCGCTCGCCGGGCCGGAACAGCGCCGTCCAGTTGTCCTGCGGACCGTAGCCGTTGACGAGATAGGTATAGGTGGAGGCCGTCACGTCGGCGACGTCGGCGGGGTCCATCCGCATCTTGCCCCACATCAACCGCTCCTTCAGCGGCTGATCCTTACCCGCGAGGAGGCCGGAGAGGGTCTGACGCTGGCGGTTGAAGTACCCCGACTCCTTTTTCAGCCGGTCGAAGAGATAGTGCGGATGCTGGAAGCTGTGGTCGGACAGCACAATTACATGCTCCCGGTCGAATTTCACTGGATCGGGGTTCTTCGGCTCGATCAGGATCGGCCCGTAATGGCCTTCCTGTTCCTGCAACCCAGAATGGCTGTGATACCAGTAGGTGCCGCTCTGGATGATCGGGAACTCGTAGGTGAAGGTCGAGCGCGCGGGAATGCCCGGGAAGGCGATGCCGGGTACGCCGTCCATCTGGAAAGGCAGCAACAGCCCGTGCCAATGGATCGACGTCTCCTCGTCCAGCTCGTTGACGACATGGAGGCGCACGTTCTGCCCTTCGCGCAACCGGATGAGCGGGGCAGGGACAGTGCCGTTGATGCCGATGGCGTGGCTCTGCCGCCCGTCAATCGTCATCATCTGATGCGCGACCTTGAGCGTGATGTCCTCGCCCGAAACAGTCGGCAGCGGCTTGGCGATGCCGGCGGATACGGGCTGCGCCCACGCCGGCATATAGGCCGACAAGGCAAGCCCGCCCCCGGCCAGACTGGCACCGCGCAGCAATTGGCGGCGGTCAACAACGCGCGACATTCAAGCTCCTCGGAACGTGGCCGCGAACGGCTCTTCGCCTGTTCTACGCGGCCCGTCCGCGCATCCCTTACCGAGGCCCGAGTTTTTCGAGCAACCGCGCTCGCGCCCGGTAGAGCCGGGTTTCGACGGCCTTCTGGCTGATGCCCAGCACCTCGGCGGTCTCGACCTGGCTCAGGCCCTCGATCGTCCGCAAAACCAGCGGCTCCTTCAGATTCGCAGGAAGCGAGGCGATCGCGCGCGACACGCGGCCTAACTCCTGCCGGTCGGCCGCGGCGACATCGACGGCAGCGCCATCGTCGGCGATCGCTTCCACCTGGTCGTCGTTCGGTAGGGCGAAGGATAGAAAACGACGGACGGCCCGCTTCCTCGCCCAATCCCGGCATTTGTTGACGGCGATCGTCGTAAGCCACGCCTGCATCGACCGATTGGGATCATAGCGCGCCAGCGCCTGATGCGCGGCCACGAAGGCTTCTTGCGTCAGGTCGAGCGCTTCGTCTGCATCGCCGATGAAAGCCCGCGTCAGCCGAAAGATAGGCTGCCGATAGCGCCGCACGATCTCGGCAAAGGCGGCCTGCCGGCCCGCGATGCTGAGCGTCGCCAGCTCGCCATCCGACAGCGTGGTCCAGTCGAGGCTCACCCCTGGCCGTCGGTGAGCGCCTTCACCACCGCAGAATCGAATTGGGAGGTCTGGTCGGCCCGCAGAAGCTGACGCATGGCGAAGATGTGGGCGAGCGTCGCCTTCTGCAGCTCGCCCATCGCGGCGTGGCTCTGGTCGACCGCGGCCGCGACCCGAGGACCGTTGCCGTGTTCGGCCTCGATCGCCTCGGCAAGGCGGGCATTGGCGGCGCGCATCTCCAGCTCAAGTGCGCGGCGCTGCACCGCGAACCGGTCCTCCAGCACCTTCAAGCGTGCTTGCTGATCGGCATCGAGCGCGAGCTTGTGATGCAGAACCTCGTGCAGGGCGGCGCCGGGCTGCTTGGGCTGCGGCAACAGCGTCCGGCCGATGAACACCCCTCCGATCGCCGCCAGAAAGGCGAGCACGACACACAGGACGATGCGCCTGGTAGAGGTCATGGCTCGCCGACCAGCAGTGCCGAAGGGGCAAGCGGCGAGGCGCCGCCAAGCGGTGCAAGCGAAACCGCAGGGCTGGCGGACGCCGGCAACTCGGCGCCGATCATCCCGATCGCCAGTGCCGCGATCGTCACGGCCCCGATACCGATGCCTACGCCGCGGACCGCGGGGCGGCTGCCGATGCGCGCGAGCACCTGGTTCTCGATCCCGTCCAGCGCAGCCGGAACGGGTGCGCCCGCCAGTCGCGCCAATGCTCTGTCCAGATCGTCCATGCTTTCCACTCCGCCCCTCTACCATCCGTTACGCACCGCTGCCCATTATCCCTCGACGGAGCCCGTGAGGGTTCCGGGTTCGGGCCGCGTAGAATGAAACACGAACCCGATCCGGAGTAGCTTCATGCGTCGTTTTTATCTTCCTGCCGCCATCGCCCTGCTGGGTGTCGCCAGCGCTGCTCAGGCCCATCCGAAGCTCGTGTCGGCGTCGCCCGCACCGAATGCGACCGTCGCCAAACCCGCCCGGATCGCGATGCAGTTCAGCGAGAAGCTGATGCCGAAGTTTTCCGGCGCCGATCTGGTGATGACGGGGCACGGTGGCGCCTCGCACCCGCCGATGAAGGTCGCGGCTACGGCGGAAGTGGCAAGTGATGGGCGCACGATGGTGGTGATGCCGAAGTCGCCGCTCGGGCCGGGCCGGTACAGCGTCGCATGGCATGTCGTCTCCGTCGATACGCATCGCGTCGCCGGTAATTTCGCTTTCGCGGTAAAGTAGGGTGGGAGCCGACTGGCCGCTGATGGCGGTTCGCTTCGCACTGTATGCGACGTTGAGCGGCCTGTTCGGACTGTCGGCTTTCAGTCTCTACGCGCTCAGGGCCGGCGAGCGCGGCGATACTCTCGCGCTGCGTTCCTGGCTGGCGGGAAGCGGCCTGCTCGGCCTGCTGCTGTCCGGCATTGCTCTCGCGCTGCTGGCGGCATCGATGGCCGGCGTTCCGGCCTGGCCGGTCGATCGCGAAGCGATCGGAATGCTGCTTGCCGGGTCGGCGACCGGCACGGCGTGGGAGGTGCGCACCGGCGCGCTGATGATCGCTTCCGTCGCCGCGCTAATCGCGGCGGGACGTGCCGTGCCGCTGGGATTGGTGTCGTTCATGGGCGCGACGGCACTCGCGACGCTCGCCTGGACGGGTCACGGCGCGATGGACGACGGCGCGATCGGATGGGTGCATCTGATGGCCGATATTCTGCACTTGCTGGCGGCCGGAGCCTGGGTCGGCGCGCTGCTCGGGCTGATGCTTCTCGTCACGCGCCCTGCCGATCGCGTCGACGTCGCCCATCTCAGGCTGACCCACCGGGCGCTGCACGGTTTCGGACTGGTCGGTACGATCGTGGTCGGCGCGATCGTCGTCACGGGACTGCTCAATAGCTGGCTGCTGGTCGGCATCGACAATCTGCCGCACCTTCCCCAGACTCTTTACGGCCAGCTCCTCATTGCCAAGCTCGCGTTGTTCGGCGCGATGTTGGGGCTGGCCTCCCTGAACCGTTTTCGGCTGACGCCTGCGTTCGAGCGGTCGATCGCCGCGAGCGATCATCGCGAAGCGCTCGGCGCGCTGCGGCGCAGCCTTGCGATCGAGACGACTTGCGCGGTTACGATCCTGGCGCTGGTCGCCTGGCTGGGGACGCTAGAACCACCGGCATCGGCGATCTGAGAGCGACCGCCGACGCTGGCTGTTCAGTGCGAGACGGTGCGAAGGCGGTGTACGAAGATCACTATATCCACTAGGCTGGATATATGGAAAATGATTCGGCTATAGCGGCGCTAGGTGCCCTCGCGCAGAGCACCCGTCTCGATGTGTTCCGCCTGCTGGTGCGTCACGAGCCGGAAGGCATGGCCGCGGGCGATATCGCCCGCCAGCTCGGCGTGCCGCAGAACACCATGTCGGCGCATCTCGGCATCCTCGCGCGCGCCGGCCTGGTCCAGTCCGAACGCCATAGCCGCTCGATCATCTATCGCGCCGATCTGGACGGTCTGCGCGCGCTGACGCTGTTTCTCATCAAGGACTGCTGCGCCGGCAATGCGGAGCTGTGCGCGCCGCTCGTCGCCGAACTCACCCCCTGCTGCTGAAAGGACGCCTCGTGGCCGTCGATATCGTCATCTACCACAATCCCGAGTGCGGCACGTCGCGCAATACGCTGGCGATGATCCGCAATGCCGGCATCGAGCCGCATGTGGTCGAGTATCTGAAGACCCCGCCCGCCCGCGCGTTGCTAGTCGAGCTGATCGACCGTGCCGACATGACACCCCGCGAACTGCTGCGCGAGAAGGGGACGCCCTATGCCGAGTTGGGCCTTGGCGACACGTCGCTATCCGACGAGGCGCTGGTAGACGCGATGATGACGCATCCGATCCTCATCAACCGGCCGCTGGTCGTCTCGCCGCTCGGCGTGAAGCTGTGCCGGCCGTCCGAAGCCGTCCTCGACCTGCTGCCGAGCGACCAGCTCGGCGCGTTCGCGAAGGAAGACGGCGAGCAAGTGGTCGATGCCTCGGGCCAACGCGTCGCCTGATGCTCCTTGCCGTCCTGATCTTCGTCGCCACGATCGCGCTCGTCATCTGGCAACCCAAGGGACTCGGCATCGGGTGGAGCGCGATGGGCGGGGCCATCGTGGCGCTGCTCGCGGGCGTCGTCACGCTGTCCGACGTGCCGGTGGTGTGGGCCATCGTCTGGAATGCGACGGCTGCGTTCGTCGCGATCATCGTCATCAGCCTGCTGCTCGATGAAGCCGGGTTCTTCGAATGGGCGGCGCTCCACGTCGCCCGGTGGGGCGGGGGGCAAGGTCGCCGGCTGTTCGTTCTGATCGTGCTGCTCGGCGCGGCGGTGTCCGCGCTGTTCGCCAATGACGGCGCGGCGCTGATCCTGACGCCGATCGTCATCGCCATGCTGCGCGCGCTCGGGTTCAAGGACACGGCGACCCTGGCGTTCGTAATGGCGGCCGGGTTCATCGCCGACACTGCCAGCCTGCCGCTGGTCGTATCGAACCTCGTCAACATCGTGTCAGCCGACTTCTTCAGGATCGGGTTCGGCGACTATGCGGCCGTGATGGTGCCGGTCGATCTGGTGTCGATCGCGGCCACGCTGGGGGCGCTGTTGCTGTTCTTCCGGCGCGACATACCGGCGGACTATGACGTGGGGGCGCTGCGCGCGCCGGGTGAGGCGATCCGCGATACCGCGACGTTCCGCGCGGGCTGGATCGTTCTTGCGCTGCTGCTCGCCGGCTTCTTCCTGCTCGAACCGCTCGGCGTGCCGGTCAGCGCCGTGGCCGCTGCCGGCGCGATCCTGCTGCTGGTGATCGCGGGGCGGGGCCATGTGATCCCGACGGCCAAGGTGCTGCGCGGCGCACCCTGGCAGGTCGTGATCTTCTCGCTCGGCATGTACCTCGTCGTCTACGGCCTGCGGAACGCAGGTCTGACGGATCATCTGGCGGCGCTGCTCGATCGTACCGCGCAAGGCGGAGTGTGGGGCGCCGCATTGGGTACGGGAGTGATCGCGGCCATCCTGTCATCGGTGATGAACAACATGCCGACCGTGCTGGTAGGCGCGCTCTCAATCGACGCCACCCACGCGACAGGCGCGATCAGGGAAGCAATGATCTACGCCAACGTGATCGGCTGCGATCTCGGCCCCAAGCTGACGCCGATCGGCTCGCTCGCGACGCTGCTGTGGCTCCACGTCCTCGGACAAAAGGGCGTCAGGATCGGATGGGGCTATTACTTCCGGGTAGGCGTCACGCTTACCGTGCCGGTGCTGCTCATCACGCTCGCGGCGCTCGCGATCAGGATCAGCATCGCGTGACGGCATTGACCATCACTACGCTCGAACCTGCCGAGCTGGCCGAGCTGGCATGGTTTCTCGACGCCGCGAGCCTGCCGAGCGCCGACCTCGCCGAACCTGACCGCCTGTTCTTCCGGGTCGAGGCCGATAGCCTCGTCGGCTATGGCGGGCTGGAGGGCGAAGGGGCCGACCGCCTGCTCCGCTCGATCGTCGTCCTCGCCGATCGCCGCGGGCATGGCCTGGGCCGGGCACTGGTCACCACCCTCGAACGACAGGCGCACACCCTTGGGGTACGTCGCCTCCACCTCCTGACGACGACGGCCGCGCCGTTCTTCCGGACGCTCGGCTATGCCCACGCCGATCGCGGCGCGGCTCCCCCGGCCATCGCCCGATCGCGCGAGTTTACCGCGCTATGCCCGGCGTCGGCCGTCTATCTCGTGAAAGCTCTCTGATGCCGCTCCGCACACTCGCCGATCCCGATACCCTGCCGGCGCTCGATCCCGCCTATGTCATCCAGCGGCCGGCGCTGGGGCTTGGCCCGCTCGATTCTGCGCCGCGTATCCTTCTGCTCTATGGTTCGCTGCGCGAACGGTCCTTCTCCCGGCTGTGTGTCGAGGAAGCGGCGCGCCTGCTCCGCTTCTTCGGGTGCGAGACGCGCATCTTCGATCCATCGGCCCTGCCGCTGCCCGACCAACATGCCGGCGACGATCATCCCGCTGTCCACGAGCTGCGTGAGCTGTCTTTATGGTCGGAGGGTCAGGTGTGGTGCAGCCCGGAACGTCACGGGCAGATCACCGGCATCATGAAGCTGCAGATCGATCATCTGCCGCTGTCGATGGGCGGGATGCGCCCGACCCAGGGACGCACGCTGGCGGTCATGCAGGTGTCGGCCGGATCTCAGTCGTTCAACAGCGTCAACACGCTGCGCGTGCTGGGTCGCTGGATGCGAATGGTGACGATCCCGAACCAGTCGAGCGTCGCCAAGGCGTTCAACGAGTTCGATGATGCCGGGCGCATGAAGCCGTCCAGTTACTATGACCGGATCGTGGATGTGATGGAGGAGCTGGTGCGGTTCACGGTGCTGCTGCGCCCGCATACCACTCAGCTCGTCGACCGCTATTCCGAACGTAAGGCAGCGGGCGTGCCGATCGACACCGCGACCGATCTGTCGGGCATCGCGATCGGAAGAGACCGATGATTGGCACCTTGCGGAAAAAGAATTGTTAGAACAGCGCTAGATCATCGACTTATGCGTTGAGGTTGGTCGGATTTAATCCGGCTTGTCCAAGCGAAACACCGACGCTTGCTCACGAAACGTGGTAAGATGCGATCGGAGAAACGTTTTGACAATCAACGACAGTCCGGCGCCGAGCCATAGTTCGATTGCTCAAACGGTCCTGATGGATGCCAGCGAACGGCTTGCCGATGCCGGATCGATGGACGAGGTCGTCGAGGTTCTCCGACAGACCGCGCGGGAGGCGATCGGGGCGGAGGGTATCGCCGTCGTCATCCGGGAGGACGATCGCTGCTTCTATGCCGCGGAGGATGCCGTCGGTCCGCTGTGGGCGGGCAACCGCTTCGACCTCGGCGTGTGCGTGTCCGGATGGGCGATGCAGCACCTCGAAACCGTCGCCATTCCCGATATCGGCAGCGACGATCGTGTTCCGCTCGAAACCTATAGGGGCACCTTCGTCCGCAGCCTGCTGATGGCGCCGATCGGCAAGCCAAATGCCATCGCAGCGCTCGGCGCCTATTGGTCAACCGTCCGCGACCATGATCCCGAAACGATCCGGCGTCTGGAAAGCCTTGCCCGCCTTGCCGCCATCGCGATCGACAAGGCGCGGCTGCTGCGAGCGGCGGAGGAGAGCAGCCGTCAGCGCGCGCTCATGCTGGCCGCCGGCAGAATGGGCATGTGGTCGTTCGATGCCGTGACCGGCGAGCTGGAGACTACGGCGACTTGCCGAACGAACTTCGGCCGCGATCCGGAATTGCCGTTCAGCTATGCCGATCTGCACGCCGCTATCCATGACGAGGACAAGGCGCGGGTGCTCGATGCCATCGACACCAGCCTGCGCACCGGCTGTGACTATGACATCGAATACCGGCTCGTGACTCCGTACGGCGACACGCGTTGGATCGGTATCAGGGGCCAGCCGGCTTACGGGACTGACGGAACGCCCGTGACGCTCGCCGGTCTGTCGATCGACATCACCGAACGCAAGCGGATGGAGGATGCGCTGCGCACCTCGGCCGCCACGCTGGAGCATCTGGTCGCCGAGCGGACCCGCGAATTGCTGGCGACGCAGGAGGCTCTGCGCCAATCCCAGAAGCTGGAGGCGATGGGCCAGCTCACCGGCGGGGTCGCGCACGACTTCAACAACCTGCTGACGCCGATCCTGGGCAGTCTCGATCTCCTGCAACGTCGCAAGGTGGGCGGCGAGCGCGAGCAGCGGTTGATCGACGGTGCCCTGCAATCGGCCGAGCGCGCGCGGACGCTGGTGCAGCGCTTGCTGGCCTTCGCCCGTCGCCAGCCCCTGAAGCCCGAGGCGACCGATACGTCCGCTCTGCTATCGGGCATGAGCGAGCTGGTCGCGACCACGGTCGGTCCGCGCATCGCCTTCGACCTGGATATCGCGGCTGATCTGCCCCTCGCGCTAGCGGACGCGAACCAGGTGGAGATGGCGATCCTAAACCTGACGGTAAACGCCAAGGACGCGATGCCCAACGGCGGACAACTCGTCCTGTCGGCGCGCTTGCAGAGCCCCGGGACCAACCACCCCGGGGTGGCAGAAGGCAACTATGTCGTCATCGCCGTCGCCGACACCGGAACCGGCATGAGCGAAGACACCCGCCTGCGCGCGATCGAACCGTTTTTCTCGACCAAGGGTGTCGGCAAGGGCACAGGCCTCGGATTGTCGATGGCGCACGGCCTCGTTTCGCAGCTCGGCGGCGCGCTGACGATCGAAAGCGTGGCGGACGAGGGCACCACGGTGAGCCTCTGGTTGCCGCTGAGCGGAGGCTTGGCGACCGTGCCCGGTACGATCGCGATGACGGAGCCGATGGTCGCAGGCGTGGCCGTCCTCGTCGACGACGAGGATATCGTGCGGGCCAGCACTGCGGATATGCTCGTCGAGATCGGCTTCGAGGTTATCGAGGCGCGTTCGGGCGCCGAGGCGTTGGCAGCACTCCGTCAAGCGCCGCATGTCGACATACTGGTCACCGATCACCTCATGCCCGAGATGACCGGTGTCGAGCTGGCACGCACCGTCCTCGCCGAGCGGCCGGGCCTGCCCGTGCTGGTCGTGTCGGGCTATTCGGACGCGATCGGCATCGAGGCGGGCTTTCCCCGGCTCGAGAAGCCGTTCCGACATGCCGATCTGGCTGCAAAGCTCGCGCGCCTTTTGTCGGCTTCCTCACCCGATCCGAACCATACCGCGCATCCGGTACGCTCGGCCGTCTCCGGATAATCCGCACCACCTCCCTTGTGGCCAGAGGTAAAACCAGACGCGTCACGCCGGCACGGATGTGATGGCTTCCATGACCCGGCAATCCGCGATCTTGCCACCTTCACAGGATCGTGTTGCCTCGCTTAGCGCGTCGCGAAGCGCGACAAGGCGGGTGATCCGGTCCTCCACGCTGGCAAGGTGACGGCGAGCGATTGCGCCCGCCTCATTGCAATCCTGATCGGGGTCAGCCGTTAAGGCGATCAGCGATCGGATCTCATCGACAGAAAAACCAAGCTCGCGGGCATGCCGGATAAAGGCGAGCTGGCGAACCTCCGCATCACCATAGGTCCGGCGCCCGCCTGCCGTGCGCGCAGCCTCCGGCATCAAGCCGATATCTTCGTAGAAACGGATCGTGTTGACCTTGGTCCCGGTCCGCTTCGCTATGTCGCCAATCATCAACACCTTGCGGTCCCTGCGTTTTTGCGCTTGCTCCTACAGTGACTGTAGATCGTAACGGAGCGGGATGAGCGCAAGCGAATCCTCTACGTGCGGCTGCACGGGCGATACGAAACGTGCGGAGCGCGACCCTGCTTATCGTCGTGCCCTATGGATCGTCGTCCTCCTGAACCTCGGCTTCGGGCTGATCGAAATCGTCGGTGGATTCATCGCCGATAGTCAGGCGCTCAAAGCCGATGCCCTCGACTTCATCGGCGACGGCACGATCTCATTGTTCGGCCTCATCGCGCTGGGCTGGACTGCGGCAGCCCGCTCAAGGGTCGCTCTCGCCCAAGGCTTGTTCCTCGGAACATTAGGTCTGGGTGTCATCGGCTTTGCCATGTGGCGCGCGATGAACGCCGTAGCACCCGACGCCGATCTGATGGGCGGCATCGGGATCGTCGCCCTTATCGTCAACGTCACCGCGGCGCTCGTCCTGTCGCGGTTTCGCGAAGGCGACGCCAATGTACGGGCCATCTGGCTGTTCAGCCGAAACGATGCTGTCGCCAACATCGCCGTCATCATTGCCGCCGGCCTGGTGGCGTGGACCGGAAAGGTATGGCCCGACCTCGCGGTCGCCGGCGTCATCGCGATCCTGTTCCTGCACTCCGCTTGGGAGATTACCCGAGGTGCGTTGGCAGAAATGGGTGGCCGCTCATGAAGGCCGAAAGCAACGCTAGCCGGGTAGCGTCTGATGATCGCGGGTTACGCCATTCTCGTGGAATGATAAGGAGCAAGCTCATGCGCAAGCTGCTGCCCTTTCTCGCCTGTCTGATGCTGGTCCTGACCGGCTGGGCGGGCATGGCGCAGGCTACGGAAAGCGTCGGGTGCATCGAGACCTCTCAGGTCAATACAATCATGCACATGGCTGGTGACTGCGACGAGGTGCCGGCGGATGCGGACAAGGGCTATCCTCATCATCACACCGTCTGTCACGGCCACCATGTCGCCGCACCGGCTGAGCATAGTGTCGACGTCGCCCTGATCGACAATTGGGCCGAATTTGCGAGCCACAAGGCTCCGCTCTGGCTTGCTCATCAAAGCGATCCGGCGCTTCGACCACCACAGGCCTGACGACGCACCGGGCGCCTTCCGGCGCCTGAGACTGGTTCGTCAGGAGCATTTACAATGAAGCGCATGATAGCGGCCGTGCTGGTCGCGACAGCCTGTGCGTCGAGCAACTCGGCACAGGCACAGGACACGGAGGCGTCGGCACCGCCGCTGACCCTTGATGAAGCACTTACCGCGGCCGGCGCGGTATCGCCGGCGGTCGAGGTTTCCCGATCGGGCATTCAGGCGGCGCAAGCGCAACGCTCGATCGCCGGATTGCGGCCTAATCCGTCGCTCGACGCGATGAGCGAGAACGTCGCCGGCACCGGTATCTATAAGGGACTGCGCTCGGCCGAAACGACGGTCGGCGTATCCTTGCCGCTCGAACTCGGCGGCAAGCGGTCGGCGCGCGTCGCGGTCGCCAATGCGCAACTCGACCGCGCTTCGCTCGAAGCGGCGATCATTCAGGCCGATCTCCGGTTGCGGGTCACGCAGGCCTATAACGATGCCGCGGCGTCGCAACGCAGGGTAGTCACCGCCCGCGAACAGGTCGGGATCGCAAACGAGGTGCTGCGTGCAGCGCGGGTCCGCGTTGCAGCCGGCCGCGCCTCACCGCTCGAAGAGCAGCGCGCTGACGTAGCTCGGCTGAATGCGGAAGGGGCGGCCGAGCGCGCGGAGCGATCCGCCCAAGTGGCGCTCGGCAATCTTGCCCGGCTGATCGGGCGCGGCGCCAGCTCGCTGGATACAGCCTGGTTCGCCCGGATCGAAGGCGCAGGGCCACGGTTGCCGGTGCGCAGTGAAGGCACGCTGACGGCCGCGGCGGTGCAGGCCGATCTCACCACGGCGACGGCGCAGGTCCGCCTTGCCCGAAGCCAGAGGATTCCCGACGTAACGATCAGCGCGTCCGCACGCAGGCTGGAGATGACCAACGATACGGCCGCGGTGTTCGGCGTGTCGGTGCCGTTGCCGCTGTTCAACAATGGCCGCGCGGCCGTTGATCTGGCTTCTGCCCAACGCACCCAGGCGGACGCCCAGCGCCGCCTCGCGCTGCTCGATGCGGAACAGGCCATCGCCTCGGCGCAGGGGGACGTAGCGAATGCGGCGACGACAGCCCGCAATGCGACCGGACCGACGCTTGCCGCGGCGCAGGAAGCCGCCCGGATCGCGCGTATCGGCTACCGCGAGGGCAAGTTCGGTCAGTTGGACCTCCTTGAGGCCGAACGCACGCTTGCCGACACCCGAACGGCCGCGATCGACGCGCTGGCCGCTTATCATGACGCACAGGCCCGGCTGGAACGGCTCGCCGCCCCGGCGCCTACCGATGCGAAGGACGCACGATGAAAATCAATCATGCGCGGACCCTGCTGTCCGCCTTGCTTCCGCTGGCGCTCGTTGCGTGCGGCGGGGCCGAGAAGAAGACCGACGACATGGCCGGTATGGAGGGCATGGAGAAGGGTGAGGGGGCCGAGAAGAAGGCGGATAAGGATGCGGTGACGCTCACGGCGCGGCAGATCGCCGATGCCGGCATTGAAGTCGCCCGCCCGACCGTGGGCGGGGTCGCCGGCGCGATCGAGTTGCCCGCGCTCGTCCAAGGCGATCCCCAAGGCGTCCAGGTCGTCTCCGCAACCATCGGCGGTCGCTTGGTCGCGCTCACGCGCAACCTTGGCCAGCCTGTCCGGCAGGGTGACCCGCTGGCGGTGATCGAGAGCCGCGAGGCCGCTTCGCTGAAGGCGGAAGTCGAGGCCGCTCGCGCCCGCGCCGCATTGGCGCAGTCGAATCTTCGGCGCGAACAGCGTCTGTTTGCCGAGCGTGTTTCGCCCGAACAAGACCTGGTGGCGGCGCGGACCGCGGCGACGGAGGCGGCAATCGCGCTTCGGCTCGCGCAGCAACAGCTCGGTGCCACGGGAGGCGGTGGTGGTGCCCTCAACCGCATCGCCATGCGCTCGCCGATCTCAGGTCAGGTAATCGCCCGTCCGGCCGTTCTCGGCCAGACTGTCGACGCGAACGCCGAACTCTACCGGGTTGCGAACCTCTCGCGGGTGACGATCACCGCCTCGGTCTCGCCCGCGGATGCAGGCCGTATCCGGCCGGGTACGCGGGTTGAGGTAACCGCAGCCGGTCGTAGACAGGAAGGACGGGTGTCGTTCGTGTCCCCGGCGCTTGATGACAGCACGCGCCTCGTGCCTGTCATCGCCACGCTCGACAATGCGGGGAATACCTGGCGGGTGGGCGAGCCGGTGACGGCGAGCTTCATGCTGCCCGGGAGCGGCGATCGTAGCATCTCGGTTCCCTCCACCGCGGTGCAAAGCATCGAGAACCGCACCGTCGTTTTCGTCCGCACCCCGACCGGCTTCCACGCGACCCCGGTCACGGCAGGTCGCCGCAACGGCGATCAGGTCATCATCAGCTCCGGCCTCAATGGCCAGGAGCGGATCGCCACCACAAACTCGTTCACCCTGAAAGCCGAACTCGGCAAGGGTGGCGGGATGGACATGGACTGAGCCCATGATCTCCCGCCTTGTCACCTTCTCGGTCGAGCGGCGCTGGCTAGTCCTGCTGCTGACCCTTGTCGCCGCGCTCGCGGGCATCTTCGCCCTCCAGCGCCTCCCCATCGATGCCGTCCCGGACATCACCAACAACCAGGTGCAGGTAAACGTCCTCGCACCCTCGCTGTCGCCCGACCAGATCGAGCGGCAGGTCTCGTTCACGATCGAAACCTCGCTCAAGGGTATTCCGGGCCTTGCCTATACCCGGTCGCTCAACCGCAACGGCTTTGCCCAGATCACGGCCGTCTTTACCGACGCGACCGACATCTACTTCGCCCGCCAACAGGTCGCCGAGCGGATGCGGATGGCCGAGGAACGACTACCGCAGGGCGTCATGCCCGAGATGGGTCCGATCGCGACCGGTCTCGGCGACATCTTCATGTGGACCGTCGAGTTTCAAGAACTCAACCGCGTGAAGCATCGCGATGGCGAACCCGGCCTCCAGCGTGACGGCAGCTACATCACCCCCGAGGGCGAACACCTCGTCAGCGAACGCGACAAGGCGACCTACCTCCACACCGTTCAGGAGTGGATCGTGTCGCCGCAGCTCCGCGGCACCGAAGGCGTCGCCGGCGTGGACTCGCTGGGCGGGTTCGACCGTGAGTATCTGGTCATCCCGGACCTCCAGCGGCTCGCATCGATGCGGCTGACCGTCCAGGACCTCGCTACCGCGCTCGAGCGCAGCAACACCAGCATCGGCGCAGGCACGGTCGATCGTAACGGCGAAGGCCTGTTCGTCCGCTCGGACGCGCGGGTGCGCACTGCGGACGAGCTGTCACGCACCGTCGTCGCGAGCCGCGAGGGCGTGCCGATCGTGCTCAATCAGGTGGCGACCGTGAAGGCTGGGCAAGGCATCCGCACCGGCTCGGCATCCGAGAACGGTCACGAAGTCGTCGTTGGCACAGCCGTGATGCGCATCGGCGAAAACAGCCGCACCGTCGCGACCGATGTCGGCGAACGGCTTCAGGCCATCGGCCGATCGCTGCCGACCGATGTCGTGGTCAAGCCGGTGCTCGATCGTACCAAACTCGTGAACTCCACGATCGCGACGGTTGCCCGCAACCTCGCCGAAGGCGCGGTGCTGGTCATCGTGGTGCTGTTCGTGCTGCTCGGCAATTTCAGGGCGGCGCTGATCGCCGCGATGGTGATCCCGATCACGATGCTGCTCACCGCCATGGGGATGCTGCGTGCCGGCGTCTCGGCCAATCTGATGAGCCTCGGCGCGCTCGACTTCGGTTTGATCGTCGATGGTGCGGTCATCATCGTAGAGAACGCGCTGCGCCACCTCGGCACGCGCCAGCACGAAACCGGGGGTGTCCTCCCACTCAAGGAACGCCTCGCCATCGTGGCGGCGTCCGCCCGCGAGATGATCCGGCCATCGGTCTATGGGCAGGCGATCATCATCCTCGTCTACGCACCGTTGCTCACCTTTAGCGGCGTGGAGGGCAAGATGTTCGAGCCGATGGCGCTCACCGTCATCATCGCGCTCGTCTTTGCCTTCGTGCTGTCCCTGACCTTCGTTCCGGCGGCCATCGCCGCCTTCCTCGCCGGCAAGGTCGAGGAGAAGGAAAGCCGGATCGTGGTTTGGCTCAAGCGCCGCTACGAACCCGGCCTCAATGCCGCCATGCGGCGTCCGAGCGTCACCATCGGCGGGGCGCTTGCCGGCGTCTTGGTGGCGGCACTCGCTTTCACGACGCTGGGTCAGGAGTTCCTGCCGCAGCTCGATGAGGGCGACATCCTCGTCCAAGCCTGGCGACCGCCCGGCACGTCGGTCGAGCAGAGCCAGCGTATGCAGTTCGCGGTCGAGAAGACGATCAGTCGTGAGCCCGAAGTGCAATATGCCTTCTCGCGGACGGGCACGTCCGAGATCGCCAGCGATCCGATGCCGCCCAATGCGACCGACACGTTTGTGATGCTGAAACCTCGCCAAGAATGGCCCGATCCGAGCCTACCCAAGGAGGAGCTGGTTGAGCGCATCGAGAAAAAGGTCTCGACCATCCCGGGGAACGGTTATGAGATTACCCAGCCGATCCAGATGCGCTTCAATGAACTTGTGGCCGGCGTGCGCGGCGATATCGCGGTCAAGGTGTTCGGCGACGACTTTGCCAGCATGAATGCGACCGCAGTCCAGATCGCGGACGTGATGCGCAAGGTGCCTGGTGCAGCGGATGTCCGGGTGGAGCAGACCGAAGGACTGCCGCTTCTCGACATTCGTCCCAACCGGGACGCGATGGCGCGGGTCGGTGTTTCTGCCGGCGACGTCCAGGATGTCGTTGCGGCAACCGTAGGTGGCAAGCAGGCTGGCGTGATCTTCGAAGGCGACGCCCGCTTCCCGGTCGTGATCCGTCTCAGCGAGACGGCACGA
>Ga0265798_10004483_pt1 | contig 19201 bp, 17 predicted proteins | sample P3T30metagenome_FD_192430 | JGI IMG/M metagenome (GOLD analysis project Ga0265798, IMG submission 192430) | Plant litter microbial communities from East Loma Ridge, Irvine, California - P3 T30 | ecosystem: Environmental > Terrestrial > Plant litter > Unclassified | place: USA: California... | reverse complement strand
ATCAGTCAATGAGGAACTCGTCGCGAAGCTTCAGAGCGAGATCTCCATGGAAGAGGGCATGAAGGAGGACGAGGACCTCTCTCACAACATCAAGGAGTACCTTGAGAACAGCCCCTTTGAGGTAAATACTTGCGTCATTTTGGTTTTGCTGGCTCAATGCTGACAACTACAAGATTGAGGACAAGGCCGGCAACCAGGAAGTAGTCCTTACCCGCACATTCAACGACGAGAAGATCCGAATCACCTTCACCACCGCCGACCTCAACAGCAACCTGCCCGGCGAGGACATGGCCGAAGACAGCGCCATGTATGACGACGCCGACATGGACGTACAGTCTGGTGGCGCCAACACCAAGGGTGCCATCAACCAGGGCAGGACACAGGATGGAAACATTCGCGTAGCCCCCGAGGACCGCATTGCTCCCGCCGACCGTGAGGAGCTCGAGGACGACTACGAGAATGATGGCGAACAGCAGGGCTTCCCTGCTCATGCCAGCATCCGCATCGAGCGTCCCGGAAAGGGTGCTCTTGCCATTGAGGCTACCGCTCAGGACGGTGACTTCCTCATCGAGGACCTCTACTACTTCCCGTCCGCTGACCTAGCCGACCCTGCCACCGCTGAGAAGGACTGGTCAAGACGCGCTCTCTACACTGTATGTGGAAACCTTGCATATAATATACAACACTTCTAACTTGCAGCAGGGCCCTCCTTTCAGCAACCTCGACGAGGACCTCCAGATCCTCCTTGAGAAGTACCTTGAGGAGCGTGGCATCAACACCCGCCTCGCATTGTTCATCCCCGACTACATTGACCACAAGGAGCAGAAGGAGTACATCAAGTGGCTCAACAACGTCAAGAACTTTGTCGCATAGGTGCATAATTTTCAAAAGCTCTCTTGTATGAACCTGTAACGTACCTCAACCTTTGAGCGATCTGGGGGCGTTTGCAGGAGTGTAAAATAGTTGGTGAGATTTCTCTCCCTAAACCGTTCTCGGCCGTATGTAGTACCGTCTTGCAGGCAGTCTACAGAACGCGAGACCAACGAACAGAGTACTCAGTGCTCCAGGTTGATCATCTCGAACGGTCCTTACCAGTTCCACGATTCCAGCCATGTAGTTGCACGCTACGAGAACCACGACCCAGATATTATCAAAATATTAAATAGACGCATAACGCGCTTTTCCACTCCAACATTACAAGGACTTTCTTCCTGTTCTCTCGCTCATTGTACGATGTTGTTTGTCTTGCTCGATTTCAAAGCATCTTGCTGAGACAACAAAGACCTGCTTGTGGCGTGGCGTTTGCTGTTATAGACAACAACAACAAAGCCGATTTTCGTCATCTGCGCGCGCCCACAACGTGATTGTTTGCTGAACGAAATCCTATACCGAGGTTTGTTCGTTGTCCACTGCTAAGTTTTACGGATATACTCAAGGATACGTTTTGAAACAACATTCCTTTACTCAATGATAGCCTGCATGCGCTGACTGAACCTCCGCCTTCAAAGCTCGAAGCTACAGTCTCCAGGCCAAGTTTACCTAAATGCTCTCCATCTTCATCTGAATATTGGTTTACATTAATCAGCGCACTGTATAGGCCGCAGATAGCAAAATCACAGGACCTTGGCTTGTAGAATCCGGTCAGAAAACATGATGCGCAAAGTTGTACCACGCAGCGTTGGTGTTGACACAGATCGTGGTTTCTTACCAAATCTCCCATCACCATATACATTTACAGGTGCACGATCTGAGCAGACAAGGTACGTTAAACATGAAAGTGAGCCAAATCATCAGCCAGAATGGTTGCATAATAGCTCACGTTTTATCCCGCCCGACCTCGACGTACGCCGGAAAAGCATACAAACTCATGTCTGACAGGACAAAGACCTCCGACTTCACAACGACCAGCACAATTCTAGTTGGTTCCGATCTCACACCCTTCCAAATTCACACTAGCCTCCTTACATCGAAATCCTCCTACTTCCGCGCCGCACTCAACGGCCCGTTGGTATTCATAGAATCAGAAACCAACAGTATAACACTTGACGATGTCTCCGTTGAGCACTTCCAAATCCTCGTCACCTGGCTCTACACCTCCATTCTATCCACGCCTTTCAAAGACGAAAAACCAGCATACTATACTCTCCTCCATGTCTACGCTCTGGCCGATCGACTAGCTCTAGAAGGCGCCAGGAATGCTGTCGTGGACGTGATTAGCGATCTAGCTGATGAGACGAATAGCGTTCTGACGCCTTGTGATACTCGTATTCTGTACGAAGAAATTCGTGATTCGTCACCTTTACGCACCCTCGTTCTCGATCTCTTCGCGTTCAAGAAAACAGATCGATTGATAGACTCGCATGGGGATTGGTGGCACGAAGACTTTCTTCGCGATCTGACTGTGCATTTGAAGAGGCCATGTGCGCAGGCTATGCAGAGGCATCGGTTGCGGATGTGGTGCCCGGTATCGTGGCATACCACTCGTGCTTGCGACTATTGTGGGATTGTGCTGCCACCTAGGTTTGGGGCGGTGGCTTGTGAAGACTGTTGTGTAGCGTTTTGTACACGGTGTGTGGAGGGGAGTGTTGCAATGGCAAGGTGGGAGGATGGGAGAGGGAGACTTGAGGTTTTAGAGGAGCAGGAAGATATTGCAGGTGGTGTAACCGGGGAGGTAAAGAGATGGGAGGCATGTAAGCCGTGGAGGGGAGCAAGGTGTGCGCTTTATCATGAGCATGCTCAGACAGAGAGATGTGCAGATGTCTTTCTGGGGAGATGAGGGATTGTGACGGAAGGGTTCTTATTAGAAATTATTATGGTGTAGTACCGCACTTCTTTGATCGGATATGCTCCGTGGCACCGGCTTCCCTGAATTTTACATGCCAAAGATGTGCATGAACATAAACTTTTCGAACTCCAAAGAAGTCTGGACTGTAAAAGGTCTGCATTCTTCTCTGAACGGCCGTTGAATGCTCATAACAGAAGGCACTCTACTTGCCACCTTGATTGAGCCGTGTCGATCGACGCCGAGTCGTCGCCCCAGCGCTCTCCATGTAGCTGCCGGCCTGCACAGTCTCTATCCTAGGAGAGGGCTTGATTGATGCGGCCGTTGGCTTCCTAATACCTTTCTTGACTTTCTGTGCGACGCCTCGTGTTGTAGGTTTCCGCTCGGGTGCATCGACATCGTCTTGCTCGAACATCTCATCGACAGGCTTTTTTGCAATCGTCTTTGGTCTTGACATCTGGGGTTGCCATTAGTTATTGTGCTGTATAATGGGACAAGAACCACAGATCTCGGCCCATTCACTTGGACTTACTGGTCTCCCCACGTCCCATTCGGATATATCTGAAGGACATTCTGATAGTTCTGAGGGTGAAGCAAAGTCTCGTAGACCCGCTGCGATGGTTTTCGAAGGTGTCGCAGGGCTGGCATCCTCCATCTTACCGATAGTATGCTTTGTATCAGTGCGATCACGAAGCAGCTCATCACGCTGCATTGCAACTACCTCCCTGTGTTTAACATTTGTTGCGGATAGAAGACTGTTGGTCTCGTCCCCCAGCATATGGAATGCGGACTCTTCGCGTTCTACAGTCCCGCCGTCTGCTTCATCATCGCTCAAGCACATCGGAGGTAAGGGTGTGGGAGCTCGGGCTCCAGAATCATAGCAATCAAATTCATGATACTCTGGGCTAGTCAGTCACGAAGATAGCGGTAGTCTGGCCGTAAATTAACCCACTTCCAGTTTCGTCAGTGAAGCCCTCCGAATCCCACTTGTACGTCCCATCGTAGAACTTGCGCGAGTACTCAGTGAGAGCTACATCCGCTGGGAGATGAGTGCGATATGTCGCAGAACCGACCATGCTGCCTTAGAGATACAGTGTGAGGCTGAGTTGAATAAGTTGTGAGAGTAGCACTGCGCGATAGTCGTGTATCTTGAGGAATTGTCAATTGTATTGTGAGTCTGTACGTGAGGTAACAGCAATTGTTGATAATGCAGTGTGCGAGTTGATATACGCGAGCGTGACGTAGAAATATCTCAGAAAGTAAGAGTGGTTGTGAAAGAGGTAGGAGCTGCACTTACTACTTCAGGTAAAACAAACACAGTTGTGCACTACTGAGACAGGTCCACTGAGACATTCTACTACCTAAGTACGAAGGTCAATAGGAAGATACTACCTGTTCGAACCATCCCGTCAGTTGACCGATATGTTTGGCGTGTACATGAACGCGCGAAAATCACCGTCGTCGAATTTGTCATCGAACATAATTCCAGGCACAAGAGACAGAAAGGCAGGAAAGACTTGACTGAAGTAATGGTTCTATGTTCTTGAGAACGACTATACGCCGTATGAGGACAACGCCTACTGAAGTCATGCATACACTAACACCACCCGACTTTACATCCTGCCTAGCGAAGTGGCTATCGCAACGTCCGCTAAGGGTATCGTACAGATAACAAAAGGAATACTGAAGAATCGAACATGAAATAAAGAACCGTGCCAGAGTTCCGATGCCAATAATAAGAAGAAAAGGTTATTTGCGGCTGTAGTGGCTTGATCCCTTTGGCGGACGGGGTCGGAGAGTTCGAAGTGGTCTCTTCTCTCGGTCAAGTCCTGTGTGCTACATAGCACTAGCCTGGCCGGCATGAGTAGACATGTTAGTCAGCGTCTTAGCCATGGATTCTCGAGCTGCCTTCTCCTGTTCCATTTGCGCACGATCAGCCTTAGTAACGCGAGGCTTGCGGACAGTAGAACCACCACGAGAGCCAGGACCTCCGCCACGTCCTCTGCCGCGACCTGAAGCCTCTCCTCGTACAGTGCCGCCACGTCCGCGTCCTCGTCCGCGTCTAACGGTGCCGTCGGCCCTACTTGGTGTTAGCTTAATTCGATCTAGAGACATGATAGTTACGTACCTCTCTACAGTTGGCTTCTCCTCGGTCACGAGTGGGCCGCTGTAAACAAAGAAACCGTCTTTCGCCATGAGAGCTTGCTGTTCCCAGGCCAGCTCTGTATCATCGATGAAGTCATCCTCCTTGTCATAATCTTCTTGTTTGCGCTTGCGTCGCTTCTTGCCTCCGTTCTCCTTGGCCGATGTCTCGTCGTCCATGCCGCCCATTTCGACATTACTCTCGTTCTCGGACAAATCAACAGACTGATCGTCATTTGAGCCACCGCCTGCAGCTCGCTCAAGTGCGGTACCTGCCGCTGCAATCTGGCGCTGACGCTCTTTGCGAGCAGCGATGCGAGGATGCAGGGCAGCGAAACCGTACTTTTTCTCGACCTCCTGTGCAAAGTTGATTGTAACATTTTCCTTTCCCTTCAGATCAAATGTCAGGTAGATGTTGGTGCCTTGTGTCTCGGATGCACCATTGGCGTTTGCAACTGGGCCAAACGGCGTTCCCGACAAGAGGCCACTTCCAGTAGGCAACGGCGGCGGGGCCTCTTTTTGGCGAGCTGCTTTAGTAGGTGGGGTTGGTGCATTCGATTGCGAGGGTGTACCCGAGTTTGTCGAATTTTCCTTTGCCATGGGAACTGATGTTGGCTTGCTGGGCTCGGTGTCAATGTCCATAGGAGTCGGTCCCGATGAGGCAGTGGGGTACGGTTGAGCTTGAGTTTGGAGGGGTGCCTGCGGCTGCTGCTGCTGTTGTTGAAGCTGAGGTGAGTAGTCTTGAGAAGGAAGGACCGAGGCTGGTCGCGTGGAGAAGGCGGCAGGTGACACAGGTGCTGATGTGATGGATGCCTGTTGCTGGAGTTTGGGAGGGTGCGAATAGAATGAATTACTGGCAGATGGCGGGTCGATAAGACTTGTGATGGAAGGTGAGGCACTAGCACGGTGGTTGATCGGGGGTGAAACGGGCGGCGGCGGTGCACTTGCTGGAGGTTGTGGTTTTGACTCAAAGGTGTCGCCGCGAATGGGATCATATCGTTGACCTGAACTAGATGGCCGCGGTGTTGAGGGCGCGACGCTGATGTGTGAAAGGTTTGGGTTACTATGAAGGGTGGGTTCGGGATTGCTCAAGACGCGAGCAGGCTGTGAGACAACGGGCGGCTGCTCGGTTTGCAAGACAGCGACGGGCTCACTGGGTGCAGCTTGAGGTGTAGGCGACTGCTGCACAGGCGGTTTCTCGTCCACGGCTTGTGCGACTGGCTGTGCCTGTGCCTCCAGCGATGCCTTTGTCCTTCTCTTACGTTGAGCGGGTGCAGCATTTGGGTCCTTGGGCTCCGACTTGCGGGGCTTTCGTGTCTTCTTCTCTGGCTCAGGTGCACTGGGATCTTTTGCTTTTGGTTTGGGACCTGGCTTCTTACGAGGAAGGCCGCTCGCAGTAAGACCGCGTGGAGCTGGTGATGCAGTTGCAGGGGTTGGTGTGCTAGTTCCAACACCAACACCACCTGCAGGAGTGCGGATAGTCGATGTCGGAGTGCCCTGCTCAGGCGAGTGCGGGGGCGAGCTTAGACTGCCCGGCGAAGATGCATCGTCTACGTCCATGGCGCAGAACACTAAATCGCTGCAGTCCCTAGAAAGATGGCAGAATGCTTCTAGCGCGTGTGGACGGCAAATTAAATGGACAACAGAATGTTCGATTTGAGCGGCGAAGGGGCGCAGGTAGATTCAGGGCCCTGGTGCTGGCCGAACGGGTTTGCAGATTCAACACCAGAAAAAGTGTGGATAGCAGACTACTGCAATGGCTTGCGAGAACACCAAAGTCGAGGTGCAGCCGAGAGCCGGACCGGGAGATGTCTAAAGAGCGTCTGATGCACGGCAAGGAACACCAAGTTTCGATGTCTAACGAGATCTTGATGACAACCGCCTCCGCAAGAGCTGTATCGATGGAAAGGTAGTTGCAGCGTTAGAAAATTGTACAGAAAAGAGAGAGGACAATAGAGGAAGAGAAAGTGCGAAGGAAGTCTCCAGACCTTCTCGGGGGGTTCAGGGCTTCAAGTAGGCATTCGAGCGATTTGGGACAGCAGCGGGCCAAAGCTTGGGTTACGACGAGCCCTAGAACAGAAAAACAGTTTACGCCAGAGCAGTGGACGAGTCCGGGGCGCTGCGCACTGTGAATGAACCCTGGGTCTATGCCGGCTGCTGTGTTAGGTCTTAGGCGTATCAAACATGACATGTTGACGTTTTCACCAACGTTCCCCTTCGTCATATGCTTGCCGGAACAGCCCCTTTGTAGCTACCTAGCTCAACGATATTGCGATGACCGATTACTTTGCTCTCTAGTAATAGTCCCGAACAAACAGGTGATGTATCTCTTCCATTGCACCATAAACATGCGACATACAAAGAGGCGCATTAGCCGCTGCCTGACGTTAATTGCCGTGCATACATGCGAATGGCCGCAAACACCACATGCAGCCGTCGAAAAAGTCACTCGGTACTGGCGAACTACTAATGCGCCAGCATTTGCAGCTTGTATCACCGTTCATCGTGAATTATTCTATAGATAGTTGTCTGGTGGTTCGCAGCTTGCATGTGGCCTAAGCGTCTTGGCGCTCCGATCTCTTGCAGGGGTCTCTGATTGGGCCGGAATTCAGGCACGCTCCACATGTGCACCAATCTAGCCTGGTTGCGATACCCGCGCACTTCATCATCGCCATGTCAAGTTGTGGAAGAATCATGCTTTTGTAACTTTGATAACAGCTCGAGGTATACAGAACCATCCACCATTCGTGAACAGCGTGCGGAAACTCATAGCCCAGATCCAGTCCTCTCTAACTAGCACAGAAAACAACTCCAAAAACACCGACACATCGTAAAACGCCGATCCAGAATGCGAGAAGGGTATGAATACAGCTGGTTAGGGCAGGTCATCACGCCTTGCTCTTCTTCTTCTTCTTCTTCTCACCATCCTCCTCGTCACCAGCCTTTCGCTTCTTCTCCTTCTTGGACTTCTTGTCAGAGACCTCGTCATCGCCTGACTTCTTGGACTTCTTCTTGTCCTTCTTCTCCTTGCGTACAGCCTGCTCAGTAGCAGCGGCAGTGACGCCATCGGCCATCTCAACATCCTCAGTGGCGGTCGCAGTAGGGTCCTCGACACCAATGTCATTCAGGACCAAGTTCATGGCAGCCTGCATGACCGCCGCGTTCTTCGCAGGAGGAGCACCAGATGCGTAGAACTCAATGCGCTCGTCGACCTGACGCTTGAGGGCCTCACCGAACTTCGATGTTGGTGTGTCGGAGAAGTTGTCAATCCTGGAGGCAATGGAGCACTTGTTGGCAAGGAAACGCGAGATTCTTCCCTTTGACTTCTGGCCAGTGCGGCCGATGAACGAACTGTGGTAGATAAGACCATACTTGGGAGTGTTTCCCTTGGTCTTGAGGGCTCGGAAGAGCGCCTTCTCGGCACCGAGAATCTGGACGGTACTGGCAGGGTATTTGGAAAGGTTGGTCAAAGAACCAGCCTTAGAGATAAGGCGCGCACCAACGGTGTCACCGATCAAAGCAGCCAGGTTAGGAGCGACTTGGTTCATGCGGCTTCCGAGGTAGTTGCTGAGCTGCTTGCGGTATGCAGCCAGGGAAGCGGTCCTCTTTGCGAAAGCCATGACAATCTCCATGTCTGCTGCAGAAAGATCACGACCCATAGAGGTCCTCGCAGCGTTGATGATTGCTTGCGCAATGCTCTCGTCGTCATCAACGACAGCAGCGAGCTCGTGAAGATCCTCGTCGCTCAGACGCGACTTGTCACCAATCTGCAAGACCACCTTGGCGTATTGTTCATTGCTGTTGACGATTTTGGCGAGCTCGGGAAAGTGCCAGCCTAAGGAGCACCAAGTCAGCAGCTGTTCCAAGTCTCCAGAAATGGAGGGAAAATACCATAGTTCTCGCGAAGCCTCATGCAGAAGGTGTTCAGGTCCTTGTCGATCTGATCGAGCGTCGCGATGGCCTGGATGATGTGGTTGTCCTGCTTCTGGACGCTGGAATAGATGTTAGCGTCCGATTGCCATGCAGTTCGTGCGCGAAGCTTACCTGAACTTGACCTTGCCGCGAGAGTAGGCGTGTCCAAGACCAAGAATGGAGCGGTCGATATCGCCGGGTTGGAGCTGCTTGATGAGCTTGCCGCTGTGCTGGCGAAGACCGCGAAGCAGGTCAGAGACGACTTCGGAGGTGACGGCAGTCTCGCACGCGAGGTTGGGGAAAGCAGCCTTGATGCTACCCGCCAAGTTGCTCTCGCTTACACCAAGCGTGATGGTCTTCTTCTTTCCAGCCTTGGGGAGGTTGGTCTCGAGCGTAGCCCTCAGGAAATCAGACATGATGCCTTCCGAGACATCGTTGATCTCGGAGAGGGCATCTTGGGTGCCCTGGAACGGCGCAAGGCCGACGAGCTCGACGGTCTTTCCGAATTTGTCGAGATCTTGCACAGCCTTCTGCACTTCCGCGAGACGGCTGCCAATGGTGTCGGGTTGGAGGACGACCTTGAAGACGGCATAGCCGACAGGGCTCTCGTGTAGCAGGTAGTCTACACTCATCGTGGCGTTAGTTGTTGGCGCGCAAGTATTGCGGATTTCGGCGCGACGAGCTGAGTCGTTATTTGGTGTGTGCGCTGGAAATTCCGCAGTCGGGATGGAGGTGTGAACGGTCGCAAGTTCGTGGTGTGGAAAGCTTCGAACTTTTTCAGGGCCCGAGCTTCCGCGCTAAGTAGGCCCGCTTAGAATTCAGTGCTTGAGAAGAGGGACGCGCCAGGCAACGCGGAAACAGCATCTTGCCCCGCCATACATCATTTGCTTGGTTACTGCACTGTTCGATACCCGTATAGATTCTCTTCAGCATGTCGGCCGCACAACTTCTCAATCCCAAAGCCGAGTCGAGGGTACGCCGCTTCTTTGCAGCGCAGAGGCACCGCTAACAATGCACAGAGGCGCGGGGAGGCTCTCCGTGTGAACATCTCGGCCGGTGAGGGTCTGCAGCAGGTATGAAATGCTTCAGGGAGAAGAGAGAGACTGTCTGACTTTGGTGATAGGTTCTTGCCTCAAATCTGGGACCCCGCGGTACACTTAAGATGTAAGGAACAACAAACCATCTTTTGAACGAGAATCTAACAGAATATAGGCTCGTAGATGGTGCAGGAGGAGTATGAACACTGAGAAGATACATGGGACATGTTCTGACGAGGTCTCCAGATCAAGCTCACAAAAGATGGAAGCGTTCTGCTCAAGGAGATGGTATGTGCCTCCACCACAACATTATCTTCAAAGGCTAACTACATACCAGCAAATCCAAAACCCCACTGCTGTATGTCCTAGCACCCCTCCGTTCCCGATTTGCGACTCAAACAACGCAGGTCATGATTGCACGAGCAGCAACAGCGCAAGACGAAATCACAGGCGATGGAACAACATCAGTGGTACTGCTGGTTGGAGAACTACTGAAGCAGGCTGACCGCTACATCGCCGAGGGCCTCCATCCCCGAGTGATCGCAGACGGTTACGACATCGCGAAGACAGAGTCACTGAAGGTATAGACATCAGAAAGTTTGTTCGGTGAAGATTCGCTGATCATATACAGTTCCTTGACGAGTTCAAGCTCACAAAGGAAGTCGACCGCGAGCTCCTCCTCTCTGTCGCGCGAACCTCGCTATCGACCAAGATCAACAGCTCGCTTGCCGAACAATTGACCCCCGATATTGTCGATGCCGTACTCGCAATCTACCAAGCGCCCGCGAAGCCAGATCTGCACATGGTTGAGATCATGACTATGCAACATCGCACCGCCGCCGACACACAGCTTATCCGAGGACTTGCTCTAGACCACGGCGCAAGGCATCCGGATATGGCTAAGAGGGTTGAGAACGCATACATCCTGACCCTCAACGTCAGTTTAGAGTACGAAAAGTCTGAGATTAACTCTGGTTTCTACTACTCGAGCGCCGAACAGAGGGAGAAGCTTGTTGAGAGCGAGCGCCGCTTCGTTGACGAGAAGTTGAGGAAGATCGTGGAGCTGAAGAAGGAGGTTTGCGGCGACGACCCTAAGAAGGGCTTCGTGATAATAAACCAGAAGGGTATCGACCCGCTCAGTCTGGATGTCCTTGTCAAGAACGGAATCTTCGCGCTGAGAAGAGCGAAGAGGAGGAACATGGAGCGTCTCCAGCTGGTGTGCGGTGGCACATCGCAAAACAGTGTAGACGACATGACACCAGATGTCCTCGGATACGCAGGTCTTGTTTACGAGCACCAGCTTGGTGAGGAGAAGTACACATTCATTGTAAGTGAATCCAGTAAAATAATAGGGCACACGCTCACAACAAACAGGAGGATGTCAAGGAGCCAAAGTCCGTCACTTTACTTATCAAGGGCCCAAACACACACACCATTGCTCAGATCAAGGACGCCGTTCGCGACGGTTTGAGGAGTGTGTACAACATGATCGTAGACGGAAGCGTCGTACCAGGTGGAGGTGCTTTCCAAGTCGCATGCGCAGCTCATCTCAACAGTGAGCAATTCAAGAAGACAGTCAAGGGTAAAGCGAAGTGGGGTGTATCGGCCTTCGCTGACGCACTGCTTGTCATTCCTAAGACACTTGCGGCGAACTCGGGTCATGATATCCAGGATTCGTGTAAGTATCGTTCTGCTGCTTTCCACTTTACTATGCTTACCAAATAACAGTGGCTGCGCTGCAGGACGAGCACGCCGAGGGCAATGTCGTCGGTTTGAACCTTGCAACTGGAGAAGCAATGGACCCTACTCAAGAAGGTGTCTACGATTCGTTCCGAGTACTGCGCAACTGCATTGCATCCGCTACCGGTATCGCGTCGAACTTGCTGTTGTGTGACGAGATGCTCAAAGCACGACAGATGGTGAGTAGATACACCGACTACAGAACAACAAAAGCTAACCGATACCTAGGGACGACAACCTGGACCTGGCGGCGAGGAGCAATGATAGTATCGCTTTATATCTGGAAGACAAGACAGGCTACCGCAGCACCATCGTGTGAGCAACATTCTACCGATATAGAAGTACGAAAAATGTGCAGTACAAGTAGATGAAAGGTAGCGAAGCCTACTTTGTGCCGGTGCTGCATGCCGACTCTGTCTAAATAGATTAAAATAATACGATCGCGTCACATGGCCAGCCTAGTTCCATCGGAGTGATTGACATTCCCCTTGATACTTTGATCGTAGGAACTTGGGGTCCAATTTTATCGTCTGTCAAACACATGTGTAGACAGACTTCGTGGTTGAAACGCGTTCTGCACAGCTGAAACATATGCAGAGATGTCCAATGCTGGACCCCTTTTTGGCCAGGGTAATTTAAGCTTAAATTTAGCGTTCGGCTAGGACGGATGCTGTTCTGGTGCGGGGGCGTGGCCTCGCGTGCGGGAGCGCAGAGCATCTTAAAGTTAGAAGATGCCATGTGGAAAGTGACGGCAACGTGTATATGTCTTATAAAGAATGTCATTCCGTATTTGTTTTGAATGCTTATCTCTCACATATTTCTTTCGCGAAATTGTAAAGCGAAAGATCTGCTACGGACCCATCGAGAGATCTCCAGGGCGTGCATACGCTAGCTGCTGTGTCGAGAGCCAAGACTGTTGGAAACAAGACAAGCCACCTGCCAGTCGTTCACTTTCTGTTGGCTCGAGTTCCTGTTCCTTTCACTACATTCGCGCTCAGATGGCAGCGACAACATAGCGACGCGATACACTCCTTCCACGCTTCCATTCCTCATTCGGCGACGAAGCGCTCGCGATACCCGCCTTTCGATTCTCCCACGCTCCCTCCACCATGTTTCGATATCGACGTTACCGCGCCTTCCTTGTCTTTGCTGTTATTGCTGTACTAGCGCTATACAAATTTGGGGGTTCAAGCGCGGCGGCATGGAGAGAAGCTGCATCGAACGCCGTTGGCTCAGCTGGCCTGAAAAGCGATGCTGAGAAGGCTCCACAGGAGGACACTCCTCCGCGTCCCGCTGTGGCACATGAGACGAGAAGTCTGGTGCTAGATGTACCCGCAGCTAGTACTCCGCAGTCACTTCAGACGCCGCCTCCTGTGAAGACACCGGCTCCTTCGTCAACATTGAGCCCTGCTGTCACCGAGCAGCAACAGAAGCCCTCTATCCCTACACCCATTCGACCACAACCACATGGCCAGCCCGTTATTGCGGACAACGCATTGGAACCATCATCAATTATTGATGCCATTCACTGGACGAAACTTCCCGAACACTTCCCCGTTGCCGCCGAATCGCTCATCAAGCTGCCGTCTGGCACCCCGAAATCCATACCTAAGATTCAAGCCAAGTTCAAGCCGGAAGATGCGACAGCAAAGGCCGAAAGGATCGCAAAACTGGACAAGATCAGAAGTGTAGCAAAGAAGTCTTGGGAAGGATACAAGGCAAATGCCTGGTTACACGACGAGCTGCGGCCACAGTCTGGTACTTTCAGAGATCCCTTTGCCCACTGGGGTGCAACGTTGGTAGACGCCCTTGACACTTTGTGGATAATGGGGCTCAAGGATGAGTTCGAAGAGGCTGTAAAGGCAGTGGACAGGATCGATTTCACCACGACCCCGCGCGCTGATATCCCCTTGTTCGAAACAACTATTCGCTATCTTGGTGGGCTGCTGGCTGCCTACGATTTGAGCGACAAGAAGTATAAGAATCTGCTAGCCAAGGCGGTAGAGCTCGCCGAAATTCTTATAAGCGCGTTTGACACACCCAACCGGATGCCTGAGACGTATTATTACTGGAGGCCTGATTTCGCGTCTCAACAGCACCGTGCTAGCGCACATGTTGTTCTGGCCGAGATAGGGTCACTTTCTATGGAATTCACTCGACTCGCGCAGCTCACAGGAGAACACAAGTACTACGATGCCATTGCACGCATCACGGACAACCTGGAGGAATTTCAGGGGAAGACTCAACTCCCTGGAATGTGGCCAACATATCTGGATGCTTCCGGATGCGGAAGACAGTATATCGATATGCCTCCCCAGGCGCCTCTCAAAGCTCCAGCAGGTTATCTTGACGACCTGTCGTCAACTGTTGCTGAGCCTGCTACACCCTCCCCTACCGAGATGCTTTCTCCAGAAGGCAAGAAATACGTACCATTAGACTTGCCGGACCCTGTCGTGCTTGCGCAAGATGATGTGCCGGCTGACACAGCTGCCAAGGAAGACTCCGTGGTTCCCGGTACCGCTGGAAAGGCGAAGATCAAGGATTGGGACAGCAGTGCAGTGGAAAAGCGACAGCTCGATATCGATGAGTCTGAACCACCGAAAGCGGTGCTGGATGCTCAGGTCGCCTCTTCGACTTCGTCCGCCTCTTACGCTAAGCCGACGCCCCCAGAATGCATACCCCAAGGTTTTGTATCAAGCTCCAGCTACGGACGCGAAGAGTTCACGCTAGGCGGTATGTCGGACTCTACGTACGAATATCTGCCCAAGCAGTACTTGCTTCTTGGTGGCCAGATTGAGAAGTACCGGACCATGTACGAACAGTCGATGGATGTCGTCAAGAAACATCTGATTTTTCGACCAATGCTACCGAAGGGGGAAGACATTCTCTTTTCTGGCAAGCTAAACGTCCCATCCAATATCGATGCTACCAAAGCGGGTGACCTAACTGCTGAAAACGCACATCTCACCTGTTTTGCTGGTGGTATGTTCGGCATGGGCGCAAAGCTATTCGACCGCCCTGAGGATCTTGAGATCGCAAAGAAGCTTACAGAGGGCTGCGTCTGGAGTTACAGCATGACTCCGACCGGCATCATGCCGGAATCGTTTGAGGTTGCTCCATGTGAAGACAGGAAAGACTGTACATGGAACCAAACAGCGTACTGGGAGTACATCGATCCACGATATGAGTCCCGAATAGAAACCTACAAGGAGCAGCGCAAAGTGTACGAGTCGCAGATTGCGTCCGCTTCATCATGGTATGAGGCAGAACTTGCTGCGATGACCGCACCGCCTACCCCTGTTGTAGCTGCTGCGGTTGAGGCCCAGGCCACGTCTTCCTTGGTCTACGCAGATACGCTGGATAAGCGTCAAATTATCGAACACGTAGACGATGTAGAGATTGCACACATGTCATCCGTGATCGCGTCTGCGTCTGCATCAGCGAGCGCTTCGCAGGACCACGAGTCGGTCATGGGCGGCGAGTCCGAGGAAGGCGAGGGGCCACCCACCAAAGTTCAACCTGATTCGAACATTGCGGAGCTTGCGCCGCAGGCTAGTCTTACGCTGCCCAACTTCCCATACGTCTATTCGCCACAGCCAGTCATGAACCACGAAGATTATGTGCAGAACAGAATTCAAGAGGACCGTCTGCCACCGGGTGTCACGAGGATTGGGGCCAAGAACTACATCCTCCGGTGAGTCACTTACTTTCACGACAAGGTTTATCTAGTCGCTAACATCTGGATAGCCCCGAAGCCATAGAGTCCGTCTGGTACATGTACCGCATAACTGGCGATTCACACTGGCGCGATGCAGGATGGCGTATGTTCCTCGCCATCGACCAACATACAGCCACTGAGTTTGGTAACTCAGCCATCGACGACGTTACCAAACTGACGCCGGAGCTCAACGATGAGATGGAGAGTTTTTGGCTAGCGGAGACGCTGAAGTACTTCTACTTGTTGTTTGCGGAAGAGGATCTGATTAGCTTGGATGATTGGGTATTGAATACTGAGGCGCATCCTTTCAAGCGGCCGACATAGATGACTTCAGTGAGCTTGGATTTCTGCTCAGGTTGTCGCATGGAGTTTTGGCGTGTTGGTGTATGGTATACCGACTGCATTGGATAGTCGTCATTGAGGTCTGACCTTAGGTGAAACATAATAGCCATTGCATTACTCTACCCATGTAAGAACTCTATGCACTATCGCCATATCTGGTGACAACAAACCATGCATTACGCCTTTGCTACAACGGTTTTGTCTCGCCTAAAACTATCTCTGTCTTGCCTTGCAAACCACCGTCAACAGTAATTTGCACCGTCTCATCCCTTTTCCAAAGTTCTTGGCCGTCTCTGTTGCTCTGATGAGATCCAGTAAGACGTTCATTGTACCAACGTTCGGCTTTGGTAGTGTACGTCTTCGAGTTGACCTTGCTCCTGTGAATGGTAACATAGACAAGTTTCTTGCTACGAGCGGGTACCATGATGGAGTGATCGATGCCTACAGTCAGTGTGGTTGTCACACTCGTAGATTTGGAGGTTTCGTGCTCGTAGTCGAATTTGACTGCCACCTTCCATCCTACTGTAGCTTCAACAATACCAATGCCTGCTTTGCCAGATACAGAGTACTCGGCGGCCACACCAGTGGCGTATGTATCTCTCACTGTTGTGGTGATCTATGAAAGGGAAGTATAAGATCAGTGTACGTCTCACAGACATTTCTTACATCCAAAACGTACCGAGATCGTGTATTCTTTGGCGAATTTAATGGCCACCAAGGCTTGTTCGTCGCCAAGATTCTTCGCCCATATTTCCTCATAGATTGATTGATCCACATCCTGGTCGGTCTCTGCAATAACTACAGGCTGGACGACCTCGTATATTGGCTTGATGTTGCTCCATCTGAATGCTGTTATTCGGTCGTTGAAGCCGAAATCCTGTAGCTTCCGGACCTCTCGGGTTTCGCCACCGCCCATGATCCTGTTGAAGCTCTCGCCTCTGCCGTCTGGATTGTCGAAGAGCTCAACAGACTCGCGATCCAGACTTTTCCATCGTAGGGACGTTGTTCTATCGTTTATCCACCATCGATCCATGGTGTGGAGGGTTTTAGGGGCCCACTCGCTCAAGACTACAGCACATGGATATGTTAGCCGTCAAAAGCCGACCTGCTGGAATTGGAATCGACACACATATGGTAACACGATTATTCGTGAAGTCTTGGTCGTCGAAAAGCTCGATTGCGCCTTGATTCAGGTCAACCGTGCGCCAAAAGAATTGCGATATCTTGTCATTCATCTGCAACCGATCGAGATCCACGCCTTCGGTTTGTCCGGTCCCAATGAGGTCGAGCGTACGGCCGGCATCAGAGAGGTCTGCGTACTTCCCCGAGGCGGGCACACTTGGAAGGTGGTCCATGAACGTAAGGACGGTCCCGACCGGCAAATTGAATGCAATCCAACTAGCTTTGTCGAACAGCCTTTGGTCTACTCGATGGCGGCTCTTCTGGGAGTAACCATCGTGGATGTTGATTTCGGTATTGTTGCTATTCCAGTTGAAATCTTGATACAGGCGAACGCGGCCACTTGCAAGATCGGGAGCTCGCTGCGAAGGAGATGGGAGCCTGGTCAGTTTGTTCACCTTATCTTGTATGGACTGCATTCTAGAGACTAGTCGTGGAATATGGTAAAGAGATTGACTGGTGAATACGTGAAGATGCAACTGAGAGAGATGGCTGTGATCGAAGAGATGTGATGCTGAGATCTTGTCTTATTGTTAGTAGGATGAGTTCAGAAGCTGGACTCAATGTAGGTCACTCTTATACATGTTTCGTGCATTCTTGCCGCATACATGTATCCCAGCCAAGCAATTGGAGTCGAGACTGTACGATGTATCTCGATAGTGGCGCTCATCTTCAGCCACGCCATGAACAGCCATTCCATGCTGCGCCAGAGAGTTTATCTTTTTAGTATCTTGTTGTGTAAGTTCCTTGTCAATTACTACAAAGACCTAAGGGTGGCTTTACCCAAGGCAGCTGAGGAAAGGTCACTCTTGTCTAGTGTATGCTTGGCAGATGCTTCACGGTTAGCTGAAGAATGTAACTATATACAGAGTCATCAAGCTTCACATATAGCGTTGTGCGGCTGATGGTAGTCTTTTGACAAGGTTGAAATCATGTGTGATGCGGCGGAGTTGTGTCCGCGAGGCTTATCGCATGCGGGGTCGCCGTCCTGAACGCACGATTGGATTGGCATCCTGTCGAGGAATTGAAGGTACAGGTCCACTGACTTACTGTTGCGGAATGACTGTATGGATGCACCATCGCAATGTCACCTTACGTGCACTTGTGTGGTAGTGTGTGAAGAAGACGATATCCCTCAGCCCTGTTTCTGGACCACTTCTTAGCGGTATACTAGACGCGCACTAAAAGGATAGAATTGGCAGTTAGCTAACCTTTCCTGAACCTGACGGATACTCCTAGTTGAATTGAGATGTTACATTCGACTGGCCTCGACCTACTCTCACAACATATCCTGGGACCCTGAAGCTATACTCACGCCTCTCAACTCCTTAACACTTTCGTTCTTTTGCGGAATTATCTCCAATGATCTTAGCGCTTCTCACCGATAGTGAGCTGAGAGTCAGGTATGTACTGAGAATCCTGAGCAACATCGTCGCCTGGCAGCTCAGCGGGTGGTATTTCCACGCTAGGCTTGGCACCGATTTCCTGAGGTGCTATGTTCTTGGAATCCATCTCTTGCTTTCGATCTTCATGTGGCAATTCAGTAATTGCACTTCCACCAACCTCTCGTCGCTCGTCGGAGGGTATCTCTGGCACTTGATCCCGTTTCTTCTTACGCCGTAGAAGTAAAAAGATAGCGACAGCGATGAGAGCAAGTCCACACACGCCACCAACTACACCACCAGCTATAGCACCAGTGTTGTTCTTCTTGGGTCCGCTCACTGCACTAGAAGATGGGGTCGAAGATGGGGAGGACGATGATGTTGCAATCAGCGACGACGACGATATTTGATCAGGTGGTGTACAAGCATCGACGCTGTAATAGACGAAAGACGAGTTATAGCACTCGGCTATCTGAGCGAACTGGAGGACTGTCGAAGAGCATGGTACGAATTCTTCGCTATCGGCTCCGTAGATGGTAGCTAGTGTTTTCAGTAAGTGCAACTTTTCTATAAAAGTACAACGCAACGACTTACCACTGCAGCCTGGATCAAGACCTACGACCTGAAAGCTCTCGTATTTTCCCTGGTCGGCCAATCGAGTGCAAGTACCATTAGGATACTAGTTGTTGGAGGGCGAAGTCAGTCTGTGTCTCACATGCAGTTCGTATAGGTACACTTACGCCATTTTCTGCATTGATACTTTGGAACGCATTCTTGCACTGCCCGTCCGTAAACGTCGCGATTCTCGAGCTGGAAGCGACTTGAATAGGAACTATAATTGAGGCGAGGCTGAAAGCCATCCAAGAACTGATGCTAGAATACGGCATGATCTTGTGAAGTCTGAGGGCTTGCTGAATGTGAGTGCCGCTGATAGACGCGAGTCGAAAGGCGTTGCAGTAGGCGACTC